>Ga0302150_10000870_pt1 | contig 13072 bp, 14 predicted proteins | sample I_Bog_N1_2_FD_198635 | JGI IMG/M metagenome (GOLD analysis project Ga0302150, IMG submission 198635) | Peat permafrost microbial communities from Stordalen Mire near Abisko, Sweden - I_Bog_N1_2 | ecosystem: Environmental > Terrestrial > Soil > Wetlands > Peat | place: Sweden: Abisko, Stordalen... | reverse complement strand
CCCCGCCATCGCCCTAGCCCTTTGCGTCTTCTCCTTCAACCTCATTGGCGACGGCCTGCGTGACTACCTCGACCCGCGCACCCGCCTCCGCCAGGGTCTCTAGCGCGATGTCCGCCACCATGCTCATCGGCGTGCTCTCCGACACCCATGGCCTCCTCCGCCCCGAACTACTCACCGCCCTCGCCGGAGTCGACCACATCCTCCACGCCGGCGACGTGGGCGACCCCAACATTCTGACCGCACTCGGCCGCATCGCCCCCGTCACCGCCATCCGCGGCAACGTCGATACCCACGGCCTCTGCGCCCTCCTCCCCGAAACCGAGGCCATCGAGTTGGCCGGATGCCTGATCTACATACTCCACTCCCGCGAGGACCTCGACCTCAGTCCCCGCGCAGCCGGCATCGCCGCAGTCATCTACGGTCACTCCCACAAGCCTTCCATTGAGGACCTCCAGGGCGTCCTCTACCTCAACCCCGGCAGCGCTGGCCCCCGCCGCTTCAACCTCCCCATCAGCTGCGCTCATCTCCGCATCCAAAACGGTCAACCGCAAGCCGAAATCCTCCATCTCCTCCCGTAAGCCGTGAGCGACTTACCGTCGCATCCTTGGATCGGCCAACGCGTACACCGAATCCGTCAGCAGATTCACCGCCACATACGACAGCCCGATCGCCAGGATGCACCCCTGCACCAGCGCATAATCGCGATTAGAAATAGCCGACAGCGTCAGTCTCCCGATTCCCGGCCAGCCGAAGATCGTCTCTGTAACAATTGCGCCGGCGAGCAGCGACCCAAATTGCAACCCGACCACCGTCAGCACTGGGTTCAGCGCATTGCGCAGCGCATGGCGATACACCACCACGTTCTCTGACAAGCCCTTCGCCCGAGCCGTGCGGATGTAGTCCTGCCCCAACTCCTCGAGCATGGACGTCCGCACCATGCGCGTGAGAATCGCCGCCAGCCCCGATCCCAGCGTGATTGCGGGCAGCACCAGATGCTGCATAAAGTCAGCCGTACCAACGCCTGCACCCGATACTGGCAGCAACGCCAGATCGATCGCAAACACTAAAATCAAAATTGGCCCCAGCGCGAAGTTCGGAAAGGACAGTCCCACCAGACTCGCAAACCCGATCGCCCGATCCGGCCACCGGTTCGCCCGCCGAGCCGAAGCAACGCCCGCCGGAATAGCCAGCCCAACTCCGATCACCATTGCCGCTAGCGTCAACGCCAGAGTGTACGGATACCGCTGCAGAATCAAGTGCAGCACCGAATCATGCAGCCGGAGCGACTGCCCCAGATTCCCATGCAGCAACCCGCTCCAGTACCGCACATACTGCGTTCCCAATGGCGCATCCAGACCATACGCATGACGCAACCCGGCAATGTCTCCAGCCGTTGCTCCATCGCCCAGCATCTGCACGATCGGATCACCGGGAACGAGATGGATCATAAGAAACACGACGGTAACCACTACCCACAACACCGGAAGCGTGGCCACCACGCGCCCCACAATTCGACGTACCGCAGCGAGTCCCATCGAAGCACTCAACGTTGCGTCTCCGCCGACTCATCGAACGCAGCAGCCGTCCGATGCATCGACTCAACCTCGATGATCGGATCCACGCGTACCTGCGCAATGCGCTGACCATCCATCTTCACTACCTCAAAGCGTCTCGCATTGAAGTCCACAACTTCACCTTCCACCGGAATATGTCCCAACTGGACAAGCAGAAATCCCGCCAGCGTCTCAACGCCGTACTCCCTTGGAAACTTCCAGTGCAACTGCGTCACCAGGTCCCGTAGACTTGCGCTTCCATCCAGCAGCAAACCGCCGCCAGCGGCTGGCAACGGAAGATTACGTCCAGTATCAAACTCATCTTCCAACTCGCCCACTACCTGCTCCAGCACGTCCTCAGCCGTGATCAGTCCCAGTGTGGATCCAAACTCATCCACCACAATTGCAATCTGCCGTCGCCGATCCTTGAACTCCTGCAATAACTCGACTGCTAGCTTGGTCTCCGGCACCAGCAATACATCCCGCATCACCTGCCGCAGCGTAATCCCGGAGGCGCTCCGATTGCCCAACCCCTGTGCAACGCTGCGAAAGTGAATCAGCCGCGCAACATCCTTCGAGTAAGCGACCCCGATAATATGGTCGCGCCCCTTCTCGGGATCATAGACCGGAATCCGCGAATGCTGCTCGTCAACAATCCGTGCACTCGCCTGCTCCAAGGTCATATCCGCCGGCAACGAGAAGATCTTCCCTCTTGGCGTCATGATCTCGCTCACCCCAACCTGATTGAGCTCGATCGCCCGATGGATCATCTCTTCCTCGAACGGTCGCAGCAGCCCCATCCGACGCGTCGCCGTCGCCAGCATCTTCAGCTCTTCCGGCGAGTGCGCCGAGCTTTCCCCGCTCAGCGGTGCATGGAACATCCGCAGTACTACCGTCGCCGACACGTTCATCAAATGCACCGCCGGCCGCGTCATTCGAATAAACACGTCCACCGGCCCGGCCACCGCCAGAGCGATCCGTTCCGCACGCTGCAAAGCCAGCGACTTCGGCACCAGTTCTCCGAGCAGCACCTCAAAGTAAGTAATAATTGCAAACGCAAGAACCAGCGCGGCCGAATGAGCATAAAGCAGGGCGTGAGCCTGCACTCCCGGAAGATGGCTGAGAAAGGCTATATGCGTCAATCCATGGAGCACCGCATCTGCAAGCGCAGGCTCGCCCAGACCGCCAAGCGCGAGGCTGGCCAGCGTCACGCCAAACTGTACGGCAGGCAGAAACTCGTTGAGATTATGTTTGAGTCGGAGCGCGGTTCGCGCACCGGGGCGGTTCTGCGCGACCAACTGCTCAATCCGCGTCTCCCGCACGCTGACCAGCGCAAACTCCGCAGCAACGAAGAAGCTATTCGCCAGAATAAAAAAGGCGATCAGGCTTCCGTGAACAAGGCTCCACTCCAGCATGGTTGGCCTAAAGTCTACACCGGACGCAGCAACGGCCCGCTAAGTCTACTCGCTCAGCGGGCCGTACACTCTGCAACCTTCGACAGTTTCCGGATCTCAATCGACTAAACAAGAACGCGCTTCAGCGTCTCATCAATCGTGTCCTTTGGAACGAATCCTACGATCTGCTCGGCAACTTTACCGCCCTTGAAGACCAGCAAAGCCGGAATTCCACGAATGTTATAGCGACCGGGGGTCATGTTGTTCTTATCGACGTCCATCTTCATGACCTTGAGCTTGCCGTCATATTGCTCGGCTACCGCGTCCACTACAGGAGCGAGAGCTCGGCAAGGTCCACACCAAGCGGCCCAGAAATCAACCAGAACCGGCGTATCCGACTGCAAAACCTTCTGCTCAAACTCTGCGTCATTTACCTCAGATACAAACTGACCTGCCATATTACTCATCTCCTTGGGTTTTACTGCATTTTCGGCTGTCCACACTATTTGCCGTCTGTCAAACCCACACCATCATAGATGCTGCAGGGATTAAAACGATGCGGCAGGTCTACAGCGGGGTTCGTTCCGCTCCAGCGGCTATTCGCAACGGCAATAGTTCCACATCGGGACCGACAAGCGCCTGGATTCGTATCTCCGCTTCCAGCACGGTCGTTCCTTCAGACAGAAACACCAGCACCGAGGGCCCCGCGCCGCTCAGTGCAACCCCTGCAACCTCGGAATCCTGCATCAGAGGAAGCAATCTCTTCAGCAGCGGACACGCTTCCGCCCGAAATGGCTGGTGCATCCTGTCCTGCATCGCCGTCTTGAGAAGATCCAGCCTTCCCTGGGCAAACGCCGCCACCAGCAGAGACGCTCGCTGGACGTTGAAGATCGCCTCCGCCTTGGAATAGCCTTCCGGCAACAGTGCTCTCGCCTGCTTCGTCGCAAGACTCGTTGGTTGAACCGCCAGAAGCATCTCCCAAAGACCTGTTGTCGCCGAATCTACCCCGAACGTCGCCGTCTTCACGGACTCGCCCTCTTGCGCCGAAACAGTGAATCCTCCATACCAGCATGCCGCCACATTGTCGGGATGTCCCTCTCTCCGCCCGGCTTCCTCCACAATCCCCTCATCGTTCATCTCGAGGCCACCGAAGTGGTCTGCCAACGCCACTCCTGCCAGCAGCGCAGCCGCGCTCGATCCGCACCCCATGCCCAGCGGAATCTCGTTGTGCAGCTTCAAGTGCAACGGCAGCACCTTGGCTCCCGCCCTCTCCAGCACATCGCGATAGGTATCGAGAATTAGATTCTGCTCAATTGCGCCACAAAGCGCCGCGGCCCGCCCCGTAGCTTCTATCCGATAGCCCGCTGCCGTACGCGCCTCAATCGTTAGTCGCATCGACAGAGCCAACCCCACCGCATCGAACCCCGGCCCCAGGTTCGCTGACGTCGCCGGCAACGAAAGCCGCAACCCACGTGCTTCCTTCAACGCGCTCATGCCGGGAGAGCCGATCGTGTCTGTGCCTCGATCGCCCGCAGCACCGAATCGGCGTCTGCATCCAGGACCACCGGCGCGTGCCGCAGTTCGGCGTCCTCACCAGCCAACTCCGCGTCCGTCAAAAGCTCGTTCATGTGGTATTTGATCGTGTACTCCGGATCCTTCAGAGTGTGTCCCGTGAGCAGCAGAACCGCGGTCTCTTCCTTCCCGACGCGCCCATCCGCAACCAGCTTTTTTAGTCCAGCCAGCGTCACCGCCGATGCGGGCTCACACCCGATGCCCTCCGCGCCAATCTCAGCCTTGGCCAGCGCAATCTCTCGCTCCGATACCTGTTCGCACCATCCACCTGTCGAGATCAGGATCCGAACTGCCTTCTTCCACGATGCAGGATTTCCAATCCGAATCGCCGAGGCACGAGTGTTTGCGGTTACAGGCTCCAGTGAGACCCCGCCGTTCGCTTTCATGCTCTGGTATAGCGGATTTGCACCCTCCGCCTGGATCACGCTGATCTTCGGAACCCGGTGAATGAAGCCCAGGTGCTTCATCTCTGCAAAGCCTTTGCCCAATGCCGACGAGTTCGCCAGGTTTCCTCCCGGCACGATCACATGATGCGGCACCTGCCACTCGCACTGCTCCAGAATCTCAAACGCGGGCGTCTTCTGCCCTTCCAGCCGATACGGATTTACCGAGTTCAGCAGGTACACGGGAGCCCGCTGCACGATCTCACCCAACACCTTCACACAGCCATCAAAGTCCGTCCGTAGCTGGATCGTCGTCGATCCATAATCCATCGCCTGCGACAGCTTTCCCCACGCGATCTTGCCTTCAGGGATCAGCACCATGCTGCGTAATCCAGCCCGAGCCGCATAGGCCGCCATCGCCGCAGACGTGTTCCCCGTTGACGCGCATGCCACCCACTCAAACCCACTCGCCACGGCGACCGACAGCGCCGCCGTCATCCCAGCGTCCTTGAACGATCCCGTCGGGTTCATCCCCTGGTGCTTGGCCAGCAGCCAGTTCAGACCAAGCGCTGCGGCCGACTTTGGCATCTCGTAGAGAGGAGTATTCCCCTCGCGAAGCGTTACCACCCGATCATAAGGAACGATCGGCAACAGATCGCGAAACCTCCAAACACCGCTCTGATCGATCGCCATGGTCGAGGTGCGGCGCTCCTGCCAGAGGTATCGCAGCGCACTTGGATTTGGGCGGTTCTTGGCTACGGGCCGGCTCGCCGAATAGCTCGCCTCTACGCCCCCGCTCTCCGGTGCACCCTCACTCCATGGGTACTCCACCTCAAACAAATCGTTGCATGCGCGGCATCGAAAGTTGCTCTGCGCATCCTTTGCGGCGATCCTTTCGCCGCATCCGGTGCATCGTAGTACATGTGATGAAGAATTCATGCTTTTCTCTAGGGTATCGTAAAGCGCTCTCGACCTGCGCTATGTCCGCTTTCGCTGGCCTCTTTCTTCTCGGGATATTTGCGGAGTCGCTGTCCGCGCGCGCGCAATCCCCCAAAGAACTCCACATAGCCGCCGCCGCAGACCTGCAACCGGTGCTGCCCACTCTTGCTGCACAGTACGAGAAGGCAACCGGAGTCAAGATCATTGCCTCCTTCGGCTCCTCGGCTACCCTCACACAGCAGATCACCAATGGCGATCCCCAGGACATCTTCCTCTCCGCAGACTATGTGCATCCCGAACAATTGGTGGCAGCCAACCTGACCACCAGCCACATCCCCGTGCCTTACGCCCACGGAGTCCTCGTTCTATGGGCACGCAAGGACTCCCCCGCGCAGCCCCTTACCCTGGACAGCCTCACCAGCCCTAAGGTTCAGAAGATCGCCATCGCCAACGGGCTGCACGCTCCCTATGGTTTCGCGGCCGAGAAAGCTCTCGCAAGCCTTCATCTCACCGACAAAGTCGCCAGCAAGCTAGTGGTCGCAGAAAATGTCGGCCAGACCGCCCAGTTCGCGGAGTCCGGCAATGCTCAGGTCGGCATCATCTCTCTCACCATCGCAAGTTCGCCGCACTTCCGCGACCTTGGCACCTTCGCTCGCTTCCCACCCCATAGCTATCCCGAAATTCGCCAATGCGCCGTCGTTCTCAAGTCTTCCAAGAATCAAGAGGAAGCGCAAAAGTTCGTTGACTGGCTTACCAGCGCAAGCATTCAGCAGAGCCTGACCAAGTTTGGCCTTGATCCCGTCAACTAGTCGGTCATCCAAACTCCTTGGCAACGCACAAGCTAGACTGGCTGCACGATGGACTTCGCCGCTCTCGGACTGACGCTTCGCCTGGCAAGCCTTACGACCGTCTGCCTGCTCTTGGTGGCAACGCCGCTCGCCGCATGGATCGCTGGGGGGAGCAGCATCCCGCGTCGCATCGTCCAAGCTGCGGTCGCACTGCCTCTCGTGCTTCCACCAACCGTTCTCGGCTTTTACCTGCTCGTCGGTCTCGGACCTTCCACCGCGCTCGGTCGCACGGTCATCACCCTCATCGGGCATCCCCTCGCGTTTACCTTCCCAGGCCTTCTTGTCGGCTCCATGATTTACAGTCTGCCCTTTGCCGTCCAACCGCTCATAGTTGCATTCAGTTCGATCGACCGTCCCATAGTCGAAGTCGCCCGCGTCCTCGGAGCCTCCCCCTGGACCGTCTTTCGTCGCATCACACTCCCGCTCTCGCGGATGTCCTTCATCACTGCGGCGGTCCTCACCTTCGCCCACACGGTAGGCGAATTCGGCGTCGTGCTCATGATCGGTGGTGACATTCCCGGCGTCACCCGCACGCTCTCTATCTCCATCTTCGACGACGTGCAGGAGCTTCGCTACACCGACGCAAACCTCACCGCGGCCGCTCTCGTTGGCCTCTCCTTTCTCGCCCTCTTGATTGTTTACAGCCGCGGCAACAGGAGGTCTGAACTTGTCTGATCCTCATCACCTCCTCCGCATCGAAGCACATCTAGGGCCGCTGCACATCTCCGCAAGCATGTCCCTATCCGCCCCGTGGACCATCCTCTTTGGTCCCTCCGGCAGCGGAAAGAGCACCCTCCTCCGCGTCGCCTGCGGCCTCATCCCCTCCGCCGATGTGCACTTCATCAACAGAACTCCCGGTAGCTGGCAAGAGCTGCAAACAAATCAGCGCAACATCCCAACCCACCTTCGCAACTTGGCCTATGCACCACAAGGAGCGGTCCTATTCCCCCATCTCACGGTCCGCCAGAACATCTGCTTCGCAACCGATATTCGCCGTCAACCTCACCCGTCGATCGACTCAGCGCTGGATCTCTTCCAGCTCACCCCACTCGCCCACCGCTTTCCGCACGATCTTTCCGGAGGAGAGCGTCAGCGCGTCAACCTCGCCCGCGCCTTCGCCGTCCCAGCACCGCACCTCATTCTGCTCGATGAGCCCTTTACCGGATTCGATCGCTCCCTGCGCGACACCCTCCTTCCGCGCATGCAGCAATACGCCGCAGAGCGAGGCATCCCTGTCCTCTCGGTCACCCACGATATCGAGGAAGCTCTCCTCCTCAACGCCGAAGTCATTCGTTTAGACAACGGAGCCGTCATCGAACAGGGCCCCGCCTCCCGCATCCTCGCCGACGAGCGCGCCCGCATGTTGCAGATTCTGATCGCCTAAATCCCGAGGACCTATCCCACCAGAACCGGCTCGCGCTCCAACGTAACCCCAAAGCGCTCGCTCACTCCGCGCACAATCTCGTCCTGCAATCGCTCGACATCAGCAAACGTCGCCCCACCTCGATTGGTCAGTGCCAGTGTGTGGCGCGAAGAAATCCGCGCCGGCCCGACCCCATAACCCTTCACAAAACCGGCCTGCTCCAGCAACCAGGCCGCCGGGATCTTCATCGTTCCTTCACCCGCTGGCCAGTGCGGCACCTTACTCTCTTCCAACCCCGCAGCAATCGCAATCCCCGCAAGCCTCTCCGTAGGCACAATCGGATTCTTGAAGAACGATCCCGCGCTGCGACAATCCGCTTCGCCTTCCACCAACAGCATTCCCTTTTCCCGCCGAATCTCCCGCACTGCCATCGCCACCTCGATCAGCGTCACGTCCTGCCTTCCAGCAAATCGTCGTTGCAGATCCGCATAGCGCAGATTTGGCTCCCCCATCGGCCGTAACCGAAATCTCACCCGAGCCACAATGTAGCGACCCGGTTGGTCCTTGTTAAACAAACTCTCCCGATATCGAAACCTGCAAGCAGCTTTGTCCAGCTCTACCCACTCGAGCGTCTCCCGATCGAGCGCGCGCACCGACTCAATCGTCTCAGCAACCTCCTGCCCATACGCCCCCGCATTCTGCACCGGAGTTCCGCCCACCGACCCTGGAATTCCTGCCAGGCACTCCACGCCCGCCATCCCCGCGCACATCATGGTTTGCACAAACCGGTCCCAGACCTCCCCGGCACCGACATCAAACAGATTCCCGCCTTGCGCTTCCACTCCCATGACAGCAACTTTCAGTACTAATCCAGGAAAGCCCTCATCCCGCACCAGCAAATTGCTTCCGCCGCCGAGCACGAACAGCGGCAAACCGCGTTCTCGCGCCCAGATGACCGCATGCGCGATGTTTTCTTCGGTCTCTGCCTCCGCAAAATAGCGTGCGGCACCCCCAATCCCGAACGTCGTAAACGGCGCGAGCGGTATCTCTTCCCGAATCTGCAAGCCAAACGGCACGATTCGAGACTACATCAGCCTCGCAGTGCGAAAATCGCTCTTTGGCGCGACCGAACCACGCCACGTACAATCTAATCAAGGAAGTTCAGTTTCACCCGATCAGGAGGCAACACGATGTACCCAGAGTTGATGCTCATTCCGATGCGCGAAGAATTGACCAAAGCCGGCGTTCTTGAAGCCCGCACCAGCGCCGAGGTGGATGCCGCACTGGCAACGCCCGGAACCACCATGCTGGTCGTGAACTCCGTCTGCGGTTGCGCAGCTGGCAAGATGCGCCCCGGCGTCCGTCTTGCCCTCCAGCACGCCACCAAGCCTGACCAGACGGTCACCGTGTTCGCTGGCCAGGATCGCGAGGCCACTGATCGCGCACGCAGCTACTTCCAGGGCCACCCACCCACCTCCCCCGCCGTTGCTATCCTTCGCGACGGCCAGCTGATCTATCTCCTGCAGCGTTCGGCCATCGAGAACTCCACAGCCCCCGCCATCGCCCAGGAGCTTACGCGCGCTTTCGATACCTATTGCGCCAAGTCCGTAGCGTAGCTCTCCTAATACTTCCCTTCATCTCCGAGAAGAACCCCAAGAGAGGATGGCACCCGCCATCCTCTCTCGTTTGCGCCCACCTCCTCCATAAAGCGGCATACTTCCACTAGAGAATCGATCCCGGCTGCCGATGATTTACCCATGTCACCACCGAATCGGCTACGAAATCTCTGTTCGGTCGACGTTGTCGCAGCGCGCGATACGCCTGCACATTCTCCCTGTCCGTCATTCTGGCTCGATGGCTCCAGCGCGGCGATCACCAAGCTGCGTGGTCAGATCCGACGCGTAGCACCTTACTTTCGCACCGCCCTACTGGTTGGAGAACCCGGTTGCGGACAAGAAGCCGCCGCTCAGTATCTTCATCAACTCTCCGCCCTCAGTCGTCGACCCTTTGTCGACCTTGCTTTGACCGACACAGTCGCACTCTTTCGAGACAGCCACGCAGATCATGTTCTCGCGTCCATCGGAACGTTTTATATCTCCCGTCCCGAGCAGCTCTCGCGTAGTATCCAGGACGCACTGCTTGGCTTGTTACGCCGGCATGGATCGCAAGCCCCGCGCTTGGTTGCATTTACGGAGCGCAGCCTCCGCCCGTTGATCAGCACAAGCGGTTTTTCCGCAGAGTTGGCAGATGCGCTCGGAGCCCTCCGCATCGTCATTCCACCTCTGCGCGACCGCAGCGAAGATATTCCGCAGATCCTCACTCTCATGCTGCAGGGGATCTCCCGCCAGTCCGGAGCTCGCCTGCCCGAGCTTGCGTTGGACTTGTTGGATGCAGCGCGGCTCCTTCCCTGGCGCGGCAATCTCACCCAGTTGGCCGCCGTGGCAGAAGGGCTGATTGAGCGCGCGAACCGCCTTACCCTGCATGCCCTCGATCTGGACGTTGTCCTTGGCGCGATCTCGCCCCCTAACTCGCATCCCGCGAAGATCCGCATGCTCCGCCTCGACGACGTCGTCCAGGAACACATTCGCGCGGTTCTCTTCGCTTGCAACGGAAACAAGGTGCATACCGCTGAGATCCTCGGTATCAGCCGCTCTACCCTCTACCGGATGCTTGACTTTCCATCGCAGCCCAATTCGAATACTCACGAGTCTTCCACGCTACAGACACCCGCTTAGATCTGCAGGAGCCTGATGTCCAACAGGTGTTCTCCTACATTTGCCAACCGCATGCAGTAAGCCTTTGATAGCCTTGCTGCATGACCTCCCCAGATACACCGGCGTCCGTTGCAACAACTGAGTCCGCTGCACCTCTCCGCATCGCTGTCCTCGGAGCCGGCAAAATGGGCGGCATCCTTGTCCAGGCGTTCCTTCGTTCCGGCCTCTTTTCCCGCGAGCACGTATCCGCCACCGTGGCCCATGAAGCTCGTGCGGCCTCCCTTACCCTACAATTTGGCGTTCCAGTCACCACCGACAACCTGAAAGCCGCTAAAGAAGCCGACATTATTCTTCTAGGCGTCAAGCCGCAGCAGATGCACGACGTCGTCCTCGGGATCGCTCCTGCGCTTCGCCCCGGCAAGCTACTTATCTCGTTCGCCGCATCGGTCAAAACCAGTGCCATCGAAGAGGCCGCGGGCTGCCAGATTTCCGTCATCCGCGCCATGCCTAATACCCCCGCGATGCTCGGAGCAGGCATCACGGCCATCTGCCGCGGCAAGTTTGTCACTGACCAGCAGCTTGCCCTTGCTGAGCAGATTTTCGCTACCGTCGGCCGCACGGTCGTTGTCGACGAAAAGCACATGGACGCCGTCACTGGCCTCTCCGGCTCAGGGCCAGCGTTCCTCTACATCATCATCGAAGCGCTCGCCGAAGCCGGGGTCAATGTGGGCCTGCCCCGCGACATTGCCACGCTGCTCGCGGCTCAGACGACCTACGGTGCCGCAAAGATGGTCCTCGAAACTGGCTCGCACCCCGCCCTCCTCAAGGATGAAGTCACGACCCCCGCTGGCTGCACCGTCGAAGGCATCCTCGAACTCGAAGAAGGTGGCCTGCGCGTAACTCTCATCAAGGCCGTCAAGCGAGCCACGGAACGAGCACGCGAGCTCGCAAGTAGCTAATTATTCGCAGTGAACCTTCGTCGACGCACGCCCGTATACCGCACAGGCTCTCCTCGCCCGCTCGTACAATGGACTCATGAGCAGCACCATGATTCCAAGTCCCACCCGCGCCCGCAGCCGTTCCGGCGCACTTCCGCTGTATGCCGCCGTCGTCGTTGGGTTCATGGTGCTCGTCATCCTTGAGGGCGCATTAGTCAGGGCTACAGGCTCCGGCGCCGGCTGCGGAAATCACTGGCCGCTTTGCAACGGAGACTTCTTCCCCCACCATCCCCATCTTTCCACCGTCATCGAATACGTCCATCGTTCCATGACGGGCGTCTGCACCACTCTCGTCGCGGTGCTCATTGGCTGGACGTTCTTCGCTAGACCACCCCATGACCGTGCACGCCGCGCCGTCATCTGGTCTGGCATCCTTCTGGTCACCGAAGCCCTCCTCGGCGCTCTGCTCGTCAAAGGCGGTTACGTCGAAGGTAATGCCTCCAACATGCGCGTCGTCATGCAGTGTATCCACTTCACGAACACGATGCTCTTGCTGGCGGCTGTCACGCTGACTTGGTGGTGGCTGCGAGACCGTCGTTATCAGGCCACTCGACTTCGTCCCCAGGCTCAATCAGTGGCGTGGATATCCCTGATAGCAACCCTCTTTGTAGGAGGAACCGGTTCGGTCGCAGCGCTCGCCGATACCCTGTTTCCTCCAACGTCTCTCCAGGCCGCGTTCCTTCAGGACTTCGCAGCCAACTCGCCCCTCCTGCTTCGCATGCGCTGGCTTCACCCGGCAACAGCCATCATCGCACTGAGTTGCGCCATCTGGATCGCGTTCCAACTCCGCAACAAGCTCGGCCCGCTCCTCGTCAGCCTGATCTGCTTACAGATCCTGCTCGGAGCAGCCGATGTTCTTCTCCTCGCCCCGACCTGGTTGCAAGTGCTTCACCTTCTCGGTGCGGATCTCTACTGGATTGCCCTGGTGGTCGCCTGCGCGACCATTCTTGCGCCCGCGCAGGCTGTCGAGACGGCTACTCCGTAGACGGCCTCCCGTCGATCTTGTGCACGACCTTTTTCGTCCCGTGCGCCGTCTTGTGATATCCCTCTTTACTCACGTCGGCCGTCTTATGCGCCGCTACCTTGGTCCCGTGCGCGGTATCGTGCGCTGCTACCTTCGTCCCGTACTCCGTCTTCTGCGTTGCTACCTTGGTCCCATGAACTGTCTTGTGACCGACGGTTTTGCTGGCGTGCGCCGTGTCATGGCCGGCATCCTTCATGTCCTGCCCAACCGTTTGCGCCCGTGCGATTCCCAGCGACAACAAACCCGCCAGGGCGATTCCCGAAACCATCAACTTCTTCATGTCT
>Ga0302150_10000852_pt1 | contig 13185 bp, 9 predicted proteins | sample I_Bog_N1_2_FD_198635 | JGI IMG/M metagenome (GOLD analysis project Ga0302150, IMG submission 198635) | Peat permafrost microbial communities from Stordalen Mire near Abisko, Sweden - I_Bog_N1_2 | ecosystem: Environmental > Terrestrial > Soil > Wetlands > Peat | place: Sweden: Abisko, Stordalen... | reverse complement strand
AGGGTGCCGGGGGCAGTGTGTGCGGCAAGTTGATGTGCGAGGGTTTGGATTTCGGGCTGGGTGAGGCAGTCGAGGAAGAAGTGGGTGACGATGAGGTCTGTTTCAGGGGCGGGAGTGATGGCGAGGGCGGAGGCCTGGTGGGTCCGCAGACGGTCGGCATGGGGCCGGCAGCGGCGGCGAAGGAGGTGGAGCATGGTGGCGCTGGTGTCTACGGCGGTGGCCTGGAGATCGGGTTGTTGGGCGAGGAGACGGGCGAGGAATCGGCCGTCTCCGTCGCCGAGGAGGAGGGCTTGATGGCAGGGCGGGAGTTGCGGGAGGAAGTGGGTGCGCGTTCGCTGCAGGAGGGGGCCGAGGGCGAGGTATTCGGCGAAGCGGTAGATGCGAGCCACGGGGTCGAAGTTGGGAGGTTGGTGAGGTGAGTGCGAATACAGAGGTCTCTCCACTTCGCTTCGCTCCGGTCGAGGTGACGGAGGGCTGCTTCGGTCCGGTCGAGGTGACGATGCACGGGGGTACGGCTCGGTCGGCGTCGGAGTTTGGTTCATCGCAGAAACGGGAGGAAGAGGATTGGCGTGAGTAGGACGAGGTCGGCGGCGGCTCGGAGGTGGAGAGGGGACAAGCTGCGGCGGCAGTGGTTGAGGGCGAAGAGAGCTGCGGTGCTTAGAGAGCAGGCGAGGGCGGGGAGCGCGACGGCGAGAGTGCGGCTGATCGATGCAATGGTCGAGGCGGCGAGGATGATGAGGGCGAGAGTGGTGAGGTGAGTGGTGGCCCAGCGGGTGGTCCAGTGAGTTTGTGGGTTCTGGAGGGACGCTGGAGTCTGCTGCCGGGATGACGGATGTTCCCAGGCGTAGACGCAGAGGCAGTTGAGAGTGCAGACAGCGGCAAAGAGGATGGCGGAGGGAAGAAGCGTGGGACGGATCCAGTCGGCAGCTGCTCCAAGTACCTGATGGGCCGCGGGTGTAGGGTTGGTGCGGGCAAGGGTGGGGATGAAGACGGCGGCGGGGAAGAAGATGCCGACGGCGAGTTCCTTGGGAAGGCGGCGGGTGGCGCTGTCGGGTTGCGGACGGATGTGGATGAGGAGCATCCAGGCGGCGAGCAGCGTGGCGAGCAGGACGTAGAGGTGGAGGGAGCGGGGATCGGTGCGGTGAAGGAGAGCGGCTAGGGCTGCGGAGGAGAGGAGGATGCAGGAGATGAAGGCGGTGCGGTGGCGGTGGTGGAAGCGGTGGCGGGCTTCGAGGCCGGAGGAAGAGAGGCGGTCATCGAGGAGCCGGGCGTCCAGCAGACGATCGGCGGCGTAGATCATCCAGACGGCTAGGAACATGGCGGCTGGCTCGGTCCAGGAGAGGGCGAGGTTTGAGCAGCGGGCGATGAAGACTGTCCAGAGGGCGGCGACCGTGGGGGCGTCGAGCGAGAGAAGGTGCCAGAGGGCGAGGGCGGAGTAGCGGGGGTGTTGCGGAGAGACGAGCTGCGGTCGCGAGGGACGTTGGGGAACGGGCGGTCGTGATGGGTGAGGTGAGAGCGAGGATCTCATCGGAAGGCGAGGGAAGCAGGTGACATGAAGGCGGTGAAGCTTTGGTGGAAGTCAAAACTTGAAGACGGAGAGGCCTCCTGTGAGTTAGACGCAGCTCGTGGAGGAGCGATCAGGCCGATGGGGTGGCGTCGTATTTCGGGAGTTGTCTGCGTTTTGGTGCGGGAGCGTCTGAGGTGGGGAGGGTGGTGTGACGCTCGGAAGAGCGCTGCTGGCGGGAGCCGGCCGCCCAGAAGTCAGGGTCGATGTCGGGGAAGATGCTGTCGCGCAGCTCGATGGCCGCGAGGCGCTCTTCCTGTTCGGGCGTGATGGAGCGGTTGGCTTCTAGGTGCTGGTAGATGGATTTGAGCTCGTTGAACTGGTCCATGTGGGTCTCGAAGCGGAGCTCGGCGTAGTCGCGGGCTGCGCCGGTGGTGATGAGGAACTGCCAGTCGGAGGATTCGAGAAGGAGGAGCTCGCGGCAGAGCTGTTTGACGAGGCGCTCGGCGATGGGCTGGGTGGCGTCGTGGTCGGGCTTCCACTTACCGGCGGTGCAGACATCGCGCAGGTAGAGCTCGGCGGGATAGATCTGGGAGTAGGTCCAGGAGGTCTCAGAGTTCATCCAGACATGGTTGGTTCCCTCCGCTCCCCAGGAACCTTCGTGCATCTGGATGAAGCCGGCGCGGGGGTACTGATCGAGATACTGAGAGCCGGAGGTGAGCTGGATACCGATTGGGTAGTCGTGGAGGGTGCGAGCGACTGCCTCGAGCCAGAGGGGGCCTTCGAACCACCAGTGGCCGAAGAGTTCGGCGTCGAAGGGCGAGGAAAGGATGGGCGGAACCGGGTCGTGCATGGCGGCGCGGAGGGCTTCCCACACGAGGTGAACGAAGTGGGAGGCATGCGCCTGTGTCCGCTCGGCAGCGCGGATGGGGTCGTAAGGCTGCTTGTCGGCCATGTCGACGTTGGAGCCGGTGACGGACCAGTAGCGGTGGCCGCCGGGCCAGCGCTTCTTGTGGAAGTCGAGGTAGTTACTGTCGCCGGGGTAGCCGAAGTTGCCGGACCAAACCTGGGTGCCCGTCGTGGGGTCGCGGGCGAAGACGGTGACGGGATGCTGCGGAGTGTCGGGATTGGGAGAATGTGAACCGTCGACGTAGTAGGTCTGGTAGAGGCGGCGATAGTCGCTGTTGATCATCGACTCGTCTTTGGTGACGACCACGGCTCCCTGATCGCGGAGTTCGTAGGGCGAGGGAGTGCGGGCGGACTCCTCGATGAGGTGGGTGTCTACGAAGAAGAAGTCGATGCCGGACTCGCTGATGGCCTGCTCGATGCCGATGCGGTTGAAGGCGGGAGCGATGGGCGAGCCGTCCTGCTGGTTAACTGGGTAACTCCAGAGGCCGCCGGGACGATAGCCGCATTCGGGAGCCCAGATGCCGCGGGGATGTTTGCCGATGTGGCGCTGGTGGGTGGTGACGGCGGTCCGGACTTGGGCGCGAACGCTCTCATCAGTGCCGAGGAGAGGCATGTAGCCGTGAGTAGCGCAGCAGGTGATGATCTCAATCAAGCCGAGGTCGTTGAAGTGGCGAAAACCTTTGATGATGTCGCCGTCGAGGGCCTTGAAGTCGTTGAGGGTGTCGGTGAAGTACTTCTGCCAGAAGCGGGCGAGTTCGGCGTAGTGGAACTCGCTGACGGAGAGGAAGTAAGCTTCGTCTTCACGGGCAGAGAGGATCTTTCGCTCGACGTAGCGAGGGAAGTCGGCTTTGAAGACGGGGTGAGCGAGCTGCTCGAGGAGGATGGGGGAGAGATTAAGGCTGCAGTTGAGGGCGATGCCGTCGCGCTCAAGATTGCCGAGGACTCGGAGCAGCGGGAGGTAAGTTTCAGCAGCGGCTTCATGGAGCCACTCGATGCCGTGCGGCCAGGTGCCGTGATTGACGACCCAGGGGAGATGGGCGTGGAGCGTGAAGGAGAGGAAGCCGGCGGGCTTGGTGTGTTCGGCCGGGGATGCGGAGGTACTCAAGGTAGGGATCCCTTCCGGTTCGATTGGGAGGAGGGCTTGAACTTCGCCAGGAGTCGCGGAGGAAAATCCAGGCGCGAAGTTATCTCATGAGATGACACATTGGTTGGATGCAGGCAGAGGTGAAAATGCTGCACCGCGCAAACGTTGGACGAGTGCGCGATGCAGATAGTTTGCGGTGAACCTGATTGTTTGTTGAAAAGGGGAGGAGCTAGCGAGTGCGGAGGCCGGTGGATTGGTCGTCGGAGGGCTGCTGTGCGGTTCGGACGGTGAGTGGAGCGTTGAGGTGAAAGCGGATGAGAGTTTCAGAGGGGATCCGGACCTGTTGTCCGCGGGTGGCGCCTTGAAGGATGGTTCCTCCGCCGGCACCGGCACCGGCGCCGATGGCTGCTCCTTTGCCGCCGCCGAAGATGCCACCAAGGACGGCGCCGATGGCAGCGCCTCCGCCAATCTTTTCGGCGGTGTTGGTGCCGCGGCCTTTGCCTTCGATGGTGTAGGGCTCGGTGGAGATGGAGATGGAGTCGCCGTGGCGGCGCACGGAGGTGAGTTCGATGGAGAGCCTGGAGCTGCCTTTGAAGTGGGTAGCGTCCTTGGCGTCGACGACGGTGCCCCTGACGGCGGTTCCGACGGGGAGGACGACGAGGCCGTCGGAGACGACTTCGCGGGCTACGACGCCGGTGAAGGGCGTGCCGGACTCGGTGGTCTCGCTATCGAGGGTCTGGTTGATGCGAACGGGGATATCGGCGCCGGCGCGAAGGGTGACTTGATGATAGACAGGCGCGGGCGGAGGTGGAGCGCTGTCGGAGGGGGGAGGAAGGGTGCCCTGGCTGGCGATTTGCTGGCGCTCCTGGGAGGTGGCGGGGCGCGCATACGTGGGCTGCGAGGCAGCGGTCACGGTGGGGGTTACGGACATGCCGGCTACGGTGAGATTGTTGACCACTTCCTTGACACCGTTGACGCGGGCGGCATCTTCGGCGGCGACGGAGCGGGCGGTGTCGTCGCTCACGTTGCCGGAGAGCGAGACGACGCCGGCCTGGACGGCGACCTGGACGGGTTGTTGGCTGATAGAGTGATCGCTCGATAGCGCGGCCTGGACGTTGGTGGTGAGTTGCGCGTCGGTAACGGGCTTGTGGCAGCCGGTGACGGCGAAGAGGACGAGGGTAGTGAGGGAAATGGCGGCGGTGAGGTGGCGCGCAAACTCTTTGGAGAGCGCGGCGGCGGGAAGTATTCCGGGGGAAGATTTCATCATAAAGACTCCGAGGCGATCCGTAACTGCTTGGACGAAGGATTTGTAGGAATTCGATGCACGATAGGCCTGACGGGATGGTGCGGAGGTTGAAAGGGGTGTGAGTACAGGCGGCGTGGGGCTGGTCAACACAACCTGTGTGGAGGGAAGGGCATCCACTTGTAGGAGCGATAGAAGTTTGCGGCCTGAGATCTGCCGGGAAGCCGGTGACGCGGGCTGAAAGAGAGTATTCTGTCGCAGGAAACAAGTCACGCAAGGAGAATGCAATGGCAGACAATGACAGCGCAGGTGGATTCGGTTGGTTTCTGGCAGGGCTTGGTATCGGAGCGCTGGTCGGTGTGCTGTATGCGCCGAAGTCGGGCAAAGAGACCCGCGACGATCTGATGGCCGGAGCGCTTGAGGCGAAGGATCGCGCGAACGATCTGTATGAGCAGGGCAGAAACCAGGTTGGCGCCTACGCCGAACAGGGCAAGCAGGTTGCTAGCGAGTATGTGGACAAGAGCAAGCAGGTTGCGGCAGAGTATGTCGATAAAGGCAAGGAGTACTACGACAAGGGCCGCACCCAGTGGTCACAATATGTTGAAAAGGGTAAGGACTTGATCCAGACACAGACTGATGCGGCTAAGGCTGCGGTTGAAGCTGGTAAGGAAGCGTATGTGGCCAAGACCAGCGAGTCCGGGCCGATCGCTTAATAAGCTTGTCGTATAGACGTCCGACGGATTTGTTGAAGCTGGCAGAACGATCTTTTGCCGCGAAGGAGGGCAGGTGCATGCCGGCCCTTCGTTGTGGCAACGGTGTCCACAGGTCCTGTACTCGCAGAGAAGTGCATTAAGCGCCCAACGGGTTTAAGATCCAAGGGTAGCAAGAATCAGTAAGTTCGCAGAGCGAACAGGAGCATGTTCATGCCGGTACTAAATGGGGCAGCGGTCTTCTTCCAGCAGGATTCCGAGCTGACGAGACACGATATTCATTGGGCGATGATCTTTCTTTTCATCATCGCGCTGGCGCTGGTGGTGCAGGCGATCGGAGTGGTCGTCAGCAGCGCGTTTGGGGCCAAGCTGCTGCATCGGGTAAATGCGATTGCGGACATTGTGGAACATAAGACGGGGCCGATCTTGGATCAGACCAGCCATATTCTGGCGGAACTCGCTCCCAAGGTGAAGAGCGTTGGCGAGAATACCGAGCAAATTGCCGCGACGGTGAGGGTGAGGGTTGAGGAGCTGGGCGAGACGCTCAGCGAGTTGAATGACACCGTGCGCGAGATCAATGGACGCACGCGGCTCCAGGTGGTGCGCGCGGACAACATCGTTAGCGATGCGCTGCAGGCTACCGAGGAGATTTCGCAGACGGTTCAGAACGGGATCAAGGGACCAGTGAGGCAGATTGCCGGTGTGATTGCGGGTCTTCGTGCAGGGATTGAGACGCTGGTGGCGCGGTCGCCGTTCGGGCGGGGATAAGAAGAGCGGAAGAGCTAGAAGATCCAGCCGCCTCCGGCTACTTCGTCGTCTTGATAGAAGACGGCGGATTGGCCGGGGGTAATGGCGCGTTGCGGCTCGTCGAAGATGGCTTCGATGGTGTCAGGGCCGGTGACGCTGAGAGTTGCTGGGGCGGGTTCGTGGCGGTGGCGGATCTTGATGGTCACGCGGATGGGCTCGGTGGGTTCGGGGATGGAGACCCAGTTGAGGCGGTTGGCGGTCAGGCGCGTGGACAGAAGCTGGCTGTCGGTGCCGACTTCTACCTTGTGCGAGTCGGGGTGGATCTTCAGGACATAGAGTGGGTCAGGCGAGCTGATGCCGAGGCCCTTGCGCTGGCCTACCGTAAAGCCGTGGATGCCTTCGTGCTTGCCTATGATTTCGCCCGATGACGAGACGAGTTCGCCGGAGGAGTCGGGGAGGGGTTCGCCCTGCTCTGCGAGGTAGGCGGTGAGGAAGCTCTGGTAGCTGCCGCCGGGGATGAAGCAGATCTCCTGCGAGTCGGGCTTCTGGGCTAGATCGAGGCCGTGGTCGGCGGCCATCTCGCGGACCGCTGGCTTCTGCATCTCGCCGAGGGGAAAGAGCGTGCGGGAGAGCTGATCTTGTGTGAGGCCGAAGAGGAAGTAGGTCTGGTCCTTGCTGCGATCGGCGGGGCGGGAGAGGATCCAGCGGCCACGGGCTTCGTCGAAGCGATTGCGGGCGTAGTGGCCGGTGGCGATGCGCTCGGCTCCGATCTGGCGGGCGGTTAGAAGGAGCTGATCGAACTTGAGGTGATTGTTGCAGAGGGTGCAGGGGATGGGCGTGCGGCCGGCGAGGTACTCGCTCACGAAGGGGCGGACGACCTCGGCTTCGAAGCGATCTTGAGCATTTACTAAGTAGTATGGGATGCCCAAATGCTCGGCTACGTGACGGGCGTCGTAGACATCGTCGATGGAGCAGCAGCGGCCCTGGGGAACGGTTTCGGGAAGGCCGAGGTCGGCGTAGTTGGCAGAGAGGCGGCGCTGGTTCCAGAGCTGTAGGGTCAGGCCGACGAGGGGATGCCCCTGGGCGTGCAGGAGCGCGGCGACGGCGGAGGAGTCGACTCCTCCGGACATGGCTACGGCAATGGTGTCCTGCTCTGGCATAAAAACCCTTAGTAAGATGATAGTCTGCCGCGTTGTTTGCGGGAAATCTCGTTCCAGGCGAATTTGGAGTGCAGAGGCGAAATACAGGGGTCTCTCCACTGCGCAGGATGATGAAGCCATCCTGCTTCAGTCGAGATGACGAGGCTTTTAGGGCCTGCCTGAGGGAAAGCAGAATAGTGCGAGGCGTTGGTCTAGGAGATGGAGCAGAGGTGGGCGTGAATAAAGGGCAACAGCATGCGATGGCGGGACGGTGGGCGTTGCCGTTTCTTGGGGTGGCGTGCGCGGTGGGCGTTGCGTCGATCTACTATAACCAGCCGCTGCTGCTGGTGATGGGAAAGACGTTTGGGCGCGATGCCCGGTCGATGGAGTGGGTGGCGGTCGCGACGCAACTGGGCTATGCGGCGGGGATTCTTTGCTTTGTGCCGCTCGGGGACCTTGCCGAGAGGCGTTCGCTCATGATGAGGATGTACGCGGCGGTGAGCGTGGCGCTGCTGCTGGCGGCGATGGCGCGGGGGCTGGCTTGGATGATCGTCGCGAGCGCGCTGGTAGGCCTGATGGCTGCCGTGACGCATGTAGTGTTGCCGATTGCTCCGGATCTGGCGACGAATGAGCAGCGAGGGAAGGCGATTGGGACGGTGATGACAGGGTTGCTGCTGGGGATTCTGCTGGCGCGGACGTTCGCGGGATGGCTGGCGAATGTGGCGGGATGGCGGAGCGTGTTTGTGGTGGCCGCAGTGATGAATTTGATGTTTGTGCCGGTGATGTGGAAGCTGATGCCGAAGATGGCGCCGCGGGAGTCGTTGACGTATGGGCAGGCGATGCGGTCGCTGTGGACGCTGTTTCGCGATGAGCCATTGCTGCGCGAGGCGGGAGTGCTGGGGGCGCTCACGTTTGGGTCGTTCAGCTGCTTCTGGACCACGCTGGCGTACTTGCTGAACTCTCACTATGGATTGGGGCCGGGAGTGGCTGGGACGTTTGGAGTGGTGGGCGCGGCGGGTGCGATGGTGGCCCCGTTTGCGGGATGGCTGGCGGATAAGCGGGGGACGCGGTTTGTGGTGACGGTGGCTGGAGCGGTGTTGACGGCGTCATATGTGTGGCTGCTGGTAACCGAGGGTTGGCATACGTCGACGGCGTGGCACATGGCGGCGCTGGTGGTTGGCGTGGTGATGCTGGATGTGGGCGCGCAGATGATGCAGGTCGGCAACCAGACACGGATTTTCGGGCTGGGTGCGGGGGCTCGAAGCCGGATCAACACGATCTATATGACGATGTACTTTGCGGGCGGGGCGATGGGGTCTGCGGTGGCGGGATGGGCGTGGTGGCGGTGGGGATGGAATGGAGTGTGCGGGCTGGCGCTGGTGCTGATTGGTGCGGCGGGAATTCGTCACCTTACGGGGTATAGCCGCACCCATGAAGAGGCGCGGGCGCATGTTGCGGCGAAAGAGTGCCCTCCAGCTTAGTGGCGGGATGCTTTGTGCCGGGTTCTTAGTGGCGGATTTCGCTGGGGAGGGTGTCTTCGGATAGGGCTGAGGCCTCGGCGCGGCGCTCAGCGCGAAGGGCGGCGGAGCGTCGGGCCTGGCGCCAAGTGATCATCGCGGTAACGCCGTAGTTCCAGACAGCACTGAAGAGAAGGCCGGTGATTCCGGCGAGCGGCCAGGGCATTCCCTGGCGGAAGGCCTCTCCGCTGATGAGGACGTTGGCGATTCCGCCGAGCGAGCACGCGATGCAGAAGGTGAGCATGCCGAACCAGAACGCGGTGCCTCGCCGGCGTCGATCACGGTAGGTGAAGGAGTTGTTCATGACGTAGTTCAGGATCATGACGATGCCGGTAGCGCAGGCCTGGGATTCGATGAAGGTGAAGCGTTCTCCCTTGAGGAGGAGGCCGAGAAGCAGCAGGTGGATGACGGTGCCGATGGTCCCGACGAGACAGAAGAGGACGAAGCGAACGGAGATGTAGCTGCCAATCAGCTTGTCGAGGATGAGCTCGAGGTACTCGAGGCCGACGATGAGATCGAGCTTGCTTTGGCCGTGCTGGCGGAGGCGGAAGTGGTAGGGGACTTCGCCCACGCGGATTTCGCCGTCGGTGGAGAGGACGATATCGAGGAGGATCTTGAAGCCGATGGCCGTGAGGCGGTGAGCGACTCGCTCAAAGAAAGAGCGGCGGACGATGAAGAATCCGCTCATGGGGTCGGTGAGGTGGGCGTGGCGCTCGACTCCGCTGAGGCGACGGCCGAGGCGGCTGAGGCGGATGCGCCAGTCGGAGAAATCGCCCATGCTGCCTCCGCCGATGTTGCGTGAGCCGACGACGAGGTCCAGGTTCTCGGAGGATATCTTGCGAACCATCGCGGGGAGAATGGACTCGTCGTGCTGGAGGTCGGCGTCCATGACGGCGATGTAGGTAGCAGAGGTGGCGAGCATGCCCTCAATGCAGGCCGAGGAGAGGCCTCGGCGTCCGATGCGATGGAGGACGTGCAGATTGTCCTGGGTGTGGGATAAGCGCTTGACGACGGCTGCGGTGCCGTCGGGGGAGTCGTCATCGACGACGATGACCTCGTACCGGATATCATGGAGGGTATTACGTAACTTCTCCAGCAAGATCCCGATGTTCTCGCGCTCGTTCAGCGTGGGAATCACGATGCAGAGATCATAAGACGGCATTGAGATCCTTCTGGCGATTCACCAAGAACGTTCGGTCGTTGGGCTGCAGGCGGCGATCAAGCGCGCGATGATGAGTTGCTTGCAGCGCTGTTTCGCGCAAGTCTAGATTATAAGATGACTGACCCAGCTCCAAGTCGAGAGATAGATGATTTCAGCATTCGCGGCGAAACAGAAGGCGGGCTCTACGCTCGAACGAATGGGCAAGAAGGTCGAACAGCACGCGAGGGTGGGAATGGGGGTTCTGCTCTGCCTGTTGTTCGTGGCGCTGGTGGGGCTGGCTGCGAGCTACTACCTCTGGTATGACGAGCTGGTGATTGTGCGGGTAGCGGCGCTGCCGCGCTGGCATGACATCTGGAATTTTTACGCGAGCGGTCTGGACACGATCGGGCTGCTGTATGCGCTGGTGCTGCATGCGCTGAGGGGGTTGCCGGCGGACGATGAGGTGCGGTCGAGGCTGCCGGCGATTGTGAGCTTCCTGGCGATGCTGGGGTTCGTGTTTGTGTTTGTGCGGCGGCGGTATGCGGCGGTGTATGCGTTCGCGGTAGTGCTGTTGCTGACGACGGCTCCGCTGCTGGATATGGCCGCGTTCGCGAAGAGCTATGCGGTGGAGATGGCCGGGCTGGGACTGGCGATGATGTGCTGGCAGAAGGCGCTGGAGACGCGGAGTGGGTGGAGTGCGCTGGGGGTTTGGTGCGGGCTGGCGCTGGCGATTTCTTCGCATACGTTTGGGGTGTTTTTGGTGGTGCCGTTTGCGGTGGCGCAGGTGTGGGAAGACCGTCGGCGCGAGACGGTGAGTTGGGGGATGTGGGCGGCGCTGGTGTTGTTTCCAGCGGCGCTGTTGCCGGTGTTGCGTGGGGATTTGCTGGCGTCGAAGCTGTATGGTTCGAACTTCTGGTCGAAGCCGAGCGCGGCATTGATGAAGCAGACCTACATCGATTACTTCATGACGAACTGGAGATTTCTGGTGATCCTCCTTGCGGCGGGGCTGATTGTTTCGCTGGTGCTAAGGGGTGAGGAGAGTTCCTCGCCTGAGCGGGAGGGAGGTTTCTCGACGCCGGAATGGGTGTTTGTGGTGCTGTTGACGGCGCTTCCAGCGTATGTGCTTCCGGCGTCGTACTTGTTGCATGCGTATCGTGCAGACTATGTGCTTGGATTCGCGATCGGGTTGGGGATTCTGCTGGTGGCGTTGTTCGCGGAACAGTCGAGGCGAACTGAGTCGGCGGGCGTGGTGTTGCTGATTTTATTTGCGGCAGTGACGCTGAAGGTGGATTTGAAGACACTCCCCGATGGGATTCGCACGCTGGTTCATCCGCGGCGGGTGCATGCGAAGCTGGCGGCGAAGTATGATAGCCAGGAATTTGTGAAAGTGCTGGAGAGAAGCGATCTTCCGGTGATGGTGGGAGACCACCTCACGTATACACGGCTGGATTGCTATGCTCCGGCGGAGCTGAAGCGGCGACTGTATTTTCTGACGGACTACGCGGAGGTCAAACGCTATCCCCTGTCGGAGACATCGCAGAGGAATTTCCTGCTATTCGGGAGCCAGCTGGGATACCGAACGATGGACGTGGGGGATTTTGTGCCGGAGCATCGCCACGCGCTGATGTTGGTTGGAGTGATGACGGGGACGTTGTGGCTTCCGCAGTACATGATGCACCAGGAGGAGTTAGGCGATGCGTCCCTGCACCTGCTGGGGCCTGGGTTTGAGGAGCCGGATGTGTACGACGTGCAGTTCAGCAGGCTGCCGGCGTTTCCGGTGGCGGAGCCTCTGCGATGAGCCTGGTGCGTGGTGGGTGGGACTCTATAATCGGTGTTCGAGAGCAAGCGGAGCGACGCGCCTGCATCGAACCGCATGAGTATTGGGGGCTGCTTGCAACTGGTTCGTAAACTTCGGCTTCCAGCGGTGTTCTGCGCTTTGGCGGTGCTGGTTTGCGAGCTCATTAGCAAGCCGTATACGACCATGGGTGTGTGCGACGACATGTCGTACATCCAGATCGCGCGCAAGGTGGCGGAGACCGGCCACATTTTCTACAACGGGCCGACGACTCCGTTTCTGGGCTGGCAGCTTTATCTTGGGGCGTTGTTCATTAAGCTGTTTGGGTATTCGCTGACGACGGTGCGAATGAGCACGCTGCTGGTGTCGATGACGCTGGCATTTGTGCTGCAGCGGTTGCTGGTTCGGGCGAAGATTAGCGAGCGGAACGCGACAATTGGGACGCTGGCGCTGGTGTTGTCACCGCTGTATTTGGTGCTGTCGGTTACGTTCATGACGGACATCCAGGGGCTGTTTGCGATTGTGATGTGCCTGTATGGATGCTTGCGCGCGGTGCAGGCGGGGACGTCGCGCGCGGCGGTTGCGTGGATTTGTTTTGCGGTGGCGGCGGATGGAATCTGCGGGACGTCGCGACAGATTGCGTGGTTGGGAATTCTGGTGATGGTGCCGTCGGCTGTGTGGCTGCTGCGGTCGCGCAGGAACGTGTTGGTAGCGGCGGCCGCGGCGAATGTTGCGGGAGGGCTGTTCGTATACGAATGCCTGCAGTGGTTCAAGCGGCAGCCGTATAACGTGCCAGAACACGTGTTTTCGGACAGCTTCAACGCGGTTCACGCGGCGGGGCAGCTGGGACATATCTTTCTGGACGCGCCGTTCTTATTGCTTCCCATTGTGGCGTTGTTTCTTCCGGGGTTGAAGAAGAATCGTACCTGGGTTCTGGTGATAGGCGCTGTGCTGGGTGCTGCGTATCTGTTTCTGGCGACGTATCCGAGTCATGTGCGCGGGAGCTTTCCGCTGGACCCGACAGGCGGCGACTGGGTGGGTGTGCATGGGGTGTACGAGTTCATGATCCTCAAGGGCAATCCGCCGATCTTTGTGAACAGGGCCATGCAGGCGGTATTCACGGTCGTGTCGATGGGCGGAGTGTTAGGGCTGTTGTCGCTGCTGGCGCGTCGAGAGGCTGTGCGGGAGCGTTCGGCGGGGATTTCGTGGAAGCAGCTGGGTGTGCTCGTGGGGCCGTTCGCGGTGGTGTATGTGCTGCTGTTGATTCCACGTGCGGGAGATTTTCACCTGACAGAACGCTACTTATTTGCGCTGCTGGTGATCGCTCTGGTTTGCATGGTGCGGTACTACCAGGATGCGATTCGGCCGGAGCTGCCGTGGGTATGCGCTGCGCTGG
>Ga0302150_10000850_pt1 | contig 13193 bp, 11 predicted proteins | sample I_Bog_N1_2_FD_198635 | JGI IMG/M metagenome (GOLD analysis project Ga0302150, IMG submission 198635) | Peat permafrost microbial communities from Stordalen Mire near Abisko, Sweden - I_Bog_N1_2 | ecosystem: Environmental > Terrestrial > Soil > Wetlands > Peat | place: Sweden: Abisko, Stordalen... | reverse complement strand
GTAGCGGCCAACATCAGCGCTCGCGAGATCGTCGTTCTCGGCAAAGTTCGCGGCAACTGCCAGGCCTCCGATCGGGTCGATATTCGCTCCGAAGGTTCTCTCACGGGCGACGTCATCGCCGCTCGCATCTCCATCGAAGACGGCGCCTTCTTCAAGGGCGGCATCGACATTCGCAAGCCAGGCAACGAAGCAAAGCCCGGTAGTCCGTCCACCACCACTGACTCAGAAAAAGAAAAACAAGCTTAGTCTTGGCCTACAAAGCACAACAAGCCCCGGCAGCCGCCGGGGCTTTTGCTTCTGCGCTCGCTCCGGTGTTCTTCTGTCATTACTTTTGGAATCCGCATCTGTCATCCTGAGCGCAGCGAACGCTCGTTCTAAATCGTCTTCTCTTCCACCGCTGCCACATTCACATCCTTCGCCGCTCGCGACCACAAAATCCGCAAATCCTTAACTTTCCGCAAAGCAAAATTCGTCTTCCCCAGAGCCGTCACCGCAAAAAAGTCCGCCCTCTCCACATCCTCCAACCAGAAGGCCGGCCGCGCATCCGCCTTCTCGGGCGCAATCTCGACGTGAGCCATCTCCAAATTCCTCAGGTGCCGAACAAAGAATCCATTCGAGGGCGTAGGCCCAAACTTTCCTACCTCTGGATATCCATCCACCATCTCTGGGACCATCCGCCCAACCGCCTCCGCCGGATACTCTCCCGTATGTCCGAAGTAGCAATTCGACATCTTCACATCCTCAATCGCATTGCCCGGAATCCCCGAAAAAATCGACGAAGTCTTAGCCGAAGAATCATACGAGACCATATTCGAAATCAACACCCTCCGAAGTGTGCCCACCCGCATCGTCTCCTTCGGCCCGCGATTCCTCGCATTCAGCCGCAGGAATAGTGGAGCATCCAGCGTCCCTCGCATCGTGATATTCGAAATCGCAATGTCCTCCAGATACGCTCCATCCGAAGTTTCGAGGGAGATTCCCCGCGAGTCCTCGCACACGCAATTCGTAATCGCAATATTCCGGAACCCCCCATTCGACTCCGTCCCGCACTTGATCCGTCCATTCCCCCAAATACGATCGCCCAGCCCATACTTCTTCCACGTCCCATCGATCACGGTCCCCAGTTTGTACATCCCGGCTACAAAACAGTTCGCAATCGTCACGTTATCCGTCGACCGCCGCTCTCCTAGCGCATAGCTCGACTTCGGACAAATCGCATCATCCCACGGGGAATTCACCGTGCAGTTATTTACCCGCACATTTCTGCAGCCATCAATATCGAACCCATCCCGATCCGTATCCACCAGCACGTTATCGATCGTGAGGTTCTCCACGCCCGTAGCCAACAGCGCAAAGTGTCCACCCTTCAACACCGCAAAATCCCGCAGCAGCACGTTGCGGCAGTTCTTCAACGCAATCGACTTGTTCCCTACCCCCGCCTGTTCCGCAATAAATCCACCGGTCCCATCCCGAACATCAGGAGTTCCATTACTCAACCCCTTCCCCCAAATCAACCCCCGTCCGTAGATCGCAAAGTCATGCTGCCCGTCCGCATAGAACAGCGAATTCGCCCAATGGTTATGCCCATAATCCTGGTAAGCCTCGCACTCCTGCGCCGGCCCCGCGGGATCATACGTTCCCCCACGATATCCCGTCGTCTCACCCACCCTCGGAGAATCCGCTGCCAGGATCACGCATCCATTCGACAGCCAAAGATCCACACCACTCTTCAGCCGAATCGTAAAACAAACATACGTCCCCGCCGGAAACACCAGCGTCCCACCACCCGCAGCGGCCACCGCCTCAATCGCCCGATTGATCGCGTGCGTGTCCACCGTCTTCCCATCCCCCGTAGCCCCATAGCTGCGCACATCAAACAGAACCTTCGCATCCGCAGCCCGCGGCATCTCAGCCTTCGCCACGTATCCAACCGCCGACGCAACCGCCAACGGAGAAACCTTCAACAAATCCCGACGATCCATAGTGCAAGAAATCCTATCAGGCCAACCTCACAATAATCACTCCACCGCAATCAGCAGTCCCTCCCCTGCCTCCACTGTAACCGTGCCCTCCACCACTGATCCGGCACCATCCAGCAACGTAGTCAACACCACCGTCCCCTTCGCACAAGCCACCGTCGCCACGTCACTCCCAAGGTTCAACAACACCTGAAAATCCGTACTCACTCCATCTTCCAAGCCCACGCGCCGATATCGCAGCACCGACCCCTCCGCCACCACCTCCGCAATCCCTCCCGCATGCAGCGTGTCATGCTGCCGTCGTAGCGCCAGCAGCTTCCGATACAGCATCAGCATGGACGCCGGCCGCTTCGACTGCTCCGCCGCATTCTCCGTCTCCCACCCAGGCTCCAGCGGCAGCCACGGCACACCCTCCGACGTCGTGAACCCAGCATTCGCCGCATTTACCCAAATCATCGGCGACCGCTCTGGGTCCCGTCCCCGTCCCTTGCCCGGCTCATTCTTCTCCGCCGGATCGCGCACCTGGTCCGGCGCAATTGCCACATCCACCATGCCCAACTCATCCCCGTAATACATCGTCGGAGTGCCCCGCAATGTGAGCAACAACATCGCCGCTGCCCGCGCCTGCTGCTTCCCAATCCGCGTGGCTAGCCGCGGCTGGTCATGATTCCCCAATACATAATTTGGCCATGCCCCCGCCGGCAACAACCCTTCATACTTCGTGATCATCTCCGCAATCGCATCCGCCGCCCAACGCGTCTGGATCAGGTGAAAATTAAACGGCAGGTTCGCCCCACTCAACTGCGGGCCATTCCCGTAATACCGCACCAACCGATCCAACGGCAGATAAATCTCCCCAATCAACACCCGGCTCGACGCCTCGGCCTTCTCCCCAATTGTCGGTCCATACTCCGCCATCACCGCCCGCATCTCTGCCACAATCTCCAGCGTCTCCGGCCGATCCGCATTGAACACCGGCAGCACCCGCTTAACATCGTGTTGCGCATCGTAGTACTCCGGGTTTCGAGGATTGCTTTGGAACGAAACATCCTTAATCAGCAGCCACAACACATCCATCCGAAAACCATCTACCCCCTTGTCCAGCCAGAACCGCATCGCCGCATACATCGCCTTCCGCACGTCCGGATTCCGCCAATTCAGATCCGGCTGCTCTTTCAAAAACGAGTGCAGATAGAACTGTTGCGTACCCTCATCCCACGTCCAGGCCGGCCCACCAAAATGCGACATCCAGTTATTCGGCAGCCTCTCCTTTCCGGGCTTCCAGTCATCGCCCACGGGCGCGGCATCACGCCACAAATACCAATCCCTCTTCGCGTTCGTCCTCGACGACCGCGACTCCAAAAACCAGGGATGCTGATCTGAAGTATGATTCGGCACGAAGTCCAGAATCAATCGCAGGCCCTTTGCATGTGCCGCCTCAAGCAGCGCATCGAAATCTTCCATCGTCCCAAACAGAGGATCCACGCCCGTGTAATCGCTCACGTCGTAGCCAAAGTCCGCCATCGGCGACGGATAAATCGGCGACACCCACACGGCATCCACGCCCAGTCCCTTCAAATAATCCAGCCGAACCAAGATTCCCCTCAAATCCCCAACGCCGTCCCCATCCGTATCCTGAAAACTTCGCGGATATACCTGGTAGATCACACCCGTCTGCCACCACTGCGTCGCTATGAATTCACTATCAGCCATGCTCATAGGATGCCACCACTGCCGCACGCTCCACAATCGAGCGAGTAGCATCCAATCATCATGCCCGCATCCCTCGACTCCCTCCTTCACGAAGCAGAAATCGCCCACGGCCACCTCTGCGCAGGGCAGGTTCTCGGCGTGCGGATGGCTATGCTCGCCCTCAATCGCCTCAACATCGACGACCCCCGCGTCCGCACCCTCCCTGACGGCTCACTCAGTCCCGACCGAAAGCGTCTTGTCACCTTCGTCGAGATTGACCGCTGTGCAACTGACGCTATCGCCGTCGTCACCGGCTGCCGGGTTGGCAAGCGTGCCCTCAAGCTCCGGGACTTCGGCAAGATGGCCGCCACCTTCATCGACCTCAACGAGAAGCTCGGTAACACTGACGACTACAGGGCGCTCCGCGTCGTAGCCCTTGAGACCTCAAAGTCCCGCGCCCGCGAACTCTACCCCCACCTCGAAAAGAACGCGCAGCAAATGAACGCCTACCGCGAGCTCCCCGACGACGAACTCTTCTCCACCGAATGGGTTCGCGTCCCGCTACCCCCCAGCGAATTCCCCGGCTACAGAGGCGAGCGTGTAGCCTGCGCCCGCTGTGGCGAAGGCGTCAACTTCGATCGTTTCATCGAACAAAAAGAGGAGCGCCTATGCCTCGCTTGCGCCAACCCCTCCACCCTTTACTACAAACCCCTCTGAGAGCTTCATGCAAGAACCAGAGCACATACTGATCGGCGGAAACGTCGCCACAAACGTAGTGAGGGTTGGTTCGACTGTACGGAAACCCGTCACAATCGCTACTCCTGCGGTCAAATCCCTTCTAGATTTCTTGCACGATGCTGGCTACCCGGCATCTCCACAGCACCTGGGGATCGACGAACACGGTCGCCAAATCCTGCAATTCATCCCAGGCGTTGTCAGCAGCAGCGGCCCCTTGCTAAGCCTCCGTGAACTAGAGGATGTCGGCAAGCTTATCCGTCACTTCCATGAACTTTCAGCCCGCTTCCACGCTGCTCCCGAAGCACGTTGGGACGTTGCAATGACTCCCGATCGTCAGGCCATAATCTGTCACAACGACCTCGCTCCATGGAATCTCATTCGCAACGGCGATCGATTCGTCTTCATTGACTGGGACGCTTCAGGGCCAGGCTCGCAACTGTGGGACCTGTCCTATGCGGCTCTGACATTTACTCCCGTGGTGCTGCACGGACTCATTGGTGAGATGGTCCCCCGAATCGGCGCTCTCATCCGTGGCTACGACCTATCCTCTATACAAGGTCTTGCCCTACCGGCAATGATGCGCCGGCGCGCCCTCGAGATGAAAGATCTTCTCGTCAACGGAGCTGCGAACGGCACGCAACCTTGGGCTAGGTTTCATGCAGAGGGTCACGCCAGCTATTGGGAGGGTGCCGCAAATTTCGTCTTCGAGCATCACAGCGAGCTGGAACTTGTTTGTGCTCAATCCACCAGACAGTAGCCTTTCCCGCAAACGGCAAGGCCGCTCCGATTAGAGCGGCCCCGCGAAGCTCGTTCCAATCCTTACCGACGGTCACGGCCCCATCCGCCACGATCATGGTTAAATCCACGATCATGATCGAAGCCGCGATCGCGGTCAAACCGACGGTCACGATCCCATCCGGAATGGCCATAGAGCTCAACGCCGACCGACGGCCCGTATACCGGTGCCGCATAGTAAGGATCACCGTACGCAACCACCGGCGGAGCCACTACGACTCTTGGTCCGCCATAAAAAACCCGCGCACCGCGATAGCCAACCACAATCCGCTGTGCCTGTGCCGCAGGAGCCGCCGCCAGCAGAACACCACCAGCGAGCGTCGCCGCTACCAGCACTTTGACTGCGTTGGACTTCAACCCACGTACCTTCGCTGTGATGTTTACCAGTTTCATTTTGCTTCCTCCTGCACTGCCCTGATATCCGCCGTGCAGTTAGATAAACGCAGTCCCACGCCAAGTGTTGCGCGCAACTTATCCGACACTCTGTGTTCAACACTCCCGCGATCGCTGCCCCGCTCTACCGCACCGCCGCCTGCAGCATCCCGCCCGTCCGCGCGGGCGCCATGCACGTAAAGCTAGCCGCTATCTTCACATCCCCTGCGCCATCATACTTGGGCCACGAGGGCCACTCACATAGCGGCCGCGTCCTCCCATTGTTGTTATCGGTCACCACCAGATTCTTTGGCGCAATCCCACCATCCACCCATGCATCCAACACCCCCACAGTATCGAACCCACCATCAAACCGCCCGTCCCCATGCCCCATCCCCGGCACCAGGTATAACCGCGCAAAACTCTTCGTCTCGTCGACTCCCATCCGAGCCTCCACCCGCTCAAAATAATCCACCGTAGAGTTCGTCGGAATGACCGGATCGGACGTGCCATGCACAAGAATCAGCTTCCCTCCCCGCCTCTCAAACGGCTCCAGCGCCACGCTCGTACTGTCGATCTCCCGTGCCGCTTTTAGCAGCTCGTCGTGCCAGGGCCCACCGCTATTGATATCGAACGTCCTCGAATTAAAGTGATGTCCCACTGATAGAAAATTCCGCGTCACATCGTCGCCAATTACGTACCCAAAGCTATTCAGCACGACTACAGGATTTTTCAATGGAAAGTGCAATAGCCCCACTGAGCTGCTCAAGCTGGCTCCCGCAAGCACGTTATATCCCGGAATGCTTTCCACTCCGTTTGACAGCGGCATCGCCGTGCGCTCTTCCGTCGCGAACGTCTCCAACGTATGCAACTGCGCATCTGACAGGCACCCATGATGTCGCCGGCCGTCCGCACACCTCAAACTCTCCGCCTGCACATCGCATCCCGCCGGGTCAGAGATAATCCCATCGCGTAATCCATCCTTCGCATCGCAGCGCCCTTCCACCTTATGCGCAATCATCCGTGTATTCGAGTAGCTCAGGAATCCGCCCGGCGCATACAGCGCCTGCGCCGTCCGCACAAATTGCAGATCCAGCTCCGCCTGGTCCCACGCCGCGTAGGCCGCCAGCACACCGTCATAGTCCTCGGGGTACCGCTGCGCCGCACGCAACGCCTCTCGTCCACCCGTCGACCCGCCAATGAAATACATTCTCCGCGGAGCGCTCCCAAACCGAGCTTTCATCAAGACCACCGCAACATCATGTAGTTTCTTCACCGCATCGCCCGCAAAGTTTCTTTGCATCTCCCCATTGCGAGCAAACTTCGCGTTCAATGCATTGATCGCATCCGGCAGCGGGAAATAACTCCGATGATGTCCGCCGTCCGAACCAAACGTCGCGTACCCCCGCATCAACGGCGTAGCCTCCTTCTTCAGCCCCACCGCCGTCCGTCCCAATCCGTTCGACGTCCCAAGATATCCATCGAACGTCCCCCCGCCATACTGCACCGCCTTTCCGTCCCACACCTCCGGCAGGTTCAGCTCAAAGCGAATATCGTCCGCCAGCGCATCCACCGGATGAATTCTACCCATTACCCGGCAATACGCCACGCCCCCCTCCCGTCGGTCCTTGGCAGAGGTCACCTCTGCGCCCGTGGTCGGCAATCCAATCCAATTCGCAGGCACCACTACCCCACGCAAGCCGCCACATCCCGTATTCTCGGAATGCGCCGCCCGCGCCCCCACTGCGCCGAATGCCACTACCATCATCACCACGAATCGGGTCCGGCAAGCTTGCATCCACAAACCAACTCTCTCGCGTTAGCTCACTAGACTACGCCCACATCGGCACGTTTCGCCGCCCAACCTAGATCGCCCCAAGCTCGCCGACGAAGGACGGAGCCTCTCCTTCGGTCGTTCCCTCTGGAACTGGAGTCTTCCAATGTCTTTAGCAAGTCACTCGTTCTCTAGTTACGGCCCCATCCGTAGCGCAGCTCGCCCTGCACCAACCGAGGAGATGCCAGCGTCAATATCGGTGTCAAGCCTGCATCAATTGTCCGGTTCAACACATTCTGCGCTCCAGCGTATACGCTAAATCCCCGTCCAAGATTCCGTTCCGCCGAAACATCCACCCGCGCATAGGGCCGCAGGACAAACGTGTTCGCCGCATCATCAAACTCCTGCCCCTCGTAACTCGCAGTCACATGAAAGCTTGCAATCTTCGGCCGCACATAATTCGCGAACACCGTGACTGACTCGCGCGGAACCTCCGGAATCCAATTCCCCGTCAGATTCGCCTGCGCTGAGCTGCTCGAGTTGAAGGCCGTCACCGTCGCCACCGCAAGCTGGTATCCAAACCCCGCATCCAGCCCACGCCAACTTGCCGTCTGCCCCTCTACCATCGCTCCCCGGCTCCGAATCTGTCCCAAATTCTGTCGCTGCAGCAACTGCGACGTCGCTGTCTGGCTCAACTCCACCGCCGAGATCGGCCGATTTACCTCCGTCCAAAAATAAGTGGCTCGCAGACTCCCCAGCCTCCCAATCTCCTCGCCGCCAAACTCAAAGCCTGTAGCCCGCTCGGCCAGTAATGAACTATTCGCCAGCGTAGTCTGCTGCCCCACCTGCCCAGTCCGATACAGCTCATTCATCGTCGGTCCGCGAAATGCCCGAAACCCCGTCCCCGTAAAAAGGAATCCGTGCCCCACTCGTTTGACCACACCGAGCCGCGGACTCACCATCAACTCATCCAACTCTGGCAAGCTCTTCACACCTCCAACATTCGAGGTCACCTGCCGCGCGTCAAACGTCCGAAAGGAATCCACACGCACCGAACCCGACACCGTGAATCCCTTGGCCCACCCCTTGGGCAGCCAGATAGCATCCGCATACCCGCCCGTCTCCCTCTGCCTTGCACTCGAACCTGTCGTCACACCACTCGGCGTCGTCTCATCGTCGGTCGCGCGCACATCCCGCACATCAACCCCCAGAGCCGCCGTCACCTCCTTTCCTAGCTGTCGAGCTCCCTGCGCCACCACTCCCATCTCATCCACCGGAACCCTTTGCAACTTCGTCAGCGTCTCCGAGTTCCGATCGGCCGCGATCGCCGAAAAACTCTGCCGATAGGCCTCTCTCGACCCATAGAGCCGCAATACCCCGTGTCCCCACCCACTATCTGCATTCACCCCACCAACAACCCTCCACAGCCTCGTCCCATTCGTCTGAAGCGGCGTTCCATTGCCCCTCACCTCATTCAAAACATTCCCCAACAAAAATCCCCTCACGCCTCGCGCCGGCCTAGGCGTGGTCAACACCAATCGCCCACTCTCCTCGGTAACATTGGATGGCACATCCACCGTCCCTCGAAATGCCGGAGCAATTGGAATATACCCACCCGTAGTTAGCCCCGAGTAAGCGCCCAGCAACGCAATCTTTCGCATTGCCATCGATACCAACGCGTCCTCGTTCGTCGAATTCTCCGTAGCTCCGCCCGCATCCACCTTCATCTGAAACCCACGCTCCATCGGAGCCTCCGGCACCACATCCACCACACCGCCAATCGCGCTTGACCCATACAGATCCGCCGCCCCACCCCGCAGCAACCGTGCCTGTTCAATCGCCAGCGACGGAATCTCATCCCAATGAATCCATCCCCCAAATGCATCGTTCAGCGGAACCTCATCACTCACCACCAGCGTCCGACTCGCCGCCGTACTCCCCAACCCCCGCAAACTTAAGCCTTCCGTCGTAGGATTCGCCGTCCACGAACTCGTTCTCCGAAACAGCTGGAACCCCGCCACCTCGTGCAGCTTGTCATCCAGTGTCAGCCCCGGCTGCTCTTGCATCTGCTGCTGCGAAACCACTGCCACACTCGTAGCAGAATCGCTCACCCCCACCAGCCCCCGGTCCGCGTTCACCGTCACCGAGTCTGCAGCCTTGACCTTCGGCAAATCCTGCTGCGCCGCCGCATGCATCCCCATCCCCGCGAGCGTCAACCCCAGCGCAACCCGGCCCTTCCACCAGCGAACCATGCTGCGCTCCTGATCCCTAGTTCCTGTTGCTGATCCCTTGTTTCTCCACCGCCGCACCCACCCGCAGCATAGTCGCCTCATTGAAGTGTCTTCCCAACACCTGCACACCAATCGGCAAACCCTCAGTCGTCTCCCCACAAGGCACACTCATCCCGCAGATCCCGGCGAGCGACGCCGCCACCGAATAAATATCCTCCAAGTACATCTGCAGCGGATCATCGGTTTTCTCGCCCAGCTTGAACGCAGGAGTCGGAGTAACCGGAGCAACAATCGCATCCACCGTATCAAATGCCTCAACAAAATCCCGAGTCAGCAGCGCCCGAACCTGCTGCGCCTTCCTGTAGTACGCGTCGTAATATCCAGCCGACAGCACATAGGTCCCCAGCAGAATCCTCCGCTTCACCTCCGCGCCAAACCCCTCGTCCCGCGTCTTCCGGAACATCGCCGCCAACGTCCCCGCCTCCTCCGACCGAAGCCCGAATCTCACGCCATCGAACCGCGAAAGATTCGAACTCGCCTCCGCCGTGGCAATCACGTAATACGTCGGCACCGCATACCTCGTATGCGGCAAGCTCACCTTGTGAATCGAGCATCCGGCAACCCGCAACCCATCCAGCGACTTCTCAATCGCCGCGCGAATCTCCGGGTTCAATCCTTCCCCGAAGTACTCCTCCGGCACCCCAATCCTCAACCCTTCCACACCTTTGCCCAACTCCGCCGCATACCCGCCCACAGCCTCCCGCGACGATGTAGTGTCCATCTCATCCGGTCCAGCCAGCACCTCTAGCATCACCGCCGCATCCTCGACCGACCGAGCAAACGGACCCACCCGATCGAGCGAAGACGCAAATGCAATCAGCCCATACCGGCTCACCCGCCCATATGTCGGCAGGACGCCCACTACTCCGCAGAACGCCGCCGGCTGACGAATCGATCCGCCCGTGTCCGTCCCCAGGCTCGCCACGCACAGCCCCGCCGCCACCGCCGCCGCCGACCCGCCCGAGCTTCCTCCCGGCACTCGATCCAATGCCCTTGGATTCTTCACCGGGCCATACGCCGAGTTCTCATTCGACGAACCCATCGCAAACTCATCACAATTTAACTTCCCCAACAATATCGCACCGGCTGCCTCCAGACGCCGCACCACCGTTGCGTCATACGGCGGCCGATACCCCTCCAGAATCTTCGACCCTGCAGTGGTCGCGACTCCCTTCACCGTCAGCACGTCCTTGATCCCTACCGGCACGCCAGCCAGCGGCCCCACCGGATCACCCGCCTTCACCGCCGTATCAACCTTTTCGGCCTGCGTCATCGCCCGTTCACGCGTCAGCGCCAGGAAGCTATGAATCTCCGGATCAACTTTCGCAATCCGCTCATAGTGCTCCTCCGCCAGCGCCGCCGCCGAAACGCGGCCCTCCACCACGGCCGCCCGCGCCTCCACCAGCGAAATCCTATCAATCGAAGAATGCAACCCGTCAGCCATGCGTACGCCCTGCTCCTTACCTGCCATTGCCTTACCCTGTTTTGCCGTTCTTTCCGTCATTCCCCTTGGGAATCCGGCTGCTCAACCCCTACCGCTCAATTACCTTCGGCACCTTGAAAAACCTCCCATCGCTCTCCGGAGCAGCTGCCATCACCGTTCCCCGGTCCACCGAGTCCTTCACCACGTCCTCGCGCAGCGTCTCTCCTCCGACCGCCGGCTTCAATCCCAGCGCCTGCCCCACCTGCGCCATCGGCTCCACAGCCGACGTATCCAGTTCATTCATCTGCGCAATATACCCCAGCACTGCATTCAAATCCTTCGCCATCCGCGGCAACTCCTCCTCCGTCAGCTCCAAATTCGCTAAATCGGCCACATGCCGCACATCCTCCACCGACACCGCTCCATTCCCCTCGTTCATTTGCAACTCCTAAAACCTGCTTTTTCTCTGCTCCCCAAAGTGTATCCCGTTGAGCTTCACGCCCGCGATCCGCCCAACATCATTCGCCAGCGCAGACCGCATCGACACAAACTGCTGCATCCACTGCGCCCCGTCCACCCGAACATGGAGCACGTTCTCTGCATCCAGGTACATCACCTGCGCATGCCCCGCCAACGCGCTCCCACAGGCCACCGGCCAAGCCACCATCAACCGGTCTTCTTCGGGGAGTTCGCGAAGGCTTCTCCCCAGCGACCCCCTCAGTACATCCCGCATCCCCTGCATCATCCCTGATTACTCCAACACTTCATCCACATCGGCGTGCGCCACTTCATCCGCGCTCGCCGCCGCCGCTACCACAAGCCACTCCTGCACTTGATCCAAAGACTTCACCTTCTTGTACTTCCCATCGCACGCGCCTGCCTCTGTACCCTCCAGCAAGAACGCCTGCCGCAATCCCGCCGCATTCGCGGCCGCAATATCCGTACACCGATCCCCCACCATCACAGACGCGCCCAACTCCACACGCAGCTCCTTTGCCGCCCGTCGCAGCATCCCCGTCCCCGGCTTCCGATCCTCATGCTCCCTCAGATACTCACCCACCCCATGTTTCGGATGAAACGGGCAGAAGTACACCCCATCCAACTTCACGCCCCTCCGCAAAAACTCCTCACGCATCCACGCCATCAGCGTCTCGAACTGAGCCTCCGTATAGAGCCCCCGAGCAATTCCCGACTGGTTGGTCACCACCACCAGTTTGTATCCGATCCGCGCTGCCACACGGCAGAGCTCAAAAATCCCCTCCACCCACCGCACGTCCTCCGTGGCATGCAGGTACCCCACCTCCTGGTTGATCACGCCATCGCGATCCAGGAACAACGCCTTCCGCCTCAGGCTCATAGCTTCTCTCCACTTTCCATTGTGGACTCACTCCGCCGCCTATGCTCATAAACTTAATCGGAACGCCGACCAAGGGGTATCCATCTCTAATTCACGGTGACATTCACGGTCACCGGGGCGGTCTCCGACAGATTTCCGCTCGTCCCCGTCACAGTCATGGTATAGGTTCCGGCCGTCGTTCCCGCGGTGACAGCATTCGAGCACACCACAGTGACGGCCGCAGCACAACCGCTCATCATCCCCAGCCCTAACCCGATAAGGCCAACCAGCACCACGCCGCGCAACACCCGCCGACGCCGCGCCAGCACCAGCAGTACGAGCAGATCGGCCAGCGCAGCTCCGCCCACCACACCCGACCGGTTCGTCGCTGAGTTTGTCAGGCAGTTGCTGCTCGGTCCCGCCGAAATTACCGAGATCGTCGCCGTCCCCGTGCCCGCCGCCGCCAGATTCAGCGTCCCCGGCGTTACCGAGCACGAAGGAGGCTGCGCCGTTACCGGCGTTACCGAGCAACTGAGCGCAACCGTCCCCGCAAACCCGCTCACAGACTTGCCCGTCAGCGTCCATGTGCTCGTCGTCGTAGTATTCGCCTCCGGCGTCACCGACAGCGTCGAGGGGCTCGCCGTCAACGTGAAGCTCCCCGTCGTCGCGCCTCCTCCACCGATGCTTCCGCCAGATGCAGCGGCAATAAAGTTGGCTACATCCAGCGAGCCCAGCCCCGTCGCCTGGTCGTACCCTGAACCAACCAGGTATCCAGCCAGCCCGCCTGTCAGGC
>Ga0302150_10000849_pt1 | contig 13204 bp, 14 predicted proteins | sample I_Bog_N1_2_FD_198635 | JGI IMG/M metagenome (GOLD analysis project Ga0302150, IMG submission 198635) | Peat permafrost microbial communities from Stordalen Mire near Abisko, Sweden - I_Bog_N1_2 | ecosystem: Environmental > Terrestrial > Soil > Wetlands > Peat | place: Sweden: Abisko, Stordalen... | reverse complement strand
GGCCATGGCGTAGGAGACGCGCTGCATGAGGTCGTCCCACTGAGCGGGAGAGACGGCACGAACGACCTGGCGGTACTCGACTTCGTTGTCGCCGCGGAGGTCCATGACGATCTGCGAGTGGGAGGTGCCTGTGTCGTCGAGGGTGCCGGTGGCTTCGAATTTGATGGAGGAGGGAAAGGGAGGGTCCATGGGCGTGGTTTCGATGCGAGCATCGCCGGTGGAGGGGACAACGAGGGCCTGCTTGCCGCGGATGAGAACGTTGAGGAGGCCGAAGGGAGAGACTTCCGGGGTGGAGTCGAGCCAGATGGGTTGGCCGTCGATGTGGGCCAGGGTGATGGCGTGGTTGAAGGCGGCGGGTGAGGGGACGGCGGGATTGAAGGTGATGCCGGCTCCAATGAGGACGGCGTCGGCATTGATTCCAGCTGCGGAGAGCATGGAGATGAGGAGCGTGGATTTGTCCTTGCAGTCACCGTACTGATTGCTGAGGACGTCTCCGGCGTTGTGAGGCTGGAAGCGGCCGACTCCGAAGGCTACGCCGATGTAGCGGACCTGAGCGCTGACGTAGGCATAGATCGCGCGGGCCTTCTCGTCGGGCGTGGACTTGCCGGCGGTGAGCGTGGCGACCTTGGCGCGAATGTCGTCGTCGGGCTGGGTGCGAGAACCTTCGAGGGAGTGGTACCAGGAGCCGATCTCCTGCCAGGTGTGGAAGTTGGTCCAGGAGACGGCTGGGAGGGGAGGGTCGTCGCTGGTGCCGAGGGCGGGGTTGTTGTCGAGCTTGAGGAGTGCGTTCTTTTCCTTGCCGGCAGTGGGGGCGAGCTGGGAGGACTGCCAGCGGTAGACGCGCTCGGTTGCAGTATCGGTCTGGGTGGGTTTGTAGTTGGGACTCCAGACCTGGAGGTAGGCGTCTTTGGGGACGTGAAGTTCGACGGCTTCGGAGCGGACGACGATGCCGGATGAGGGGAGAAAGAAACTTTCGGCTCCCCAGAAGTGGCCGGGAGCTTCTGGCTTGGTGCGGACGATGCGGAGGTGGTACTCGAGGAGGTCGCCGGGCTGGAGGCTGCGGACGGGGATTTGCTCCTGCTTGAGGTCGCTGTAGAAGGGGGCTTCTCGGGTAACGTCGGTGGGGAGTTCCTGGGCATCGGCGGAGGATGTGGTGACGATGGAGCCGTCGGCGTGGTGGACTCGGACGTAGTCGATCTCGACGTGCTCGGCGCTGGAGGCGAAGTCGACGTTGATGACGCTGAGGGCTTTGACTCCGGCCTGGTTACGGACCTCGATGACACCATTGATTTCGCGGGTGCCGGTGCCGTCTGCTGCGAACGTGTAGGTGCGGGTAAGGTGGTCGAAGACCACGGACTCGTCGGGATAGTCGGTCGGAAGGGGATTGGGTTTGGCGGAGGGGGCGGGTGATCTGGGCGGCGTTGGGGATGTTTGGGCGCGCGAGATTCCGGAGCCTGAAACGAGGAGAAAGGCGGCGAGAAACGCCAGGACCCAGATTTTCATGATTCTAGGTGTATAGCAGAGTCGTGAGCGGAGGGCTAATCCTTGGCGGAGGCGCCGAGTGATCGTCGAGAATCCTTGGACTGGTTTAGCGCTTGAAGGAAAACTTTTTGTGGGCGAAGTAACTGTAGCAGGCGATGACGCCGGAGTTGGCGATGAGGGCCAGAAGCGAAACAAGGCGCGGAGCTAGATGGAGAAACAGGAAAAGGCTCGTTGCAGCCGGAATAACGACAACCGGAAACGGAAGGCTGACGCCGTAGACGGCGAAGACCTTGAGCCACTCCTTGAAATAGTTCCCATGGGTGCGAAAGACGAACCATTTGTAGGCAAGAAAGGCTACGGTGATGGACAGGGGAAGGGCGGCGTAGTTGGCGATGGTGGTGATGGCGGCGCGGTGAAGTTTGGGAAAGAAGAACTCGATCGGGAAGATGAAGACGTACGCGAGAGCGATGGAGAAGACGGTATTGAAGCCTCCGACCATGAGGAAGCGGATGACCTCTCCGGATGGTAGGACGCGTCGCATGGCGGCGAACGGGCCGTGAGCCTTGGGGTCGGGAGGTGCGCCGTCAGAGAGAAGGGTGGGATGCTCGGGAGAAGTCACTCCGGCTATTTTAGAGCGTAATCATGATTGGCGTGTTTCGGTGGGTTCGGCGAGGTAGGCCTGGATGTAGTCGAGGTAGTTGTTGGCTACGGTCTGGATCAGGGCAAAGTCAGCGGGAGTTGTTGTTCGGAGAATTTTGCCGGGTGTGCCGATGACCAGGGAGTTGGGTGGGATGACGGTGCGCTCTGTGATGAGGGCTCCGGCGGCGACGATGGAATTAGCCCCGATGTGCGCTCCGTTCAGGACGGTTGCACCGATGCCGATGAGGACGTTGTCGTCAATGGTGCAGCCGTGGACGGTGGCGTTGTGGCCGATGCTGACCCCGTCACCGATGAGGACGGGGTAGAGGTTGCGCATGCCATGAACGACGGCGCAGTCCTGGATGTTGGTGCGGGCGCCGATGCGGATGTAGTTTGTGTCGCCGCGGACGACGGCGTTCATCCAGAGGGAGGATTGGGGGCCGAGGTGTACGTCGCCGATGAGCTGGGCGGAGGTGTCGATATAGCAGCCGGCGGCGAGAGTGGGGGCAATGCCGCGGTAGGGGCGAATCATGGGTACAAGTATAGGGTCCTGCGCGGACGACAAGAGCCATCCTCGGTGGCAGTTAGGGCTTGGGATGGTCCCACCGGACATAGATGAGGCGGCGGGGGCGTGAATTCGTTGAATTGGAACGATTTTGTGGGTCGAAATCGGAAGCTTGGGGGTATGCTATTAGATAGCCGATTTGGCAGGTTTGGAGGTGTATTCAATCTTGGCAGAAGTTCGTGTTCAAGAAGGCGAGCCATTGGAAAATGCTCTTCGTCGTTTCAAGCGGAAAGTGCAGACGGAAGACATTATCAAAGAGGTCAAGCGCCACTCCTTTTACCTGAAACCAGGCGAAAAGAAACGCGTGAAGGAAGCACTCGCACGCAAACGGAACCGTAAAAAGGTTCGTAAAGAGCAAGACTAACTCCCTCCGCGAGGAGTAGAGTTTTTGGCAATGAGGCAAGCGCTCAGAAGTAATTTGGCTTCGGGCGATGTGGGATATTCTCGGCGGGGAGAAAATGCTGTACGCAGCGTTTTCTCCCCGCCGCCTGCCGTGCGTTCCTCGGACAGCAGCGAGAGAGCAGGCGGAATCAGCATAATCGGGCCCTGTAGGATGCAAGACCAGGTTTGAACGCGCATACCGGGCCAGCGGATGGGCCGGCTGCGATTCATCCTTATCCCGCATGATGGGAGAAGGCGCCATGCAATTTGAGGATCGGTTGCTGAAGTGCTCCGACTGTGGCAACGAGTTTGTGTTTACAGCCGGGGAGCAAATTTTCTTCTACGACAAGCAGTTCAAGAACGACCCAAAGCGCTGCAAGCTGTGCAAGGCGAAGCGTGCGGGTTTGGGCAAGACTGTGAGCGCGAACGGTGCTACGCCGTTACCGTTCTCGCGCACCGAGACTCGAACGCTATGTTCAGCGTGTGGAATTGAGACGACGGTGCCCTTCAAGCCAACCCAGGGTCGGCCGGTACTTTGCCGGTCTTGCTTCCAGATGAAGCGCGTGCCTTCGGGCGTGGCGGCAGCAGCGAATCTGGACTCGCCGGCGGCTCAGGTTGCGGCGGCGGTCGAGGCTCTGGATGGCGCGATGAACCTTGAGACGGTGCCGGCCGCGGCGGGATCAGCGGCTGCGACGATGGAGATGATTGCCGAGGCTCCAGCGATGATGATAGCGGAGAGCGAAACTGCGGCGGAGCTCTCGGCGAGCTCGACCAAGGCTTCGTAGAGAGCAGGAACATAGCGCGGAGCGGGCGGATAGCCCGGTGCGCGGGCCTAGGTGTGTTGCGCGGCGGTATACTCGCGGGATGCAGCAGGCTGGTGGGAAGAGACATCCGGCGAGTACGGCGCACGATGGGGAACTGGTGCGGGCGCGGCGGGCATTGGGCGACCTGGAATTGATCATTTGCAGCGATGGGACCTACCTGCTGGATGGCGGCGCGATGTTCGGCGTAGTGCCGAAGTCGATGTGGGAGAAGCGGACGCCGGCGGATGAGGAGAACCGGATCCTGCTCGGACTGAATACGGTGGTGGTGCGGACCGGCGGGGCTGTGGTGGTGATCGAGACCGGGATTGGAAATAAATCGCCGGCGAAGATGCGGGAGATTCATCGGAACCAGGAGAGGCTGCCAGCGTCGTTTGCCGCTGCCGGGGTGCGCCTGGATGAGGTGACGCACGTAGTGAATACACATCTGCACTTTGATCATTGCGGATGGAACACGATCCTGGGAGAGGATGGGGTTTCTCGGCCTACATTTCCAAATGCTCGCTACTTTGCGGCGGCAGGGGAGCTGGCGCATGGACGATTGCAGCTGGATCGTGACCGTGTGAGTTATCTTTTGCCGAACTATGATCCGTTGATCGCGAGTGGTCAGCTGACGCTGATCGACCCTGGGGGGAAGGGCGGGTTTACAACCGACGATGCGCGGCTGCGGGGCGCGGAGGGGTTGCCGCCTGTGACGCTCCAGACGAACGTGGAGATTGTGCCGGGAGTGTCAGTAGAGAATCTGCCGGGGCATACGGCGAGTCTTTTGGGCGTGCACATTGAGGCTCGCACGCATGGAGGGGCGACGGAGCATGCTTGCTATGTGAGCGATTTGGTTCCGACGCATCATCACCTGGATGCGACGTGGGTGATGGGTTATGATCTCGATCCGCTGACTTGTATCGCGGAACGGAAGAGGTTTTGGGCGAGGGCGATCCCGGAGAAGTGGCTGGTGCTGTTTACGCATGATCACCAGGTTCCGTCGGCGTTTGTGGAGTGGAATGAGAAGGGCAAGCCGGTAGTTAGGGCAGAGGGATAGAGTTTAGATAGCAGAGCGTAGAAAGACGTTAGGAGCAGCTGATGGCGGATGTGAAGGCGGATGGGTTTGCGCACTTTGATTTAGGCGCGATGACGAAGGCGGATGGGTACAAGCTGCTGGCGTCGGTGATTTTGCCTCGGCCGATTGCGTGGGTGGTATCGCGCGACCCGGAGGGGCTGAATGCTGCGCCGTTTTCGTTTTTTAATATCCTATCGGCGGACCCTCCCCTCGTGGCGATTGGGTTCTCGGCGGCTCCGGACCGAGATGGGAAAGATACGCTGACGAATATCCAGGCGCAGAGGGAGTTTGTGGTGAACCTGGTGCCGGAGGAGTTGGCGCAGGCGATGAATGTGACGGCGACGAATGCTCCGCGCGGGACGGATGAGACGAAGCTGGCGGGACTCGAGCTTACGAAGTGCGAGGTAGTGAATGTGCCGAGGATTGTGGCGTCTCCGGTGGGGCTGGAGTGCAAGCTATTCCAGGTAATTGAAACAGGTGGGACAGGGACGATTGTGCTGGGGAGGATTGTGTATGCGCATGTGCGCACGTCGGCGTTTGCGAATTTGGAGAAGCTGTATGTGGACCCGTCACAGCTGCGGCTGATTGGGAGAATGCAGGGTGCGGGAGGATACTGCACGACGCGGGATACGTTTTCGATTGAGCGGCTGAGCTGGCCGCTGGAGGGCAAGGATTAGTTCGAACGCATAAAAGCCCCGCGTCTCGACGAGATGCGGGGCTTTTATGTGAAGCGAAGGTTGATTACGCTGAGACGGCTTCGGCTGTCGCGACTGTAGCGATGATGTTGACGAAGCGGCCCTTTTGGCCCTTGTTCTGGAACTTTACGATGCCCGAGACCTTGGCGTAGAGGGTGTCGTCGGAACCGCGACCGACGTTGAGGCCGGGCTTGTGCGGTGTGCCGCGCTGACGGACGAGGATGGAGCCGCCGGTGACGGTTTCTCCATCGCCGCGCTTAATGCCAAGTCGCTGGGCGTTTGAATCGCGGCCGTTCTTGGAGGAGCCTAGACCTTTTTTATGTGCCATTTCTCTATCTCTTTCGTGCCGGTCCTGCGGGGACGGCGGGAGTTTAAGGTGCCTGGGGCGAAAGCCCCTCTTCACTCAATGTCATCTTGTCCGGGCTGAAGCCCAGACAAGCTATTCCAGCCGGGCTACTTCTTTTCGGCCTTGAAGCTCTTGCCGCCGACGAAGATCTCATTGATCTTGACTTCGACGAAGCTCTGGCGGTGGCCCTGGAGCTTCTTGTACTGCTTCTTGCGCTTGTAATGGAAGACGAGGATCTTGTCGCCGCGGCCTTCGGACACGACTTCAGCAACGACCTTGGCTCCGCCGAGATCGCTCTCGAACTTGCCCTCTTCGCCGGAGACGGCGACGATGTCGGAGAAGGTAATGGCGCCCTCTTCGTGGGCGGCCTTTTCGATGCGGACGGTATCGCCGGGAGCGACGCGGTACTGCTTTCCACCGGTCTTGATAACTGCGTACATAGCTTGAAACCTCTGGGCAGAGCGTGGAAAACCACGCCATGCGCTTCAATTGTCTGCAAAGAAACTCTGCAAGATGTCTTTAGGGGGGCTGCCCGGCTGGGGATGGAGCTGGTAGGTGAGGTGCACCTGGTAGCTCTCCGCCTGCCCATGCAGAGGGAGGAATCCCGCCGCATCGCCAAACTATATGAGTTTACCGGTAGAAGGGGGTTGGGGTCAATTGGGACGGAGGAATTGTTTGGAGAGGGGCTCAGCGGAGGCGGGTGATGCGGCCTAGTTCGAGGGTGGGAGAGGCGGCGATGGGCTGGAAGGCGTAGTTGGCGGGGATTTGGGAGAGGAGGGAGCTGGCGATGAGCAGGAGGTGGGGTTGCGTGTCCGGCAGGGCCTGGGCGAGGGGTTGGGGGTTGAAGGCGTAGATGTCGGTGGGGGTATTGGGGGGAAGGGGCTGGAGGGTGATCTGCTGGACGGTCCGGTTGGCGTAGAAGAGGACGGTAGGGATGGGGTTGTAGGTGCCGGGACGCCAATCCAAGAGAGGGCCGGGGGTGTTGGCGACAACCGGAGAGGGGTGGCGGAAGACCTGCTTGAGGAGGGCCACCTCTTCGCGGTTGTTGGGGGTGACCTGGCCGTTGGGGAGGGCGGGAGAGTGGAGGCGGCTGCGGGGATGGGCGGTGAGAAGGGCTGTGAGGATCCAGATCGTGACTGCGGCGGTGATGAGTTGGAGGCGGAAGGCAGAGGTGCGTTGGGAGAGATTGAGGGAGGTGAGGCGGCGGGCGATCCAGATGGCGGTGAGTGCCGAGAGCGGAGCGTAGGACGGGGCCATGTAGTGGGGCAGGCGGGTCTGGACGCAGCTGAAGAAGAGGATCTGGACGAGAGCGAAGACAGCGAAAGGACGGAGGGCTTGCTGCGATTCCACCTTAGGCGACAAGGAAAGAGTCGCCGAAGATGGGGCAAACGGCATGGCTGCGTCGACGAGCGGGGTCCGGAGGGCGGCGTAGATGGCGGTGGGGTAGAGCAGGACCCATGGCGGCGCGGAGAAGAGGAGGACGCGGAAGTAGTACCACCAGGGGGTGAGGTGGCCGTCGAATTGATAGGCTACGCGTCCGAGGACGTGGAGGCCTAGGTATTGGCGGACGAAGACTCCGCCGAAGCGGTGGAACATGAAGAGGTGCCAGGGGAGGGTGAGGGCGAGGAAGAGAAGGAGGCCGTAGAAGAAAGGGGCGCGGACTCGGCGGCGGAGGTTGGGATCGATCGCGAGGAGGATCAGAAGGGTGAGAAAGAGGGTTCCGCTGGCGGCGGACTTGCTCATGAGGGCGATGGCGAAGCCGGTCCAGTAAAGGTACCAGCCGTTGGTGGAGGGCGTTTGGTCGAGCAGGTTGGCCAGGCCGATGAGGGCGAGGAGGGAGCCTAGGGCCAGGAGCATGTCGGTTTCGCCTACGCGGGCTACGTGTAGGAAGCCAAAGGTGGAGAGGAGGATGACGGTGGAGAGCCACGCGGTCAGGTTGTCCCGAGTGCGGAGAAGCCACGCGTGAAGGACGGCGACGACGGCGATGGCAGACAGGGCGGAGCCGAGGCGGGCGGTGAATTCGGAGACGCCGAAGAGTTTGAAGGAGAGGGCGGTGATCCAGTAGGTGAGCGGCGGTTTATCGATCCAGACGAGCGAGTTCCAGTGGGGAACGAGCCAGCCGGATTGGAGCATCTCGCGGGAGATCTGGGCGTAGATACCTTCGTCCCAGTCGGTAAGGCGGTTGTGGCCGAGGAGGATAAGGATGACGAGCGCGGCGAGGAGGGTAGCGAAGAAGGTGGAGCGGCGACGTTGGCGGCGGAGGGGAGCGGGTTCGTGTTGTGCGTGAGGTTCCGGGGCCATGCGTCCAGCGTACGCGAGGTGGGTTGCGAGAAGCGAGTGTGCGGGCGATAGACTTAGCGGGATGAGACGTTTCGGTGCGGGAGAGTCGGGGAAGAGTTGGTGGCAGAAGCCGTGGATGATCTTCTGGGTGGGGTTTGCGCTGCGGGTGGTGGTGATTTTGGTGGGGCATACGTACAAGATCCGGACCGACCAGGCGAATTTTAATTTCGGGTTTGAGGCAGGGAGGATTGCGCGTTCGCTTGTGGCGGGACATGGATATGCGAATCCGTTCAATGGCCTGTCGGGGCCTACGGCGTGGCTGCCGCCTCTGTATCCTCTGCTGATGGCGGCGGCGTTCAAGGTGTTTGGGGTGTATACGCGCGGGGCCGCACTGGCGCTGATGGTGGTGGACAGCGCGTTGTCGGCGGCGATTGCTCCGGCGGTGTATGAGATCGCGGGGCGCTGTTTCGATACGCGGGGGATTGCGCGACGAGGGGCTACGTATGCGACGCCGGTGGCGGTTTGGTCGGCGTGGATGTGGGCGGTGTATCCGGCGGCATTGCAGTATGCGGTGCACTGGATTTGGGAGATGTCCCTGACGGCTTGCTTGTTTAGCTGGGCGATTGTTGTGGCGTTGCGGCTGCGGGGAGTGGGGGAAACGCAGGAAGTAGGAAGTCGGAGGAAGGAAGCAGGGCGCGCGCTGTGGTTTGTGTTCGGTGTGCTGTGGGGATTGATCGCGCTGTCGAATGCTTCGCTGCTGCTTTGCTTGCCAGCGATGATGATTTGGCTGGCGTGGCCGGAGTTGCGGGGGTGGCGGCTGAGTAGGAGGACAGTTGTCGGTGCAGTGCTGACGTGCGCGGCGTTTGCGGCGGTGGTGGCTCCGTGGGTGGTGCGGAATGAGCGGGTGATGCACGCGCCGGTGTTGACTCGGGATAACTTTGGGGTGGAGTTTTACGAGTCGACGCTGGAGCGAAACGACGGGTTCCCGTGGGGAACGACGGTGCCGCTGTGGACCGGCGATCCGGAGTATCAGCAGTATGTGCGGATGGGAGAGATTGCGTTCGCGAAGATGCGTGGGGAGCAGGCGAAAGAACGCATTAAGGCGCGGCCGTGGCGGACGGCTAAGTGGACGCTGGATCGGTTTCTATTTTTCTGGGATGGGACGCCGCATGCTGTGAATGGGCATCTGGCGAATGAATATTTGCGGCAGTTGAGCTACTGCTTTCTGAGCGTGTGCGGATTGCTCGGGCTGTTATTGATGCTCAAGCGGCGCGCGGAAGGTGCGGCATTGTTTGCGCTGATCTTTATCTTGTTGCCGCTGCCATACTATCTGGTGACGGTGCAGCCCCGGTTCCGGCATCCGATGGAGCCTTTGATTGCAGTGCTGGCGGTGTATCTTTTCCGGTCAACGATGGGTGTGCTAAGCTACTCAAAGTAAAAACTAAACATAACAAATCAGCATGTTGCCTCGCTGGATCTCCTAGGTTTCATTCCGAACGCAGAGTAAACTTTAGGAGAATTAAATGAAAACGCGAGCACTTTGCTCTTTAGTTTTATCGACCGGATTTGTTCCACTAGCATTGGCGCAAACTTTCCCAGCATTTACTGCACCTAGCGTTACAACGCCAGTCTATATGGATGCCGGTGTCTCTTCGGCACAAGTCCCAAATGGGTTGTATACTACAGCATTAATGTCTGTCTGGTCTACCACGAATAATCTCACGTACTCTATTTCTGCCGACGGCCTTAATTCTGTATATTCCAGTGAAATCAATACTGGCGGTTATTACATTGACTGCCTCGCTTCTTACCAGACGTGCTCGGCAAGTATCGCTGTATTTGAGAATAAAATTTATATTTCGTTTGCGGATAGCATATCCCAAGGGCTAGACGTTTTTGAAGCAGCTGTAGTTCCCGGTGCCGTTGGATATACATTCCAACTTGTATATCAGGACAACACGAGTCCAATGACTACATCACCAGCAATGGCAGTTCTTAACAATGGATCAGTAAACAAGCTGGAGATTGTATATGGCGTGAATACCTCGAGCATCAAAAATGCGTATTACGCTGTAACTTTTAATGGTACGTCATGGACGCCTGCTTCAGCATTGGGAGAAGGAATTGCGAGTGGCGCACAGCCAGGAATGGTTCAGTTCAATAACAAGCTGTGGTTGTGTTTACAACAAAATAATTCAAGCCACAATCTTTTCTATTCTTCAAGTTCTGATGGGATAACGTGGGCTGCGCCTACAGAGGTTAGCTCTTTGCAGCTCGGTGGGGGCGCCTCAATGGTGGTGTTCAACAACGACCTCGTTTTGGCAACCCAGCAAAATAATTCAAATAAGGAGCTTTGGATTTTTAGCAGTCCAAACGGGACTACTTGGACCGGCGAAGGATATAGTAGCCTCTTACTTGGCAACGTCCCTGCGCTCTCACTCTTCAATAGCGACATAAGTCTCCAGTACCAGTCCAAAAATTCTAACCAATATTTGGAGTCAGACCTAGCATCCCACTAGCCTAGTTGTTGTTCTTCAAATGGAATAAGCGATGATCGATGTCTAAAGAAGCGTTCAACACCCCCGAGGTGCTGGTCACAGGCGCCTCGGGATTTTTGGGCGGTGTGCTGAAGCGGCGGCTGCTGGAAGAGGGGTTTGCCGTTACGAATATTGACTTGGTGCGAGATGAGGATGCTGGTGCCGAGGGGTTGACGAGTGTGCAGGGAGATATTCGCGATGCGGGATTGCTGGCGCGGGTGTTTGCCGAACACAGGTTCGAGGGCGTGTTTCATTGCGCGGCGATGCTGGCGCATGACGTGAAGGATGATTCGCTGCTGTGGACGTCGAATGTGGATGGGACGCGGCTGGTGGCGGAGGCGGCTCTGGCGGCGGGCGTTTTGAGGATGGTCAATATCTCTTCGAACTGTTTGTGGGCGGAGGGGTTTGGTCGGCCGGTCACGGAAGATGACGAGCCGGCTCCGGTAGAGCTGTATGGGCGGTCGAAGCTGCAGGCGGAACGAGAGCTGGCGGCGATCGTGGAGAGGCATCCGGAGTTCAAGGTCGTGACGCTGCGCTGTCCTACGATTATCGATAGCGGGCGGCTGGGACTGCTGGCGATCCTGTTTGAGTTTATTGAGGACGGGAAAAAAGTCTGGGTGGTTGGGGATGGATCGAGCCGCTATCAATTTATTTATGCGCAGGATCTGGCTACGGCTTGCCTGCTTTGTCTGCAATATGAGGAGTCGAATTTATTTCATATTGGAAGCGATGACGTTCCGACGATGCGCGGGATGTATGAGAGTGTGATTCGTGCGGCGGGGAGCAAGTCGCGGGTTGCGTCGCTGCCGCGGAAGCCGACGGTGGCGATGATGCAGCTGGCGCATCGGCTGAAGGTGTCGCCACTGGGGCCTTACCACTATCGGATGATTGCGGAGAGTTTTGTGTTTGATACGCAGAGGATTCGGAAGGAGCTGGGATGGGCTCCGACGCTGACGAACGAGGCGATGATGCTGCGGGCGTTTTCGTATTACAGCGAGAACCGGAAGGCGATTCATGCGCGGACGGATGTGTCGGCACACTCGAAGGCGGCGCCGATGGGCGTGATTCGGTTGTTGAAGTGGCTTTCGTAGAGCAGACAGTAGAGTGTAGACAGTAGTAGAGAGTCGAGCGATGGCGATGAGTCCGAAGATATTGGTGCAGAGGTTGTTGCCGGCGGCGCAGATGCCGCGGTATGCGCATGCTGGTGCTTATGGGGATCTGGCGGCGGACTTGTTTGCTGCAGAGGCGGCGGTGCTGGCCCCGGTGGGGCAGGCTGGGTCGACTCAGACGGTGAGGACGGGGCTTGCGATGGAGCTGCCGTCGACGCATGGGGCGTTGGTGGAGGACCGGTCGGGGCTGGCGGTGCGCGGGATTACTACGCTCGCTGGGGTGATCGATCCGGGGTATCGGGGGGAGTTGAAGATCGTGCTGACGAATCTTACGAGCGAGCCGCAGATGGTGGCGCCTGGCCATCGGATTGCGCAGCTGCGGATTGTGGAGAGGATCCAGGCCGTGTTTGAAGAGACGGACATGCTGGCGGAGGCGCCGCGCGGTGCTGCGGGGTTTGGTTCGACCGGAGCGTAAGTTGACAAAGGGTATCAGTCTTGCGGATTCACGGAATTTCAATCTTTTTGTGGAACCGCTGTGACACAGCTCACGTATCACTGATCACTAAGAGCTTCTCTGAACCATGGCGGAGACACTCTCAAGATTCTTGATACCGGAGAGACTCACATGCGTTCCCTACTTCTTGCCCTTGCCCTTGCTGCGCCGGTCAGCGCAGTTGCCGCTACCCCAACCTATAGCAATCCATTGAGCAGCATGCATCACCAGAAAGAGCCGGTCGTGTTCATGACGTTTGTGAATTACACCGTGCAAGACCGCGAAGTGCAGATTGGCGATGATCTGTACAAGATTCCCTTCCACTCGATCGCGCATGTCTACGCTCCGGTCGGTAGCCCGGTGTTTGTGTATAGCGAGACGAATACGAAGGTGAACGGCCAGGAGTTGATGCGCGTTTCGGCGAGCGATGCGAACAAGAGCGTTCTTTTGAAATAGCAACGTGATTGCGGCGAGCGGCGGGTATGGAGTTTCCCGCCGCCGGCGGGCGGACAATCGCTGTGAATGACTCTCGGCGTCCTGGTCTGCGCGGGGCTGCCGATTAGGCATCCTATACTGGGTGCAGATGCCTGACGAAGAAACCTTGCCCGTATCGGACGCTGAGCGAGAGGCGCGTCGCTCTCCTGCAGCGATAGCGGCTGGGACTTCGGGGTTGACGGCGGGCGGCGAAGGACGGCGGGCCTTTCGCAGCGACCAGGTATGGAGTTACTTCGGGCCGGCGTTTGTGGCGTCGGTGGCGTATATCGATCCTGGAAATTTCTCGACCAACATCCTTGGAGGC
>Ga0302150_10000845_pt1 | contig 13218 bp, 11 predicted proteins | sample I_Bog_N1_2_FD_198635 | JGI IMG/M metagenome (GOLD analysis project Ga0302150, IMG submission 198635) | Peat permafrost microbial communities from Stordalen Mire near Abisko, Sweden - I_Bog_N1_2 | ecosystem: Environmental > Terrestrial > Soil > Wetlands > Peat | place: Sweden: Abisko, Stordalen... | reverse complement strand
ACTTTCAGGCGTCTCCGGCACGGCCTGCGGCAGCAGGCTTTCCAGCCATTCCCGCGCCTCAAGCTGCCGTCGCTCCAGCAAGGCGACGCCGAACTCCAGTTCGTCGCTTCCCTCCATCTTCAGCAGTGATCGGCCAAGCTCCCCCGCCTCCTGCGCCAGGCGCTGCCAGTCGGGGTCCGTGAAGCCGATTTCGCCGGCGGTCTCCAGGATCTGGGTCAGGCCGTTGCGCGCGATCGTGGCCCGTCGGCGAAGCCGCCGGATGCACTCGCGTTCCGCCCGGCCGGCCACGGCGGCGGCTTCGAACTCCGCCTGGCGGGCGGCGAGCGGGGCAAGGTCGAAGCCATACGCCTCGATGATTCGCCGCTTCGCATCGCGCCGTCCGAAGCGCTTGCCGTTCGGGCTGTCCTTCATCACGACAAGGCCCAACTCGACCAGCAGCCGGTTCAGCGCCTTCGCCTGGGTGACGCCAAGGTCGAGCGCCTGACGCTGCAGCGCCGCCGACGGCCAGACAATCGGATGGCTGCCCTCCATCCAGTCCTGCGGCTGGGTGAAGGTGAACAGCCAGTCGATCGCGTGCACGATCCGTGGGCCGAAGTCCATATACGGGGCCGCCGCCTTGAAGGCGGCCAGCACCTGGCCGGGCTTCTGTAAACCGTCCCCTTCCGGCTTGCCGGTGAACCCACGGGCCAGCTTGTCGGTCTCCAGCATGGCAGGCGATAGGCGGCGTAATCCACTTGGCCCTTTGGGCACGGCTCTCCCGTGCACCTCTCGGGCGCTTTCCGTCTCCATCTCGATCCTCTCTCTCGGTTGGATCGCGACGGGCAAGCCTCTCCCGTCAGCGGAAACGGGCGTTTCCGCTTGACTTCAAGGCGTCTGTTGACCAGATTGGGGGTAGGAACGAGCCCCTTGGTCTGGTCGTCAGGCCCATCACGAGTTGCCAGCAAAAGCCCGCCCTGCAAGGCGGGCTTTCTGGTGTTCTAGGGGTTCTTCAGCTCGCTCTCACCCTCCAGCGCTCGGTGAATCAAAGAGGCCAGAACATCGCTGCGGCTGCGCTCACCACGCTCATCACGCAGACGATCGATGGTAGCGATCGTCTCAACGGGCAACTTGATCAGGACTTCCCGAGCCCCTTGCCGTTGCAGGCGCGCGCGATAGCGACGGACGCATTCGGTATGCGGTGTCATTCGGCCTCCTGTCTCACTAGAGACTGACGCACGGTTATGACGCCATGTCCACAGCAAACCCTATCCCCTTGAAAAATATAAGCTCAAGCCTGCCATCTCAATCGGATTTCGTCCGATCTGCTGACCGATCGGACGCGACTCGGTACAAAAATTCCTCCCGCGCTATGCGTCGTAGGGGCATGGAGCCTGGACAAGCGCTGCCGCACGCTGGCCCAGCTTATCTCACTCGCAGGCGAAGGAAGCCGGGTCCTGGCGGCATATCCTGACTGACGCCGGCAGTTTGAATACGACTTGTTCCCTGGTGCCCGCATACCGACAGAAAACGGTGACGGTCGAAGCTGAGCCGGGTTTGAACGTCCAAACGTTCTGCCACCAGGTGTTAGCCTGGCCGTGAGACTCCGATGGGGCGAGCAGCATGTTGTCGCGTGGATCGTTATAGAACAACTGTACCATATTGGACGACAGCGGCGGGCGTCCGTGCAGATCTGATGGGCACCTCGTCCCGGTTACTGGATCGGCCAAGCAATTCGAGACTCCAGCCAGCACCATGGCGCCGGCAAAAAGACTACTACGCGTGATTGATAACATAAAACGAACTCCCTGTGTTTGCAGCGGTGCCAGTGGGATTGTTCCAAGGTATCGTTCGGATGCTGGCCGGTTGATTCGACCATTGGTCCTCCACCTGAATGCCTTGGGCATTCTGGCCGAGATAGATGGCCGCATGGCTGCTGCCATTCGTCGCATTCGCATACTGACCGTTGGCGTTGAATGTCGCGATGGCGGTGCCGGGTTGCAGCGACGTATTGCCCTGCACGGCAGCGCCCTGCGTCCACGTCGCGGTCAAGCCGACGCTCGGGTCGGCCGCCTGCACGAGCGCGACACACTGGCCGCTGCCGACCGATTGGCCCAGGTACTGAGAGAAGTTGGATGCGACGAAGCCTGGCGAACTGACCGGGGTGGTGCCTGGGTTCTGACCGCCGGGAGTTGCCTGCGGAGTCGCCGTCTGACTGCCCTGCGGCATAACGAAGGTCGGCGCACCGACCTCTTGGTACTGGGGAATAACCTGCTGCGGCACGCCGCTGGATGCCTGGGGCCAGACATCGGCCCAGACGGCGTACGGCTGCACGACGGCGATGACTATAGCGACACGGAATCCAAGCGCGATCGGTAATCGCGCAACCGACCTCAACGACCCTGGCGGGGACTCTTCTCGCAAGGCGTGCCTCCTGCTTCGTTACCCGGGAAGCCAGGATTCCGTGCCGCGCTACGAGTGATGCCAGACATTCGTAGGGCGATTCGAAAAAAATCCCGCTCTGGCTCGCAGTGCACCGGGCGACGATCGCTCCTGCCAACAGGAGGTTTTTATGCGATCGTTGTTGCTGGTCTCGACCCTGCTTGCGGTTCCCGGGCTCGCGCTCGCTGATCCGCCGCAATGTGCCCTGCCTTCCGCCCCCGCCACGGCGGTTTCGTTGCCTGTGCAAGAGGCCGCGCCGCTTCGGGAGGCAGAGCAGAATTCGCCCGGTCTGCCGCCGCTGATTTCGGCCGAAGAGATCGCGCGCGTTCCGGCGTTGCAGCGAATTTCGTCGAACGGGGCCGAGCTCCTCGACCTGGGCACGGAGCACGGCCTGCGCGGCGTCTTCGCGCGGCGCGGCGATGTCTTCCAGGTGTTCTACATCACCGCGGACGGCCAGGCCGCCGTTGGCGGCATCATGTGGTCCGCTGCCGGAAAGAACCTGACGCGTGCCCGGGTGGCGCCGATCGACGGCGTGATCCCGACCGTGGTTGTCGGCACGCCGGCGTCTTCTCCCCCGGTAGCCCGGCTTGTGCCGGCGAGCATCCCCGCACCGGCCTCGGCATTGAAGGCGACTGAGACCACGACGTTCGGTGTTGCCGGCAATGCGAAAGCGCCGAGGCTATGGGTGTTCATCGATCCGCTGTGCAGCTTCTCCGTCCTGGCGATGGATCAGCTCCGGCCCTACGTCGCGAACGGCCGCGTGCAGATCGCCGTCATCCCGCTGTCGGTGCTGGATCACGAGGACCAAGGCCGCAGCACGGTGGCTGCCAAGGCGATGCTGAGCCTGCCGCCGGATCAGATGGTCGCCGCGTGGGAAGCCAGCAAGCTGACCGGGCCTGCCGACCAGGCCGCCGAAAAGCGGCTGGCGTCAAACATGACGGTCGCCGAGGCGATCGGCCTGCGGGGCACGCCCACCTTTGTCTGGCGTCGCGCCGACGGTTCCGAGGGCCGGTCTGACGGGTTGCCGGACAATCTGGAGACCATCATTGTCTCGATGGGAGGCTGAGGCCATGGATCAGCCCGTTGATCCCAATCCGCCGCGCCGGCGCGGCCTGTGGGGAGCGCTTGGCTCTCTGGTGAAGGCGCCTGCCGCTGCGTTCGGCGCGAAGGACGTGGCGCAGGGCGCACGAACGGTCGTCAGGCTCGCGAACGCCGTCAAGGAAGGCCCGCAGCGAGACCCGCGCATCGTGACCGAGGACGAAAACAGGCTCGACCTCCCGGCGATCGCTTATGGCTTCGCGACCAGTGATTGTGCGATCGAGCGGATGCTGCGGAACCGCCGCCGGCAGACGGTGATCGAGACCTATTCCTACCTCGCCGGCGGTTGCGCGTTCCTGGTTCTATGGATCGTTGTGGCAATCCGGTCGCCCGTCTACGCGAGCCTGGGTTATGTGCTCGGGCTGCTTGCCATCTGTGCGCTGTTCTTCCTGTCGGCCTTCCGCTCTGCCCTGGTCAACTGGCAGTGCCGCACCAGGCGGCTCGGTACCGCGCAGGAATTTCTGAACACGACGGATAGCTGGAGGCCGTCATGAGCGAGGGACGCCCCGACGACAGCGGCGGGACCAACTTCCTTTGCGTGCTGGCGCATCTCCGGAGGAATCGGGCGCACGACCCCGGCGGCGAGTCCCGACATGCCGGGACCGCCATCGTGTGGATACCGGGAGAGGTCCGCCCTGACGAACCGCCGGTGCAAACCGCCACGGCGGACGTCGATGACTATCAGTTGATGGTCGTTGAGATGAAGGATGCGTTCATGGCCAACGTGCCGCTCGATGTTCCAAAGATCACGTGGATCATCTACGGCACCTGCGAGGACGATGACGACGCGGTGGTAGGCTCCGCGGCGCCGAGTTTTGAGGAGGCAAAGGCGCGCGCCGAGCTGGCCCTGCGCGTCCACCGCGGCGACTTCCTCGACAGCTAATCAGAAAGCCGCAGGCTCATTGCCTGCGGCTTTCGTCGGCTTATCCGCTTCACCGTAATGTGATGAGGGCGGAACGTCAGAACGTTCCGGGCGGCCCTTCAAACGGCGAGCGCCCGGCGGCGCCGGTCGCCCACGGCGCTTGCTCATAGTTCGGCCGGTCGTATTGCGAGGCGGGCTCGGCAGGCTTCTGGATCGTGCCGTCGCGATCGAAGACCGGAGGCCGCCAGGTGGCATGGGCCTCGCCGTAAGCCGCGTACGGATTGTAGAGCGGGTGGAGCACTGGCGGTGGCGGCGGAGGATCGGCGTCTTTGGACGAATGCAGGTTGCCGCCGCTGCACCCGGCGAGGCCGATTGCCAGGAGGGCGATTGCGGTGACGGGACGGGAAGTCATGGTGTCTCTCCGGGGCTGTACCAGAGAGTCACCATGGTACGTCCGGCTGCGAGTTATCCTCGGCGATGGAGCGCAAGCGCTTTAATTCGGCGTGGGCAAGATCCACCCAAGCCAGCAGCTCGTCGCGGTGGTCCTCGACCCTCTTCGCATGGGCACGCAGCTCAGCCACTTCGCGCTTTAGTCCGTTGATGGAGGTATCCTGCTGTGCGATGTGCCCATCCCGCTGCGTGAGTTGCTGCTCCATCCACAGCCCTGCATTGTTCAAGTCCGCGATGTGCGCATCCTGCTGCACGAGTTGCTGCTCCATCCACAGCGCCCCGTTGATCAGTGCGTTCACGTCAATTTGCGGGCGGCGCAGCGACGTCATGAAGCCGACAACGGCGCGGACCGTCTGAGCATTGCTGTGGCTGGCAGCGAGATACCCTAACGCGAATCCTTGCGCCGACATCTATCCCTCCTCGCTGGCTGGCCCGATAACGTCCGTCTGGGCATTCAACGTTGTGTCGTGACCGAGTAACCTTATAGGACCTCTAGCACCCTGGCCGCCATCGCCGCCAGTCGAACCAATCCTTTCGGACGCTTGAGCGGCTTGCAGCATGGCGTCGCGACCGCTCTTAACGCTGTTGAGCGTGCCCGCCATGCCGACTGCCCCAACATCCTGGGAGAACCGCTCGATATCGAGGCGATTGGCCGGCTGCACGAACGGAAGCATCTTGATGACATGGTGCGGCACGAGGCTGATCATCCGGAAGGAGACCAGTGCCAGGGTCATAGTCATCAGCACGAACATGCATAGTAGAACGATGATGCCCAGCAGGTTGGTTACCAACCAACCATTCGACAAAACGAACCCGGAGGCGATGCCGAACCCCTGCAGCATCAGCGAGCACATCGCACTGAACACGAAGTAGCCCGCGAACAGCCCGAACAACATTAGCACCGGCCGGAACATTACATTAATGATCAGACCATACCCATCGATGCCCCGGCCGTGCAGCCCGTCGCCCTGCAGCGTCAGGTGGGCGAACATCCACAACGGCACCGCGATCATCGCCTCGATCACCAGGATCAGCCAGCCCGCCACGCCGGCGATCCACATGGCGAACGGCACCATCGGCAGCACATAGGCGATCAGCAGGCCCGGGATCAGCAACCCCATCAAGCAGTAGAAGATCGGCGTGGCCAGGAAGGTCATGGCCGTATGCCCGGCGGCGGCGGCGGCAGCCCCCGTGAAGTTGAACGTCAGGACGTTCAAGGCGACCGTGCCGGCGGTCGCCGTGGTTGACGACAGGACGACCGCCATCCCGAACGCCGATATTGAGGTCAGCACCAGCGTCTGGCCGAGGTTGATCAGCGCCGCGAACGGGTCCGTCCACCCCGTCCCCGTCGTCGGCGACATGGCTGTCACCATGGCGTTCAGAATGCGCTCATTGATATGCAGCTTGCGGACCCATTCCTCCAACACGCTGGCGCCGACCTCGCCGGGCGTCGCGCCACTGTACAATTCGGCGTTGCCGCCGGGCGCGTCTGTGCCGTCTGTCGTATCGACGTAGGTTTTCATCTTTTGCTGGAACGTCAGGATGGCTTTCGTCAACGGCGCCAGATCGGAGGACAAGCTGGTGCCAAGCCCGTCATAGTTCGGAGGCTGGACGATCGGCACGGCCGATAGCAACGAGAGAGTCTGGCCGTTCAGCCGGGCGATCTCGACGTAGTAGGCTCCTGCCTCAGTCCAGCCGAGCGCCGAAAGTTGGTTCTGGTTGGCGGCCAGGCCAAGCTGCCCGCCGCGCGCCGCGTCGGCATTCGACAGCCCGTTCCTGAGAGCGCTGGTGAAGTCGGTCGCCGTCTGGGTGAGCTGCTGCGTGTAGTCGGCGGTTGCCTTGACCATGGTGCTCATGAGCTGCGTGAGCGCGCTGGCCTGGCGGGTTTGCCAGAGCTGCTGGGCGACCGACTGCGCGTCGGGCCGAATGTCGTTCTGGATCACCGAGGTCAGCGCCTGCTGTTGCGCGGCCGTCATATCAACCGATACCCCTGCGTAGTTGGTTGCATTGGGGTTGGGCTGACGGATGGTGACGGAGCCGCAGACCGGTGCGCCGGTGGAGTTGCCGTTGCTCATGACATATGGCCACGCGACATAGGCCCCGCCCCACGCGGGATTGCCCGGGATGGCGCCGTTGACCGGTGTCGGGCTGGGCACGAGATTCGGGTTGGCCGACGCCGCGTTGACCAGGGCGGCGCACAGCTCGTTTTCGATCAGGCCCATGACAATCGACTTGGTGCCCGGGATCATGGGTTGCGCGATCGGCACAGCGTCTGGCCCTACCGCTTTGATCGCGCTGGTGTAGACGGACCGGGCCATGCCGATGCCCCACATCGCGCTCTGCATGACGGCGGCTTGCCCAGTGGAGAAACCCGAGGGGAGCGGGAACATCATCGACAGGGCGAAGGCGAGCCGCACGGGAGCCCAGGAGCTGGTGCTGTTGCTGAGCACGTTCCCGGACTCCGCGGCGCGATGGATCTGGACAACCGTTGTGTAGGCCATGAAGGCGGCGGCGAGCGCGATGATGAAGCCGCTGAACTGGCCCACCATCTTGCCGATGACGGTGTTCTCCGCGCCGATGCCTGGCAGCGCCGTCCCCGACCCGATCGGAAATATCGACCGCAGCACCTGCGCCGCCCAGTCATCGCCGGGATCGAGCGCGGCCCATGTGGTCTGGTACGCGTTGCCCGCCTGCGCATGCGCCGCGGCGCCGACAGCGCCGACAAAGGCCAGGGCGAGGAGAGCGGTCCGGAACGGGCGGGGCATCGGGGCCTCACAGGGGGTGGATTTCCTGTCAGGCTCCGACATCCCGCTACGAGTGATGGCGAGAAAAATCGCTACGGCGAGGGGCTTGGTGATGATGATGCTTGCGGCGTGGCCCGAACGCCGAACGCCGACCTGACGCGCTCGGCGGCTCGCTTCAGGATCTCGGCGACCTTCTCGCCGAGTTCTTCCATGACGGTCTTGCCGGGCGTCCGGCCGGGCATTTTCTCGGTGGCCTCGCCGATCGCTTCCTCGGCCCGCGCGAATCGCGCGTCGAGCTGCTTGGCGTCGAGCTGCTTGGCCTCAAAGTCTGCCGCCAGCGCCATGCGGTTTTGTCCCCACGCCGCCCCGGTCCTCTCGACCTGGTTGTAGGCGGCGGCAAAGACGCGGTCCTGCTGAAGCGCGTCGTCGAACTCGGTGCGCAGGTTGGCGTAAGGGCCACCAGGCTGCATTCCCCGCATGACGGATTGAATGCCGCCCGGCTCCGTGCTGGCGGCGTCCTCGATCTTGCCGAGAATACCGGCGCCAGGTCCGGTGGCGAAGGTCTCGATCGCCTGCATGTAGCTGACGCCTGATGTCTCGGTCGCCCGGATAAGCTGGTCGGTTCGCCCCTGGTCGAGGGCGCGCTGCATACTCGTGACGCGATCGCCCATGGCGACCGGTGGGGGCGCCCAGGGTGGCGACGTCGACGGGGAGCGCATCCAGCCGGTGATCTGTCCCGCCAGGCTTTGGGGCTTTTGTTGCTGCTGCACGACGGCGACCGAGGCCTGCTGCGGGGCTCCTCCTGGCGCAGGCTCCTCCGCGACGGCCCGCTCTGCATGACGCATTCGTGCCTGGGGCGCATTCGCGTCATTACCGCCGCCCGGCGAAGTTGCCACCCGCGTCTGCTGTGCCGCCGGGGAGGCCAGAGGGCCATCATCTGGCTGCTGGACTGGCCTGGCGGGTTTCGTGGCCATCCGCACCCGGTTCTCCAGCACATCGACCCTCTCATTGATGGGGGCCGAGTGCTGGTCAGGCTGCTCGCCAAGCACGAGCGCGGCCCGGCGCACATCGCGCACCAGGTTGCTGTCATCGATGTCCGGCGTGCTGCGAACGAGCGCTTCCATCCGCTTGTTGGTCAGGCCGGGTGCGGTAGCGGCAAGCGTGGTCATCTCCGCGCGAAGATCGGGCGCCATGTCGATCGGGGTGCCACCGCCAGCCGCCAAGGCTTTCTCGACGTCCTGGAGCGCATAGCCGACCTGGGTGCGATAATACGCCTGCCCTACCCGGTCAGGTTCGGCAGACTGCGTGGCGAGCCTCGCCAGACCGGCGGACAGTCCGGCGACAGGCTCGCCCAACCCGCGATAGGCGTCCTGCATCCGCAGCACCAGATCGACGATCGGGTCGCGCGCGGGCGGTGGCTGCGCGCCGTTCGTCCCGGGACCTGGCGCTTCGGTGTCGGCTTTGGGATCGTCGGGCTTGGCGTTCGTCGCTGTGGCGTCGGCACCATTGGGTTTCGCCGAACCGGCGCCGCCGGCGTCAGGCGGCGCGGCTGCATTCGGCTTGCCTGCTGGCGGGCCACCCGTCGCCTCGGCACTCGGGCCAGCCTTCGGCGCGATTGCCGGGTCGCCCTGCGGCAGCGGCGCCGTGCCTGTTGTCGCGGCGTCGGCCGCTGGCGCGGGGGATGCTGCCGGCCTGGGGTCGTCCGGACGGCTCGCCGGCGCTGGCGGCGCCTCCCGAACCCTCTTCTCCAAGGCATCGACGTTGCTGCGTATTCCGGGACTGTCCTGCTCCGCCATGCCACCGATGATGGTCGCGGCCCGGCGCACGTCGCGCACCAGTCCAGCGTCCCCGATCTCCGCCGTGCGCCCGACAAGCGCCTCCATCTGTTTGTTTTGCAGACCGGGCGCGGTCGCGGCGAACGCGGTCATCTCCGCGCGCAGCTCCGGCGACAACTCGAACCGGTTCGCGCCGAGCGACTTCTCCATGTCCTGCAGCGCATAGGCGACAAGCGTGCGGTGCTGCGGCTGACCAACCGTTCCGGCGTCGGCGGACTTCGCCGCAAGCTTCTGTACGCCCTCGGCGAGCATAGCGTCGCGCTCCGCGAGGGCTGGAGTGGCCGCGCTCAGTTGCTGGGCCAACTCGCCGATCGTGGTAGCCGGCGTGGGGCGTTCGACGCTCGGGACCGGCTCTGCGGACGCGGCGACCGCCTTCGGATCAGCGGGCACGCCTGTGCCGGCGGCCTTCGGTTCCGGTTGCGCGGGCGCTTCCGGCGCAGGGGTGGTGGCTTTGGCCCTGCTCTTCCGCGTGCGGACGACAGGGGCTTCCGGAGAAGCGGCCTCTCCCGGCGGCACGCCGACGGTCGTAGCGGTCCCGTTCACGGCCGCTGGACTGCTCGGCGCCGAAGGCTGCCCGGCCCCTGGCTCCGCTTCCGAAACGGCGACCGCCGGCCGGGGGATTCGGGTTGGCTCCGTATCAGGCGAGGGGTCCGCGCTCCTGACCTCCGTATCCACCCGGAAGCCCGCCTCGCTCAGCTTGGCAATGACGGGTTCCAGCCGCGCAATGACCATCTCGTGCCGCTGCCGGGCCTTGGTCGCATCATCGACCGGCTCTATCCCGCTTGATCTGTCGGCCAGATCGACCTCCGGATCGTAGCCGTAACCCACGACCCTCCGGCTGAGATTGATCGTCCCATCGCGCGGCTTGCTGATCGCATTGGCCGCTCGCGACAGATCGGTGATGCTGTCACGAAGTTCGGTGCGCGTCGCGTGGGAGTCGTCGGACGTGCCGCCAAGCTCCGAGCGAAGCGTTCCGATCCACCCGGCGATGGTGGTCACGGCTTCCTGCTGCACGGCCTTGCGGACATCGCGCGACGCGTCCGGGTCTGACGTAGGCATGGCGTCCGGCATGACGGTTCCTCTCTGATCGTTCGATGTGGGAGAATTTCTGACCTCTGCGGCGCGCTGCGCGGCGTCGCGCGCGGCCAGCTCCGCGTCCGATGGCCACTTCCTGCCGGCGGCGAGCGCGTCGCGCGCAGCCTGCGTTTCCCGCAGGCCTTCGCGGGCGCGGGCGATCTCCTCACCGTGGCCGGCGAGTGACTGGCGGGCGTCGGCAAGATGTTTGGTAATATCCTCTGGCGCCCATTCGTCGCCGTCGGCGTCTTTGACATTGCTTCCATCGCGCGCCTTTTCCGTCATCGCTTCGAGGTCCTTGATGCGGGCGCGCGTGCTTTCCTTCTCGATCAGCGTGTCCTTCAGGTCGCGCTGATCTTCCTTAACCATCGGCTTCAGTTCGGCGAGGGTGAACTGGTCGCCGTTCGCCATCAGGGCGAATTCGGTCTTGTCCGCTTCCGGGCGCCAGTCGCGGCCGGGGTCGGCGTCGCTGAGCCAGGCCAGGGCGTTCCGTTCGGTGTCCGTGGGATGGGTGATCGACCGCGTGTGCGCATAGAGCGCGTCGCGGTCCTGCATGACGCTAGCGATCGCCGCCTTTCGCGCCGTTTCCGCGGCGGTGGCGGCGCGGCGATACTCGGCGACGGCCGCCACCTGTTCGGGCGACCGGATTCCGGGCCCGGCGTGCCGAGTGTGGCGGCGGCGTCGCGCCAGGTGGCCTGTATCTCGTTCGGCACGGCCTGCTGCGCTTACTGCGAAGCGATGTTCGGGCTGGGCATCGAGGCGGCCGGCTTCAGTTCTGCCTGGGCGGCGGTCGCCAGCAGCGCCGCGTTCACCATCGCGATCTGCTGGTTGAGCTTGTAATTGGCCATTGCGAGGTAGTTGCTCATCGCAAGCTCGGTCGCGATCTCGATCTCGATCGTCTTCGAAGAAGTGGCCGCCTGGAGCCCTGCCGCCCAGGCGACGCCGCTTGACCGCCGGTTGATTTCCAATTGCATGGCGCCGAGCCAGGAGGACTGGTCGGTTGGCGTGATGCCCTCGGCGGTCATCTCGGCTTTCTCGGCGTCGGTCAGGTTCACCGAATTGGTGCGCGAGGCGATGACGTCGTTGGCGACCAGCCGCGCGAGCGAGAGCTTCGCATTGTAGCCACGCCGCCGGGCTTCGGCGTTCTGGCCGGCGACAGAGGTGAGCGCATCGGCGCGGGCAGCCGCCGGGACGATCGGCTGGATGACGGTTGTTGCGTAGTCGTTCGCTGCGTCCACGCCGCTGGCGGCTGGGTCCGGATTGTAGGCCGAGTAGCCAAGCAGGCTGCTCGCGGTCTGGTCGAGATTTTGGCGCGCGGCGTTGAGCGTGCACAAGCCCGCCTGCGCCTCGTTTTCGTTGCAGTAGCGCGAGAGATGGAGTTGGGTGATGGCGCCGGCTGCCTGCCCTTCCCCGATATAGGCTGGCGTTCCTGGCAGCGCCTGCCCGCGGCGATCGGTTATGAGACTGATGGCCTGGCTCACGCGCCATGACTGGCCAGCGGCGACAACCACACTTTGGCCGCCGTTCAAGGCCGCACACGCCTGCGGCGACAGCGTCTGCTCATCGCGGATCTGCGCACTGCGCAGCGACTTCTGGAACGTGGCATTGACGGTGTTGGAGGCGTCAGCGATCTGCTGCTGCGCGCCGACCTGTGCCTTCGCGTAGTTGGCCTGCTGGGTGAATCCGTTCGACAGCACGCTGCTCAGATCGGTTCCAAGGTTGGTGATCTTGTTGCCGATCGTCGTCCCGATATTGGTAACAGCCTTCTCGACGTTCGTGACGGCCGCTGTGATCATATTCTGCGCTTGCTGCAGAAGGGTGTGGGTGATGACATCGAAGGTCGGCCAATCTGCCCGGGCAGGTCTGGGCGCTGCCAGCACGCAGGCAAGCGCAGTCGCGGCGGCGGTTCGGAGCAAGGTTTTGCGCATTGGCGCCCTCTCTTAGTAGTTGACGCCGGTCGGCAGGGTGTAGCCTGTGGGCGGGACGCCGGTGCCGGTTATGGACAGGCCGGTCTGGCCGTTGCTCAGTCCGGTGCTGATGCTGCCGAGCGCCGCGCCGCCGCCACCGAAGCTGAGCTTGGGGCAGAAGGTGCCGCCGCCCAGGTTGCCAAACCCGACATTGAAGCCGGTGATGGTCAGCCCGCACTGCGCGGCGCCCGTGACGTTGTTCCACTCGGTCTGCGCGAGGGTGCAAATCTTGCCTTCGACCGTTCTCAGCAGCGACGTCGGGTCGAGCAGATTGGTGATGACATTCAGCCCGACGCCGTTGAAGAAATTGTCCAGGCAGGAAAGCGTCGTGACGCTCGCCGGCGGCTTGATGGTCTGATCGTCGGCGGAGATGCGGGCACCCATGCCCGCGGCCGCGGCCTGGGCGAGTGTGGCGCAATTGGCCGCGGCGTCCGCCCATGCGGGGCCGGCGGCAAGAACGGTCATCGCAACGGCGATGGACGCGACGCGCCTGTTTACCATCATGGTTCCCGTTCGTTGGTGGCGACGCAGGCACGCAGGAGTTGTTCGATCCGCTCCTCGGCGAACAGGCTGGCGAGCAAGTCCCGCCGGTGCATGTCGAGAATCCACTGCCGGAGCGCCGCGCCTGACCCTTTGCGTTCGTGGCCAAGCAGCGCGGTGACGATCGCCGGCCCGCCGTCCAGGCCGGGCTCATTCAGCCAGTGCAGGACCCTGACGCGGCGTCCCGGCGAGATGTGGATGAGAATCGCGCTCAGCCGGGCGGCGGGGTT
>Ga0302150_10000843_pt1 | contig 13224 bp, 8 predicted proteins | sample I_Bog_N1_2_FD_198635 | JGI IMG/M metagenome (GOLD analysis project Ga0302150, IMG submission 198635) | Peat permafrost microbial communities from Stordalen Mire near Abisko, Sweden - I_Bog_N1_2 | ecosystem: Environmental > Terrestrial > Soil > Wetlands > Peat | place: Sweden: Abisko, Stordalen... | reverse complement strand
GAAGATGGACGCGTCTCTCAAGGACGAGGAAAAGGACAAGCTGCTCAAGTCGCTCCGTGTGTCGGCCGACGATTACACTCTGTCGCTCCAATCCATCATCGACCTAAAGCACGAGAGGAACGATCTGGTCGACACCCAGATCAACCGCATAGCTCCTTTGTTCACCGCGGCCCTCGGGCGCGTGCGCCAGTCGGTCATCGGATTCCAGAGTGAGCTCGAGCAGCGCGCACGGGACGACCAGAAGCGCAACGAGCTGCTTGTAATCATCTCGACGGCGGTAGGAGCTCTTCTTGCGATCGCAGCGGCGTGGTTCGTGATCCGATCCATCACGCGCCCCATCTCAGCAATCGCGGACCTCCTTTCCTCGGAATCAAACCAGACCTATGGAGCAGCCCTCACTGTGGCTGAGGTCAGCAGCTCCATGGCCGACGGTGCCAGCCGGCAGGCCGCGTCACTCGAAGAAAGCAGCGCCTCGCTTCACGAGATGGCGAGCATGACCCAGAGGAATTCCGAAAGCGCCCAATCCGCTAAGAACCTTGCCGCCGAAGCCCGGTCGACTGCGGATGCAGGCGCCCGGGACATGGAGGCGATGAACGGGGCAATGGCTGCGATACACTCGTCCAGCGCGGAGATATCGAAGATCATCAAGACGATCGACGAGATAGCCTTCCAAACCAACATCCTCGCGCTGAACGCAGCCGTCGAGGCAGCTAGGGCAGGGGAGGCGGGCGCGGGATTTGCCGTCGTGGCGGAAGAGGTCAGGAACCTCGCGCAGCGCTAGGCTCAGGCGGCCAAGGAGACCGCGGCGAAGATCGAGGATGCCTCCTCGAAGAGCGAGCAGGGCGTCGCGATCAGCGGCCAGGTTGCCGCGAGTCTTAGCGCCATCGTGGAGCGCATCCGCCAGCTTGACGAGATGGTGGGAGGAATCGCGCAGGCCTCGCATGAGCAAAGCGAGGGCATAACGCAGCTTAACCAGGCCGTGGCCGGAATGGACCAGATCACTCAGACCAATGCGGGCCTAGCGGAGCAGGCATCGACCTCCGCCCAGAAGCTCCAAGCCCAGTCCGCCGAGGTGAAGGCGGCAGTTGGGAACCTATTGCAGATGGTACACGGGATCGCCGCCGATGCTCCCGCCGAGGCTGTGCAAGCCGACCATGTCCCGATCAGACCCGTGTTGCCCGAGCCCAAGCGCAAGGGGATGGCCAAGTTTGAGGTTCCTTCCAGGAACGGGAAGAACGGGAAAAACGGGCACAAGCCCGAGGTACATTTCGTCGACCAGTAGCCAGACGCTGCAGGATCCTTTCAGACGAAAGAGCTGAAGGGCGACTCAAGATGTCCGATAGATAGGCTATCGATCCATGCGACCAGTACCCGATAGTCTTCGCTGGCCGTTACGCGCCGTTTCAATCCTAGGCTTGGCGGTCGGCGTTGCGTCAGTCGGGTTCGCCGTTGGCCTTGCACCCGCACGCGCCTACGTGGTGCTACCCTTTTCAGGGTACACGACGCTCCTCCTCGCGGGTGGCGGATCGGGGCTGATCCTCCTTTCAATCCTCGGGTGTGGAAAGGCGTCGCGCAGCAGGTTCCTGGACTTGCTCTACGTAGATTCAGCTGTGGGTAAGTTCACGCGTTACCTATTGGTTGCCTCCGTCATCCTGCCGGTGGCCGGGGGAATAGGGGAACGACTGACTCTTGGCCAGGGCCCCCCGACGGACTTCCGCCAGAACATTTTTGTGGTCCTTAGGATAGCATTTCTCGCCGGACTTGGGCTCGTTGTAGGCCAGGCCGGCTATCGTAGCGAGCGGCGCCGCCAGAAGGCTGAGAAGGAGCTTGCGTCGGCGTTTCGCCAGCTCGAGAGACAGACTGCGATGCTTCAACACGAGGTCGCGCGCCGGACCACCGAGCTCTCACAGGCCCTCGCATACAACGCACGTCTAGCTTTGGTGGCGGCCCATACCAACGACGCAGTGGTGATCACGGACCCCTCAGGGCGAATCGACTGGGTGAACGAAGGATTCACGCGCCTCAACGGATACACGCTCGATGAGGCCCGCGGGCAGAATACAAATGCCCTATTGGTCGGTCCGCTGACCGACGAGGCAACGACCAAGATGGTTGCCGCAAGGATGGCCGAGGGGCAGCCAGCCAATGCGGAGGTGGTTCATTACGCGAAGGACGGGAGGGCCTACTGGAGCGACTTCGAGGTCCACCCCTTTCGTGATTCGTCGGGTGCCGTGGCAGGGTTCACGGGGTCGGCGACCGACATCAGCGAGCGGAAGGCGGCAGAGGAGCGGCTCCTCGCCGCAAAGGATGCGGCTGAACAGCTGAATTCACAACTGGAGGAAGCGATTGCGCACGCTCAGGGGTCCGCCATCGAGGCGAACCTCGCGAGCCAGGCAAAGAGCTCGTTCCTGGCGACCATGAGCCACGAGATCCGCACGCCGCTTAATGGCATACTAGGCATGGCCGGACTGCTGCGTGACACAGGGATAAACGAGCGCCAGATAGACTTTGTCCGAACGATCGAGACCAGCGGGGACGCCCTGTTAAGCATAATCAACGATGTTCTCGACTATTCAAAGATTGAGGCCGGGCGAATCGAGCTCGAGAGCGAGCCCGTGGACCTGCGTCGCTGCATCGAGGACGTCCTCGACATGTTCGCCACCAAAGCCACCCAGAAGAACCTCGAGCTATTGGCACAAATTGACCCCGGGGTCCCGCCCGTCGTTGTCGGTGACGTGACGCGCCTTAGGCAGGTCGTGGTGAACCTTGTCGGCAATGCCCTGAAGTTCACGGCCAAGGGGGAGGTTGTGTTGTCAATAAAGGCCTCCCCGGCCCAGCCCGATGGAGCCCACGAGATCTGCTTTGGAGTGCGTGACACGGGCATTGGAATTCCTGCCGACAGGAGGGACCGCCTTTTTCAGCCCTTTTCGCAGGTTGATTCCTCGACCACGCGGAAGTACGGGGGCTCAGGGCTCGGGTTGGCCATCAGCCGCCGGCTTGCCGAGGCCATGGGGGGGCGTATGTGGGTGGAAAGTGAAGATGGGCAAGGTTCGACGTTCAATTTCACGATACTCGCCAAGGCAAAGCCTGTCGTGGAAAAGCCAAGATGGCAGGATGCCCATGCATCGTTCCTTGGGCGCTGCATATTGGTCGTGGACGACAACGCAGGCGCGAGGGCCTGGCTTACTGCGCACATAGAGGGATGGGGTGCAAAAGTCATCGCCACCGTCTCGGGCAAGGAGGCTCTCGCCTACCTCAATTCGGACGGTCCCTGCGATTTGGCGCTGATAGACCGCCAGATGGAGGGAATGGACGGTCTCGCGCTAGCCGCCGAGGTTCGGAAGGTCGGAGCAAGATCGGCCCTGCCGCTGGTCCTTCTTAATTCGATGGCCGATGGGTCCGCGCGGCCTGAATTCGCGGCGCAGGTGAATAAACCCCTGAAGCCGGACCGGGTATTCACGGCCATCGACAGGCTTTTTGGGAAGGACGCCGGCTCAGCAGGGACCCCAAGCGCGCCCGTCGTGCGCGAGCCGATGGTTTCGGCGGCAAGCCTGCGCGTGCTCCTGGTCGAGGACAACCTGGTGAACCAGCGCGTAGCCACCATGCTGCTGGCAAAGCTGGGGGTTCATCCTCGGCTCGTGACCAATGGTGCGGAGGCCCTCGAGGCGATCGCGGACCAGCCGTTCGACTTTATCCTTATGGACATGGAAATGCCCATCATGGACGGATGTGAGGCCACCCGGAAGATACGCGAGAATGGCGACAGCAAGCGCCCGTGGATTGTGGCGCTCACTGCAAACGCCATGAACAGCGACCGCCGCAGGGCGTTCGACTCAGGAATGAATGATTTTGTTTCCAAGCCGATTAGGCTGGCCGACCTGGAATCGGCCTTCGAGCGGGCAGCCGCGAGCTTGGAAGCGACTGCCGCGGTCTCCGCCAGCGCAGCCTAAAGCGTCGGCGCACGACTGACGGCCGACGAACCGGCTCTGGAGCGGCACATCCCCGATGTACGGCGGGAGCGTGACGAAAGCCTCAGCGAGCTAACTGCAAGGTCTGTCTCAATTGCTGGCGGGCCCTGTAGAGGCGATTCTCAACCGCCTTGGGGGAACACCCGAGAATGGTCGCAATCTCCTCCATCGACAGGCCCTCGTATTCAAAAAGGACCAGGGCTGTCCGCCTGTCGAGGGGCAGCGCCGCTACCGCAGCCTGCACGGATTCAATCCGTTCATGGCGAACGGCCTTTTGCGAAGCATGCTCACCGGCCTGTGACTCGTCGGCTAGGTCCCCGCCGGACTCGGTCCAGGCGTTAAGCGATACGCTTGGACGATGCCGCCACCATCTCAGCCGATTCTTGGCCTGATTGGCCGCAATGGAAAAGCACCATGTCGAAAATCGGGCTCCAGTGCGATAGGTGGCGCGCCTCGTGAAGACCCGGACAAACACCTCTTGGGACAAATCCTCGGCCTCCGCGGTGTTGCCGACAATGCGAAAGATGAACCGCTTAACCGGAATCTCCCAGCGCTGCATGAGTTGGGTGAGCACGGCCTCCTCGCCGCCCTTCAGGCGGCTCATGAGTTCCTCGTCGCTCGGGCCGGTACCGGCCTCTTGTTCCATAGGGATCAATAGGTCCGGTTGAGGCGCAAGTCGGGAGCCGCCATGTGATCGAAATCCAATATCCTAGGCAGCACCAGTGACAGATAACGCTGGCCATCCGAGGGTGACATCAGAGCGGCGACCCGGCGGACATGGGCTTCTATCGCATTTTCGCAGATCCCACGCATCCGAGTGATTTCCGCATTTGCCGCATCAATGGCGGCCTTGTTGCCGTGGGCGGCCTCGAGCGCATTGCGTGCGTGCGTTGCCTCCTGAATTTTCCTGCAGTGCTCCTCGCAGGTGCCGGAATAGGCCGAGTGCATTTGCCGAATGGTGGACAGCTGTGCGTCGGTAAGGTGAAAATCCGTCCGCAACCACTCCATAGTGTCCCCTTTCGCCACGGCGGCATGCATGGCTGGGTTGCAATTCATGCGGTACCCTACGAAGGCGGCCCCGATGCCAAGCACCGCTATGATCACGGCCGTTCCGAAAAGGTATTTCATGGTTTGATAACCGCCTGGATTCGCGGGTCGAGGTCCACCAGGTAGGTCCTAACGATTGCCTCCCGGTCGGCTCGGACTTGGGAATGGGCCAACGCGCTGCCGCTATAGGCAGCGACGCCCAATACAATGACCGACGCCAGCGACAGCCCTGCGGCATGCGACCTCAGGTAGGCAAGCCAGGATGTCTCGGGTCGTTCGCCAATGCGCTGCCATACGTGGTGACGGAAGTTCGGGTTGGCCGGTGGCGCTACTCGCCAACCCTGCAAAGCTTCGGATAGGGAATCAGGGGGTGAATTCATAGAGCATCGATAAACAATATACACGCGTGCGCGGGAAATCCCTCTAAATTCGGCAGTGTCCCCATTCTCACGAAGGCCGTTCAACGCGAATGCGCCCGGCAGACACTGCACGTGGAATCATCGCAGAAACAAGAGGGCGATTCTCCCAGCGACGAAGAAGAATGCTGCCGCGCATATCCGGATCCGACCCGAGGGAGAGAAGCCCGATAGCTTCCTCAGGAGCAACGCCGTAAGCGGACAGGCGCAGATTCCCGATAGCAGCGCAAACCAGCCATTGGTAATGGGTAGCGGCCCCTTCTCGATCAGAAGCAGGAGGCCACCGCCCCCTGCTAAAGCCGACCAGAGCCATGCCGCGATCACCCCGAGCGTGCCGACCCACTCATGCCTCCTCGAATACTTCGAATTCGTGCTTGAGCCGGCCGGCATGAGCGCGAACAAGCGGGGAAACGAGCCCGCATACAACCGAAATCAGGCCACCTCTCAAAATTCGGTCCTGTGGATTAAATCGGAGTGCTTTCGGGCGCCCGAGTGTATGCCTTATAGCAACCGCATCCAACGCATGGCCCTGAAATTCCTAACTTATCATCGCTTGAACTCCAAAGACCATCCGCCCGCAATGGGGCGCCTATCGGTTTCGACCATCCCATATTTGATTGGTAGTTGCTGTAAAAGGCTATAATGCAAACGGTTAAAATATAAACACATGGCTGCCCGAAGCCCAGTCAGTCTTGCTTATCTCCTGGCGTCGGTTGCCGTGGTGGGCTGTGTAGGGGTGCCGGCGCAGGAAGAAAAAGTGGCTCGAGCCGACTTGCGCGCAGCCGGTGAAAAGCTCCGTCCGCCGGACGGCCGATCCCTGTTGCCGGAGCTTCGTGCCGACTCGCCACCGGAGGAGTTCGTGCGTTATGCGGTTTTCAATAACCCCGCCGTTGCCGCCGCGTATTTCGATTGGCGCGCAAGTGTCGAGGATATCGTGCAGGCGCGGTCTGCCCCGGACCCCCAATTCGTATTCCAGGCGGATATCACGAACACGCTATCGAGCTTCATGCCGGGCCTCATGTTCGATTTCATGGGTTCTGGTAAACGGGAGGCAATGGGCCGCGAAGCCGCCATGGCCTCCGGCGTGGCCCGTCGCGCCTACATTTCCGCGGTGTACAACACTGCGGCTGAGGTGCGAAAAGCCTGGATCGAGCTAGCTTATGTGGAGGACGCTGCGCGGATTAGGGAGATGTCTGCTACGGCTCTAGGGGGTTCACTTGCGGTCGCCGATATCGACTACTCCACGGGCCGCGGCATGGGCACATTGGCCGATCATGTCAGGATAGAGAACGAGCTCGCAAAGGCGCAAAGTGAGCTCGAGTCGCTCGGTGACCGGAGGCTCTCCGCTCGTCTACGGTTCAAGTCGGCGATGGGGTTGGGCCCCTCGGATCCCGACCCCGTATGGCCCAAGGCAAAACTCTCGCCCACGGCTATTCCCAGCCCGGATGAGCTTTGGCGCCGCGCGATAGCCGCCAGTCCAGATCTCGGCCGGATGCGCACCATGGTTGAAATGGCCATTTCGGGGGTCGAGGTGGCTCGAAGGGCACGGCAGCCGGACTTCACCTTGGGTGCCATGGTGGATCTCAGAACTAACCCGACTCTTTTCAGGCCGCTGGCAACGCTGGACCTCCCAATTTGGCGTGACAAGGTAGCCGCGGTGGTCGCGGCCGCGGAAGCCCGGCGCGATGCAAGTTTGGCCCGGGTCTCGGCCGAGCAGCTCAATCTTGCGGCTGAACTCGCACAGGCGCTCTACATGGTCAAAGAGGCGGACCGTATGATCGCCTTCATCGATCGAGACGCCCTCCCGAGCTATGAGCGAGCGATCTCTACTGCTGAAGCCGCATCCCAATCGGGTGTCACGAATGCGGCGATGATCCCCGAGGCCGAATTCATGGCGCTCTCAATGCGGCTGGAGCGCCTTGGGGCGTTGCGCGACCGAGAGACCGCGGTCACGGACCTCATGCTGCTGACCGCCGATATTGTGCCCTCCGACTCGCCGCTGCCAGAAACGCCGCCCCACTCCTAGAACCCGCTGATCCATGAATATCTTCTTCCGAACTATCTATTTAGCCATGATCGGCTTCATGGTCTGCGCGGCCCTCCAGGCAGAGGAGCAGCTGTACACCTGCGGCATGCATCCGCAGATCATCAAGAAGGAGCCCGGCAATTGCCCGATTTGCGGCATGGCCCTTGTTCCAGTCCGCAGCAACACAGCCGGGTCAGTCGGAACCGGTGAACGCCATATTAAGTTTTACAAGTCATCCATGAATCCAGGGGAGGTTAGCGCTAAGCCCGGCAAAGACTCCATGGGCATGGACCTCATCCCCGTTTACGGCGAAGCCGAGGAGGCTGAAGGGGCCATCCATATCGATTCGGTCACTGTCCAGCGCATGAACCTGAAAACGGGACTCGTCACGCTTGGCCCTGTGCTCCGCGAGCTGCGCACGGTTGGCTCCATCGCCTACGACGAGTCGGGATTGCGCGACGTCACTGTGAAATACGACGGCTGGGTGGAGAAGCTTTACGTGAATAGGACATGGACCGTGGTGAAGGCCGGCGACCCGCTGTTCGAAATCTACTCGCCCGATCTCTATAATGCTGAGCTCAACTACACCGTCGCCCTTCGGTCGGAAGGCACGCCTGGAGGGCCGATGACGCGAGCTTCGCTTTCTCGCCTTCAGCTTTTCGACGTTCCCGATAGTTACATCGCGGAGATCGCCAAGACCGGTGCGGCGCCGCGCACCTATGTCTACCGCGCACAGACCGATGGCACCGTGATCGAGAAGATGGCGGTTGCGGGCCAGATGGTGAAATCCGGCGAACGCGTGTACCAATTGGCCAATCTCTCGTCGGTCTGGGTGCTCGCCCAGGTCTACGAGCAGGACCTTCCATTCGTGCGTCAGGGTCAAAGTGCCACGGTCCGAGTCACCTATGGACCAGAGAGGCTAATCGAGGGCCGCGTCGATACCCTGTTGCCCCAGGTTGAGGAACAGACCCGCACTGCGACGGCGCGCATCGTACTGCCGAATCCCGACGGCAGCCTTCGTCCCGGGATGTTTGTCGACGTGCGCTTTGTTGCAAAGCTGTCCGATAGTTCGGTGCTCGTACCTGACATGGCTGTATTGCGTAGCGGCGAACGGAACACCGTCTTTATCGCCCACGACGATGGCTCTTTCGAGCCGCGGGAGATCAAGCTGGGCGTCCGATCCCAGGGCAATTTCTACGAGGTGCTTGCAGGCCTTCATGCGGGCGAGAGGGTGGTGGTTTCGGGGCAATTCATGCTCGATTCCGAGAGTCAGCTTCGAGATTCGATCCAGAAGATGCTCAAAGCGACCGTTCCGGCCAGCCGGCCGGCTGCCCTGGTCGCCTCAGAGGACCAAGACCATCCCTCGGTGGTGGGAATGGACGATGCTGCCGCCCTTCCGGAGGCTGCCAAGAGTAGGCTTCAGGACCTGGCCGACACCACGGTAGAGGCCGCGCAGGCTCTGGCGGCGGATGACTTGGCACAATATCAGAAGATACTTCCGGGCATGAGGCATGCGCTGGATGAATTCCTGAAAAGCTACGCCTACGCCTCCCATGGGTCGCTTGAGAAATTCAGGGACGCATTGCCCGATCACAACGATCTCAAGGCTATGCGGAGAGACTTTGCATATTTCAGCACCGCCGTGGCCGACCTCGTTCGCGACAACCACCTCAACCACGCGGCGGGATTGCACATCTTTCAATGCCCAATGGCACCGGGCATCGGCACCGGACGCTGGCTCCAGCGATCGAGCGTGCTGAAGAATCCCTTCTACGGCTCGACGATGCTCGATTGCGGCGAGGAGGTTGATGCCCCGGCTGCTCCACCGTCGGCATCTAGCTGGGAGGCCCCAGAGGGCAACAGAGACGCGCCATCCTCCCTCGGCCGCCCCGCCTTCGCCACACGCCAAGGGGTCCTTTCGTGATCCGAGCCCGGTAAACTGCCCGCGAACCCCAGCCCCTAGGCGCCATGCTCGCACGAGTCATAGATTTTTCGCTGAAGAACAGGTTCTTGGTCCTTGTCGCGACGGCGGCCATGGTACTGGGTGGCATTTACGCGCTGAGGCGGATCCCGCTGGATGCCATCCCCGACCTGTCCGACACCCAGGTCATCATCTACACGGAATGGCCGGGACAGGCTCCGCAGATCGTGCAGGATCAGGTGACCTATCCCATCACGACGAAGATGCTTTCGGTGCCGTCGGCGAAGGTCGTGCGGGGCTACTCGTTCTATGGGTTCTCCTTCGTCTACGTTATTTTCGAGGACGGAACCGATCCCTATTGGGCCCGAAGCCGCGTGCTCGAATACCTCAGTGGTCTCGCGACCGCGCTTCCCAAGGACGCTACGCCCCGGCTGGGTCCGGATGCTACCGGCGTGGGCTGGGCATTCATGTATTCCCTTAACTCTAAGAATCACGACCTTGCCGAGCTGCGCTCGATGCAGGACTGGTTCCTGCGGTACCAACTTTCGAGCATCGAGGGTGTGGCCGAGGTGGCCTCTGTTGGCGGATATGTGAAGCAGTACCAGATCACCGTCGATCCCCATCGCCTTCATGCTTATAATCTCTCCATTAGCGACATCGCGATGGCGGTCCAAAGGAGCAATGGCGAGGTGGGCGGCCGCTCGATGGAGATGGGAGAGAAAGAATTCATCCTCCGCGTCCTGGGTTACTCAAAGGGCGTGGATGATTTCAGGAAGATCGCTGTCGGGCGGGGCCCTGGGGGCACTCCAATTCTGCTAGGCGAAGTAGCGAACGTCCAAGTCGGGCCCGATATGCGCCGTGGCATTGCCGAGCTGAATGGTGAGGGCGAGACGGTGGGGGGCATTGTGGTGGTGCGCTACGGAGTGGACACGCGGCAGGTGATCCAGGCCGTCAAGGCGCGGCTCGACCAGGCTATGAAGAGCCTGCCGCAAGGGGTGGAATACACCGTGGTCTACGACCGGACCGCGCTCATCGACCGAGCTGTCGACACCCTCCAAAAGAAGCTCATCGAGGAGAGCATCGTGGTGGCGCTTATCTGCCTAATTTTTCTCCTTCACTTCAGAAGCGCCCTAGTCGCCATCATCATTTTGCCTGTGGCCGTGCTCGTTTCGTTCATTGTCATGAACGCGCAGGGCCTCAGCTCGAACATCATGTCGCTCGGCGGCATCGCTATCGCCATAGGCGCGATGGTCGATGCCGTGATCATCATGATCGAGAACGCCCACAAGCACTTGGAGCGCGACGGGGGCACCAAGCCGCGCTGGGACATCATCCGAGACGCCTCAATCGAGGTGGGTCCGACCCTCTTCTACTCCCTCTTGGTCATTACTGTTTCATTCCTGCCCGTTTTCACGCTCCAGGCGCAGGAGGGGAGGATGTTCAAGCCGCTTGCCTTCACTAAAACTTATTCGATGGCGGCCGCCGCGCTGCTCTCCGTCACGCTTGCGCCCGTTCTGATGGGCTTTTTCATCCGGGGGAAGATTCCCTCCGAGGAGAAAAATCCGATCAACCGCCTCTTGATTTGGATCTATCACCCGATGATTGATTTCGTGATCAGATTCCGCTGGGCCGTGATCTTGTGTGCTGCGGCGATCGTGGGCTGGGTGTTCTTCCCTTGGAATGCAAGGGTGGTCTCGCGGCTGCCAGAGGGTGGGGCGAGGGATCTCGCCGCCAGGATCGGACGTGCCTTTCCCTACCAGAATCTCGGCTCGGAGTTCATGCCCCCGCTCTACGAGGGGGACCTTCTCTACATGCCGACAACCTTTCCAGGAATTTCTCCAACTAAGGCGAGGGAGGTTCTCCAACAGACAGACCAGATGATCAGGGCGTTCCCGGAGGTCAAAAGTGTCTTTGGGAAAATGGGCAGGGCGGAGACCGCCACCGACCCTGCGCCGATGGACATGATCGAGACGACGATCATGCTGAAGCCTGAAGGGGAATGGCCCGCGGTGGACATCAAGGATGCTGGTGGCAGGGTCGTCGCCCATCGCAGCCGCTCCCTCGACGAACTGGTCTCGGCGCTAAACGCAGGGGTTCAGATCCCGGGCCTGACCAATGCATGGACGATGCCCATCAAGACGAGAACGGACATGCTGGCGACGGGCATCAAGACCCCCGTCGGCATCAAGGTGGCCGGCCCCAACTTGGCTGAGCTCGAGCGCATTGCCGGCCAGTTGGAGGCCATTATCCACCGCGTGCCTGGGACGGGGAGCGTTTTTGCCGAGCGGGTAATGGGAGGCAACTACGTCGAGTTCGACATAGACCGTGAGGCGATAGCCCGCTACGGCCTGACGATTGCCGACGTTCAGGAGGTTCTTCAGGTCGCGTTGGGTGGGATGCCCCTTACCACCACGGTCGAGGGACTCGAACGCTACGGCGTGATCCTCCGCTACGACAGAGACTACCGCGAGAATCTTGAAGCTTTGCGCGACATCGTGATCCCCGTGAAATCCTTCAGCGCTTCTGCAATGGGCGGAGGCACGTCACGGCAGATGGCCCAGGTTCCATTGGGCGAGCTGGCCAAGCTGCGGGTTGTATCAGCGCCAATGGGCGTAAAGAGCGAAGGCGCGGTGCCCAATGCGTGGATCTACGTTGATGTTCAGGGCACCGACATCGGCGGCTATGTCCACAGAGCGCAGCAGGCCGTCAATGATGCCATGCAAAACGGGGAGCTCAGGATTCCATCGGGCTACAGCGTCTTCTGGAGCGGCCAGTTTGAATACATGCTGCGCGCCCAACAGCGGCTCATGGTCGTTATCCCGCTTACCCTACTGATCATCATCTTCATCATCCACCTGAACACGCGGTCGTGGATCAAGACCGCCATTGTCCTTCTTGCGGTGCCGTTCTCGCTGGTGGGTGCTTTCTGGATGATCTACCTGTTCGGCTACAACATGAGCGTCGCTGTATGGGTGGGAATCATAGCGCTTGCCGGTCTCGATGCGGAGACCGGGGTCGTCATGCTGCTCTATCTGGACTTGGCCTATGGCGATTGGAAAAAGCAGGGCCGGCTTAGGACGGCCACGGACCTTCGTGACGCAATCTACCACGGAGCGGTGAAGCGAGTGCGCCCGAAGGCCATGACGGCGGCCGTGATCATCGCGGGCCTGATGCCGATACTCTGGAGCCACGGCGCCGGCGCCGACGTGATGAAGCGCATCGCCACCCCAATGATTGGCGGCGTGGTCACCTCAACGATCATGGAACTCCTCGTTTACCCGGCCATTTTTTATTTCTGGCGCCAGAGGGGCCTTCCCAAGGACCCTCAGCCTCAGGTACAGCAGCCGATCGCCCCTTGAATGGGCCGCCTTTGGCCGTGGGCGCCCCGCTGGTCGCATTGGCAGTGGCCTGGCGACGTTCACGACGTGGGTCGGCGTCGCCCCACGGAGGCGTTTTCTCCCCAGAGGGACGCCGCCGGATCGCCGACTTGTTGGGGTTAACAGCTGTTGCTCGTTTTATCTCATTTCATCCTGAGATTACTTGTTTTTAAGCGATTGGAGCCGACAATTTGGGTATGAAGCTATCGGTTTGGGCAAAGCGAGAGGGAATTGGCTACCAGACGGCCTGGCAGATGTTCAAGGGTGGAAAGCTGCCGCTACCTTCGCACCAGTTGGCAACCGGCACGATCATTGTCGAAGACGCCCCGGTTGGCCCGAACGGAGCGGCACTCTACGCGCGGGTATCCTCGCACGACCAGAAGAAAGATTTGGAGGCCCAACTTGGCCGATTGGCGGCCTACGCGATGAGCCGGAAGCTGAATGTGGTCGAAACGGTATCTGAAGTAGG
>Ga0302150_10000839_pt1 | contig 13256 bp, 10 predicted proteins | sample I_Bog_N1_2_FD_198635 | JGI IMG/M metagenome (GOLD analysis project Ga0302150, IMG submission 198635) | Peat permafrost microbial communities from Stordalen Mire near Abisko, Sweden - I_Bog_N1_2 | ecosystem: Environmental > Terrestrial > Soil > Wetlands > Peat | place: Sweden: Abisko, Stordalen... | reverse complement strand
ATCACTTCCATTTCCGTCGGCGTCGTGCCGCGCAGGACGACGCCATCGTCCGTCGCAAATGCCGCCCCCGCCGCATCGAGCCAACCCAGCAGCCCGAATTCGCGTGCATGCAGACCGCGATGATAGACGTGTTCCTGCGCCATCTGGCGAACGAGGACCGCAATGGCCTCGTTCATGCGCAGCCGGTAGTCGGCCGTCTCGCGGTCTTCCTGTTCCGCCATCAGAAGCGAAACCATGTGGGCCAGCAACTCGGTGGCCATCCGCGTTTCGAACGGCACGTGCAGCGGTGACGCATGGTGCATGCAGGAGATGAGACCCCACAATCTTCCGCCCTTCATCAGCGGCATGACCATGGTTGCACGCACACGCATATTCTTCAGGTAGCTGGAATACATCACCGAGACATGGCGCAGGATGGCGCGGCTCATGTCGGTCTGATGGCCCGCTTCCGGCAGCATTCTCACGGGCTTGTAGTCGACATCCGGCAGATGCCGCAGCCAGGTCAGTGCGAACAGGCGGCGGGCCGGAGCGGGGATGTCGCTGGCGGGGAAGTGTTGTCCGAGATACGCATTGAGATCGTCCCGCCTGGCCTCCGCGACGACCATGCCGCTGCCGTCTTCGGCGAAGCGGTAGGCCATCACGCGGTCGAAGCCGCTGAACAAACGGATTTGCGTCACCGCGAGGTCGAGAAAGTCTTGCAGGCCCGTGGTTGACTGCAGGAGGGCAATACAGCCGGTGACCTTGGAATATACTTTGGCATGATGGGGTTGTGACGTCTCGATCCGTTCGAATTCCAGGATCAGGACATCGCCCGCGCGATGGGCGATGGCGTGGAAGCAGTCTCCGCCGGGGGCGGACGTCACGTGCGACAGCAACAGCAACGGGCCGCTATCCAGTCGGTCCCCTGCGTGGGCGATCTCCGCGCTGATTGCCGCGGCCGGCCCGGCGCCGAGCAGGGCCGCAAGCCCTTTCACGAACAACGCCGCCGCGGGAACGCCAAACAGGGTCGCCGTGTTCTCGCTCGCCTGCAAAATGACCAGGTCGGCCGGCCGCAACACCACCATCACGCCGTGCGGCTGGATCAGTCCAGGCGTGTGGATGAGCTCCTTGTCGCAGTTGCTCAAATCCACGTTCACGGCAGTCACGGCGTCTTCCTGGCCCCCGCCGGTCCGGTCCTGTTCGGTCGGCTGCATGACATCCGCCTTTTCGCCTTGTTCGGTCTGCCCTCCCGCCCCCTTGCGGGTGCGGGTCAGCTACACGAGGGCAGTGACCGTTCGATGGCAAGCGCGGCTGCCGGCTGCGGCGGAACGCTCGCGCGCCTGTGAGCGCAGTGCACGGGACGGTCGGCTCCTCGGTTATTGACAATAAATGGGCGTAGGCGCGTAGTCAGCGAATCAAACCTATCGGCCCAGGCCGTCCTGGGCGAGTGATGGGCATGGGAACGTCAATCGAAACCTTATCAAGCCGTAAGAATGATTGCGTCATCCACATTGTGGACGACAATCCGGACGACCGTGCGGCCGTCCGTCTTTACCTGTCCGAGCCAGGCCTTGAGGAAGGGATGAAATTCCGGTTCCGTGAGAGCGGCAAAGGCAAACAGGCGCTCGCCGCCTGCCGTTCCGAACCACCGGATTGCATCCTGCTCGATTATTATCTTCCAGATATGGACGGGCTGGAATTTCTGACCCGCCTTAAGCAAGATTCCGGCGAAATCCCTGTTCCCGTGGTGATGCTCACCGGCACGGCGTCGAAGTCGCTCGCCGTCGCAGCCCTGCGTGCAGGCGCCCAGGAGTACCTGCCGAAGCGGTTCATGGGGTCGGAGATGCTGCTGCGGGCGGTGCAGTCCGCCCAGGATCGCTTCGTCCAGCTAGCCAACCGTCGCCGCACCGAAGCCGCGCTGGCTGCCAGCGAAGAGATGCTACGCTTGTCCCAGGAAGCCGCCCAGATCGCCAGCTATGAGCAGGATCTCCGCTCCGGCGAGATCCACTGGGCATCGGGCAGCCAGGTGTTGATTGGTTTGCCTCCGGCGCAGGCAACAATGACCCATTGGAGCTGGCGCGCGTTGTGCCATCCGGCCGACGCCGCGCGGATCGACGCAGAGCGGGCGGCCGCGTTCGCTCAGCACGCCGCCAGGGCGGTTCACCAGTTCCGCATATGCCGGCCCGACACGGGCGCCGTACGCCAGGTCGAGGTGCGTGTTCGCATCGAATATGATGGCGCCGGACAGCCGCGACGCTGCAATGCTGCGGTGGCGGACGTCACCGAACAGCGTGCCGCCGACCAGGCGCTGCGGACGAGCGAGGCGCGCCTGAGTGCTGTGTTTGACGGCACCTTGTCCTTCATGGCGCTGCTGGCGCCTGACGGCACACTGCTCAAGGCGAACCGGTCTTCGCTGGAATTTCTGGGTGTTGCGGCCGAATCAGTGATCGGACGCCCGTTCTGGGACACGATGCAGTGCTCGTTCGCGGCACGGCTCCGACTGCGCGAGGCCATCGCCGAAGCCGCCCTGGGCGAGATCGTTCATTGCGAAGTGGAACACGAACGCGCGGGGGGACGTGTTCTGCCAGTCTACCTGTCGTTCTGCCCCGTACGCGACGTGGCCGGCTCCGTTGTCTTCGTCGTGTCCGAGTGGCGCGCGGTGACGGAACGGCTACGCGGCGAACGAGCGCTTGCAGGGAATCACGAGAGCCCCTGCGCCTGAAGCGTGGTTGATCGCAGTCGCATGGCGCTTCTCGGCCAGGACAGGAAGCGGGCGAGACGCTGGCAGTCACGCAGCCGAGCCGTATTGCAGCCTGCCGAGAATCCCCTCGACGAGCGAGCGGCCGAACTCGTTCGCTAGGAAGGCTCGCGCCGCCTCGTCGCTGCCCCAGACCTCGCGGGCCAGCACCGCGAGCGTCCCGACGTCGCTCATTAGGATGTTGCCAGGAAGATGAGGAGCGCCAGCACATCCGATGCCGTTGTAGCAAACCAATATGACCCTCCCTTCTCACAGGAGTTTGAAAGTGGTCTCGCTTGGGACGGCGGTCAAGGTGGCCGGCCCGCCGTCGCTGGGCGGATGATCAGGTCACCGGCACCGAAGACCAATTTAGAAGTTGCTCCAATTTTGCGGCGGCCGCACTGCCGCCGTCGAGAAAGACGTTAGGCACCCCGCCACCATAGAATCGAACCTTGTCCTTACCAAATATGTCCCAGGCAGCTTGTACAGTGGAGTGGGACGACGTGCCCAGTGTCCGGGTGGCCAGTTCCTTGGGATCGTACCAATCCGGATTATCATCATCTTTCCCGACGACCGTGACGCTCGGCGCCGCGCGCTGGCGTCTCGCGGAGAAAAAGGCACGAAAGGTTACATCGTCTGGCGGAAGTGAATAGCCCATTAAGATGATATGGTTCGCCTGCATCGTCGTGGCCCGCAGGTCGCGCTGGATTTCTTCGATAAAAGATGGTGGTCGAGACTTAAATGAACTCTGCATCACCGCCTGGGTGTGATGTGCGTACGTGAAAGTGCCGCAGTGTAGGCAGGCTCTGGCGTCCACTTTTCCTTTTTCTCGCTGCGTGCGCTCCGGATCTTTTATCCAATCCGGGCATCGATAAGTATCGAACGCCATAAGTGGCGGCGGCGGGAACAAGCCGGCAGGATCAACGCTCCACCGATCGCCGTGGTAGGCGGAGAGTTTTCCGCAATCCGGGCACTCCCACCAGCAAAGACAGCCATGGGGAAACAGGAATTTTATCAGCCTGACCCTATGGTCGCTCACGGGTTTCTCGTTAAGCCGCTGGGCGGCCGCTTCATTCATGGGATACCAGGGCCAGTTGGATGGCCCCCTCTCGATCCGCCGGGCGGGGATCAGGTGGCCAAAATCATGAAAAATTTGAAGGGGCACTGCTGGTGATCCGATATGCGGAACGTCAGCTCGATTGTTCATCTCACGGTTGGCAACGAACTGTACCCAGAGCGCTATCGGGTCGTAGTTCAGGCTCGCGAAACTAACGTCGCCTTTGTAGAAGGCAGGCTGATCAAGCGCAATACAACCAGCAATACCCATACCGTCACGCTGGAGACGCCGGGCTAAGAGCGTCGCAAAATCATGGTATTGTCTAACAAGCACTTTTTTAGATTCAATACAAACCTGATAGTCTATGTAAAAACAAGCTAGCAGTATCATCGCAAGCGCATTCTTGGCCCCGAGAAGTCTCCTGGCGTCAAAAAATTCAGTTTCTTGGTCGAAATCTTTTCCACCGCTATCTTGCTCGGTTATCGCTCGGAACCCAGAGGCCGGCGAAATATGCATGTCGAGCAAGTTGAATAGATCGTTAAGGCTGAGATTATTCGTCGAACTGCCAGGACAAATTCTGACAACCGATTTCAGAGCTGGCCAATCGTAAATCAAGCGGAGTTCGATAATCCTGCCACGAAGTTCATCCTCGTTCGCGCCCCGCCTCCAGTTCCGCCTCATCGCCTCCATCTGCACGTTATCGATTAGGTGAATGCTGCCATAGCCGGATTCAGTATCGCCGAGAATGGTTATTAGATCGAGCAGAGCGGTGTACCACGGCTCTCTGTTGCTAGAGTCGAGAGCATCGGCGACGCGGCTCTTAAGGGACTTGCTTGGAGCGTCCGCACCGGTTATTCGCCCGATAAACTTAGTCTGCGCGACGGTGGTCCGTATCCCGAGCGCGGCTGTAGCACCTGCGCCCCAAAAGAATACATTCTGTTGCTGCTCCATGCCGCGTCTAATCAGAATTTAGCTGGAATTCTGACAGAAAAAACCTTCCACTTCTTATCACTATCTTCTCCGATCTCAATTTCGATAACGGTTTTTTCGATAGATGGATTAGCCAATATATTAAAGACGCTCGCGTCCTTAAATGAAAATTTATCAGACTTACGGAATAACATGGCTTTCGGAACGTCCTTGCTACCAAAACTGTTTCTGCGATAGCCACTATGTAGTCTTTTAGACTATACTCGTTGTGGGATTTATACAAATTTCCGCGGGCGTTCTGATCTGAACTGTCCCCTGCGTTATATAGCCCATGCGTCTTTCCTCAAAGATTGGGTCCTATCGTGCGGCCTTGGCATCCGTACGATCCGGCAGCATCATAAACAGAGATGGCCCTGAACCGGAAGACCCATTCTTGGCCGACCAATCTAGGCCCCCGGTGGGGGCACCGCAAGATGTCTAATCGGTTCGAAATAAGCTAACGTCGTTAGATCCTGGGCCGCAAGAACTCCGGCAATTCCGGCTCGCGATCCACCAGATCGGCGAACAAATGCTCGAACGGGCGGCCCTCAACCGCAGCCGCCACGCCATCCAGCGCATCGTCGATCAGCCCCGCCTCGGCCGGCTCCAGCGCGCGAACTACAGTCTCGATGTGGACGAGAACCGGCGTGCCCGGCGCCACCGCGCCGATCAGCATCATGGAGACCCGCCGGACCTCGCCACGGCGCTCGCACAGGGCCGAGACCTCATCACCCTCGACCACCGTCATCGGAACGCCAACGCACATAGTGTCAGCCGGCGAACGCCAGCATGACGCCCCCCCCAACGGTCACTGCGCCGGCCGCACGGCTCAGCACCGGGCCGCCGAGCCGGGACAAGCCCATCCCAAGCCCAATCCCGGACGCATGCAGCGCCGCCGTCGCCAAAAGGAAGCCCAGCCCGTAGGCCAGCGGATCGGCCATCGCCGGCATCTCGGCCCCATGCGCCACCCCGTGGAACACGGCAAACAGACCCACCAGCGCGGCAGCCGGCACAATCGGCAGCCGCACGTTCAACGCCACCAGCAGACCGAGCACCACCACCGACGCGGTGATCGCCGCCTCGACCCAGGGCACCGCGACCCCCGCCATGCCAAACACCGCGCCAACACCCAGCAGCGCGACGAACGCACTAGGCACGGCCCACAGCGCACGCCTGCCGAGCGAAGCCGCCCACAGCCCGACCGCCACCATCGCCGCGATGTGATCCAGGCCCGACAGCGGGTGCGCCACCCCTTCGAAGAACCCGTGCGTGTGGCCCGGCAAGCCGGGATGCGCTTCGGCGAATCCAGCGGTCAGCAGCAGCAACGCCGCGGCGGCCGATGTCACGCGGGTCATGCGGATCGTGGTCATGGTCATCCTTCCGTATCAGCGGTGGCACGACGCTCGTAGCGAACGAAATCAAGGTCGTTGGCAAGAAGTCCCGCCGCGCCGCCCAACGAGACGCCGCAGCGGCGAGGCCGCGGCGGCGCGCCCCAGCCCTGAAGGATGGTAACCGCCGCAGCAACCGCCGGTTCAATTGCCGCCCGCACCGGATCGGTGAGCGGCCCGCCCCAATGCTCCAAATCCAGCGGCTGGCAGCCGACCAAAGCAAGCCGCTCAGGATACCGCCCCAACAGGTCGGCCGCGCTCAGTACTTCCTGAAACCCGGTCTGGTGCAGGCTCATCTTCTTCGCGCCGGTGAATTTCGGCACCTCATCGTCGCGGACCACGTGCAGCGTGCCCGGTTCCAGGCCGTAGTCGATCGCGTCGAACACCAGCAGCCGGTCAGCCTGTTCGACGAAGTTCACCAGGTAAAGCCCCTGCGTGCCCCCATCCAGCACGGTCACGTTGTCCGGCACCTCGAAGCGCGCATGGAACGCCTCCACCGCCCGAATGCCGAAACCTTCATCGCCCCACAGGATGTTGCCGATCCCGAGCACCAGAACCCGGGGGGCTTCGGTCCGATCAGTCACGCCGGTCGTCGCGGAACTGCCGCTCGCCGGAGATCATGGTGGAGACCATGGTCTGGCGCGACATGATGTCCTCGCGGATCGCCGCGTAGATATGCGTCACCGCGAAGATCACGATCACCCACATGCCGAGATGGTGCAGCGTGTGCACATCCTGGCTGTTGGGTACGATGGAAAACACCCAGCCGAAAAGCCATGCCTGCCAACTGTCGCGGCCCTCGGCCTCGGAATACAGTGCAAAGCCGGTCACGATCATGCACGCGGTGAACAGGCTGATGATGAACATCGCCCCGTGGCCGAGCGGGTTGTGGCCAGCGTATTTCTGCGGCTCCTTGCGGAGGAACAGGTACCATTTGGCCTCGACGATAAGACCGGTCCACCAGGTTTTCCGCCAGAGCGGCACATAGAAAATCTGCCGCCCGTATTTGTTGCCGACGAATCCCCAGTAGATGCGCATCAGATAGGCGATCGCCAGAATGTAGCCGGCGGTGAAGTGGGTGAAGCGGATGTTGCCGAAGAAATTGCTCTCGCTGGCCTCGCCGGGCAGCGAAAACGGCGGCGAGGCAATCAGATAGCCGGTGATCGCCAGCACGATGATCGCGGCGGCATTGACCCAGTGCCACAGCCGCACCGGCGCCTCGTAAACATAGATCGTCGGCCGGTTGAACCCGACGACCTCGCCGAGATCGACGACGCCGTGGAAGTGATGCTCTACGTCCGTCTTTGGCACGTCCGACATGGCCGGTCCCCCTTAGCGCACGGTCACCTTCGCCATGTCCTGCCCGTCGGGCGACATGACGTGGGTCGAGCAGGCGAGGCACGGATCGAACGAGTGCAGCGTGCGAATAATCTCCAGCGGCTGCGTCGGATCAGCCATCGGCGTGCCGAGCAACGCCGCCTCGAACGCGCCGATGTTGCCGGCGGGATCGCGCGGCGAGCCGTTCCAGGTGGTGGGAACGACGCACTGGTAGTTGTCGATCTTGGTGTCCTTGATCTTGATCCAGTGGCCGAGCGCACCGCGCGGCGCCTCGGTGAAACCGACGCCCTTGGCTTCTTTCGGCCAAGTCTCCGGGCTCCACTTGGTCACGTTCGCGGTGGCCAGGTCACCGTTCTTGATGTTTGTAACAAGCTTGTTCTGGAAATAGCGAAGCTGGTGCGCCGCCCACTGGCATTCCAGCGCGCGCGCCGCGGTGCGGCCGAGGGTCGAGAACAGCGCTGTCACCGGCACGCCGAGATCGGTCAGCAGCTTGTTGGTCGGCTCGGTGAAGTCGGGCTTGCCCTGCGCGTAGCCGACGATCCAGCGGGCCAGTGGCCCCACCTCCATCGCGTGGCCCTTCCAGCGCGGCGCCTTCAGCCACGAGTATTTTGCTGATTCGTCGATCTCGATAATCTCGGTCCTGCTGCCCTTGGCGTTCGGGCCGAGTTCGTAGTGCGGTTCGGTGACGCCGTCCCACGGATGCAGGCCGCGGGCTTCGTCCGGATAGGTGTACCAGGAGTGGGTGACCCATTCCTGCACCTGGTTCGGGTCTGTCAGATCGACCTCGAACACTTCCTTCAGGTTGCCGTTCAGGATCGCGCCGCGCGGCAGCTTCAGCGAGGCCGAGGAATAGTCGTTGGCGTGCTCGGGGACGTCGCCGTACGCCAGCACGTTCTGCGACGACAGCCCGCCGCCGTAGAGCCAATCCTTGTAGAAACTGGCGATCGCCTGCAGGTCCGGCAGGTAGACCTGCTCGGTGAACACCACCATGCGGTCGATGATATCGGAGACGAGATTCAGCCGCTCCATGTTGACGGCGCCGACCGCGCCATTCTGGTCGATGTTGATGGCGCAGGGCACGCCGCCGACCAGCCAGTTGGGATGCGGGTTCTTGCCGCCGTAGATGGTGTGGATCTTCACCATCTCCTTCTGGAAATCCAGTGCTTCCAGATAGTGGGCGACCGCCATCAGGTTCGCTTCCGGCGGCAGCTTGTAGGCCGGATGGCCCCAGTAGCCGTTCTTGAACGGCCCGAGCTGGCCGGACTCGACGAACTTCTTCAGCCGCCCCTGCAGGTCCTTGAAATAGCCGGGTGAGGACAGCGGCCAGGCCGAGATCGACTGCGCGAGCTGCGATGTCGCCTTCGGGTCAGCCGACAGCGCGGAGACCACGTCCACCCAGTCCAGCGCATGCAGATGGTAGAAATGCACGATATGGTCATGCACGTACAGCGCCATCTGCATGACGTTGCGGATCGAGTTCGCGTTCTCCGGGATGCTGATCCCGAGCGCGTTCTCCACCGTCCGCACCGAGGTCAGCGCGTGCGTGCCGGTGCAGACGCCGCAGATGCGCTGGGTGAAGGCCCAGGCGTCGCGCGGATCGCGGCCACGCAGGATCACCTCGATGCCGCGCCACATCGTGCCGGTGGAGACAGCGTTGCGGATGACGTTGGCCTCGTCGACGTTCACTTCGACGCGCAGATGGCCTTCGATGCGGGTGACCGGATCGACGACGATGCGCTTGCCCGAATTGTCCAGGCTGAAGCCGTTCGGAGTCTGGATGCCCATGGCGGCGGTTCCTTGGTAAGTCGTTACGCGCTGATCAGCCGCCGTGCGGACCGCTGTCGCCGTTGCCGTTGCGTTTCGTGGTCAAGCGCTTCACCACCGTGACGCCGGCATGCACGGCGACCGCCGTGCCGACCACGCCGGCGGCCACGCCGCCGATCTGGTCGGCGTTCGCCTCGATGCCGAACTGCCGGACATTGCTGAGCCGGTTGTAGAACGGCCCGTTGTCCCAGAACCCGTCTTCGGAGCAGCCGATGCAGCCATGGCCGGACTGGATCGGGAAGGACACGCCATTGTTCCACCGCACGGTGGAGCACGCATTGTAAGTGGTCGGGCCGCGGCAGCCCATCTTGTACAGGCAATAGCCTTTGCGCGCGCCGTCATCGTCCCACGACTCGACGAACTGGCCGGCGTCGAAATGGCCGCGGCGGTAGCACTTGTCGTGGATGCGCTGCGAATAGAACATCTTCGGGCGGCCCTGGCGGTCCAGGTCGGGCAGCCGGCCGAATGTGTTGATGTAGGTGATCACCGCCGTCATGACCTCGGCGATCGGCGGGCAGCCGGGCACTTTGACGATCGGCTTGTCGCGGATCACCTGGTCGATCGGCACCGCGTGGGTGGGATTGGGCTTCGCCGCCTGCACGCAGCCCCAGGAGGCGCACGACCCCCAGGCGAGCACCGCCGCGGCATCGGCCGCCATCCATTTCAGCCGCTCGACGAAGGGCCGGCCGCCATCAATACAATACATGCCGTCTTCATTGAGCGGCGGGTTGCCTTCCACGGCGAGCACGTACTGGCCCTTGTACTTTTCCTTGGTGTCCACCAGGATCGCTTCGGCCTGGTGGCCGGCCGCAGCCATGATGGTGTCATCGTAATCGAGCGAGATCATCGACAGAATGACGTCCTTCACCAGCGGATGGGCGGAGCGGATGAAGCTTTCGGAGCAGCAGGTGCATTCCAGCCCGTGCATCCAGATCACCGGCACGCGGGGCTTGGTTTCCAGGGCGTGGGCGATGGTGGACGCGCCGGTTGCGCCGAGTCCGAGGCTGGCGGCGGTGAGGCTGCAGAACTTGGTGAAGCTGCGCCGGGTGATCCCTTGGCGGCGGATCACCTGGTAGAATGTTTCGATTCCCTCGCCCATTTCCTGCCCCACGTTGTTCGTTGGTCATCCGGCGCCGCCGGTTGACAGACCGATCGATCAAGTTTCCGGTATCACGGGGACGCTTGCGCGTGCAACCATTCCGTCGCGGACGCACAGAACACAGGAAAACCGGCGATCTTGCCGTGTGGGCTGCCGTTTTATGGTTGCGCGCCTCTGGATGCTGCGGTGCGTCATCGTGGATGGCGCACCTACATTTGCCTACCCGTTCGGCAGCGTTACAGGCCTAGCCTCTGCGACTGCAGCGAGGCGAATTTTCCGCCTGGATCAACCTCGCGCCGCACCGACTCGAACGCTGCAAGGCGGGGGTAGCCGCGCCGGATCATCTCAGCACCCGTTCTCGCGTCCTTGGCGAGGTACAGGCGGCCGCCATGGTCTGCCACAATGGCATCGAGTTCGATCAGCAGACTGAAAGTCTGCGCGGTGGCGGGAAAATCCAGCGCCAGCGTGTAGCCCTCCATCGGGAATGAAAGCATCCCGTCCTGGGCGCCGAACAGCTTGAGCACCGCCAGGAACGAGCCTGTGCCCGCCTGCGCCACCCGCTGCAACAGCGCGGTCAGGCCCGCCGCGCTCGCAGCTTTCGGCAATACGCACTGATACTGAACGAAGCCCGCGCCGCCGTACATCCGGTTCCACTCCAGGATGCCGTCCAGCGGATAGAAGAAGGTGTCGTAGCCGAGCACAGCGGTGCCGGGCCTGCCGGTGCGGTAATAGAGTTCGTTGAACGCGCGCACGCTCCACCGATTCAGCACGAAGCCGGGAAAATCCACCGGCACCCGCCGGCTTTTCCTGGCGGCCGTCGCCAGCGGCGCCGCCGCCCCCCGCTGCTTCAGCTCGTCCCGCCTGGCGTGTTCCCCGAGATAAACCAGCGACCGGCCGAGCGATCCGCCGCGCGCGAGGCAGTCGATCCAGGCGACCGAATAGGTCCAGCTTCCGGACCGTTCGAACAGGTCCATCGCCTCGGCCAGGTTGGCTGCCCTGTGCGTTTCCTGGCGGATGAACGCGGTCTCGATCCTGATCAGGCGGAACGAGACCGACAGAATCACGCCGGTCAGTCCCATTCCGCCGCGCGTGGCCGCGAACAGCCCGGCGTTTTCGGCCGGCGAGCAGCGGACGGCCCGGCCGTCGGCCAGGGCCAGCTCGATCAGCTCCACATGATCGCCGAAGGTTCCGGCGACGTGGTGATTCTTGCCATGGACGTCGGCCGCGACCATGCCGCCGACCGTGACGAACCTGGTGCCGGGCGAGACCGGCACGAACCAGCCGCGCGGCACGATGAGGTCGAGAATCTCGGCCAGTGTCAGGCCGGCTTCGCAGGTGATGCGGCCCGCCTCGTCGTCGAATGCCACGACCCGCCGGGTTGGCAGCATGGACAGCGTGGTTCGCAGGTTGAGGGCGGCGTCGCCATAGGCACGGCCGTTGCCGCGGGCGATCAGGCTGTCGCTCGCCCGGATGACTGACGCGGCTTCGGCCGGGTCGCGCGCGGTCGCGGTTTGGACGGTGACGCGCGGATAGTTGCCCCACCCCGACAAAATCCGGCGGCCGCCTGACGCTTCGGCGGCCGTCATCGGCGCGACCCGTCAGCGAGGGACCCAATATCCGCGTTCATCGCGTAGGGTGGATAAGCGCAGCGCCATCCACCATTGCCGCCAGCCGCACCGCAGTGGTGGACGGCGCTTTGCTTGTCCACCCTACGTTTGGTTCGATCGGTCATCGGATGCTCACCAACACCGCAAGCACCACGTTTGGTTCGATCGGTCATCAGATGCTCGCCAACACCGCAAGCACCGACAGCGCCCCACACGCGAGGCTGGTGCGATCGGTGGCGGCGAACAGCACCGGATCATCATGCATCTCGCCGCGATGCGTCAGAATCAGGATACGGCTGATCCAGTAAAGCAGGATGCCGGGAACCACCCACAACCGCTCGGGTGCGTCGTAAAGCGAGGTCGCGGCGACGCTGCTGATATAGAGCCCGAACACCAGAACCGCGACGTAGCCGCTGCTGGTCGCCATGGTCTGCAGCAACGTAACGTCGGTCAGGCGGTAGCCCCGGCCGGCGGGATCGGCGCCGCCGCTCTGGAACCGCTCGATCAGTTCGGCGGTGCGCTTCACCAGCGCGAGGCAGAGGAACAGGAACATCGAGAACGTCAGCAGCCAGGGCGACACGACAACCGCGATGGCGACGGCGCCCGCATAGACGCGAATCCCGTACAGGCCGGCCAGCGTCAGCACATCCATGACCGGCTGGCGCTTCAGATAGACGGAATAGGCCGTGGTCAAAGCGTAGTAGATGCCCAGGACGAGCAGGAATTTCACGGGCAGCGCCAGCGCGGCGATCGCCGCCGCCAGCAGCAGCGCCGGCGCCAGGAACGCGCCGTGCACCAGATGGACCCTGCCTGACGCCAAGGGCCGCCGGTGCTTGGTCGGATGCTGGCGGTCATGGCGCAGGTCGAGCAGGTCGTTCAGCAGATAGACGCTGGAGGCGCACAGGCTGAAGCTTGCGAAGGCGAGCAGGCACGCGACCGCGGTTGTCGCGTTGAATTGATGGGCCGCCAGGGCCGGCACGAACAGCAGCAGGTTCTTGAGCCACTGGTGGGGCCGCAAGGCGCGGAGGTAGTCGGTCGACCGCGTGCTGCGTGGTTCGATGACGGTGACGTCGGCGAAGCGGCGGCGCGCGGTGCGGATCAGCGACGGCGACGCATTGACCAGCAGCACCCGGTGCGCCGCCTGCCAGACCGCCAGGTCGGGGCTCGAATCGCCGGCGTAGTCAAACCCGCCGTGTCCAAACGCGTCGCACAGCACCCGCGCCTTCGTCGCGCCGCTCAGGTTGGTGCGCTCGTCCGA
>Ga0302150_10000835_pt1 | contig 13297 bp, 10 predicted proteins | sample I_Bog_N1_2_FD_198635 | JGI IMG/M metagenome (GOLD analysis project Ga0302150, IMG submission 198635) | Peat permafrost microbial communities from Stordalen Mire near Abisko, Sweden - I_Bog_N1_2 | ecosystem: Environmental > Terrestrial > Soil > Wetlands > Peat | place: Sweden: Abisko, Stordalen... | reverse complement strand
CAAGGCTTTCACCACGCAATTGGTAGCGCTATATCTGCTGACTCTGGCACTGGCGCAAACCCGCGGTCGCCTCAGCGACGAAGAAGAAGGCAACGCGCTCAAAGCATTACGCCATCTACCTGCGGCCCTGCAAAGCGTACTGGCGCTGGAACCAAGTATCGTGGCCTGGGCCGAAGCCTTCGCCCGCAAGGAAAACGCGCTATTCCTCGGTCGCGGCCTGCACTATCCGATTGCACTAGAAGGCGCGCTCAAGCTCAAGGAAATCACCTACATCCACGCCGAAGCCTATGCCGCCGGCGAACTCAAGCACGGCCCGCTGGCGCTGGTAACGGAAGAAATGCCGGTGGTGACAGTAGCGCCCAATGACGCGCTGATTGAAAAACTCAAATCGAATATGCAGGAAGTGCGCGCACGCGGCGGCCAGCTGTATGTGTTTGCCGATGCTGGCTCCAGCATTGCCTCCAGCGAAGGCGTGCATGTGATCCGTTTGCCGGAACACTATGGCGTGTTGTCACCGATCCTGCATGTGGTGCCCTTGCAGTTGCTGGCCTATCACACGGCCTTGGCGCGGGGCACGGATGTGGATAAGCCGCGTAATTTGGCTAAGTCTGTGACAGTGGAGTGATTCTTGAAAAATGAGCTGACTACATGTCGACAAATAAAAATTGTTGACACAAATTAAAAAAGTTTGACACAACATAAAAAAGTTTGACACAACCATGGCGCGCGCCAAGCCGTCCGGTTTGTGCCGGCTTGACGCCGTCAAATCCCAGCGTCGCCAGGTCCAGCGAATCGACAAAGACATCGATCACCTGGTCCTTCAGAACAAAGATGCTAACTGGCCAATAAAGTTGCTAACTGCGCGCGCCGACTCGTAGAACAAAGATGCTAACTACGGCTGCGGATCAAAGAATCATGTATTCCTGCGGAATAAGTGCGAAACACTGATCTTATAGAGCAGTACGTCTAGTGAGCAGAGGATTGAAAATCCGCGGGTGCCTGGTTCGAGTCCAGATCGGGAGTCAGAGCACTAGTAGTAATAAGAACGGTGGGTTACGACGAAAATCGTAGCTCATTTTTCTGTCCAAAGAATTACCTATCAAAAAATTGCGTGAAACGCTTGGGGCGGGGTACGGCATTTTCGCTGGCGCATCAACTCAAGTGGCAATACTACGGATCGGACCGAGCCGCTCGCCCTGGATTACTCAAACAGTGTGGCATTCCGATCAAAAATCGTCTTTTGATGATGCCGGCAACTATCTGCTTGAAATCCCGTTTTCCGACGATCGGGAATTGCTTAACGATATTCTGGGCCTACTGCCAGATGTGGAAATTATTGCCCCAGATTCATTACGCAAGCGGTTGCAAACAGTGTTGGAAGAAAGTATGCGAAAGTTGATGGTAGTAAGATAGACAAGTGGGCCATACGATATGAAGCACTGGTTGAACCGTCGATGCCCAAATAACTCTATAAAGTGAGTCAACTTTAACGGAATAGGCTTCCTCTGTGAAATTGCGCCTTCGTTTGGACTAAAGCCTTGCGGAATCCCCGCTTTGCCGGGGGACTCCGTGATTGATTTTGAAACAAAATTATTCAATCGCCTTTACCATCTCCTCAATCACCTTCTTCGCATCGCCAAACACCATCATGGTCTTGTCCATGTAGAACAACTCGTTGTCCAGACCGGCATAACCGGAGGCCATCGAGCGCTTGTTGACGATCACGGTCTTGGCTTTGTAGGCTTCCAGAATCGGCATGCCGGCAATCGACGACTTCGGATCTTTCGCAGCCGGATTGACGACGTCGTTGGCGCCCAGCACCAGCACCACGTCGGCTTGCGCAAACTCGCTGTTGATGTCTTCCATCTCGAACACCTGGTCGTACGGCACTTCCGCTTCGGCCAGCAACACATTCATGTGGCCCGGCATGCGCCCCGCCACCGGGTGGATCGCAAACTTGACGCTAACACCCTTGTGCGACAGCTTCTCGGCCAGTTCCATCAGCGCGTGCTGCGCACGCGCGACTGCCAGGCCATAGCCTGGCACGATGATGACGGTTTCGGCGTTGCCCATCAGGAAGGCGGCGTCGTCGGCGGAGCCGGATTTTACCGGACGTTGGCCTTGTGCAGCACCTGCTGTCGCTGCGGCGGCGTCACCGCCGAAGCCACCCAGGATCACGTTGAAGAACGACCTGTTCATCGCCTTGCACATGATGTAGGACAGGATCGCACCGCTGGAACCAACCAGCGAACCGGCGATGATCAGCATCGCATTGTTCAGCGAGAAACCGATACCGGCTTCGGCCCAGCCCGAATAACTGTTCAGCATCGACACCACCACCGGCATGTCGGCGCCGCCGATCGGGATGATGATCAGCACGCCCAGCACGAAGGCGATGATGGTCATCAGGATGAACGGCAGCCAGGATTGGGTCAGCACGAAGATAATGCCCAGGCCCAGCATTGCCAGCGCCAGCAGCAGGTTGACGAAATGCTGGCCGCGGAAGCTGACCGGCGCGCCCTGGAACAGGCGGAACTTGTACTTGCCCGACAGCTTGCCGAACGCAATCACCGAACCGGAGAAGGTGATCGCACCGACGAAAGTACCGATGAACAGTTCGATGCGGTTACCGACCGGCAACGCCGCACCATGCGCCGCGATGCCGAAGGCCCACGGCTCGGACACCGCCGCCACCGCGATACAGACGGCAGCCAGACCGATCAGCGAGTGCATCGCCGCGACCAGTTCCGGCATCTTGGTCATCTCGACCCGCTTGGCCAGCGTCGCGCCGATGCCGCCGCCGACCACCAAACCGATCAGCACCAGCCCGAAACCCAGGCCGGTGCCGCCGGCTTGCGCCTTGAGCTTAATGATGAGGGCGATGGTGGTGATGGCGGCGATGGCCATGCCACCCATGCCGAAGGCGTTGCCGCGCCGTGCGCTGGACGGATGCGACAGCCCTTTCAAGGCCTGAATGAAACACACCGAGGCGACCAGGTAGAACATCGTCACCAGATTCATGCTCACGAATGCCATATCCATTATTTGGCTCCCGCTAAATCGGTGTGAGGAAGCGCTTTCGGCACTGCTTTCGGCTCTTTTTTCTTGAACATTTCCAGCATCCGCTGCGTGACCAGAAAGCCGCCGAAGACATTCACTGCAGCCAGCGCCACCGCCAGCGTCCCGGCTACCTGGCCGACGATGCCTTCGGTCAGACCGGCGGCCAGCATGGCGCCGATGATGATGATTGCCGAGATCGCATTGGTGACCGCCATCAGCGGTGTGTGCAAGGCCGGTGTGACGGTCCAGACTACGTGGTAACCGACGTAGATCGCCAGTACGAAGATGATCAGATTCGTGATCGTGTGGGTGACTTCCATGTTTTTTCCTCTTATTTACGTAGTACTTCACCGCCGCTGCAGAGCAGCGTGGCGGCAACGATATCGTCTTCGCGGTTGATCACCAGCTTGCCGTCGGCATCGACGATCAGCTTCAGGAAATCCAGCGCGTTGCGCGCATACAGGGCCGACGCATCGGCCGCCACCAACGCGGCCAGATTGCCTTCGCCGATGATGTGCACGCCATATTTGATGACGGTCTTGCCAGGTTCCGACAGCGGGCAGTTGCCGCCTTGATCGACCGCCATGTCGAGGATCACCGAACCCGGCTTCATGGCCTTGACGGTCTCTTCGCTGATCAGGGTCGGTGCCCGGCGGCCCGGAATCAGCGCCGTGGTGATGATGATGTCGGCCTGCTTGGCACGCTCATGCACCAGTTCGGCCTGACGCCGCATCCAGTCGGCCGGCATGGCGCGCGCGTAGCCGCCCACGCCTTGCGCGCATTCACGTTCTTCGTCGGTAATGAAGGGCACGTCGAGGAATTTCGCACCCAGCGATTCGATCTGTTCCTTGACCGCCGGCCGCACATCCGAGGCCTCGATCACCGCCCCCAGCCGCTTGGCCGTGGCAATCGCCTGCAGACCGGCTACCCCCGCGCCCATGATCAACATGCGCGCCGCCTTGACGGTACCGGCGGCGGTCATCAGCATCGGCATGAAGCGCTGGTAGGTATTCGCTGCCATCAGCACCGCCTTGTAGCCGGCGATATTCGCCTGCGACGACAGCACGTCCATCGATTGCGCGCGCGAGGTGCGCGGTGCGGCTTCGAGGGAAAATGCGGTCAGGCCATGACTTGCCATCAGCGCAATATTCTCGGCATCGAAAGGATTCAGCATGCCGATCACGACCGTAGCGTTGTTGAGCAGTGCGTATTCTTCCGCTCCCGGAGCGCGTACTTTCAGGACCGTTGCCGCAGCGAAAGCGTCGGCGGCAGAACCCATCGTGGCACCCGCCGCAGCGTAAGCCTGGTCGGGAATGCTCGATAAGATGCCTGCGCCAGCCTGCACCACCACCTGGTGTTTGGCCGCCACCAGTTTTTTGACCGTCTCCGGAGTCGCCGCAACCCGGGTTTCACCCGGCCGTGTCTCAGCGGGGATGCCGATTTTCATGGTTGTTTCCTTCACTATAAATATTGATTTCTCTTCAAAGTCATTGCATAAAAAGCATCGCTAATTCGGTATTAATCGACGAACTCAATCAGCAAGTCCTTGGCACTGATCACCGCGCCCGGTTTGACATGGGTCTGGGCGACCGTCCCCTTGCGCTCGGCGCGGATCATGGTTTCCATCTTCATCGCTTCGATGGAGACCAGCGGATCGCCTTTCTCCACTTTTTGGCCCGCCTTGACGGCGACGGTGACCACCATGCCCGGCATCGGCGCCCCGACGTGCTGCGGATTGCCGTCTTCGGCGCGCAGGTGTATGACGAGCTTGACCGCACCGGCGCGATCGATGCGGATCAGGCGCGGCTGGCCGTTGAGTTCGAAGAACAGCTTGCTCTGACCGTCTTCGGGCGCATCGGCCTGACCTTGCAGGCGCACCACCAGCGTCTTGCCCTGATCGATGTCGATTGAGGTTTCCTGTCCGTCCTGCAAACCATAGAAAAACACCGGCGTCGGCAGCACGCTGACATTGCCGTACTGACGCCGATGTTCGGCGTAGTCCTTGAAAACCTTCGGATACATCAGATAGGAGGACAGCTCCTGCTCGCTGATGCTGCGCTCCACGGCCTTTTCGGCTGCGCTGCGCGCCAGCTCCAGATCGACCGGCGGCAGGCTGGCACCGAGGCGACCTGACAGCGGCTGGCCGCCTTTCAGGACTTTCTGTTCCAGCGCTTTCGGAAAGCCATCGGCCGGAAACCCGAGTTCGCCCTTGAACAGGGAAATCACCGAGTCCGGAAATGCCACTTCCTTGTCCGGATTGCTGACATCAGCAGGCGTCAGGTCGTTGGCCACCATGAACAAGGCCATGTCGCCCACCACCTTGGAGGTCGGCGTGACTTTGACGATGTCGCCGAACAGCTGGTTGACGTCGGCATAGGCTTGCGAGACTTCGGTCCAGCGGTGCGCCAGTCCCATCGCGCGCGCCTGTTCGCGCAGGTTGGTGTATTGGCCGCCCGGCATTTCGTGCCGGTACACGTCCGAGGTGCCGGAGCGGATGTCGGCTTCGAATGGAGCATACGCACGGCGCACCCCTTCCCAGTATTGGGAGATGCCGAACAATGCCGTCGGGTCCAGTTGCGGGTCGCGTTCGGTGCCGCGTAGTGCCGCCGCAATCGCGCCCAGGTTCGGTTGCGAGGTCAGGCCGCTCATCGCATCCATCGCGCCATCCACCACGTCGCAACCGGCTTCGATCGCTGCCAGTACGCTGGCGGCACTGATGCCGCTGGTGTCATGCGTATGGAAATGCAACGGCAGGCCGACCTCTTCCTTTAAGGCCTTGACCAGCATCCGCGCCGCTTGCGGCTTGCAAATCCCGGCCATGTCCTTGATCGCCAGGATATGGACGCCGGCGCGCTCCAGTTCCTTGGCCATGCTGACGTAATACTTGAGGTCGTACTTGGCACGGCTAGGATCGAGCAGATCGCCGCTGTAGCAGATCGCGCCTTCGCACAAGGCGCCGGAGCTGCGGACGGCATCAATCGCGACGCGCATATTCTCGACCCAGTTGAGCGAGTCGAACACGCGGAACAGATCGATCCCGCCCTTGGCGGCCTGCGCAACGAAGTGCTGGACCACATTGTCGGCATAGTTGGTGTAGCCGACCGCGTTGGAGCCGCGCAGCAGCATCTGGAACAGGATGTTCGGCACGCGCTGACGGAGTTGCGTCAGACGTTCCCACGGATCTTCCTTCAAGAAGCGTAGCGCCACGTCGAAGGTCGCGCCGCCCCAGCATTCCAGTGAGAACAGGTTCGGCAGAGTGCGCGCATACGCCGGCGCAATCGCCAGCATATCGGCGGTGCGCATGCGGGTGGCAAACAGCGACTGATGGGCGTCGCGCATGGTGGTATCGGTCAGCAATACCTGCGGCTGATCCTTGATCCATTGCGCAAACTTGTCCGGGCCAAGTGCGATTAGCTTGTCGCGGCTGCCGGGCGCAATCGGGGCCAGCCGGTCGGTCTTCGGGATCAGCGGCGGCGGCAGGATGCCGCTGGGACGGACCCGTCCCTTCATCTCCGGATTGCCGTTGACCGCGACTTCGCCGATGAAGCGCAGGATGCGGGTGGCGCGGTCGCGCCGTTTGGTGAACTGGAACAGTTCCGGCGTGGTGTCGATGAAGCGAGTAATGCATTCGCCCGACTTGAACTGCGGATGGTTGATGACGTTTTCGAGGAACTGCAGGTTGGTCGAGACGCCCCGGATACGGAATTCGCGCAAGGCGCGGTCCATCCGTGCAATCGCTTCCTCTGAGGTCGGGGCCCAGGACGTGACCTTGACCAGCAGCGAGTCATAGTAGGGCGTGATGACCGCGCCCGAATAGGCGGTGCCGCCATCGAGCCGGATGCCGAAACCCGAGGCGCTGCGATACGCGGTCAGGCGGCCGTAATCGGGGGTGAAATTGTTCTCCGGATCTTCGGTGGTGACGCGGCATTGCAGCGCGTGACCGTTCAGGCGAATCTCGGCCTGGGGTGGGACCCCGGCGGAATTGTCAGCGTCGGCGCCGCTGTCGCCAATCACAGCCCCTTGCGTGACACGGATCTGGGCCTTGACGATGTCGATCCCGGTCACCTGTTCGGTGACGGTATGCTCGACCTGAATGCGCGGATTGACTTCGATGAAGTAAAACTGGCCGGTATCGGCATCCATCAGGAATTCGACGGTACCGGCATGCGTATAGTTGACCGCCCGGCCCAGTCGTAACGCCGCTTCGCACAGCGCAGTGCGGGTCGCATCGTAGAGGTAGGGCGCGGGGGCGCGTTCCACCACCTTCTGGTTACGCCGTTGCACCGAGCAGTCGCGCTCAAACAGGTGCACCAGATTGCCGTGGGTATCGCCCAGAATCTGGACTTCGACGTGGCGGGCGCGCCGCACCAATTTCTCCAGATACATTTCGTCGTTGCCGAACGCAGCCAGTGCCTCGCGCCGTGCCATTTCCAACTGGCCGGGCAGTTCGGCGGCAGTTTCGATCACCCGCATGCCGCGTCCGCCGCCGCCCCAACTGGCTTTCAGCATCAGCGGATAACCGACTGCGGCGGCCAGCTCTTGTGCGGCGTCAATATCATGCGGCAAGGCGGTGGTGGCGGGCATCACCGGCACCCCTGCGGCGACGGCGGCATTGCGTGCCGCAACCTTGTTGCCGAGGGTGCGCATGGCGGTGGGCGATGGTCCGATAAAGGCGATCCCGTTGTTAGCGCAGGCTTCGGCGAATTCGGGGTTCTCCGACAAGAATCCGTAGCCGGGATGGATCGCATCGACTTTGGCTTCCTTGGCGATGCGGATGATGTCGTCGATATCCAGATAGGCCGCGATCGGCTTCTTGCCTTCCCCCACCAGATAGCTCTCGTCAGCCTTGAAACGGTGCAAGGCGAAGCGGTCTTCAGCGGCATAAATGGCAACTGTCCGGATCCCGAGTTCGGCGGCGGCGCGCATCACGCGGATGCAGATTTCGGAACGGTTGGCGACCAGCAGTTTGCGGATGGCACGTTGGCTATGAAGGGCTGTGATCATTCTTGATTCAAGGGTGAGTTGAAAGGCAGCGGATTCGTGCGGAGACGAACCCATCTTTGTCGCACAGTTTTGCTCTACTCAACCAAGTTCAGCCACCAGTTGCGGCACGATCTCGAATAGATCACCGACGATGCCGTAATCCGCGACCGAGAAGATCGGCGCTTCTTCATCCTTGTTGATCGCGACGATGGTTTTGGAATCTTTCATCCCGGCCAAATGCTGGATCGCGCCGGAAATGCCGACCGCGATGTACAACTGCGGTGCGACGATCTTGCCGGTCTGGCCGACTTGCCAGTCGTTCGGTACAAAACCGGCATCGACTGCTGCACGGGAAGCGCCCATCGCCGCGCCGAGCTTGTCGGCCAACGGTTCCAGAATCTTGAAGTTTTCAGCGGAGCCCATGCCGCGGCCGCCGGAGACGATAACTTTGGCGGCCGTCAGTTCAGGCCGGTCCGACTTGGCCAGTTCCCGCGAAACGAACGCCGACTTGGCGAAATCCGCTGCAGCGCTGATGTTCTCGACCACGGCCGCACCGCCATCGGCAGCCGCATCGAAACCGGTGGTACGCACGGTGATGACTTTGATCGCATCGACTGACTGCACGGTCGCGATCGCGTTACCGGCATAGATCGGACGCTCAAAGGTATCCGGCGCATCGACCTTGGTAATTTCCGAGATTTGGCCAACATCGAGTCTGGCGGCGACGCGCGGCAGGATATTCTTGCCGTAAGCGGTGGCCGGGGCCAGGATGTGGCTGTAGTTGGCGGCCAGCGCCAGCACTTGTTCGGCGACATTTTCAGCCAGGCCATCGGCAAAATACGCGGCGGCGGCGACTAGTACCTTGGTCACGCCAGCGGCCTTTGCAGCAGCCTGCCCAGCCGCGCCGCAGTCTTTGCCGGCGACCAGTACGTGGACCTCGCCACCGCATTGTGTCGCGGCGGTGATGGTATTGAGGGTGCTACCCTTTAAGGTGGCGTTATCGTGTTCAGCTATGACGAGAGCAGTCATGGTATCTCCTGATGTGAGGTGTTGCGGTCGCCTGCAAATGCGTGCGGCGGCCCGCTGTATCTGTTCGGTGGTAAAAGTGAGCGCGGATTAAATCACTTTAGCTTCGTTGCGCAGTTTGGCAACCAGCGTGGCGACGTCCGGCACCTTGATCCCGGCGCTGCGTTTTGCAGGCTCGACCACTTTCAGCGTCTTCAGACGGGGAGTGACATCAACGCCCAGATCAGCCGGCTTGAACACATCCAGGGTTTTCTTCTTGGCTTTCATAATGTTCGGCAGCGTCACATAACGTGGCTCATTCAGGCGCAAGTCGGTGGTGATGATCGCCGGCAGCGTCAGGGCGATGGTTTCCAGACCGCCGTCGACTTCACGCGTGACGGTGACTTTGCCCTCTTCCAGCACGACTTTCGAGGCGAAGGTCGCTTGCGGCCAGCCCAGCAATGCAGCCAGCATCTGACCGGTCTGGTTGCAATCGTCATCGATCGCCTGCTTGCCGAGGATAATCAACTGTGGTTGTTCTTTATCCGCAATCGCCTTCAACAGTTTGGCGACCGCCAGCGGTTGCAAATCAGCGTCGGACTCGACCAGGATGGCGCGATCGGCGCCGATGGCCATGGCAGTACGAAGTGTTTCCTGGCACTGCGTGACGCCGCAGGAAATCGCGATCACTTCGGTGACTTTGCCGCCTTCTTTCAGGCGCGTGGCTTCTTCAACGGCGATTTCATCAAATGGATTCATCGACAACTTGACGTTGGCGAGATCAACGCCACTGCCGTCCGATTTAACACGTACCTTGACGTTGTAGTCGACTACACGCTTGACTGGTACCAGGATTTTCATAATTCTTCCTTATTCGTTGTTTTCGGCGTTTTTTGCAACAATTGCACGATGCTGGAAAAACCCAGCGCACCGGCATGAAAAATATTCTTACCCATCGCCGCCAATACGAGACGGGCGCGCTCCAGCACCTCAGCGTCACCGGTGCCGCCGGACACCGGGGCATCGAGCATCGCCAGGCCGCGTGCGGTCGCGGCCTTGGCGACGGTGATCGCCGATTGCGCGGCAATCGTGCTGCATTCAATAATCAGTGTGCCCGGCTGGATGTACGCCAAGATGCCGGCTTCGCCCAGATACAGTGCTTCGACATGGCGGCTGGCTGGCAGCATCGAAATGACGATGTCGGCATCACCTACGGCCTCTTTTGCGGATGCGGCGACGCCTGCGCCTGCATCGGCCAGCGTTTTGATCGCCGCTGGCGACAAATCGAACACGCTCAGGCTGTGTCCCGCCTTGAGCAGGTTGTGCGCCATCGGCCCACCCATATTGCCCAATCCTATAAATGCGATACGGCTCATGCTTTCTCCATTATTCAGTGAATTGGTTGCCCAGCTCAGCCAGCGGATGCACCTCTGCCGGCCATGGGCTGATGATAGAACCGTTGACCCCATTGGACGTTAACTCGGCTTCGCTGACGGGTTGCCAGCGTGGTCGCTGGTCTTTGTCGATCAGCAAAGCGCGGATGCCTTCCGCAAAATCCGGATGCGTTGCGCAGTGCAGTGCCGCGACATATTCCATGCGAAACACATCGGCCAGCGACAGATGCGGCACCCGTTGCAGCAGCAGGTAAGCGAGGCCAACCGATCTGGGCGAACCCGCCGCTAGCGATGCGGCAGCTTTTTTCAGCCACGCATCATCGGTTTCCAGTGAAGTGATGGCTGCAACTATCTGAGCCAGGCTTTCCCGGTTGCACAAGCTATTGATCACATCAAAATGATTGCGCAAGGGTCCTGACGGCGGTTCCAGCGTGCTTTCCGCCTGGCGCAGCACGGCGCCCAGCAACGGGCCATTCTCACTGCGCGACGCGCCCCATGGCTGGCGCAGCAAGGCAGCAATGACCTGTTGTTTATCCGCCTGCGCAATGGCATAGTCAGCCAGCTTGGTAAATCTGGCATCGGACGCGTTGATCATGGCGCCGGTGAGCGCCAGGAACAGGCCGAGCTTGCCCGGCATACGGTTCAGGAACCAGGTGCCGCCGACATCGGGAAACAGGCCGATGCCGATTTCCGGCATCGCCAGCCGCGATTTTTCCGTCACCACACGGTGGCTGGCCCCGGCCATCAAGCCGATACCGCCGCCCATCACGATGCCGTGGCCCCAGCACAGGATCGGTTTGGGGTAGGTATGGATCAGGTAGTCGAGCCGATACTCGCGCGCAAAAAAATCGCAGGCATAGCGGTTGGCGCGCACGTCGTCCTTCTGGTCCGACGCATGGTGCGCCAGCATCGATTGGTACAGGTTCTGCAAATCTCCGCCGGCGCAGAAGGCTTTTTCTCCCGCTGCCTGAAATAGCACCAGCGCGATACCGGTATCCGATGACCATGCCGCCAGTTGCGCGGCAAGCAAATCGATCATCTCCAGCGACAATGCATTCAGCGTTTTTTCCGCATTCAGCGTGACGATACCGATGCGGCTGCCGTTGTCTGCCGTCAGCGTATCGAACAGGACGGACTGGCTGTTGGGTTGATTCATCACGCATTCTTCCATTCGGCGGCACGTTTCTCCAGGAAGGCATTCACGCCTTCCTTCTGGTCTTGGGTGTCGAACAAGTCGATGAACAACTCCCGCTCTACCGGCAACGCCTGTGCCAGCGGATTGTGGCGCGCAGCTTGAATCAGCTTCTTGCAGGCAGTGACGCTGGACGGGCTTTGCTTCTCGATCTTCTGCGCCAGCAGTAGCGCATGTTGTTTGGCAGTTCCTTTCGGCACCACCTCTTCGACCAGACCTATGCGCAACGCGGTTTCCGCATTGACACGCTCACCGCACAGGATCATGCGTTTGGCCCAGCCTTCGCCTACCAGCCAGGGCAGGTTTTGCGTACCGCCAGCGCACGGCAAAAGCCCGATGGATGCTTCCGGCAACGCCATCTGCACCTGCTCTTCAGCGATCCGGATATCGCAGGCCAGCGCGCATTCCAGTCCGCCACCCATCGCGTAGCCGTTGATCGCCGCAATCGAGACGCCTCGAAATTGCGACAACGTTTCAAACGCCTCGCCGAAGCGACGCGCCATTTCACGCGCCATGGCTTTATCGCCGTCGGCAAAGGCATTCACATCGGCGCCTGCGGAAAAGAATTTCTGCCCTTCTCCAGTGACGATCAGGTTATAGATATTCCGGTTCGCATTCAGATCGCCGAGCAGCCAGGTCAAATCGGCCAGGCCATCGTAGGTCCAGGTGTTGGCAGGTGGATTGGCGATGGTGACGACGGCGCTGTGGCCGACGATGTCAAGTTTCAAATTTGTATAGACAGTCATCGGATTTCCTCGGGAGATGCGTTATTGAGCAAATGACGCGCTACGATCACACGCATGATTTCATTAGTGCCTTCCAGGATTTGATGCACGCGCACGTCGCGCAGATAGCGTTCCAGCGGGTATTCGCGAAGGTAGCCGTTGCCGCCATGGATTTGCAAAGCCTCGTTGCAGACCTTGAAGCCGACGTCCGTGGCGAACCGTTTGGCCATCGCGCAATACGCGGAAGCATTCGGTGCGCGCCGGTCAAGTTTGCTTGCTGCCAGACGCACCATCTGCCGCGCAGCGACCAACTCGGTCGCCATGTCGGCCAGCTTGAATTGCAGCGCCTGGAAGTCCGCCAGTTTGCGCTTGAATTGCCGACGTTCCCCCATATAGAACCGTGCCGCATCGAGTGCAGCTTGTGCCGCGCCAATGGAACAGGTCGCGATGTTGATGCGGCCGCCATCGAGCCCGCGCATCGCCATCTTGAAGCCCTCGCCTTCTTCGCCCAGACGGTGGTAAGCCGGAATCCGCACGTTATCGAAGCTGACAGTACGCGTGGGCTGGCTGTTCCAGCCCATTTTGACTTCCTTGCGGCCATAGCTGATGCCGGGGGCATCGGCGGGTACCGCGAAGGCGGAAATGCCATCTGCACCTTCGCCGCCGGTACGCGCCATCACGACCAGCAGATCGGTCGCGCCGGCACCGGAGATAAAGGCTTTCGTGCCGTTCAGACGGTATTGACCATCGACCAGTTCGGCGCGGGTTGTGAGCGATGCGGCATCCGAACCGGCACCGGGTTCCGTGAGGCAATACGAACCCAGCTTTTCACCACTGGCCAGCAGCGGACCCCATTGCGTACGCACGCTGGAGCTAGCCCAGGTCGCCACCATCCAGCACACCATATTGTGGATGGTGATGTAGGCTGCGGTCGAAGG
>Ga0302150_10000834_pt1 | contig 13300 bp, 15 predicted proteins | sample I_Bog_N1_2_FD_198635 | JGI IMG/M metagenome (GOLD analysis project Ga0302150, IMG submission 198635) | Peat permafrost microbial communities from Stordalen Mire near Abisko, Sweden - I_Bog_N1_2 | ecosystem: Environmental > Terrestrial > Soil > Wetlands > Peat | place: Sweden: Abisko, Stordalen... | reverse complement strand
TCCAGGCTGCGATACTCGACCTCAAGACCCTCTTTCGCGAAGTGGCCAAGCGCATTCATCCCGACCGCGCAAAGAACACACACGACGAAGTCCACCGTAACCATCTCATGTCCCAGGCCAACGCCGCTTTCCTCCGCAGCGATGCGGACCTCCTCCAGCGCATGCTCAATGGATACGACCCGTCCACCGATTCTGGCGACGACCTCACTCCCTCCGCTCAACTCCTACGTCTCGGCGACCAGATCGCTCAAACCAACCAGGACATCGCAACCATCGACGCCGAAATCGAAGCCCTCGCCTCCTCCGAGATGGCCGACCTCCGCAATCGCACCAAGCTCGCCGCGCAGCATGGCCGAGATCTCCTGGCTGAGCTCGCCGCCCGGGTCAAAGGAAGCATCGGCATCGCGATGCGTCGTTACGAGCTCGAACTTGGCCGAATTCGCCGCAATCAGCCCGCGTTCAACCCCGAACCGCTCCTCACTGCCGAACAAACTGCCTCAAGTTCTCCGCAGAAACCCGATCGTCACAGGAATTAACACCCGCTCGCGCTACCATCAAACCAAGATGCTCGCTGAGATCATCGCCGTTGGCTCCGAGATGCTCACGCCGCATCGCCAGGACACCAACTCGCTCTACCTCACCGCTGGACTCAACGACCTCGGCGTCATCGTCGCGTTCAAGACCATCGTCGGCGATAACCGTGACCACCTCCGTTCGGCGATCCACATCGCCATCCACCGCGCCGACATCGTTCTTTTGTCCGGTGGCCTTGGCCCGACGGAAGACGACCTCACCCGCGAGTGCCTCGCGGAGACCCTCAGCCGCTCTCTCCATCGCAACGAGGCCGTTTACGAGTCTCTGCAGAAGCGCTTCGTCGCCCGAAACATGGACATGCCTCCCAATAACGCCAAGCAGGCAGACCAGATCGAAGGAGCCGAGATTCTTCCGAACGCTAATGGAAGCGCTCCTGGCCAATGGCTGGACTTCGCCCACCACGGAACACGCAAGCTCATCGCCATACTTCCGGGTCCTCCCAAGGAGCTCAAGCCGCTCTTCGACACCGAATGTAAGCCACGCCTCGCCGCCGCCCTTCCTCCCAACCACATGGCTCGCCGCCAACTCCGCATGGCCCTCATCCCCGAGAGCCAGGTGGACGCTCGAACCGCTCCCATCTACCAGCAGTTCCGGGACGTCGAGACCACCATCCTCGCCGGCCATGCCGAGATCCAGCTCCACTTCATCTGCGTCAAGCCGACCCTCGCCGAGGCCGAAGCACGCGTGGAAGCGGTATCCGATGCTGTAGCCAACGAAATGGGCGACGACATCTTCTCTCTTAACGGGGAGTCCCTTGAGGAAGTAGTTCTTCTCATGCTCGGCGTTCGCCGCCAGACCCTGGCCGTAGCTGAGAGTTGCACCGGCGGATGGCTTGGTCAGCGCCTCACCTCCATTCCCAACTCCTCACGCGTCTTCCTAGGTGGTGCCATCGCCTACTCAGACCGCAGCAAGACCGCTCTCGCCGACGTCCCTTCGTACCTCATCGAGGAACATGGCGCCGTCTCGGAGGCCGTCGCGCGGTCCCTCGCTGAAGGCGTCCGCCGCCGCACCGGCAGCTCCCTCGCCCTCAGCATCACCGGCATCGCCGGCCCCGCAACGCCTCGCGGCACCGACGCGAACAAACCCCTCGGCTTGGTCTACATCGCGCTCACCGACGGCGAAGATACCCAGGTCAAGGAGATTCACATCCCCGGCGACCGCGAGCGCGTCCGCCTCTGGGCCACGCAGCACGCCCTCGAAATGCTGCGCCGACACCTTCAGTAAACCGCCACTGCTACACTCAACAGCGATACCTCATGACCCTCTGGCTCCTTACACTTACGACGGCCTACCTGCTCGGCTCTATCCCTTTCGGGTACCTTCTGGTCCGCTTTCTCCGCAAGGAGGACGTCCGCGCTACCGGTAGCGGCAACATCGGCGCCACCAACGTAGCCCGCACCGGCGGAGCCACCCTCGGCCTCCTAACCCTCCTCTTTGACGCCCTCAAAGGCTACCTCGCGGTGCTTCTCGCAATGCACTTTGCCCCGAACACCGAGCATGGCCCCTCGACCCTGGCCATCTCCGCCGCCGTTGCCGCCGTTGTCGGCCACGTCTTCCCCGTCTGGCTCCGCTTCCGAGGCGGCAAGGGCATTGCCACCGCGCTGGGCGTCTTCATCGCCCTTGTGCCGCTGGTTGCGCTGTCCTCCGTCGGCGTCTTTGTCCTGATTGTCGCGACCACGCGCCTCGTATCGCTCGGGTCCATCCTCGCAGCTGTGGCTATTCCGTTTCTCGCCATCCTCCTCGTTCCCCACCGCTCCACCGCGCTGCTGATTGGCCTGAGCTTTATCTCCCTACTCAGCATCGCCAAGCATCACGCCAACATCGTTCGCCTCCTGAATGGCAAAGAGAGCCGCTTCGGCAGCACCAAGAACACTGATTCAACCAATAAAGAGAATACAGACCACAAAAATACGAAGGTAAACGCATGAGCCGCATTGCTGTTATCGGCGCAGGTGCATGGGGAACCGCGCTCACTGTCTCTCTCGCCCGTCGTGGCGGACATCGGCTGACCCTTTGGGCTCACTCGCCAGATCACGCTGCACAACTCACCGACACCGGCGAAAACACTCGCTATCTTCCAGGTTTCATTCTTCCTGCCGATGTCGCGATCACCCACAAGCTCGGTTCGGCCATCTCGGGAGCAGACGTCATCCTCTGCGTCACCCCCTCGCAGGCCTTGCGCTCCATCATGGTGCAAATCGCTCCCCTCCTGACCACGCGCCAGGTCCTTCTCTCGGCCAGCAAGGGCATCGAGGAGAAGACTTTCCTTCGCATGTCGCAGATCATGGCCGAATATGCCCCCGACAACCCTATTGGCACGCTGGGCGGCCCATCCTTCGCCTACGAAGTCGCAGCTGCCATGCCCACCGCCATCACCCTTGCCATCGAGGACCCGATGCTCGGCAAATCCCTGCAGGACGACTTCAGTTCCGCATCCCTCCGCGCGTATCGCAATGAGGACGTCATCGGAACCGAGCTCGGCGGCGCTCTCAAGAACGTAATCGCTCTCGCCGCCGGAGTCATCACCGGCCTCGAGCTTGGCAACAACGCCACCGCCGGCGTTATCACGCGCGGCATCGCCGAGATCACCCGCCTCGCCATGGCCTGCGGTGGTCGCCGAGAAACCATGTCCGGCCTCTCCGGCATCGGCGACCTCGTACTCACCTGCACGGGCGGCCTCTCCCGCAACCGAACAGTAGGCGTCGAGCTCGGCAAGGGCCGCAAGTTGAAGGACATCATCGCTGGCCTCAACGGCAAGGTGGCAGAGGGCGTTCTTACCACCACCGCAGCCCTGGGCCTCGCCAGCCGTTACGGCGTCGAGATGCCCATCACCGAACAAATGGCTGCCATCCTCCACGAGCAAAAAGCTCCACTCGATGCGATCAGCGACCTGATGTCCCGCCCAGGCCGCACCGAATAGCCCTTGCACTCCGCTAGACTAGAAGGCGATGGCTTTTTCAATCTTCGGCAAGCGCGAAACACCGGCCCCTGACCCAGAACAGCAGGAGCCCGCAACTCCGCGCGGCCTCTTCGACCGCATGAAACAGGCGGTCAGCCGCACCCGCGAGTCGCTCTCCAACTCCATATCCTCCGTCGTCGCTCTCACCCGCGAAGTCGACGAAGCCTCGCTCGACGACCTCGAACTCGCGCTCCTCGCCTGTGATATTGGATCCACAACCACCAACGAGATCATCACCCGGCTACGCGATCGCGCCCTCCGTCACGGCATCTCTGACGGCAGAGAACTCAAGCTGCAGCTCAAGGCCGAAGTCCTTCGCATTCTGAATTCAGTGGACAAGCCCATTTCCCATCCGTCGGCGCCGCCCGAGGTCATCATGATGGTCGGCGTCAACGGCACTGGGAAGACCACTACCAGCGGCAAGCTCGCCGGGCTCTATCGTCGCGAGGGCAAGACAGTTCTTCTCTGCGCAGCCGACACCTTCCGCGCCGCCGCCATTGAGCAGCTAGAGGTCTGGGCGCAACGCTCCAACGTCGACCTCATCAAGACTCGCCAGGGCGGCGATCCCTCTGCTGCGCTCTTCGACGCTCTCACTGCCGCCAAAGCGCGCTCCAGCGGGATCCTTCTCGTCGATACCGCCGGCCGTCTTCACACCAAGACAGACCTTATGAAGGAACTCGACAAGATGCGCCGCACGGCCGAGCGGCTATTGCCCGGCGCGCCCCACCAGACCTTACTCGTCATCGACGCTACAACTGGCCAAAATGGGTTGCAGCAGGCGCGCCTCTTCACCGAAGCCGCGCACGTCACCGGAATTGTTCTCACCAAGCTCGATGGCAGCGCCAAGGGCGGTATCGTCGTCGCGATAGCCCACGAGCTGGGCTTGCCGGTTCGCTTCGCAGGCATCGGCGAAAAGCTCGAAGACATCATCCCCTTCGATGCCAATGCCTTCGTTGACTCCCTCCTGGACTGACTCAGCAAGAACCCTTGCGCCCGCTTGTCGATCTTGAGATGCGGGTGCAGCGCTCGAAGCGAATGCGACTATTCTGATCCTGCATGCACCTCACATTCCAGGACGAGTTCCACCTCACCCGAGCGCTCACCCTCGCGAGTGAAGCTGCCGCGTTCGCAAGCCCGAATCCAACCGTAGGCTGCGTCCTGACGCGCGACGACATCGTCCTCGGCGAAGGCGCACATCTGTACGATGCGCGCGACCATGCCGAGATCGCAGCGCTCAAGCAAGCCGCTGCACTCGGCCACAACGTCCTCGGCGCGACTGCTTACGTAACCCTTGAACCCTGCTCCCACCAAGGCCGCACCGGCCCCTGCGCCGATGCGCTCATCGCCGCAGGCATAGCCCGCTGCATCATCGCCACCGGAGACCCAAATCCTCTCGTCAGCGGCCAAGGTGTTGCCAAACTCCGCGCCGCCAACATCGAAGTCGTCCTCCTCGATCCCACTCATCTCCTCGCCCACAGAGCCCGCCGCCTCAACGACGCCTTCGCCCAGTTCATCCAGCTTCGACGACCCTTCGTCACGCTCAAAGCCGCGCTCTCGGTCGACGGCAAGCTAGCTCCTCCGCCGTCCCGCCGTACGTCCACCGCTCCGCATTGGGTCACCGGCACCGCCGCCCGCTCCGACGCACAATTCCTTCGCCACGCATCCGACGCCATCCTCACCGGCATCGGCACCGTCCTCGCCGATGACCCCTCCCTTACCGATCGGACAGGCCTGCCCCGTCGCCGCCCCCTGCTCCGCATTGTTCTGGATAGTGAGCTTCGTACTCCCCTCAACTGCGAACTCGTTCGCAGCGCCTCGAACGACGTCCTCCTTCTCTGCACTTCCCAGGCTTCAGAGGAACGCGAATCTGCACTCAGAGCTCGCAACGTCGAAATTCGACGCTTGACCGCGTCGTCAAACCGCATCGATCCTGTCGCAGTACTCGACCTTCTCGCCGACCACAACCTCCTCAGCGTCCTTATCGAAGCAGGCTCGTCGGTTAACGGCACCTTTCTTCGTGCGAATCTCGTCGACAAAGTCGCTCTCTACTACGCCGAAAACGAACTCGGCCTCGACGCAATTCCCTTCGCCGCAAATTATGATTCGCCCTACGTCCTCCAACAGCGCCTGACCGAAGTCACGCGCACTACGTTCCGTTCTGACCTCGGCCCCAACGCCGAGGACGTCCGAATCACCGGTTACCTCCACGACCCCTGGGTCAACGTCCTCTGACGCGCGCTGTATCCTCTAGCCCCACTGTCTATACTGTTCTTATGTTCACCGGACTCATCGAAACCACCGGAACTGTCACTGCGATCACTCCAACTAATGGAGCCACGCGCCTCATCCTCGACGCCCCCGCACTCGCGGGCCGCTGGCGCACTGGAGACAGCATCGCCGTCAACGGCGTATGCCTCACCGCCATCCCGCTTGCCAACCCCACAGCCTTTGCCGCCGACCTGGCCGGAGAAACTCTCGCCCGCACCACCCTCAGCTCGCTCAAACCCGGCTCCATCGTTAACCTGGAACTTCCCACCCCCGCAGGCTCGCCACTCGGTGGACACGTCGTCCAGGGGCACGTCGATGCCACGGGAACCTTCGTCTCCATCCTTCCCCTTCACCCCGACTTGGACACCACCGACTGGCGCCTTACCCTCGAGCTTCCTCCCCAACTCGCCCCGCAGGTGGTCTCGCAAGGCTCCATCACTATCGATGGCATCTCACTCACCGTCGCGCGTATCGACCTGCCGCGCATCGAAATCGCGATCATTCCGCATACCTACAAGTCCACGAACCTGCACACCCTCTTGCCGGGCTCTCCCGTAAATCTCGAGACAGACGTTCTCGCCAAGTACGCAGCCGCCCAGCGCGCGCACTCCGAAGAGAACTGGCTCACCCCCGCCTACCTACTCGCCAACGGCTACTAAGCGTTCACGTGGGCAGAATCCCCACCCGTCACGTCATAGCAAGCCCCGGTTACCATCGCTGCTGCATCGCTCGCTAGAAACACGGCTACCGGCGCCACCTGCTCTGGCGTCAACCATGGCACACCCAGGGGAACCTTCGGCAGCCTCGCCTTAATCGTCTCTTCCTCGCTGGGATGTTCTGGCGGAGGAGTCGTCATTGTCTCTCCCACCGCCATGCTCCATCGCTTGTCATTGCGCGTCAGCGGAGTATCAATCAGTCCCGGCTCAATCGTGTTCACCGTGATCTTGTACTTGCCTAACTCCAGCGCAGCCGACTTCATCAGACCAATAATTCCCCACTTTGACGCCGAGTACGCCGACCCATTCTTGGTCCCATAGCGTCCCTGCATCGACGACACCAGGATCAGCCTTCCCGCACCCCTTCGCACTAGCGCCGGGGCAAACGCCCTAACCGTATTCGCCGTCCCATTCAAATTGTTGTCAATGATGTCGTGCCAATCGTCATCCTCCATCTCCAGCAGCGGCTTGAACGCCTGGATCCCAGCGTTCGCCACAACAATGTCCACACCGCCAAACTCGCGCTCGACTTCATCCACTAGCGTCTTCAGCTCGCTAAGCTTCCGGATGTCTGCCACCTTTGTCGACCACTTCTCCCTAATCGCTTCCAACAACTTCCCCGTCATTTCGAGGTCTGCCTTCGTAGCCGGCTCAAACTCGGTGATCTTCGAAACCCGATCGGCGATATCTACCGCCACCACCGACGCACCATTCTTCGCAAGATCAACGGCAATCGCGCGTCCAATCCCGCGCGCCGCCCCCGTCACGACGGCTACCTTCCCGCGCAGCAACCCTGCAAATCCTTCACCCTGCCACGTATGCTCGGCGGCCGTCTGCTTGTTCTCATCCGATGCCATGATTCATCTCCTGTGTCGTTTGGATGCAGAAGCCGAAGCAGTGGCGTGCGAACCTCACAGCTCGGCGATTTCATCCTGCATCACGCTCATCTCGCTCGCAGCATGCGTGTTACCGGTTCGCTCGCAAGCCGCCAAACCTTCCTTCAACTTCGCTCTCGCTTCGTCAAACTTTCCCACCTTCACCAGCGTCTGCGCTGACATCTGGTACGCCGGCACATAGTCGGGGTTGAATTCGATCGTCGTTGCAAACTCCCGCAGCGCCTCGTCGGTCTTGCCCTCGGCGGCGTACGCCATCGCCAATCCATACCGCGCAAACGCATCCTGCGGATTTTGCTGCAAAATCTCTGTAAGCATTCCAATCTTGTCCATGTTGGTTAGGATGCCGCACGCCCAATCTGAATGCAACACTCCTGCGCAGCATCCGCGCAATTACAATGGTGGAATGATTGAAATTCCCAAAGCGAGTCCCGTCAGTGCTTCCCAGTCCGAGCGCAGTGAGATTATCTTCCCCGCGGACACGAATGCCCTCGGCGCGCTCTTTGGCGGTCGCCTGATGCAATTCATGGATCTTGTCGGCGCCATGGCAGCCAGCCGCCACGCCCGATCCTTCACCGTCACTGCCTCGATGGATCATCTCGACTTCGTCGCCCCTGTTAAGGTCGGCGACCTGCTCATCCTCAAGTCCAGCGTCAACCGCGCCTTCCGTACGTCGATGGAAATCGGTGTCAAGGCAATGGTGGAAGATGTCCGCGAGCAACGGCTTCGCCACGTTTCCTCCGCTTACCTGACCTTCGTCTCCGTCGACGCCGCAGGTCATAGCGTTGAAGTCCCCCAGGTCATCCCTGAAACCCAACACCAGATCCGCCGTTACGAGGATGCGGGCCGCCGCCGCGAGATGCGCTCGGGCGAGACCCTCCGCAAGAAGGAACTCCGCGCCACTCTCGCCCCTGAGTGGCATCTGTAAAACGCTAGAAAGGCTTCCATGTCCCACTCACACACACCCGCACCTCAAGGTCCCCAGCGCCTCCCCGGCATTCAGCACATCGTCGCCATCGGCTCGGGCAAAGGCGGCGTCGGGAAGACGACGGTCGCCGTCAATCTCGCCGTCTCGCTCGCCAAGCTCGGCCATCGCGTCGGTCTCATCGACGCCGACATCTACGGCCCCAACGTCCCCACGATGCTCGGCGCCACCCGCCAGCCCAGCATCGTCGCCGAAAATCTCATGGAGCCCATCACCGCCCACGGCGTGAAGTTCATCTCCATCGGCCTCATCTCACCCGGAGATAAGCCCATGGTCATGCGCGGGCCCATGCTCCACCAGATCATCCGGCAGTTTCTCCAGCAGGTTGCCTGGGGCGAACTCGATTACCTTCTTATCGACCTGCCTCCGGGCACCGGCGACGTGGTGATCTCGCTCGTCCAGACCGTTCCCCTTACCGGTGCCGTCGTGGTTTCCACCGGCTCCTCAGTCGCATTACAAGATGCGCGCAAGGCCCTCGAGATGTTTCACCAGGTCAATGTTGAAGTCCTCGGCCTCGTCGAAAACATGTCCCAGATGACCCTCCCAGACGGGACTGTGATCGACGTCTTCGGAGCCGGAGCTACCCAACAAACCGCCAAGCAGTACAACCTGCCGTTCCTCGGCTCTGTCGATCTCGATCCCCAGGTCCGCACCGGCGGTGACAGCGGTCTTCCCGCTGCCCTCGCCGGCGACGCCACCGCCCGCGGGCGAGAGTTCCTCGCTATTGCCCAAAAGGTAGTCTCCCGCTCTCAGGAACTCGCCTCGAAAGCCGAAACGGTGCTTGAAATCTCCTAGGAACGCCGTCTGCGACCTTTCCCCAGCACAGGCGGTCTAATCTACATACAACAGACCATGGCCAGACCCATCACAACCCGGCAGCGCGAGATCCTCACCGCCATCATCGAGAGCTATATCTCGACCGGCGAGCCCATCAGCTCGGGCACGCTCGCGCAGTCGGCCTTCGCCAACGCCATGAGCTCTGCCACCATCCGCAACGAAATGGCCGAGCTGGCCGACGCCGGCTTGCTCGAGCAGCCCCACACCTCCGCGGGCCGCATCCCTTCTGCGGAGGCCTTTCGCCTCTACGTCGGCCAACTGACTAGTGCTCCCGCAGCTTTACCGAGCTCTTCGCGTACAGACATCCAAACCCAGATCGACACCAGCTTCGCCGGCATCGCCGGTGCCTCCGCCCTGCTCGAGCGCACCTCGCATGTCCTCGCCGCACTCTCCAGCGGCGTCGGCCTAGCCATCGGCGCGGCAGCCTCAACCGACCTCCTCGAGCATATCCACTTCAGCCGCCTCACCCAGCGTCGTGTGCTTGCCGTCGTCGTCACCCGCAGCGGCGTGGTTCGCGACCGCGTCCTCGCGCTCGACCCAAAGACATCCCACGATCTCTCCTCCGTCCAGCTCGAGACGGCCGCCAACTACCTCAACGCTCACTTCCGCGGTTGGAACATCGATCGCGTCCGCAATGAGCTCGCCCGGCGCGTCGATCACGAGCGCACCGCCTACCAACAGCTCGCCGATGCCATCGACCTTTGGTCCCGGACCGTCCCCGTCGACTCGGTCCAGCAACAGTCCGTGTACATCGACGGCGTCGTCAATCTCATCGGCCTTCCCGCGGACCGCGATCGCCTTCGCGCCATGCTCTCCGCCCTCGAAGAAAAGCAACGCCTCATCGAGCTCCTCAACGCCTATGTCGATACGTCGGAGCAATCCGTGCGCGTCATCTTCAACCTCGAGCAGCAGGACCCGGGCATGGCTGGCCTGGTCCTCATCGCTGCCCCGGCCCGGGTCTCTGGCGATTCCGCGGTTGCCATTCTGGGCCCCAAGCGCATGAACTACGAGAGCGCCATCAACGCGGTAAGCTACATCGCCCAGCTTCTGCATCGAATAGATGCTGGCGAAACCGCACCCATATCCCCTTAACGGACAGGATCAACCCATGACCACCGTAAAAGATCGCTTCCCGCGTTGGCCGCGAAACCCCCAAAGCAAAAAGGAAGATCCTATGAGCACCGAGCAGATCGAACAAAACGAACTCAACCAGACCGACAGTGCACACGCCGATATCGAAGCCGGTACCGAGAGTCACGAGTCCAACCCCGAACTCGACCAATTGCGCAATGAGCGAGATCAGCTCGCCCTCCAGGTTACGCAATCTCAAGACCGCCTCGCTCGCCTTCAGGCCGAATTCGATAACGCTCGCAAGCGCGAAACCAAGGAGCGCCAGGATGTTCGCGACTATGCCATCCAGTCCGCTGTAGAACCCTTTCTGAGCGTGCTCGACAACTTCGCCCTCGCCCTCAAGGCAGACGGCGATGTAGAGCAGCTTCGTACCGGCGTTCAACTCATCGTCAAACAGATGGATGATGCTCTCCGCGGCCTCAATGTTCAACCTGTAGACTCCGTTGGTTCGCAATTTGACCCGCGAATCCACGAGGCACTCGGCAGCATCGAAACTGTTGAGCACCCTGACCACCAGGTTCTCGAAGAGATTCGCCGCGGCTACAAACTCCGCGACAAGCTGCTTCGCCCCGCGCTCGTTCGCATCGCCAGCAACTCCGCACAGAAGAGTGAATAGCGATCAAATAGCAGCAGCTCATTGCAACAAAAGGGGCTTTAGCCCTGGACTACGTGGGGCAGACACCGCCCGCAAATTTTAGGAATCAGGAATGCCCACCTCTACGATGAAGACCGATTACTACGAGATTCTGAGCGTCGAACGCACCGCCTCCGACGGTGAGATTAAGACCGCGTATCGCAAGCTCGCCATGCAGCATCATCCCGATCGCAACCCGAACAATCCTGAAGCCGAGGAGAAGTTCAAGGAGTGCAGCGAGGCCTACCAGGTCCTCTCCGACCCCGACAAACGCGCTGCCTACGACCGCTACGGCCACGCCGGCGTCAACGGCTCCGGCGGCTTTCCCGGCGGCGGAAGCCCATTCCAGGGCGGCGACATCAACGACATCTTCGGCGATCTTTTCGGAGAGATGTTCAACATGGGAGGCAGCAATCGTCGCGCCACCCGTCAACAGCGCGGCCGCGATCTCAAGTTCGACATGAAGCTCGAGTTCGAAGAGGCCGTCTTTGGCGTCGAGCGCGAGATCACCATCCGCCGCGCGGAAGCCTGTGAAGACTGCCGAGGCACGGGCTCCGCTAATGGCAAGCAGCCCGAGACGTGCCAACAGTGCGGCGGTCGCGGACAGATTCGCTCCCAGCAAGGCTTCTTCTCGGTCGCGCGCACCTGCCCAGTATGCAGCGGCACCGGCTCCGTCATCCGCACTCCCTGCGCCACCTGCAAGGGCGACTCGCGAGTCACGCGTGAGCATAAAATTCTCGTCAAGGTTCCCGCCGGCGTCGAGACCGAAACGCGCATCCGCTACTCCGGCGAAGGCGAGGCCGGCCGCTTTGGTGGTCCTGCTGGCGATTTCTACGTCGTCCTCGACGTCAAGGCGCACAAGTTCTTCGAGCGCGATGGCGACGACCTCCACTGCGTCATCCCCGTCAGCTTTCCGCAAGCTGCCCTAGGAACCGAGCTTGACCTCGAAACCCTCGACGGCGTCGAGAGCATCAAGGTTCCCGAAGGCACGCAGAGCGGTCGCGAGATCAAGCTCAAGGGCAAGGGTGTTCCCCACCTCAACTCCCACGGCAAGGGCGACCTCATCGTCGAGGTCCGCGTGCAGACTCCCTCCAAGCTCACCAAGCAACAGAAGGAACTCCTCAAGCAGCTCTCCGAAACCATCTCCATCGAAAACACCCCAGCTTCGCGAGGCCTCTTCAGCAAAGTCAAAGAGATGTTCAGCTAACAACTTCCCTGCGCACATGAAAGCGACCGACATCTCGGTCGCTTTTCTCTTTAAATCGAGTCATAACAGCGAGCCCAGCTTGGCGGTTCTCGGGGACATGAATGTGCATCGCCTAAGCCCCGTGCTGTAGCATCGCCGCACAAACCGCCAGCCCTGCGATCGCCGCCGTCTCCGCGCGCAGAATCCTCGGCCCGAGCGTCACATGCTTCCACTCCTTCTCGCTGAACAGCGCCATCTCTTCTGACGTCCATCCACCCTCCGGCCCAATCGCCAACGCCACACTCACTACCTCACGATCAAGGGCCGTCCTCAACGAGTTCTCTTGCTCGGTCTCCGCAAGCAGCAACTTCGTCTCAGCTCTCACCATTCCCAACGCCGCCTTCAACGCGACCGGATCATCCACCTCCGGCACATCGCTTCTGCGTGATTGCTGGGCCGCCTCGCGCACCATTCGTCGCCACCGCTCCACGCGTTTCGCCGCCGCCTGCGCGAGATGCTTCTCTGTTCTTCGCGCAATCACTGGGGTAATTCGAGCAACACCCAACTCTGTTGCCTTCTCAATTCCCCACTCCATGTGGTCGAACTTGAACACTGCCATCAGCAGATGCACCGGTAGCGCGCTCTCTGCTTCCAACTCCTCGTGCAGAGTAAAGACCACCTCATGCTCATCGACAGAAATAATTTCGGCCCGGTGCAAAAATCCATTCGCAACTACATCGAACACCTGCCCCGGCTGCGCCCGCAACACACGCGAAAGGTGTGCTGCCTGCTCCCCCTTCAACGATGCAGTTGTCGCGGTCCACGTATCGGCAATCCATCTTCGTCTCGTCATGCAATCAGCATACTTACTTTGGGCACCATGCGAAACACTGATAAACACTGGCGATTAAACACATCAGGGAACGCGAAGATCGCGTTCCCTGGGTGTGTTGCCATTACTTTGATGCTTTGCCTTGGTTGCGTTTGCCTGCGCTCCCAATCGATGGTGACCATCGACGCTGTTTCATGCGTTTGAAGCAGCTAACGAAGGTATAGTTTTCTCGCGTCAAAGAGTCAAGAAAAAAACGACAAGGACG
>Ga0302150_10000833_pt1 | contig 13306 bp, 15 predicted proteins | sample I_Bog_N1_2_FD_198635 | JGI IMG/M metagenome (GOLD analysis project Ga0302150, IMG submission 198635) | Peat permafrost microbial communities from Stordalen Mire near Abisko, Sweden - I_Bog_N1_2 | ecosystem: Environmental > Terrestrial > Soil > Wetlands > Peat | place: Sweden: Abisko, Stordalen... | reverse complement strand
GCTGCGAATGCGAAGAGCGACATTCCATGGCTGATACTCCATGCAACTGATGTGAAGGGACAAGCGGTACTCTAAGTGGCGTGAAGACCGTACGCAGGAGCGAGACACACGGCGGAGTGGCACCGGTGAGCGGCTGCGATGCCGCACACGCGGGCACGGTGACGCAGGTTCCGTATACCGCGACCTACAGCTTTTACAAGTAGCGCTTGTTAGAACCTAGCTCAGTTGCTTAACTGAGCTGTTCGATCACGTGTACATGCTACTCGCTATTTCGAGGCCACATATTGGGCGTCGCCATTGCCGAACGACCAGTTCTCCTTTGGCACTTCAATCAGGTTAATGAAGACATCCTCTTTGCGGAGCTTCACTTCCTTGTGGAGACGGTCGGCCAGTGTCTGGTAGAAGTGTTGCTTCAGCTCGGTTGATCTCCCGCTGTTCAGAGTGATCTGGAAAAAGATACACTCGTCCGATCGGTGAATGTCGAGGTAGTTGCGGTCGAAGATCTGGCTCGACTTCGTGTGCTCTGTTATGACGTGGAATCGGTCATGCTCCGGCACGCTCAGAACATCCACCAAGGTCTGATAGACGATTTCGCTCACCTGAGCTCGGTATGGTTCGGGCTTGCCTTCGATAAGATCGATGCGAACTAGTGGCACTTCTCCTCCTTGGATGTGCATGGGCGGCCTGTCAAGGCTCTCCGAAATAGGGGTGACGGCCACGGGAGGACCGTAGCCAGTTAACGCAGCAGCTCTCCTGACACACCAGCAACAGAAGGACGTTAGCAAGATTGCACAAAAGCTTCTACGTTTCATACGCTTGTTCAGAATTGACCTCGAAGTTGGAAATAGAATCCACGGGTTAGGCTGATGCCGCTTTCAAGTCCCTATTGTTTTAATGTTGTGATCATTGCATAGACTAGTCTGTTCTACTCGCCACAAAAGAATCAGCGATGCCAATTCATCGCTTATCCCTTTAGGAGATTGTTGAAGACGTTGTCGACGAACAATTCGAGTGGCCGATCGTTCTGTTCGGTCTTGGCACGTGTCTGCGCGCCTTCCCAGTTGTTCACCAGCAACGCGGCCACATCGTCCGCCTTCACAGTTTTCGGCACTTCTTGTTTTTCGATAGCCTCTTGGATCGTCTTCGCGAATGCGGCTTGCCAAGCGTCAAATGCCCCCGCCAACAGCTTGCGGATCTCATCATTTTGGCCTGCAACCTCAAGGCTTAAGTTGCCCAGTAGACATCCAGCGATGGGTCCACCGCGGCGTCCGTAGGTGGCGATGAGGTCCTTGAAGTAGCGGCGTAACCGTTTCAAGGGAGACGGATTTGAATCGTTCAGGAACTTTTCCCAACGATCCTGTTCGCCTGCGGCATAGCGTTGGATCACCTCCAGGACGAACTCGTCTTTCGTGGTGAAGTGGTGGTAAAACGACCCCTTAGGAACCTTCGCAGCCTCCAAGATCTGATTTATCCCCGTGGCCGTATATCCTGCCGAGCGGATCAGGTCCAGGCCGACCGTGATCAGGTTTTCTTTCGTCGTTTGCTTACTCATACACCTAGAATAGACTAGTCTACCAGTGTTTCGGTTGCAGAGTTTTTGTGCCTGCTAGAGACCCTTTCGCGCCTCTTTGAATGCAACGTACAGCCGATCATGAGCCCTGGCGCGATCGAGATGGGTGCATGTTGCCTCAGCAGGAGCCGTGCAAGCCAAAGTCAAGGACACTTCGCTCAAGCCGTCTACTATTTGGCTCTGGTCGAGAGTTATTGCTTCTCCGGTGATGCTGAAGTCATCTCATGGATACATCTGTTAGGAGTTTGATGATGGACCGACGGCCACCTTACCCACCCTTTGATCAGCAAGCGGCAGTCGAGAAGGTCCGTAAAGCAGAAGACGGTTGAAACTCTTGTGATCCTCAGAAAGTTTCACTCGCCTATTCCCTCGACAGTCGATGGCGCAATCGGAATGAGTTCATCCATGGCCGAAAAGAGATCGTCTCTTTCTTGACCCGAAAGTGGGAGCGTGAGCTGGAATATCGACTCATTAAGGAGCTATGGGCATTTGAGGGCAATCGCATTGCGGTGCGGTTTGCGTACGAGTCACACGACTCAGACGGTCGATGGTTCCGTTCCTACGGAAACGAAAATTGGGAATTTGACGGCTACGGACTCATGATCGTCCGGCACGCCAGCATCAATGATTTAGCCATCACAGAGACCGATCGGCTGTTTCGATGGCCGCAAGGCGGGCGCCCAGACGATCATCCCGGCCTTTCCGAACTCGGGTTGTAAGGTCGCGGTCCTATGGACGCCGAACGCCGCTTTGCAGCTCTGTGAGAAATCGAGTGTTTTTCTGCTTCGAGTAGACTTCGCTCGCCGTGACGAGCACGGCTGCCAGCACCAGGCCGAAGGCGATGCCACCTCGGATTGAAGACAGCCCAAGCACGCTTCCGATTGCAACTCCAGACGCAATCAGTACGCCACAAATCCAGAAAACGCCAGTATAGGAATGGTTCACGACTCTTTCTAGGCGGGCTGTCTCCCGCGATGTGGCCTCCGCTACGGGGAGGTCCGTATAACCCCGAGCAATGGAGGTGCTGCGCTGGTTCATCGTGAAGAAGTAGGCGCAAGCCAAGGAGGACAGAAGGAGACCAGCGACAATCATGGTATAGGCAACGCCGCGCCGAAAGGAACCAGCGACCGACCAGCGCCTTAGCACCGTAGCGGCAACGATCATTGCAAGGCCCAATGACATGTTCAGCAGAGCCGTTTGCTTCTCCGAGGCAAAGTACCGTTGCATGAATTCGTGTAATGCGATTCCCATCATGCTCCCGATTCCTAGCTGATCCGCCGAACCAAACAGATACTCAAAAAGACAAACCGAGAAACCTTGTCCCTCTTTTGGCTCTCGGCTGATCTCCAGTTCATTACAACGTGAAGTTTTCGTCGTCAGTGCCCAGGCGCGCGAGATAGGCCTTCAAGGAATCCGGCAGACCTTCGAACCACGCTTTTTCATCACCGGGCTTAGGAAGAACATGTCCATACTCGACCATGTCCGTTGGTTCGAGATTGCAGAGGTAAACCCAAATTGAGTCCTCTTCAATGCCCGCAATCCGGCTGACATCCTTCATGATGCTCAGCATTAGCTTCTCTCTCTGCGCTTCGGTTCTTCCGGCGCGGATATCGCCGCGTATCCAAAAGTGTCCAGGGGTCGCTTCACCGCCCAAGAACCGCGCATTAGCATCTTTCTCATCGAAGATGACCTGCACAAAGAACTGGGGAGCGCCGGTAGCGTCGCTATGATTGCGGCATATTGATTTCGCTATCGTCTTCTTCTGCTCGGAGGTTAATGCTCCGGCAGGTGTCGAACAAACATACGTTGGCATCGCGCTTTCCTCTTCGCCGCAAGTTGCAGCATGGGTCAGATAACACGCCTAGCCCTTGATACTGGCACTAGGGCTTTCCCATGACGTGAATATGCGCCCATGGTGTACCGGCATACATGATGTAAGCTCCAATGTCCTTGTGGACAGTAGGCAGGCCCGAAGTCTTCGGATCGAAGGGCCAGAGAATCATCCAGTGTGGGCCAATCTTGATGGGAGGACTGACCTTGTCAAACGGGTCGGTGTCGCTTCGCTGAGTAGCGCCAGCCAGCATGTACTCGATGCCCGGAACTTTTGTCGTCGGGCCTGGCCTATGCTCCGCACGATCCTTGTTCCACTGCATTGCTACTTTATCTTCACACATCGCGGGCATCCCCACCCCGCTTGGATCGCCGGGAAAACAAGTGAAGTCGTTTGTTCCAGCACGAAGGATTGTCATCTTTCCGCCTGGCCCCACATCAGCCACAGTTGCGTTCTTCGTGATGTTGGAAGGACCGGCAGAGAGCGCAAGGGCGATCTTGTCTGCGGTAGTCATACTCGTCTGCTGGGCGGGTATCCTGGCAGGCATCGAGACCAGGGTGATGCCCGCAAGCACCATAAGACTTACATTGCTCAAATTTCTTCGTGCTCCCATCTGCCAATCTCCTTAGCTTGTTCCGCCATTTCGTTCGATCGTCCAGCCACATAGACTCAACCGCCCACTGAACTCTAGGAGTGGACTCAGGAGCTGGTAGGGTGCTTGAGGATGTCAGGTTCTTCAGGATTCCAGTCGTCGCTCAGCCCACCGTAAAGCGTGTGGTACATCTCGTCGCCGGCGTGCTGCGTGAACTCCACATTTAGGTTGTCCTTACGAAGACCTAAAATCTCGATGCAAGCATCTATAAGCAACTCAGCTAATCTCGACCGCAGCTCAGGAGGCCTCCCTCGACGGATGTCACACATGAGCAACGCTGCCGGACGCGGATCACCCTCACTGCACCGCCAGATGTTGCTCTCGCCCAGTTCACGAATGCAGACCGTTAGCCTGTTTACATTCGAGTGCATCGTCTGGGAGTAAATCTCACCGAAGCGTTTCGCCAGTCGCCGCTTCTCCTCCGAAGAGTGGTGAAATGGTGTTTCGAGCTGCAGATAAGGCATACGCGACCTCACTCACGTCAAGCCGACGCTCTGGTTGGTAGGAGATCCTCGATACGGACCGGTAGTTCACGAATGCGGACTCCAGTCGCATGATGGATCGCAGCAGTGATTGCAGCAGCCGACCCCGCCAAACCAATCTCGCCTATACCCCTCGCTCCTAATTCGTTGACCTCGGTATCAGGATGATTGAGGAACGTCACGTCGATGACAGGCGAATCAGCGTTCGTAGCAAGCATGTAGTCTGCCAAGTTGCTGTTGAGGGGACACCCGAAGCGAGGGTCATACTTCGTCTCCTCGAACAGAGCCATGCCGACGCCCATCACAACTGAACCTTCGATTTGGTTGCGACCGGTGGTCGGATTGATGATGCGGCCGCCGTCGATCACAGTGACGAATCGAGTGACGCGCAGACGTGCGATCTCAGGTTGCCAAGTGATCTCACAGAAGTGGGCTCCGAAGGAATGCAGCGAATAACCGGTGCGAGTTTTCACCCCCGGAGTCGCCGGAGACTTGCCGCCCCCTGTAACAACTTTGAGATTGGCGAGACGGAGAACTTCCTCGAAAGGAACTCGTTTGCCAGGATTCCCCTTTACAGCAATCGAACCCTGCTCGAACGTGAGGTCTTCTTTATGAGCACCATTGAACAGGGTCTGTGCCTGCGATGCGGCACACGTCAGCATTGCCGCAACGGCTTGCCTTGCGGCTTCGACAACTGCAGGGATCACGGACGCCGTGGCGCGGGAAGCACCAGAGAGAGGTCCTGGCGGCAGGATCGTATCTCCGAGCCGCACCTCAATCCGATCCACGGGAAGGCCGACTATCTCCGCAGTCACAAGAGCAAGGACGGTGTACATCCCCGTCCCAATGTCCTGGGTCGCAATCGCTACTCGTGCGGTTCCATCTGTACGCAGCTCAACTTTGGCTTCCGCATCGAAACGCTCCGCGCCCCAGGCACAAGCAGCCATGCCCCAACCGAGAATCAGACCGTCCCGACGCATGGAGCCCACAAGAGGATTGCGTGAGGACCAGCCGAATTTCTCGGCTCCCACTCGCAAGCATTCCGGCAGGTGCCGCGAAGAGAATGGTATGCCTCGGCCTTCGTCATCGGCCGGTTCATTCTTCAGTCGCAGTTCTACCGGATCGATGGATAGCTTGATTGCAAGCTCATCCATCGCAGATTCGATTGCATACAGTCCGGGTACGGCCCCAGGTCCTCGCATGGTCGTCGTCGGGCCCACATTTCTCTTGTGCAACCCGGAAGTGACGCGAAGGTTAGGAACGCTGTACAGGAACGGGGTCGGCTCGCCGCAATCCTCTTTGAAATCGTCGAGCATCGCGGTGTGGCAAACGAAGTCGTGTTGTAGCGAGACAAGTTTGCCATCCGGGGTAGCGCCCAGTCTCATTCGTTGGCGGGTGCGAGCTCGGTGGCCGACAGTCTGAAACATGGATTGCCGGCTGACAACCAGTTTCACGGGGCGGCCGAGTTGCCGGGCGGCGCCAGCCGCAAGGGCCGAGTGTGTCCAGGGGAAGAGCTTACCCCCGAAGCCCGAGCCTAAGAAATGAGATACGACTCGAACATTTTCTCGGGGCACCCCCAACATTTGGCACAGGACGTTACGGTGGTTCACGACTCCCTGCGATGTCTCGTACAGGGTGACGCTATCTCCGTCCCAGACCGCTACCGTGGCGTGAAGCTCAATCGGGTTATGAGTTTCTGCGGGTGTCGCATACGCGTAGTCGATGGTCACAGGTGCGGATTCAAACGCCGCCTGCGCCGCACCGCGTTCACTGTCTACTGCTGGCTTGACCTCATCGGACAAGGTGTCATCGACGTTATGCTCAGACTCTGTGTAGGTGACCTTCAAAGAATCAGCGGCTGCCTGAGCCTGTTCCATCGTTTCGGCCACAATAACCCCGATGTACTGACCGTAGTAGGTGATGACATCATCTTCGAGCGGAGCCCGCTTCTCTTCAACGCGAGCAGTCGGCCGGAGAGCGGGGTCCGTCCGATAGAAGGGGCCAATATTACCTCGGTAGAAGACTGCCTTTACTCCGGGCATACCTTTCACCCTAGTGGCATCGATGGACGCGATCTTTCCGCTAGCGACCGTGCTACAGACGGGAATCGCATGCAACATACTCGGTAGATTGATGTCCGACGTGTAGACAGCGTGCCCGCTCACCTTCAGCGGGCCGTCGATGCGAGGGAGCGAGCCCCCGATCGTTTTCGGTTCAATGCTCTTCGTCATCGACATAATTAGGCCTTCACCAATCCAGAAGCTTGGCGCAGCGCATGCGCTACGCATCTCTGTGCCAATTCGACCTTGAACCCGTTGCCACTCTGAGGGCGAGCTTGAGCCAAGGCGATACGCGCTGCTTTTTCAATTGACTGATTATTGACGGGAGCGCCGGACAGCGCAGCTTCAGCTTCGACGGCTCTCCAGGGCTTTGTCCCGACTCCGCCCATGGCAAGACGCACCTCTCGGAAATGTCCGTCAGCGATCTCTGCCACGACTGCAGCCGAGGAGAGAGCAAACTCATAAGACGCCCGGTCCCTCAGTTTCAAGTAGACCTGCTTCGTTCTCCGACGCGGCGTGGGTACGGTGATGTGCGTGACGAGATCGCCCGGGACCAGTACCGTCTCGACCTGTGGGGTATCCCCGGGCAGGAGGTGGAAATCCCCGATGGGAACTGAACGCTCTGCTCCATCCCCCTTGATATGCACCCTGGCTTCCAGGGCCACAAGCGCGACGTTCATGTCTGAGGGATTCGTCGCGATGCAGTGCTGACTGCCGCCGAGGATCGCGAGCGTACGATTATCTCCCGTGATGGCAGGACAACCCGATCCCGGATCTCGCTTGTTGCACGGCATCGCGGTGTTCCGGAAGTAGATGCAGCGTGTGCGCTGAAGGAGGTTCCCTCCCACGGTCGCCATATTTCTCAGCTGTGCAGATGCTCCGGAAAGGAGGGCTTGCGACAGAACCGGGTAGTGCTCAGTCACGATGGGATGGTGGGCAAGGTCGGAGTTCCGTACCAGAGCTCCGATCTTCATTTCGCTATTAGAAGTCCGCTCCACTCCACTGAACGGCAGGTCGTTGATGTCAACGAGATGCTGAGGTCGCTCGACGGACAACTTCATCAGATCGAACAACGTAGTTCCACCAGCAATGAACCTGACGCTGGCACCCTGTTGAGCTGTGTTCGATTGCGCCGCGAGTTCAATGGCTCTCTGCGGCGATTCGGCCTTGGTGTAATCGAAGATGTCCACGAATCACTTTCCTAACTGAGGCGGCGGACTTGTTGAATCGCCGCGACGATGTTCGGGTAGGCTCCGCAACGGCAGATATTTCCGCTCATTGCTTCCTTGACGTCATGGTCTTCAGAGCCCCAGGGCTCCTTGATCATGGCGACCGCAGACATGATCTGTCCCGAAGTGCAATAGCCGCATTGATATCCGTCGTGCTCAAGAAACGCCTTCTGCATCGGGTGAAGGTTTTCAGGCTCTCCAAGACCCTCGATCGTCGTGATCTTGTGACCTTGGTGCAAGAGCGCTGGCGTCAGACATGAGTTCACCCTTCGACCATCGACATGTACAGTACAGGCACCGCACTGTCCGTGATCGCAACCTTTCTTGGTCCCTGTCAGGAAGGCGGACTCTCGCAAGGTGTCGAGCAGGGACGCGCGCGGATCGATTCTCAGCGGGACAGCCTTCTCATTGATCGTGAGAGTGATTGGAACAAGGCCATCGCTTTGCGCTGCTTCCGCGGAGTTGGTCTGGGCGACAGCATTCCCGGTTGCCGCCATACCGATTGGCGTAACGATCGCTGCTCCCGTAAGGCTCAGTCGCGAGATGAAGCTTCGCCTATCTAGATACGTCGAGTTCTTAGGATCAGTTGCGTCGTCCATACGCGCCTCCTGTGTTAATATTAGACCGGTCTTATCATTTTGGTAAACTGAACGCGCGAGCACACCACGCCACTGACCGTGTTTGCAACTACTGGCACAGGGGGTGAGACCCTGATGCTCGATCCGATAAGGCCCCGATGAATGAGCAACGGACGATCGTAGACAAGTGGAGACAAGGGATGGCATCGATTCTCTTATCCTTGGTTCGCGTACAAGGCTCTAGCTATCGACGTCCCGGCGCACGGCTCCTACTCTGCAAAGACGGTTCCTACGAAGGAAACATCAGTGCGGGCTGCCTGGAGGCCGACCTGCTTCGAAAAGCAGCTTGGCTGGTACGCAAAGGGGTGTGGTCGAACGGTACTCCACATTGTTCGAGGAGGGAGCCGATATCCCGTTCGGTTTAGGCTGCGGAGGTGTGTTGGATATCCTTATCGAGCCCGTGGAGACGCCGGAATGCCACGCGCTTCTGAGCGCTATGGAGAACGCTTTACTCGGTGAAGATCGGTCTGTAGCCACATGGCTCCCTACACATGATTCGCCCCTTGCGCGGGCCGTTCTACTGCACGATGGACAAGCCGCGTTTTTCAGCGCTGGCTTGTCGCCGCGATCACTTTCGCAGATCAGGCTTGCGCTCCCGCAAATCGATAAAACCGACTCAGATGCTCCGCTACTCGAAAAGCTAGCCTCTCCGCAGCGACTTTCATCTTCGGAGCGGGAGATGATGCCAAGCCCCTTGCTGCTATGGCCACACTGCTGGGGTGGCGTGTCACAATCGCGGACAACCGTACGCACCTGGCGAGGAGAGGTCGCTTCCCGGACGCAAACATCCAAATCGCCGAGAGCGTCGAGTCCGCCATCGTTCACATCCATCACCGGGATGCTGCAGTCATCATGAAGGCTTACGTTAGACAATGTCTTTATTAGTGTCTCGGCACAGGATCAGCCCGCTACAGAGTCAGTCCTCACACACTTGGATACCGGGCATCTATCGCTCGTACAGCCAACTGTACAGATGACTGTAGATATGCGACACTGGTTATATGGAAAGAAGGCACGCAGTGGAACAAGAGACAGATAACACAGCAGAGCTCGCGGCCGAACTTCGTTCCATGTTAAAGAAGCTGAAGCGACGCCTTCAGGAGCAAGGCGGCAAGAATGACTTGAAACCTTCGCAAACGGCCGTCATTCTTCGTCTCGAAAGGGACGGCCCTTCGGCTGTGTCGACCCTCGCGCGAGGTGAAGAAATGCGTCCCCAATCGATGAGCGCGATCATCGAGGCATTGCGTGATCTTGGTCTCGTAGAAGGTATAGCGGACCCAAATGACGGTCGACAGACTTTGATGACCCTTACCCGAAAGTGTAGGGCGTGGCTCAAAAACGGTCGCGCTGCAAGGCAAGACTGGCTCACGAACTCGATTCAGAAAAAGCTTTCCCAATCGGAGCAGGAGACGCTCTCCAAAGCTCTCCGTTTGCTTGCACGTTTCGTCGCTGAAGAGTAGGTCCGATTCACGCGTCCCCACCAAGGAGAAAAGATCATGCCGCTTACACAGCTCGATGCCAACACCGCCCTCATCGTTGTCGATTTGCAGAAAGGGATCGTGGGTTATCCACTCATCGATCCTGTTGGCCCCGTCATCGAACACTCCCAGAAACTGAGCGATGTGTTCCGTCAAAAGGGACTTCCTGTGGTCCTCGTTAATGTGGCGGGCGGAGCACCAGGCAGAACGCAGCAACCCCGCCCCCAACGGGCATTTCCAGATGGCTGGACCGAACTTGTTCCAGAACTCAAGGCGCAGGATGGCGATCTTCTCGTCACGAAGCATTCATGGGGAGCATTCGCGAACACGGATCTCGATGCAAAGCTGAAAGAACGCGGCGTAACGCAGGTCGTCATCACGGGCATTGCAACTGCGACCGGGGTAGAGGCGACGGCTCGACAGGCCTATGAGCTGGGATACAACGTGACACTTGTTACAGATGCGATGACCGACATGCGCGCCGAAGCGCAGCAATACAGCGTCACGAACGTATTTCCGCGCTTGGGAGAAACAGGATCGACCCAAGAGGTGCTCGACCTGCTTGCGAACCGCTAAACGCAGACAACCCTGTCGTGCGGCAGATGGAGTCTGCATCTATGAAGAACTTGGCTGCGGGCGCCTTCCGCGCTCTGAAGGTTTACAACTACAGGGTCTGGACGGCAGGGGCCTTTGTCTCCAATATCGGCACGTGGATGCAGCGTGTGGCGCAGGACTGGTTGGTACTCACCCAGCTTACACATCACGATGCGTCCGCACTCGGTGTCGTGATGGGACTGCAGTTTGCTCCTCAACTGCTGCTCCTGCCATGGTCGGGCCTTGCAGCTGACTCCTTTAATCAACGTAAGCTGCTCATGCTGACACAGGCTTTGATGGGCTTCCTGGCGCTCGCGTTAGGCGTGCTGACGGTTGCAGGAACGATACGGCTGTGGCAGGTCTACGTATTTGCTTTCCTCTTTGGCTCGGCAGCCGCGTTGGATGCGCCGGTACGGCAAACCTTCGTCGCAGAACTGGTGGGTGACGAATACCTCACCAATGCCGTCGCGCTGAACTCCACCTCCTTCAATGCTGCCCGCATGATCGGGCCGGCGCTCGCGGGCCTCCTGATTGCCAGAATTGGAACAGGTTGGGCGTTCTTGCTCAATGGAGTCTCGTTTGCCGCGGTACTCATCTCGATGTCGCTCCTGCGCGTCGCAGACCTGAATCCAAATCCGAGGGCGAACCGGAGCGCGAGCGGCTTCATGGAAGGCTTTCGCTATGTCTGGCACAGACAGGATCTTCGCGCCATCCTCGTCATGCTCGCGCTGATCGGGACCTTCGGCCTGAACTTCCCAATCTTCATCTCGACGATGGCGGTCAAGGTGTTTCATGCCGATGCGAAAGGTTTCGGCTTGCTCTCCTCGATTATGGCCATCGGTACGGTCGCTGGAGCGTTCCTTGCCGCTGGCCGAGAAAAACCAAACTTCATTTCGCTGCTTGCTGGTTCCGCAGTTTTCGGTATCGGATGCACACTTGCGGCTCTTGCCCCTGGATACTGGTGGTTCGCCGTTGCGCTCGTAGTGATCGGGGTAGCCGCGCTTACTTTTACGAACGCGACCAACAGCATGATGCAGTTGGACACTGAACCTGCGATGCGCGGTCGCGTCATGGCGTTGCGGGTCGGGGTCGCACTCGGCGGCACACCCGTAGGAGCTCCGATCGTTGGCTGGGTTGCGAATCATTTCGGACCCCGATGGGCTTTAGCCATCGGTGCCTTATCCGGTGTGCTTGCCGCAATCATAGCTTGTTACATGCTGCTGTCACCTTCAGGAAAGATCTCACGCCATCAGACGAACACGCAGTGTGGCTGATATCGGTGCACGCCGCGAACCGAAGTCGGCGTGAATTCTAGATAATTATTTAAGACGCTCTTCTCTTCAGAATGATTCTCGATAACCCGAAATCGCCAAGGCACTCACCGACTGCAAAATGGGGGATGAGAAGCCGCCTGGTGTTTGGGAATTCTGAATTGGCCGGCTAGTCACAAACGCATGGAGGAATGCACGTTTGGCAGTCAAGATAGAGTCCTATCGTTTATGGGGACCCAATTATGATTTGGGAACCTGAGTTGCAACCATCAGGATTCTCTTCATTGTGATCTGCCCTCAGTGAACGGGCGGCGTCAATGCATTCCACGCGGCGTGGGAGTCCATATAGTCTCTCCAATGCGAGATCTTCCGGTTCTCGATATGAATGATTGAGCAAAACCGATTGTTGTATTTTCCTCCTGTTGCGAGGACTGTTCCATGGACTTCATATTCGATGACAATGACACGGCCTGCGTCTGTTGAGTGGACAACTAAATTATCTGCGGATTGTAGCTGGATGATGCTGACGTAACCCTTAAAGGCATTCATCAAGTCGGTTCGTCCGCGAATAACACGTGGCCAGCCGAGATCATAGAGGACCTCGTAGATAGTGTCGTCGCTGACGGTGTCAAAGAAGTGCTCGCCTTCCACAAGCTCACCCAATGCACGTCGGACCAAACTGAAGTAGGGATCGGCTGCCTTGTAGGCAACGTATTTCCGAGTAGACATTCTAGACTCTTCCACTCACCTCACTATGTTCAACGAGGTGACTCTCAAGTATGAAGCCGTTATTAAACAGCGTAGCATTCCAGTAGCAGGTTGCCACACAACTCAATTCTGAGAAGTGCGCTTCCTCCTCCACCCCAGATGCACGCCCGGAGTCGAACACAGCAGCCTTCCCCTTTTATCACGGATGAAGAAACGTTGTTGTCAGGATAAATCTCAGACTTCCGCCCCACGTCGATGAGTGATTCAGCCTGAAAATATCGCCAACTGAGATCTGGCGTAGTAAACACAAGCCGGCTTGTCTGGACCAACCGATCCACAGTGGCGCCCATGTTCGATGCCCCATCCAACTTAGGCGCCACCAAAATCCGACCGTCTCTACTCGACTCCGCGTACGAACGCTTCGATGGTTGTGGGTCCGTGAAACTTCTCAGTTCCAGGATTGCCAAAGTGAATCCACCCAGAGTTGAAGCCCTTGACCATCTCGATATATAAGCCAGTCCGATCTGCGGGAGTGCCCATCGCCTCCAGAACGCTTTGCCACGCCCGCTCGGGGAGGGGCACAGCCTTCACATCACGACCCAGTACTTTGCCGAACGCGGTTGCAACTTCGTGCAGGTCCGTTCCGCCTTTTGGCCCATCGACTTCGAGCACGCGTTCGCCAGTCCAGCTCTGCTGCAGCACCTGAGCGCCAGCCAGACCGATGTCACGAGTGGCGACCAGAGGGAACTTACGATCGAGTGGCGCATAGAAGAAGGGCATCTCGCCAGTCGTG
>Ga0302150_10000826_pt1 | contig 13321 bp, 9 predicted proteins | sample I_Bog_N1_2_FD_198635 | JGI IMG/M metagenome (GOLD analysis project Ga0302150, IMG submission 198635) | Peat permafrost microbial communities from Stordalen Mire near Abisko, Sweden - I_Bog_N1_2 | ecosystem: Environmental > Terrestrial > Soil > Wetlands > Peat | place: Sweden: Abisko, Stordalen... | reverse complement strand
TCGTGATTGACGAGTATGGCGGGGTGGCGGGGCTGGTGACGATTGAGGATTTGATTGAGGCGATTGTTGGGGAGATTGAGGACGAGCACGACACGGAGACGGATGGAGATGCTCCTGTAGCGGAGCCAGAGGGGACGTGGGTGGTGCCCGGTAGCTTTGAGGTGGATCGGCTACGCGAATTATTGGAGGAGTCGGGTGAAGGCGCGGAGGTGGGAGAGAGTTTGGGAGACGATCTGGACGAGGACATGGACGACGAGGAGAGCCTCACGCAGCTGCTCAGGAACTACGAGGCGACTACGGTGGGAGGGTTGGTGAGCGAGATGGCGGGGCACATTCCTCTGCCGGGCGAGGTGGTGGAGGATGGCCCGCTGCGGCTGGAGGTGATGGCGTCGACGGACCGGCGGGTGGAGCGGGTGCGGGTAGGGTTGATGGGATTTCCGGCGGGTGGGGACGCTTAGGGCGCGGGAGTGCAATGATAGAGAGATGGCATTACGTACTGGTTTCGTCTCGATTATTGGCCGCCCGAATGCAGGCAAGTCGACGTTGTTGAATGCATTGCTGGGGCAGAAGCTGGCGATCGTAACGCATAAGCCGCAGACTACGCGGACTCGTATCCAAGGCGTGCTGGAGCTGCCGGTGCGGAAGAAGGCCAAGGGCGACGCTGGGAGGGCGCAGGCGCAGGTGGTGCTGGTGGATACTCCGGGGGTGCATAAGCCGGAGACGCAGCTGGACAAGCGGATGATGCAGGAGGTGCATGATGCGCTCGAGACTCGAGATGCGGTGATCTTTCTGGTGGATGTGACGCATCGGCTGCCGGTGGCGGAGAAGCCCAGGACGAGCGAAGAGTTTGCGGAGGCTCGCAAGGTGAGGACTCTGGGGCAGCATCGGCGTCTGCTGTCGAAGGCGGAGGATGATTTTTCGCTGCAGCTGGTGAAGAAGCTGGATTGCCCTGTGATTTTGGTCCTGAACAAGATTGATGCTCTGCCGAAGAGTGCGCTGCTGCCATTGATCGCGCATTGGACGTCACTGCATACGTTCGCGGATGTGATTCCGATTTCGGCGAAGAAGAAGGAGGGGTTGGAGCTGCTGCTGGACAAGGTGGTCGCTCGGTTGCCGGAGGGACAACGGTATTTTCCGAAGAATCAGTTGACTGATCAGCCGGAAAGATTCTTGGCGGCGGAGATTATTCGAGAGAAGATTCTGTTGTTGACGGGCGAAGAGGTTCCCTATGCGGCGGCGGTGGTGATTGAACGCTGGGAAGAGCCGGAAAGCTTGAAGAAGGACAAGGCGGGTCGTCTGCCGGTGACAAAGATTACGGCGGCGATCTTCTGCGAGCGCGAGGGCCAGAAGGCGATTTTGATCGGCAAACAGGGAGCGATGCTGAAACAGATTGGCACCACGGCTCGTAAGGACATTGAAGGGCTGCTGGGGACGAGGGTGTTCCTGGAACTGTTTGTGAAGGTGCAGGACGAGTGGAGAAGCTCACGCGGGTTTGTAGAGGAGTTGGACTGGCGGCGACAGTTGGAGCAGTTAGCGGAGACGCAGCATAGAAATCGGCCGGACCAAGGTAAGGATGTGGCGGAGAGCCGGACGGAACCGGTGGAGGATACTGAGTGATCGATTTTCTGCAGTGGGGAGCCGTTCTCGGCTTGAATCCCCGAACTGCCCGCGTCGCTGACTTGAAAGCAGGCAGCTTGCGCCTGGTGGCGATTACCACGGAGATGCTGGCGGCAGAGCATAGCGGAGACGCTGCAGGATTGGGGTCGCTGCTGCGGGCGAAGCTGACGCAAGAGTGGCCGCCGGTGGACTGGGAGCCGCATGTATATCGGATCATTCAGAAGCAGTACGACGAATGGCCGGGAAGCTTCGGGTGGCATCGCTACGTGGTGCTGGATGGCGGGTTAGGGAGAGCACGGACGCTGGTGGGTGCGATTGGCGGATTTCCTCGGGCGCAGGGAGACGTGGAGATTGGGTACTCTACGCTGCCGGGGTTTCAGCGGCGAGGATATGGGACGGCTTCGGCGCGGACGCTGGTGGAGTGGCTGCTGACGCTGGAGGGGGTGCAGTCGGTGAGCGCTCAGGCGTATCCGCAGGTGGTGGAGTCGATCAAGGTGATGGAACGGTGCGGGATGAGCTTTGTGGGCGAGGGCGATGATCCGGGGACGCTGCGGTATCGCAGAATGCGCTAGATCTATCAGGCCGCGCGCGAACAGTGCTTTGGTGGCGAAGAACGGCTAGGTGGGAGTTCGGAGCAGCAAGTACGTGCCGGCTATGGTGAAGAGCAGGTCGGGAGACCATGCGGCGAGGATGGCGGGGAGAGAATTGACATCGCCGAGATTTTCGAAGATTCCGGCGATGACCCAATAGCAGATGGCTACGCCAATCGCCGTGCCGATGCCGGCGACTCCTCCACGCTTGCCGGCGAACAGGGAGAATGGGATGGCCAGGATGGCGAGGACCAGCGTCATGAGGGGATAGGCGAGCTTGCGATTCAGTTGGACGCGGAGACGCATGGTCTCAAAGCCGCTTTGCTCCAGGTCGCCGATGTACGTGGATAGCTCTTTGTAGGACATTTGCTCGGACTGGCGGTCTTCTTTTTTGAAGTAGCCTGGTTGCTCGTGGATCTCAGGGAAGGTGGAGACGCTGAAGGGCTGGTAGGTGGCGGTGGCTTCGCCCTGGAAGGTACGTTGCCAGCCATTTTCAAAGACCCACTCGTCGAGCTTGTCATCCCATCGGGCACTTTGGGCGAAGATGCGGCGGGTGAGGTTGAAGGTGCCGGGCTGGAACTCGAAGACGGTGAGGTTGGCGAAGACGTTCTTATCGGGATCAAAAAACTGGTAGTAGAAGATGCGAGTGGGCTGGGCTTGGTCGCCCTTTTGTTCACTGGTCTGGCCGGACATCCAATTCTTATCGGGGCGAAGAAAGGTCTGGGCAGGCTTTCCCTTGATCTCGGAGAGGAGAGCTTCCTGGCGGCGGTTGGCAGCGGGGAGGTAGGTCTCGTCGAAGGCGAAGAGCAAGGCCGAGAGGATGGTGGCAACGACCAGCATGGGAGCGACGATGCGGTAGAGGCTGATACCGGTGGCCTTCATGGCCGTGAGCTCGCTGTTGCGATTGAGCGCGCCGAAGGTGATGAGGACGGCGACGAGCGAACAGAGGGGGAGTACGGAGTTGAGTATGAAGGGCACGAGATTCAGGAGATAGTCGCCGACGACGACGAGGGGTGTGCGGTAGCGGAGGATGTCTCCGATGAGCTCGAAGAAGGTGAAGATGATGAAAAGGATCGTCAGGCCAACGAGGACGAGAGCGAAGTTGCGAAGGAAGGCGCCCATGACGTACTCGTCAAGGATGAGGGGAAAGCGGATGCGAAGGGCGCGGCGGAGGCGCTGGACGAGAGCTCCGTCGCCAATGTGGTGGGCGCGGAATTGATCGCCGGAAGCGGTGTCGCGGCGTAGGCGGTCGAAGAGTTTGGTGAAGGCCTGTCCGATGCTGGCGAAGAGTTCGATGACGGCTCCGCCGCGGGAGATCTGTTGCAGGAGAAGAATACCTGCGAGGGCGAAGAGGATGTTGGCTCCCCATACCCCGAGGACTGGGGGAAGCTTGCCTTGTCGCGCGAGAGCGATGCCGACCGAGGAGAGGAAGTAGTAGATGAAGACGAGGGCGAGGGTAACAACGAAGCCTGCTCCTTTACCTCCGCGCTTGGAGGAGATGCCGATGGGAACTCCCACCAGCATGAGGACAAGGCAAGCGGTGGGGAAGGCGAATCGGTTATTGAGCTCGATCTGGTAGCCGCGCGCGGCGGTGCCGGGGGCGTGGGCGAGGCGCCAGAGCTGAGGGAGGGCGATGGCTTCGTTGCGGGTGTTGAGGCGAGTGAGGTGGGAGCCAGCTTCCTGCTGGCCGGTCTGCATGGGGAGTTCGGTGGTGAGGAAGGTGGTGATGTCGTACTGACCGGGATTGGAGAGAGCTATGTCGTGGCGGCTACCGTTGGCGAGCTCGAGGCGGAGGGTTTGGGAGGGACCGGCGAGGACGGTGGCTTCGTTGGCGGTGATGATGTGGGGAGAGGCGGGCTTGGTGAGGTCGGCTATGAAGACGTGGCGCCAGATGGCGGTGCCGTTTGCTCCGGGGATGACGTCCTGCGCGTAGAGGACGTAATTCTTGAAGTCTTCATAGAAGACGCGGGGCTGTATTTCAACGGTGGCCTGGCTGGTCTTCGAGACGTCTTCGTAGTGGAGGAGGGCCTGGGCGGCGCGGGGAGATACGAAGAGGGAGTTTGCGAGGCCGAGGATCCAGCAGACGATGGCAAAGATGCTGACAATGCGGACGAAGGAGACGACGCCGAGGCCGGAGGCGCGCATGGCAGTGACTTCGCTATCGGCTGCGAGGCGGCTGAGACCGAGAAGGATGCCGATGAGCACGGCCATGGGGATGGTGAAGGAGAAGAAGCCGGGAAGGAGATAGCCGATGAGTCGGAGGACGTCGAAGGGAGAGGCGACGCCGCGGACCGCGAGCTCCATAATGGGGAGCAAGTAGCGCATGAAGAGGATGAAGGTAAAGAGCACTCCGCCGAGCAGAGCGTAGCCAGTGATTTCGCGGAGGATGTAACGAGTGAAGATTCGCACGGTTGGTCCGCGGGAGGCGGTGACTTGAGTGTATCGCGGGGAGAGAGTTGTTAGTTCTTAGTTGTTAGTTCTCAGTTGAGACTGCGGGGAGGCTTCGGAGTCGCAGGGAGTTGGCTAGAACGCTTACGGAGCTTAGGGCCATGGCTGCGGAGGCGAGGATCGGGCTTAGGAGGATGTGGAAGTGCGGGTAGAGGACGCCCGCAGCTAGAGGGATGCCAATGAGGTTGTAGATGACGGCCCAGCCGAGGTTCTGGCGCATGATGTGCGTGGTGCGGCGGGCGATCTGGATGGATAGAGGGATGAGGCGCAGGTCATGGTGGAGGAGGAGGATGTCACCAGCTTCGCGGGCGAGGTCTGAGCCGGAGGCCATGGCAAGGCCGGCGTCGGCTTGCGCCAGGGCGGCTGCGTCGTTGATGCCGTCGCCGACCATGGCTACTTTTTTGCCGGAGGACTGAAGGGTGCGGATGGCGGCTAGCTTTTCTGCGGGTAGGAGATGGGATTGGATGTCGGCTATGCCAGCGGCTTGGGCGATCGGAGCTGCCGAGGCGGCGATGTCTCCTGTGAGCAGGACTGGATGGACGTGGAGGGCGTTGAGTTGCGCGATGGCCAGGGTGGCGGTGGGGCGGAGCTCGTCGGTTGCAAAGAAGACAGCCTGGGGGATGTTGTCGAGGAGGAGATAGAGGGGCGTGGCATTGGCGAGGTTGGCGGGGGCCAGGAGTTCTGGGGGTGGGGCCGTGGTTAGGAGAGCAGCGTTGCCTAACGCTAGTTTCCGGTTGGCAATGGTGGCGGTTAAGCCGGTGCCGGGGAGGGTGATTAGGTTTTCGATGGTGGGGGCTGCGGCGGGTTCGCCCGTGGAGCTGTGGGTCTCTCCACTGCGCTTCGCTTCGGTCGAGATGACAGAGTTTTCGTAATAGGCGACGACTGCTTGGGCGAGGGGGTGGGTGGAAAGGCGCTCGGCGGCGGCGGCGTAGGTTAGGAGGGTTTCGGCTGGGAGGGTTGCGGTGCGGGCCAGGACGAAGGCGGCTATGCGGGGGCGGCCTTCGGTGAGAGTTCCGGTTTTGTCGAGGGCGATGGTGTCGACGGTGGCTAGGCGCTCGAGGGCTTCGCCGCCCTTGATGAGGAGGCCGGATTGAGCGGCTCTGCCTAGTGAGACCGTGATGGCGGCGGGGACGGCGAGGCCCATGGCGCAGGGGCAGGCGATGATGAGGACCGCAATGGCGATGGAGAGGGCGCGAGCGAAGCCTTCGTGATGGCCGTTGGTGTTTTCGACGATGGCCCAGACGGCGAAGGTGAGACTGGCGAGGCCAAGAACAGTGGGGACGAAGATGGCGGAGGCTCGGTCCGCGAGACGCTGCATAGGGGCGCGGCTGGACTGGGCCTGGGAGAGTAGGCGCTGCATCTGGGCGAGGGTGGAGGCTGCGCCTATGGCTGTGGCGCGGAGGACTAGTGGGCCGTCAAGGTTGAGAGTACCGCCGGAGACGCGCTCGCCTACGGAACGCGTGATGGGGAGGGGTTCGCCGGTGAGCATGGACTCGTCGATGGAGCTGCGGCCGTAGAGGATGAGGCCGTCGAGGGGGATGCGATCGCCGGGGAGGACGCGGATGAGGTCGTCCGGCTCGATGGCGGATAGGGGAAGGAGGGTTTCGGGGGCGTTGGCGTAGTCCGTGGAGTTGGTTGCGAGATTGAGGAGGCGGGCGTTGGAGGATTCTAGTTGGGTGAAGCCTCGGAGAGCGCTGGTGGCACGGGCGCGGGCACGGGCTTCGAGCCATCGGCCGGCGAGGAGGAAGGCGAGGATGAAGATGACGGCTTCGAAGTAGACGTCGGAGGCAAGACCGTGGCGGGTGAAATAGGTGGGGGCGATGGTGGCGACGAAGGACGAGGCAAAGGCGGCTAGGGTGCCGAGCGCGACCGTGGTGTTCATGTTGGTGGAGCGGTGGCGGGCGGCGTTCCAGGCGGCGGAGTAGATCTCGGGCGCGGCAAAGACCATGGTGGCAAGGGCTAGCGCGCAGAGGATCCAGCGGACGGGCTGGGTCGGGAGGTCCATGAGGATGGACGGCATGAGTGGTGCGAGGACTTGGGCGAATGCGTGAAGCAGCGGGTCGGAGCTCGTTGCGGAGGACATCATCAGCGGCATGGACAGAAGCATGGCCACGGCGCCGCCGAGGAGAGCAAGGAGAGTGCGGAGGCCGAGGTGGCTTTCCTCCATGTCCATTGTGGCCATGTTTGCTGCCCCGGCGGGGTCGGCGCTAGGCAGCGAGGCGGTGTAGCCGGAGTTGTGGACGGCGGTGATGAGCGTGCTGGCGTCGACGGGCAAGGAGGTGGTGACCTGCGCGGTGTGCGCCATGAGATTGACGCTGGCGGAGGTGACGCCGGGAACGGCTTCGAGGGCGCGCTGGACGTGGATCTGGCAGGAGGCGCAGGTCATACCCTGGACGTTCAGAAAGGTCACGTCGTGCGGCGCCTGTTCGGTCATGCTCCGGTCGATTCTACGAAGGCGGGATAGCCAGCGGAGGTGAGGGCCTGCTGGATCTGCTCGGGCTTAGCGGAGGTCTGGATGCGCGCGCTTCCGACGCGAACCTCTTCGGCATGGGTATCCGGCAAGGCATTGAGGGTTTGCGTTACGCGGCGGATGCAGGAGCCGCAGTGCATGTTGTCAATGCGTAAGACGAGAGTCGACATGATTAAGACGAGAGTCGACATGATTAATAGGATGCGCCAACGCGGGTTAGGTCGCGGTGACGGTGGGCACGCCGACCAGTGGGACGGAATCGGACTAGGAGGGGTCAGGGAGGAAGCGGTAGCCAACTCCGCGGATGGTGAGTAGGTGGATGGGTTTGGAGGGGTCAGGTTCGAGGTAGCGGCGGAGGCGGACGACGAAGTTGTCGATGGCGCGGGTATCGGTATCTTCTTTCACATGCCAGACGTTTTCGAGGAGTTCGGAGCGAGGGACGATCTTTGCGGGATGGTCGAGGAGGTAGCGGAGCAGATCGGCTTCCATGAGGGTGAGGTGGATGGTTTTTTCGGCTTCCTGAGGGTTGTCGGAGCGGATCTCAAGATTCTCAAGATCGATGATGCGTCCGGCGAGAGTGTATGTGGGTGTGGGCTCGGGTACGGGAGGCTGGATGCTGAGGGCATCGCTGGGGAGGGTGCTTTGCCAGTGCATGCGGCGAAGAAGGGCGGTGAGGCGAGCGAAGAGGACGCCGAGGTCGAAGGGCTTGGGGAGGTAGTCGTCGGCGCCGGCGCTGAAGCCTTCGACGATATCTTCGGCTCGGCCGCGGGCTGTAAGAAGGAGGACGGGGGTGTAGCGGTTCGCTCTGCGCAGCTCGCTCACGATGGAAAAACCGTCGCGGCCGGGCAGCATGACGTCGAGAAGGATGGCGGTGGGCGGGTCTGGAGCTCCCGGGGCTGTGGCGTCGAGGAGCCAGGCGAGAGCGGCATTGCCGTCGGATTCATGGTGCGTGCGGTAGCCCTCGGCCTCCAGGTTGAAGATGAGGCCTTGGGCGAGGTGTTCCTCGTCTTCGACGATTGCGATGAGTGTGGGTTTGGGCGTCGGCTTGGTCATGAGCAGGTGTAATGCTTTCCGCAGATTCTATCTGGCGGCTTCTATCTGCGAAGCAGGGGAGGAAGGAGGACGCTCAGGCCGTTCCATGCGATCTGGATGCCGATGCAGAAGAGGATGAAGGCGACGACGCGAAGGATTCCGTGGGCGGTTTCGGGCGAGATGGAGCGCGATATCCGAGGGGCATAGGCATAGCAGAGATAGACGCTGGCGCTGAGAAGGACGATGGCGGCGAGCAGGCCAGCGTAGGCGAGCAGAGTCTGGGTGATGACTGGCTGCCTGGCGTGGACGCTGAGGGTGAGCATGATGACGATAGAGCCGGGGCCGGCGGTGATGGGAAAGGTGAAGGGATAGAATGCCTTGCTCTTGAGGCTCTTGATCTCGAGTTCGGTGACGGCAGGTAGCGTGGTTTCGGTTTTTTCGCGGCTGGGTGCGCTGTCTTTCTGGTTGAGGAGCGACCAGCCAATCATGGCGATGACGATGCCTCCGGAAACCTGCATGATGGGCAGAGAGATTCCGAAAAAACCGAGCAGAGAAGACCCGATGAGGGCAATGACGATAAGGAAAATAACGGTGTTGAAGGCGATCTTGCGGGCGAGCGATCGGTAGACCTCAACGGGCGCGAGACCTACCAGGCCGAGGAAGACGAACGCAGAGCCGAGAGGGTTGACCAGGGGAAGAAGCGCGCTGAAGCCAAGAACGAAGAATTTCCAGACAAGATACATGTGTTCCCCGGCGATAGGGTGTTCCGGCGGTGAGCCTGCTAGAGGTGATTGTACGTGGGCTGTTGAGGGGGCTGAGAGGATTATTGCCGTGGTGTTTTTGCGCCGGGGTCTCCGACGAGCAGAGGGAGTTTGAGCTGGAAGGTTGTTCCCTGGCCGAGGCCGTCGCTCATGGCGCGAACACTGCCGCCGTGTTGGACGGCGATGGTGCGAACGAGGAAGAGGCCGAGGCCAGTGCCTTTGATCTTGACCTGGTCGTTGGACGGAGCGCGGTAGAAGCGCTTGAAGATGCGCTTGAGCTCGCGGGGAGGAAGGCCGAGGCCGGTATCGGTGATGGAGAGGACGGCCCAGGTGTAGCGCTGGATACCGATGCGGCAGGTGATGTGAACACCGGCAGGGGAGTACTTCACCGCGTTGTCGAGAAGGTTGAGGACGGCGGTGCGGAGGTCTTCGCTGTTGGCGAGGACGAAGAGGCGAACGCTTCCGGAGATGTCTTCGAGGGTGATGTCTTCGGGCTGGAGGTGATGGCGGAGAAGAACGGTAGTGATGCAGTCGGCGACCAGGGGGTGGAGTTCGACGCGGGTCCGCTGGTGGACACGCTGGCGCTGGCCGAGCTCTCCGGCTTTGAGCACGGTTTCGACCGTGGCGAGAAGGCGGTCGCTGTCTTCACGCATGATGGCGTAGAAGCGCTGGCGCTGCTGCTCGTCTCCGGGGTGTCGCTGCAGGGTTTCGAGGTAGAGGCGGATGCTGGCAATGGGGGTTTTGAGCTCGTGCGTGACCGCTTTGAGGAAGGAATCCTGGCGCTCGTTGCGCCGGACTTCGCGGACCAGGAAGATGGTGTTGATCACGACGCCGGCGATAAGGATGGAGAAGAGGATGATCCCAACGAAGTCGATGGCGAGGCGGCGGCCGTTGTTGTGGATCCAGGTAATGTTGAGGACGATCGCGAGCACGGTGAGGCACACGCCGAGCGTGATGAAAAATGCTCTGGTCCCGCGGCGGCGTGTGAGGTTCATTGCTTAGAGTGTAGAGCTTAGAGGGGAGAGTGTAGAAAAACAAAGGCCGCCTCCGAAGAGGCGGCCTTTGTGGGGCGCGGAGGATGGAACTTAGTCCATGTAGGCGCCGGCGGGTTTGGGTGAGGCGGGATCGAACTTCGCAATCTGGACTTTCTTCGCGAGGCCGAGTTTTTCGAGCAGCCAGATGCCGTAGTAGTTGACGTCGAACTCGTACCAGGCAAGGCCGTGGCGCGCGCTGACGGGGTGGGCATGGTGATTGTTGTGCCAGCCTTCGCCGCCGGTGAGAATGGCGACCCACCAGTTATTGCGGGAGTCGTCCTTGGTCTCAAAGCGGCGCTTGCCCCAGAGATGGGTGGCGGAGTTGACGAGCCAGGTGGCATGGAGGCCGACGGTCACGCGGAGGAAGGTTCCCCAGAGCAGCATGCCGATGGCGCCTACTGCGCGGTGGCCGGGCGAGAGCGCGGCGCCGAGGGCGAGCTGCAGGAGGCCGGTGACGACGAGCGGCACGTAGTGGTATTTCGAGAGCCAGACGTGGACGCGATCGCGTGTGAGGTCGGGAGCGTAGCGGCCGAGAAGAGCAGTCTCGGAGTGTAGAGCGCGACCGGAGAGGATCCATCCGGCGTGGGCCCACCAGGTTCCATCGTGAGGGGTATGGGGGTCGCCGGCCTGGTCGGAGTTCTGATGATGGACGCGGTGGGTGGCCACCCAGAAGATGGGGCCTCCCTCGAGGGCGAGGCAGCCGCACGCGGTAACGAAGTACTCGAGCCACTTGGGAACGCGGTAGCCGCGGTGCGTAAGCAGGCGGTGGTAGGCCATGCCGATCCCGACATTGATGGCGAAGAAGTACATGACGAAGAAGGCGGCGAGGTTCTTCCAGGAGAAGAAGAAGAGTGCGGCGATGGCTCCGACATGGAAGAGGCCCATGGCGATGGTCGTAATCCAGTTGATGCGACCCTGCTGGTGCTCGCGGCCCATGCGCAGGTCTTGCTTGATCTTTTGCGTGACCTGTTGGACGGCGAGGAGCGGGTTGGCAGGGGGGGCGGTGCGTTCGACTTCGGGTAACGTTGTATTCATGCTGGGGCTCGATCCTTGGGAGTACGGTGTAGTACAAGTCCTATTTCTGACGATACTCGGAGGTTGAAGCCGCGTGTGTAAGACATTTGTAATGGCCCGTGCGGACAAATTTGATGGGGTAATCGGTGGAGGGATGAGTGTTGCACGATGGCGGACGATGCTTTGTGGGACGTTGATGGCGTTGGGTTTAGGTGTGCCGGCTGGGGGGCAGTCGACAGTGGATTTGCCGTCGAGCAAACAGCTGTTGCTGCCGGCTTCTGGTGGGACGCAGAGGTTGAACAGCTTGCCGATGTCGCTAGCCGTTTCTCCAGATGGACGGTGGGTGGTGAGTTTGAATGCGGGGTATGGGACGTATGAGTCGGGGTATGCGCAGTCGCTGGCGGTGATGGATACGCAGACGGGAGCGGTGAAGGACTTCCCGGATGAGCGCGTGGGGGCGGAGGCGGCGCAGACATACTTTTCAGGACTGGCGTTTAGTACGGATGGGACGAAGGTGTATGCGAGCCTGGCATCTTCGAGCGCGCCGGCGGGCGACGGTGCGAAGAAGATTGGGAATGGATTAGTCGTGTATGGATTCGCGAATGGGGTGCTGAAGGCCGAAGGGTTTCTAAGGCTGCCGCTGGTGAAGCTGGGGGCCGGGCGGCATACGACGTATGGGTCTGAGGCGACGATGGGGGTGCCGTATCCGGCGGCGATTGCGGTGGTGCCGGGAGCGAAGCTGCGGCTGCTGGTGGCGGAGAATCTATCGGACTCGGTTGCGCTGATGGATGCTGCCACTGGTGAGATTGAGCGGACGTTCGATGTGAGTGAGAGCGCTAGTGTGCCTTCGACGTATCCGATTGCGCTGGCGGTGACGAAGGATGGGAAGAGGGCGTTTGTAGCTCTTTGGAATGCCAGCGAGGTGGTGGAGTTGGACCTCGTGAGCGGCAAAGTGATGCGGAAGCTGGCTCTGCTGAAGCCGAAGTCGGATATTGCGCCGGGGACGCATCCCTGTGCGCTGCTGCTGGATGAGCGTGCGGGCTTGATGTATGTGGCGCTGTCGAATCGGGATGCGGTGGCGGCGGTGGCGATTGGGACGGAGCGTGCGCCGGCGCTGGGAGTGCGCGGGTACTTCGATACGAGGTTGCCGGGGCAGAGCTACTTTGGAGCGGAGCCGGTATCGCTGGCGATGAATGCGGAGCGGACGAGGCTGTATGCGGCAAACCTGGGGTCGGATGCTGTGGCGGTCTTCGATTCGCGTAAGTTGCGCGGAGTGGAGAAGGCGAAGGGGTTCGTTGAGCCGTTGGGCTTTGTGCCGACGGAGTATATGCCGCTAGCGCTGGCTTCCGTTGGTGGGAAGCTGTATGTAACGACGGATAAGGGCAAAGGGACGGGGCCGAACAACTTCCCGCAGAGGGTGACGACGGACGGCGCGGGGCGCAAGGGAGGGTCTCATACGTACATTGCGACGCTGCTGTATGGGTCGCTGGCGACGCTGGATGAGAGCGCGGTGGATGCGGGGCTGAAGGCTTCTACCGAGACGGTGCTGGAGTCCAACCGGATGAAGGCGGCGAAGGAGACGATCGCGTTTGCAGGCGGTGGGACGAGTCCGATCAAGCATGTGATCTACATCATCAAGGAGAACCGCACGTACGATCAGGTGCTTGGCGATCTGAATAAGGATGGCAAGCAGATTGGTAATGGGGATCCGTCGCTGACGATGTATGGACGGTCAATTACTCCGAATCAGCATGCGTTGGCTCTGCAGTTTGGGGTGCTGGATAACTTCTATGACTCGGCGGAGGTCTCAGGCGACGGGCATGTTTGGTCCAATGCGGCGATTGGTACCGACTATCTAGAAGATACCTGGCAGCAGAACTATCGCGGCGGGCAGAGGACGTATGACTACGAGGGGATGGTTGCGGATGGGTATCCGCTGCTGCAACACATTCCCGACGTGGTAGAGCCGCAGAGTGGATATATATGGACCGACATGGTCGCGCATGGGAAGACGGTGTATCACTTTGCGGAGTACATTTCGTCGGTGTTCTGCGGGGATAAGGCGGCGAAGAAGACTCCGGTGAATCCGCAGCAGGGCGCGATGTCGGGGAGTGAGGTTTCGTGCGCGAAGCCTTCGATTTTGCCGGGCGAAGAGATTCCTGCGGAGTGGGGTGGCGGCAAGAACCTTTGGCCCTGGGCAATTCCTAAGCTCGCGTATAACGTGGCGACCAAGCCCGAGCTGGTGGGGCATTTTGCTCCGGAGTCGCCGGACTTCGAGTTGATGGTTCCAGACCAGATTCGGGTGAATATCTTTCTGAAGCATCTGGCGGTTTGGGAGAAAGACCGCGCGGCTGG
>Ga0302150_10000812_pt1 | contig 13402 bp, 8 predicted proteins | sample I_Bog_N1_2_FD_198635 | JGI IMG/M metagenome (GOLD analysis project Ga0302150, IMG submission 198635) | Peat permafrost microbial communities from Stordalen Mire near Abisko, Sweden - I_Bog_N1_2 | ecosystem: Environmental > Terrestrial > Soil > Wetlands > Peat | place: Sweden: Abisko, Stordalen... | reverse complement strand
GTCAGCGCTTCGGCTTGAGAAACCTGCTGCACCACAATCCACCGATGGGCTTCGCGGAGGATCCGCAGGCCGTGGAAGCGGTACTGGCCTTCATCGAGAATGTCTCGTCGTTCAGGTTTTGCCTGATGGCGGTCGGGTCTCCCCGGCAGGAAATGGTGGCGCAGAAGCTTGTGCAGCGCGGGCGTGCCCGGGGCATGGTCCTGTGCATCGGCGCGGCGATCAACTTCCTGACCGGTGGCGAACAGCGGGCGCCGCAGTGGATGCAGCGCACGGGACTCGAGTGGTTGTATCGCCTGCTTCAGGACCCGAGGCGCCTCGCGTATCGATACCTTGTTCGAGGCCCGCGATTCTTTGCGCAGTTGAGCAAGGACCGATTGGCCGTGCGCCACCGTTGACCTGCGCCGGTTCGCCCGCCGCGGCCGGCCTTGGCGTCAACGTGCTTGCGGCGGCAGTGCCGACAGCGCGTCCAGCGGCGCCTTGAAGGCCGAGGCATTCAACGCCACGGCCGGCGCAGGCGATCCCGCCAGCACCTTGAACAGCATCTGTTCCAGTTGCTGCCGATGTCCGAGTTGCGTGAACTCGTGATCTGCGCCGTCGATGTGCTCGATCTGCAGCGTGCCGGCCCGGATCAGGCGCTTGACCACGCTCCCGGCGGAAGCGCGCAGAAGCGCCTCGCCCGGGTCGCCCGAGGCGAAGATGAAGTGCAATCTCGTCTTGCGGTCGGCCAGTTCCAGAAGGTCACGTCCGAGGTCGTCCTTGAGCGGCAGGCCCAGGCGGCGACCCACGTCACGCAGGCCATGCTGAATGATCGTGACCGGCCGACGCCACAACACCTTTGCTGCGTAGGCGATCTTGTGCGGATTGCGCAGCACATCGAGCCAGCGCGATGCCTGCAGGAAGTGGCGTCGATAGTTGCGGGCCGCGTAAGCCATCAGGGCTTCCGACGAGTTGCTGTTGAGGCTCATGCCGGGCTTCCAGAAGAACACCAGCTGGTTGATGAGCACCAGGGCGCTGACGGGCGTCTGCGCCACCGCGGCCTTGAGGGCGTTGTACGAGCCCGAGCAGTAGCCGACCAGGCCGATGTCCGCGATGCCCAGCACGTCGCGCACGTACCGCACGGCCGTATCCACGTCCCGCACGGCCTCGGGCGAATAGACGACGTCCTCCTGGCAGCCGGGCCGGGCCGGACTGTCGCCGACCCCGGAAATGTCCAGTCGCAGCACCACCAGCCCGTTGGCGGCCAGTTGCCGAGCCAGGCTGACGTACATCCTGCCCTGGCCGATGCGCCGGTCCGCGCCAGCCGGCAGCAACACGACCGCGCGCGTGGGCGCGAAGTGGCCAGGCCGGCGCGGCGGCAGGGTCAAGATGCCCTGGAGCCCGATGGCCGAGTCGACCATGCAGGACTTCTCGGTGATGGTCAGCTCGCCGGCCTGCCCGGCGGCCAGTTGCAAGACATCGTCGGCCTCGGTGGCGCGGGAAGGCGGGGACTGCCGGCGCGCAGCGTCTCGCTCCTGTTGCGCGGCGCGCACCCGGATCCAGTCCACGGTGTCTCGAATGGCTTGTGCGGGCAGAACGCTCTCGTAGGTGGGTGCCATCAGGCCGTCGTAGCCCACGAACGGGCGACAGTCCACCTGCGCGCCCAGCGTGCGCAAATGTTGCACCCAAGCCGATGCGCTGCCCGGCCGGTCGTCGCGCTCCAGTACCAGGATCTCCGCCGCCAAGGGCGTGGCGATCGCCGTCAGATCCATCCGCCCGAGCTCGACCACTGCCTGCTCGGAAAAGGCGTGGCTGCCGGACTCGAGTCCTGCTGCGCCCGACGGCCCTTCGGCCTGTGCCGCGCGCATGCCGAAGGCGCGTTGCTCCCGGAGCCAGGCCCGGCCCTTGACCGCGGGAGCCAGCGCGACGATGCCCGCCACGTCGGTACGGTTGCGCAGGGCTTCGCCGGCCAGTATCACGCCGACGTCCAGCCCGATCACGCACACTTTCGTGACCTCGCAAGCCTTCTTCAACGCATCGATGGCATCGCCGATCGATGCCACCCAGGCGCCGGGATGGGCCAGGTCGCCGTTGCCGCCAGTACCGCCGGCGGGCGTCGACGAATCGCCGGTGCCCGGGTAGTCGAAGCGCAATACGGGGATTCCGGCTTCGGCCAGATCCATCGCCAGGTGCCGCATCGTGCGATGCGAGGAGACTTCTCTCCTCCCCAGGGTAGTGCACTGCACCACCGCCAAGGCGGGGGCCTGGGCGCCATCCGGCGCGCCGTGCAACCAGCCGAAGCTTTGTCCATTGGGCGGGCCGAAGTACAACGCGCGAGGATCGACGCCAGGCTTGGCGCCAACACGTGTCTGTGCAGCGGGCTCGGTCTGGATACGGGGGTCGAAATCTCTTGTGATCACGTTGAATCAGTCTGGCGCAAGCAGATCTCGCTCATTTCCGGCGCGTTTCAGGCGCAGCCTTCAGAGAAGGCCGAAGTGCCCGACTGCAGGATCCATCCGTCTACATCGTCCGGCTCGGGTCTGCAATCCATAGCCGTATTGTTGGTCAATTGAGAGATCGCTGCGGTCCCTCTTAAGGGGGGCGGACGCGTCCGACTTGCCCGCGTATCTGATTGTTACCTGAATTTCAGTCCTGACAACGGCGCACATGCGTTCCTAGGGAACATCCCACACTTCCTGTTGCCTCGAGTGTGATCTATGTCGCTTTGACGGGGCAAGCGCGTCCCGCGATGGCAGAATTGGTCGGGCAGGCAAAGAACTTGCTCTTCCCATTTTCCCTTCCTCCTGATGTGGTGTGCTCATGACATTGTTTGGCGTGCCCCTGATTCTTCGATCCAAGCGTTGGCTTGGCGTCCTGGCCGGCGCGCTGCTGCTGCTGCTGGGTACGACGGCGATGGCCGCCACCGTCACGGCATCCGCTGCCCCGAGCGCGCCCTCCGGCGCCTCCCGCGAATACGTGTTGTCGCCGGACGATGTCGTCCACGTCGCCGTGTTCCAGAATCCCGACCTGACCCTGGACGTGGTCGTGGACGAGCGGGGCTACATTGCCTACCCGCTCATCGGCAGCGTCCACGTCGGCGGCGCCAGCGTCGTCGACGCGGAGAGGGTCATCGCGAAGGCTCTGCATGATGGCGGCTTCCTGGTGTCGCCCCAGGTGCGCGTGACGCTCGTCCAGGTGAAGGGCAGCCTCGTCACGGTGCTCGGCCACGTCGCGCGTCCCGGTCGCTATTCGCTCGATTCCGCCGACCTGCGGGTCTCCGACATGATCGCCCTGGCCGGGGGCATCAACCCCGATGGCGCGGACATCCTGGTGCTCACCGGCAACCGCAACGGAAAGCCCATGCGTCGCGAGATCAATGTCCGTTCCATCGGACAGGCCGACGCGGTTTCCGAGAACGTGCTCGTGCAGTCTGGCGACCTGATGTTCGTGGATCGCGCCCCGATGTTTTTCATCTACGGCGAGGTGCAGAAGCCCGGCGCCTACCGGCTGGAGAACGACATGACGGTCATGCAGGCGCTGGCCACCGGGGGTGGGCTGACGCCCAAGGGCACGCAGCGTGGCCTGACCATCCACCGCAAGTCCCCGGACGGGAAGATCGAGATCTTCCAGCCGAAGCTGGACGACATCATTCGTGTCAACGACGTGCTCCAGATCCAGGAAAGCCTCTTCTGAGCGTGCGCCATCTCCCTTGGCTGGCGGGCTGCGCCAGCCGGCGGCCAGTTGGAATCGAGCCGATAGCCCTCCAGGTTGCATTCACCTGGATCGGCGCGAGCCGCGGTTCCAATTTCATCTAAGGCCTGCCTGTGTTCAAGAAGCATGCCCTCCTTGTCCGGATGTTCAGCAGCACGGTGGCCAATCAGGTCCTGCTGTCCGCGAGCAACCTGCTGGTCGGACTGATCCTCATCCGCAGCACCGCGGATGTGCAGTACGGCTACTACGTCCTGATATTCAATTCGATCCTGCTGCTCAATTCGCTGCAAGGCGCTTTCATCTCGCCGCCGCTGGCCATCCGGCTTGCGAAGGCAAGCGCTGCGCAGGCGGCGAGCCTGGTTGGCGGAATCTTCCGGGCGCAGAACCGGGTGCTGATCCGGGCGGTCGCCGTGGCCCTGCTGCTGCTGGCCGCGCTGTGGCTGGCCCGATTGATCGACGTCGAACTGGCGCTGCTCCTGCTCGCCGGGCTGCTTGCCATCAGCGCGGCCCTGTTGCGGGAGTTCTTCCGCATGGTGTTCTTCGTCAGCCGGCAGCCGGTGGTGGTGATCCGGTCGGACGTGGTCTTCGTGGTCGGGCAACTGGCGGGCGTGTGGCTTGCGACGAAAACACGCATGCCCGCCGTGCTGGCGCTGGTCGCCTTTGCCTTGGCAGCCGTGGTCGCGTCGGGGATGCTCTGGCGCACGCTCAGGTCTCGAGGCGGCCTGGACCGAACGGCGTCGCCGGATGTCTGGCGTCAGATCGCGGGGACGGGGGCCTGGTCTGCCGCAGGGGCCGGCTCGCACTGGGCATTCAGCCAGGGCTACAACTACGTCGTGGCCAGCGTGGTCGACGTTGCCGCCGTTTCGGCCCTGGCGGCCACCCGCCTGCTGATGATGCCCATCAACCTGCTGTCCTCGGGCGTGGCGCCGCTGCTGATCCCTTTCGGCCTCGAGTGGATGCATTCGCACGGCCGGGCGGCCGTCCTGCGGCGATCCGTCGCCATCGCGAGCGGCTTGACGGCGTTGTCCGGCATCTACCTGATCATCCTGTGGTTTGCGCAGGACTGGATCTTCGATCACCTCATGCACAAGCGCTTTGCGCACTCCCAGGCATTGATGGCGATCTGGTCCGCAACGTTCCTGATCGCGATCTTTCGCGACCAGATCCGCATCCTGCCCGCCATCTGCGACCGGTTCAGGCAGCTCTGGGTTGCGACGACCGTCTCTGCGGTCATCTCGTTGGTGTGCGGCTTTTTCGCGCTGCGTGCATGGGGCATCGTCGGGGCGCCGCTGGCCGTCTTGCTGGGCGAGGCCGTCAATTGCGCCTACCTCGTGGCTCTGAGCATCGGCGTGGCCCGCGAGCCGGATCGACAAGCCGCCTGATTGACCGAGTGCCATGCGCGGTGCGCCGAAGTCGGCGCCCTGCATTGCGCGCAAGCGGATCGGCTGGGCCGGCTCGAGTGCCGGCGACGCTGATCGGGGCAGGCTCGCGGCGCCATCCTGTCAGGGCTGTACGCCGAAGGCTGGAACCTGATCGGACGGCCGCCTGCCTGGCCTGCATTTGGCTTCGACAAAACGACGACACGATCGGCCCGCAGCGCGAGGCGACCGTGTCGTGTCGTTACATGTTGATTCGCGTCGCTCCGCGCTTCAGGCGGAGCATGCCGGGAACCAGACCCGGTCATCCGACGAGCAGGTCGTCGACCTGTTCGTCTTCACCGGGCCGGTCAATTGCCGACCGTTTCCCCGGGAACGGCAACCCAGAAGTTCGTCGTCGTGAACGCGGCGTTGTTCGGGTAGCTGGTGCTGGGCGTCGCCTGCACCACTTCGTAGCCCGGATTCAGGCCACTCAGATAGAAACTCGGGCTTAGCAGGGCGGTCGTCACGTTCGCGTTTGCGCGTGCATTGTCCTTGAGGAGGTTTCCGGCATCGTCGAATATCCCGGTGACGCCATTGATGGTTTGCGGCTGGCTCAGCCACGAGATGATTCCACCAATATCGTGCACCGCGCTGGCCATGCCCCAGAGATAACTACCCGTACCGCCGCCGGCCGTGCCAGTGGGATACGTCGGCAGGGGGAACATGGAAATCGAGTTATAGCTGCCGCCATTGCCCACCCAGGCCGAACCTTCGGTTCCCGGATCGCCCATATTGACGGAAACCAGATAGGTGATTCCGCCGATGGTCTTGGTCGTGTGCGTACCAACGATGTACGACGCCCAATTCGGCACGCCTGAGTTGACGTTGTCCATCACCATTTGATAGATCTGCAGATCGAACGTCGCATTCGTCTGCACCGCGGGCTTCGCCGTGCTGTGGAAGTAGATGTCCATCAGCGCATCCCACCGGGAGTACGTCGCCGACACCGTGTTCGTCTGCGATTGCGCCGCGACTCCGGGCACGCTCATGGTCCACTTGGCACACACGCTGCCCGACGTGCCGGTGCTCGGGCAATGGACGCTCGTGCTGGCGTACTGCGTATTCAGTGCCGACACCGAGATGCCGCCGGAACTCGTCAGCAGGCCGTTGAAAGCGAACGAGAAGCCGCGAGTCGCCTCGGGTGCGTTCCAGAAGACATTGTTGGGATCGGTGGGCTCGGTGACGGTGAAACCCCAGCAGCTGGCGTTGTTCGACCACATCGAGAAGTTCGTGCTGGCGGGCGGCTTCCCGTAGGCATTGACCTGCACCGCATAGCTGCCGTAGCAAATGCCATTCACCTGGCCATAGGCCGTGTCCGTCGGGCAGGCGCCATTCAGTACCGTATTCGTCGTATATGCATCCGATGCGTTGGAGACGATGGTGGCGAGCGCGGTCGACGTGCCGGCCGTATTGGCGCAGGTGCCGCTGCTGGCGACCGTGGCGGGCCCGAATGTCGCCGTCACGGTCTTCGCTGCGCTGAGCGCCACCGTGCAGGTCGTCGTGCTGCCGCTGCAGGCACCGGACCAACCCGTGAAGACGGAGCCGGTGGACGGGGACGCCGTAAGGACGACAGACGCATTTTGCGCAAACAGGGCGCTGCAAGTTCCGGCGCTGCAGGAGATCCCGCTGGGGTTCGAGGTCACCGTACCGCTACCCGTGCCTGCATCGGTGACCGACAGCGTATAGGGGAAGAACGACGCCGTGACGCTTTGCGCGGCGCTCATGGACACGGTGCAGGTCAGGGCGGTGCCGCTGCACGCGCCAGTCCAACCCGTGAAGCCGTAGTCCGTGCCCGGCGTCGCCGTCAAGGTCACGGAAGTCCCCGACAGGATCGAAGCGGAACACGTGCCCGTGGCGCACGAGATGCCTCCGACGCTCGACGTCACCGTGCCTTGACCGGTGCCTGCGTCGGTGACCGACAACGTGTAGTTGACGACCGTGGCGGCATAAGTTGCTGAAACCGACTGCGCGGACGACATCGTGACCGCGCAGGTCGATGCGGTTCCCGAGCACGCGCCGCTCCAACCGGTAAAGGTATATCCGGCCGAAGGGGCCTCGGTCAGTGTCACCACGGTTCCCGACGAATAATCTGCGCTGCAGCTGGAGCCGCAGTTGATGCCCGACGGAGAGCTGGTGAACGTGCCTTGGGTATTGGGAGTGACCGTCAGGGTTTCCTGCTGAACTTCAGCCGCCGCCGTGAAACTCGCAGCCACGCTCTTCGTGGTAGACATGGTGACGGCACAGGTGGCAGTGGTTCCCGTGCAGGCGCCACTCCATCCGTAGAAGGAATATCCCGTTGCCGGGGTCGCCGTCAGCGTCACCACGGTACCCGTGTCATATGAGACGCTGCAATTGGTGCCGCAACTGATTCCCGATGGCGTGCTGACGATAGTGCCCCCATTCGAGGTACTCACCGCGAGTGCCGCAGATTCCACGACCGGCGGAGTTGTAGCGTTGCTGCCACCACCTCCACCGCCGCACGCGCTGAGTGCTACAATAACTGCAATCGACGCAATCGTTGAGAGCGCCCGAATAATGATCCGATTCGAGTTCACCGTGTGCATATAAAGAATCTGCGTGTTGACATGGGGAATGTCCCCATAATTATTCGGAAAGACTTGATAATATTCTAGCTGAGCAGCGCGCAAGTAACCTTTAGTTTTTGTATGGGAATGCAACGAGCGTCGTCGTTTGGACATCATTGATCGCCGCTATAGATATGGCTGCAACGCTCTAGCATCGTAAATTGCATGCCGGGGCCTCGACGAGGAGATAAATCGCTGAAAAGCGTGTCAAATCTGACGTGGACCGGGGTGTCGGCAAGCACGGGGCGTGGCCATCGCACGCGAGGCTTGTCGATGCGGTGCGTCAGCGTGCGAAGCGGTGGCTCCAACGCATGGCCGGCTTCTCGATCACGACGTACATCAGTGCGGCGAATGCAATGCAGGCCGTGAGCACGCTGCCCAGCAGCACGATGTCGGAGGCCAGCCCCGCCGGCATGGCGCGCCGGACGATGCGCGAGACGATCCCGGTGACGGGGTTGTGGAAGAGATAGAGGCTGTAGGAGACCAGCCCCAGCGACGTCAGCGGCCCGAGACTGACGGCCCGTGCCAGCGCTGCCGAGCGCTCGGCAGCGAAGACGAACAGCGCTGCCACCGCCGTTGCCAGCGCGAAGGTATCCGCGAGGCAGACGCCGATGACCGCCAATGCCGCGATGTATGTCAGTGCTGCGATCTCGCGCGGACGGGAGCGGTTGTTCGACAGCGCGACCAGCGATCCGCAGAGAAAGCTGTACCAAAGGCCGATGAAGCCGCCGCGCCAGAACGGGGTCTCCACGACATGCAGGGGCCATAGCAATGCAATGAACGCCGCCGCGACCACGAACCAGGCATTCGAGTCCGCGGCCTTCGTGGCGCGCACCAGTGCGTGGGCGGCCCACAGCAGCAGCGCGAACGCGACGTAGAACTGGACCTCGATCGCCAGCGTCCAGAAGATCGTGTTCAGCGGGTCGAAGCCGAGGATGTCCTGGCTATAGGTCAGGTGCGCGAGCACTTGCGGTACGTTCGGCGCAGCGCCGCCTTCGGCATGGCTCTTGACCAGCAATTGACCGACGCCCACGAACACGGCGAGGTAGTAAGGCGGGGACAGGCGGATCAAGCGCTGGGCGAGGAAGCGCGCTGCGGAGCGGCCGGAGTCGATCTTGCCGGCCGAGATCCGTGCGAGCACGAAACCACTCAACACGAAGAAGATCGGCACGCCCAGGTGCCCCGCGAAGAACACCGCCGTTCCCAGCCAGCCGGGCAGGTCTCGAATCAGTGTCGGCAGGTGCTGGCCTTCGGCGCAGTGGAAGAGCACTACCCACAAGGCGGCAAAGCCCCGTATCGTATCGAGAAAGGGAATTCGATTGTTCGTCTTGGACACAGGAGATCGGAGTGGCGCAACACGGGCCGCGGCCTCACTTTAACTCATGAGTTGGCGGCAGCAGTGCGTTGGCGGAAGAGCTGATCAGGGGAGGGGCGTTCGCGCAAGGACGCGAGGGATGAGCCGCCAGGCCAGCCGGCCGCTGCGGCCGGAGCCTTCGGCGCGCGGCAGGACGGTGACGGTTTCTGCCTGCGTGACTTCTTCCGCTCCCTTGGACGGTTGGCAGGCGGGTCAACGAAGAGCCGAAGACCTACACTTGCCCCGCAGACGATCGTCCTGTGGACGGCAACAAGCCCCGGCTCGATTTCGGATCGCAGCGACGGCGTGAAATCTATAGTTATATTGTCGAGTAAATAATACGCATGCCCAAGAGTTCGGCAATCCTAGCGGGTGCATTCGTGGTAGCCATGGCCATACCGCCGGGCGTCAACCTGTTGGCGCCAATCGGAGGCGATCTACCGGTTTCAATTTCGCCGTTGCTTCTGACTGCTGGATTATTGTTCGGCATCCGAGCGTTTTTTGGGCAGCATGCGCGCGCCAAGCAGCTGTTGAGCGCAACGAACAGATACTTGCTGGCATTTCTACTTCTGGCCACGCTCAGCGTCATCTGGTCAGGATTTCCTCTGACGACGGCGTATCGGCTTTACCGGCTATACGCCATGTTTGCCATTTGCTTCTATTTCAGCATGGATAGCTGGAAGGCCGCAAAATTCACGGAAGCGGTCAAGCCCGCGTTGCTGTTCCTGACCCTGGGCTCGATTGTTTACTACTTCATCAGTCCGGAAGGTGCGGTACAGGAGTCCGTCATCAACGGCATGGTCCAGCCAGAACTTGTCGGTGCTTGGCGGGGGATAACGCTGCACAAGAACACCCTTGGATCGCTGGCGTCGGTTGCAGTCATCGTTTTCTTCCATTCGCTCTATACGCGCAGTGGGAAAAAAATATGGAACATCGTCGGACTGATTTGCGCGCTGATTTGCCTGATCAATGCCAGAAGCAGCACTTCGATATTCGCCGCACTCTTTTCCGTCTCGTTGATATTGCTGGTGCTGAAATCATTCACCATCAAGAAGCGCAGGAATATCAAGATACTGGCTACCACACTCGTTGTCTTCTTCCTGATCTACTCCTTGGGCGTGCTCAACATTGTTCCTGGATTGTCGGCGATCATCGAGCCCATGGTCGCAATGACCGGCAAGGACATGACATTTTCCGGGAGAACCAGAATCTGGGCGATCATGAAGGATGAAATCGTCCAGCATCCCATTCTGGGTGCCGGCTACGCGGCCTTCTGGATGGCGCCCGATCCGATGTCACCGTCAAATATCTTCAAGATACGCATGTACATCGACCCTGGCGAAGCCCACAACGGTTATGTGGACGTGATCAACGAACTGGGAATCGTCGGGATCGTCGCCCTGTTCGGCTACATATTCGCATTCCTGCGCCAGGCGATTCAATTGCTGGAATTCGATCGCAAGAAGGCGACCTTGTTCATCGGATTGCTCTTTGCCGAGCTGATCGCCAACATGTCGGAGGCGCATTGGTGGAATTTGGCCAACGTCAATTTCTACATCATGACACTCGCGACGTTCGACCTGGGGCGTGCGCTCCTGGAGGCCAAGCGGGCGAAGGCAATCCAGAATTCGAGGGCTCGGATGTCGGCACAGGCCGCAGAGCAGGCAAGAAGTCGCTTGAGCATCAGCGGCGAGAGCAATAATTAAATCGCAGAGGAATGAGGCATGAATATTTCGCGTCCCCGCCGCGACGATCTCGACCTGGCCAAAGGACTTGGGATCTTTCTGGTTGTGTTCGGGCACATCGCAGCAAGGCAGCAATCGGCCGGAAATAGCTGGTATACCTATGCCCAAACGGCGGTGTACACGTTCCACATGCCGTTCTTCCTTTATCTGTCCGGCTATGTCGCATTCATGACAGGCGCAGCAAGGACGAATTTCCCCAAATGGCCACGGCTCGCTGCCCGTCGTTCAGAGAGGCTGCTGCTGCCATTCATCACCTTTGGCGTGATCCTTGTGGTTGGAAAACTGATCGCGTCGCATTTCATGTATGTCGACAACAATCCGGCAAATCTGAAGACTGCCTTCATCAACCTGGTCTGGAATACGGATGCGAGTCCCGCTATCTCGATCTGGTATATGTTCGTCGTATTTTTGGCAACGCTGCTTACGCCCATATTGTTCTGGCTGAGCCGCGGAAATGCGTATCTGATCCTGGCGTTCTCTCTGGCCTTGTTCTTGATCGGATTGCCGCACTATGTATTTGCGGACAGATTCGCAGAATACTATTTCTTCTTTGTGCTGGGCGGTGTCGCGGCGGATCTTGGCGAAGGCTGGAGCAAGTTCGTCGACAAGAACTATCTGATGGCAAGCTGCCTTCTGCTGGCGATAATTCTCTACCTGTTCTCGCTCGATGCATTCAGTCCGCATTGGTCCCATCTGTTGTGCGGCATCGTAGCGATACCGGCGCTGCACGGGTTGGTGAGAAGCGGCATGCTCAGGAACTCCAAGGCCCTCGCATACCTGGGCGCCTTCAGCTTCATCATCTACTTGCTGAACACACCTGCCATGGGGGTGATCAAGGGCGTACTCCTGAAATGGCTGGAGTGGGACGGGCGGGGGTTCATCGTCATCGCTACTGCCATGCTGCTGGGTGGGTTGTTGATTCCCATCGCCATCAAGAAATTGATATTCAGCAGGATGAGCTATATCGACCGGCTCACGGACTAGGACCAGGCCGCACACCGAGTTGCCGCCGGGCTCGGCTCAGCGGCAGTTGGCACCGCCGGCGGCACGGCAAAGGTAGTGCTGCTTCACGTAGGTGCCGTAGCCGTCGGTGGGGGTGCCGTAGCCGTCCTTGATGAGCACGTTGGCGGGCGCTGTCGGCCAGACGTCCCACGCCCAACCCAGGTAGCCGATCCCCATGGCGTCGACCTTGGGCAGCAGCGTCGAGGCGAATGGAGCGGACGGGGTGCCCGGCGTGTTGCGGTCGCCGAACTCGGTGATCAACACCGGCCAACCCGCAGCAACGATGGCCTGGGCCGAACGGTAGGACTGGGCGCCGTAATTGGGTTGGCTGTAGTCGGAGGATCCGTACTCGGCGCCGTACTTCGCATAGGCGTGCCAGGCGACGCCAAGCTGGTGCTGGGGATCACGCAACGCGTACTCGACCCAGCGCGAGAGGTCGGAGGTGTAGTTCACGCCGGGCGCCAGCACCACGTTGTTGGCGCCCGTGGAGCGGATCGTTTCCAGCAGTTGCTGCATCCCCGCCGCCTTCCATTCGTAGGCCATGGAGTTGGGCGTGCCGCCAGTAGCGAACTTCGTGAAATGTCCACCGTCTCGCAGCACGCGCCAGCCATCCTGGCCGCTGGCCATGCCGTCGCCGAAGGGCTCGTTGAACAACTCGAAGACGACGCCCAGGTTGCCCTGGAACGTGGTCGCCACCTGGTGCCAGAAGGCGATGGAGTGGTCCTCGTCGGCCTGGGCATTCTGGGCCAGCGGGCACCAGGGGCCGGGCGCCGACCAGTGCAGGTCGAGGATGACGAGCAGGCCGTGCGCGCCCGCGGCGGATACCGCCGCCTTCACCGTCGCCTGGTAGTTGTTGCCGGGATCGGTCTTGCGCTGGTTGCCGGCCGGCCCGCCGAACGCACCGACCGCATCCACGCACGTGCCGCCATTCCAGGAGGCCTCGTTCAAGGGGATACGCACGATGTTGATGCCCCAGCTCTTGAACAGCGCCCAGTCGGGCTCGGGGGTGCCGGTCTGGCCGCTCCAGGGATTGCTCGGAGACCAGCCGTGCATGGGCGCAAACTCCAGGCCACTCAGGTTGACGCCTTGCAGGCTGAGACGCTTGCCTTCGCCATCCACGAAATGGTCGCCGTTCACGCGGATCACCGGTGCCCCCGAGGCCGCGCCCGCCATCGTCATGGCGATGACCGCCAGGATGACCCTCTGCCACCCCGCCGCGAAAGGGCGCTGAAGCGCGCGACCCATCCTGGCCCAAAGCACTTCGAACCGCTGTTGCATCCCGCCTCCGCGCGCGCTTTTGTCGACCTCAAATCATGCCAGCACCGGGGCGCGCGGAATATCCCAAGGTCAATTCACGCTTCTCGGCAGGAATTGCAGCCCGATCCGCGGAGCATGCCGCGCAAGGAACGTCGGTGCAGTACCTTAGTCCTTCGAAGCATCGCGCTTCGTGCGCACCCATTCGGTCTGCCTGGCGAACAGGTACCTGATGTAGAGCGGAAACTTCCAGGCGATGTAGAGCGACGCCTGCACGAGGTCCTTGCCGCTGAGGCGCTCGCGTCCGAACTGCGTCCAGGCCAGCACCAGCGTGGCGAGCAGGGCAACCAGGCCGGT
>Ga0302150_10000781_pt1 | contig 13610 bp, 9 predicted proteins | sample I_Bog_N1_2_FD_198635 | JGI IMG/M metagenome (GOLD analysis project Ga0302150, IMG submission 198635) | Peat permafrost microbial communities from Stordalen Mire near Abisko, Sweden - I_Bog_N1_2 | ecosystem: Environmental > Terrestrial > Soil > Wetlands > Peat | place: Sweden: Abisko, Stordalen... | reverse complement strand
CGCGGAATAATAGGAAAGATGAGGCCTATGCCTATGGCATCGAGACCGATTGCGGCATAGATAACGACAAGAGGCTTGTTCATCGTGAAGCTCAGGCGACGGAAATAATAAGCTTGCCCGTAACGTGCCCCTTGAAGCTGAGTTCCTGCGCCTCTCGAGTTTGCTCGAGCGGAAAGGTTCGTCCCACGTGCAACCGGAAATGACCCTCGGAACAAAGCCGAGCTACATCGGTCAGAATCCGCTCCAGATCTTTCGAAGGCCCGCGAGAAAACTTCGCGCCATACTGCGGAGCCGAAAAATCCGCAACCGAAACAACGTGCGAAGGATCGCCCACAATCTCGATCAACTCCGGGATGATCCCCGAACCAGCGAGATCGAGGGCTGCGTCGATCCCCTGTGGCGCGAGCTGCCTGACACGTTCCACCAGGCCCGGTCCGTAGGTCGTCGGGATCGCGCCCAGCTCGCGCAAGTAGTCATGATTTTGTGCGCTCGCGGTACCGATTATGGTGATTCCGCGCAGGCGTGCGAGCTGGAGGACGGCCGAACCGATCCCACCTGCGGCTCCGCTCACCAGAAGTGTGGCACCGGATTTAACATCCACTTCGTCAAGGGCACGCGTCGCCGTATCGGCGATCACTGAAAGGCCACCGGCAACTTCGAACGACAGACCGTCCGGCTTATGAGCCCAGTGTGTGAGGACCGCATATTGGGCCATGGCATTCGCGTGTTCGCCGCAGCCGAAGACGGCGTCTCCGACTGAAACATTGGAAACGCCTGGGCCGACCTCGTCTACAACCCCCGATGCCTCGACGCCGAGACCTGAGGGAAACGTAACTTCCTCGAAATCGCGGTATTGTCCGGCCAGACGCTTCCAGTCGGAGGGATTGACGCCGGCGGCCCGGACGGCGATCCGTATCTCGCCGGGACCAGCGTGCGGCTCATCCACGTCGACGACGTGCAGAACGTCAGGGCTTCCATATTCGCTGAACTGAACTGCCTTCATAAGCATCTCCTTTCGGCCGAAGCCGTTCTCAAAGCGTGACTCCACCCGCAGCTTGAATTAGCTGCCCGGTGATCCAGTACGATTCATCCGACGCCAGGAATACCGCTATCTTGCCGATGTCGTCTGGTCTTCCGGCTCGTCCTAGCGGCGTGCCTTTCACCGCGGCATCGTAGCGCTCGCCTTTCATAAAGCCTGCCGCCTCTAGCCCCTCCGTAATCACCAACCCTGGATTCAACGCATTCACGCGAATCTGCTTCGGCCCCAGTTCCTTCGATAGGGAGATCGAGAGGTTATTCACCGCGGCCTTCGAAGCCGAGTAGATCGATCCATACGCCGTCGGCATCGACCCCGCCAGCGAACCGATATTGATCACCGAACCGCCCTCACTCATCAGCTTCACAGCAGCCTGTATCGACAGCATCAGACCCAGCACGTTCAGATTAAACAGCCGATAAAATTCCTCCGCCGTCACGCTCTCCAGTGGTCCAAACCCCGCCACACCCGCGTTATTCACTAGCACATCGAGCTTCCCGTGCCTCTGCTCGATCTCCCCGAACACCCGCGTGATCTCCTCCGGTTTTGAGAAGTCGCCCTGCACCGTCCATGCCTGCCCGCCGCTCTTCTCAATCTCCGCCACCGTCCGATCCGCGCCCTCGCGGCTCGTCGCATAGTTCACGACTACGGTCGCACCTTCTGTGCCCAGATTCTTCGCAATGCCGGCTCCGATGCCCGTCGAAGCGCCCGTAACCAGTGCGACCTTGCCCGCAAGCCTGCTCATATCGCCTCTTCTATATGGACTGAGTATATATATACTCAGTCCATATAGTGCGCTTACAATGTTCGTATGTCAACGCCAGCAGACGGACGATCCCGAAGACGGATAGCCACGCGACAAGCCATTTCCAACGCCGCCACGCTTCTCTTCTTCGAGAGGGGATTCGATCAAGTGACGGTGGACGAAATCGCAGCAGCCGCCAAAGTCGGTCGGATGACGGTGTTCAATCACTTTCCCCGCAAGGAGGATATGTTCTTTGATCGTGACGAGGAGGTCCGCGACCTCATTCGCGAAGCATTGCGACAGCGCGATACCCGCGCCGCTCCCATCGAGGCGCTACGCCTGCTCGCGCATCGGCTGGTTAAGGAACAAAGTCCTCTCCTCGAATTCTCTGCCAGGAGCCAGCGCTTCATCGAGACGATCGAGAGCAGTGAAACCCTCAAGGCCCGAGCTAGGGCGATACGCGACGAGCTGGCGCAAGTCGTATCCATAGCGCTCTCCGAATGCGTGGGGCGAGAGCCTACCGATCCCGACGCCCAGCTCGCGGCCGGTCTGCTCCTGGCGACTTGGACGGTGGCCCTGATCCAAGCTCACCAAACCTTCCGACAGAAGCGAGATAAAAAGAAAGCAAATGCTGCCTTTCTCGCTATTGTTGATCGGGGAACCGTCGGCCTAAAAGCCGTAATGGCACGCACGCCTTATGCCTGAGCAATCACCATCTGCCCGCTCTCATTCAACACCCAGAGAGTCCGATGTATAGACATGGGTGGGGTTAGTAGTGAGAGACGCGCTTCTCGAGATTGACCGCAAAGTGACAGAAAGCGCGAGTCGAGGACTAAGAGCTTCGCTGCTCATTGGCATATGCGGTTGGTGTCACTCCGACTGTTTCTCGGAAAGCTCGAGTAAACGCGCTTACGCTCTCATAGCCGACCTCAGAAGCAGTCTCCGTCACCGACCGTCCTTCCGCCAGCAGCTCGAGCGAGCGCAGCACCTGCATCTGTCGGCGCCACTGCCCTGGGCTTAGCCCGGTTTCCTTCTGAAAGTTCCGGAACAGCGAGCGCTCCGACAAGCCAACCTCGCGTGCTAACGCAGCTAGATCCTTGGCAGCCTTGGGATCCTCTGCCATCCGCGCAGACAAGCGTTTCAATGCTGAATCACGAGGGATTGGCAGGTGCAATTGCATCTGTATGGCCGAACAGATCTCGTCGTGCAGCACATCTACCAAGCGTCGTTTGGCGACATTCGCTTCCGGGTTCTCTACCCAGGTCATCATCCGTACGACAATCTCTTTCAGCAGCGGAGACAACGCCAGAATGCGAGGCTCGTTAGGAAAGCTCGCTGTTCTCCGTATATCCAGACGCACCATCCAACCACTGATCTTGCCGCACGACCGCACGGAATGCACCATACCGGACGGAATCCATACACAACGTCCTGGCGGGCACATCCAAGCCCCTACCTCTGTTTCAAGGATTGCAAGCCCTCGATCAAGACCACACAGCTGCGCCTCAGGATGGCTGTGTGGGGACGTTTGCCGGATTGCCCCTCGCGGCAGTTCCCACGCGACGATGCCCAACCTCTCCAGAACATTTGGCAGTCTCGGGTCATTCTCTGGCATATACGATCAAGCGTCGCACAGACGGTCTTCTCTAGACTAGTTATAGAGGAACACTTCTGTGAAAGCAGCTATCGTAATCTCTGCCGGTACGAAGCCCACCTTTGGCGAGTTCCGAAGTCCCGTCCCGCGTGAAGATCTCGAAGTCGTCACCGTCACAGCCGCCGCCTTGACCAATCTTACGAGGGGCCGAGCCGCAGGCTCGCACTACAGCGCGGACAACCACTATCCCTTTGTGCCCGGCGTGGACGGAGTAGGCAGGCTCGCCGATGGACGCCGCGTGTACTTCGCCATGCCCGAAGCTCCCTTCGGTGCGATGGCGGAACAGTCTCTTGTCGACCCGCGCCGCACCATCATCCTGCCAGACAACCTCGATGATGTGGCTGCGGCTGCCCTGGCAAATCCCGGCATGTCCTGTTTCGCCGCGCTGGTCGAGCGCGCACGTTTCCAGACTGGCGAGACTGTCCTCATCAACGGTGCAACCGGCTCTGCAGGTGTCGTCGCGGTTCAGGTTGCAAAAAGACTTGGAGCAAGAAAGGTGATCGTCACCGGCCGTAATGCGAAGGAGCTCGAAACCCTCCGTTCACTCGGCGCTGATGTCGTTATACCCTTTGATCTTCGCCCCGAAGCCCCTCAAGGTGTCGAACACTTAGAACAAGAACTTACCGCTGCATTTGCCGACGGACTGGATATTGTTGTCGATTACCTCTGGGGTAGCAGCGCACGTACGATCATTATTGCGGTCGCTAGAGCGGTTGAAGATGCACATCATGTTCGCTTCGTCCAGGTGGGCGAAGCCAGCCGCGAACAAGTGGAGTTGCCCGCCGCTGCATTGCGCTCCTCGGCCATCCAGATTATGGGCAGTGGCCTCAAATCTGTTCCCTTGCCCAAGCTCCTGGAATGCATCCGCCAGACCTTCGATCTGGCCGCACAAGGTAAGCTCTACCTTCCCACTAATGTCGTCCCGCTCTCCACGATCACAGAAAATTGGGACGCTTCCGGTAAGCCCCGGCTGGTTTTCAAGATGCAGTAGTCGTGTGGCAAGGTGCCCACGTCTGTTTAGCAATCGGCGGTAACACCTCAATCAGACCAATCTTCGGATGAGGTTGATTGTATTGATCGCTGCCTCCACTGGAATGCGCTCCTCGGAGATACATCGCCTCCGCTGGCCGGACGTGATGTATCGCGAGGAACTGATCGCGGTGCGAGCGAAGCTGAAGAAGGGGAAAGAACGTTATGTTCCCATGACGTCGGAACTGGCCGAGGAGATTCGGCGGTACCCAGCAGTCATCGGTGAAGATCGCATCTTCGCCCCAACACGGGGAGAGAACTACGGCAGGCCGAGACTGGAAGGGAGCTTCGAAGATCTGCATCAGACGAGCACAGATTCGAAACTTCTGGTTCCACGATCTGCGTCACACCTTTGCGTCTTGTACATGATGAACGGCGGTGATATATACGAGCTTGGCAAGCTTCTCGGTCATTCGAATATGAAGATGATGGAGCGCTATGTCAAGCTCGGTCGTGCCCACATCAGCAGAACCGGAACAACGGCAAAAGTGATCTGGAGCATGATGGAGAAGAAGCCGGAAGTGCAAGAATTGGGACAGGTAGGGATATCGAACCGGGGTCGTAAGAGATAGAGTCTATCTGCGGATAGAGTGACGTCTATCCGAGGCCGTAGGCCTGGAGGATTTCGTTGATACCGTGAGCTTCCGTGACCCAAGTGACGACAAGCATCGCCTCATCTGATTTCTGCTCAAGAAGCGTAGCCACGCAGCTGCGGCGAAGCGGACCGCTAACCAGCGCACGGACATCAGGGTTCGATATATAAAGCTCGCGAAACGCGTCGGCGGCGATTTGGATCTGTGCGTCGGTTCAGAAGAAGTATTGGACGTAGGTAGCAGTGGGTGCGTCAAGCTGCGTGGCTAGATTTGCCCGTTCAGCGATCTGTCCGCCGCAAGCTTCACCAGCGCTGGAGACTTTAGGAGAGCAACTCACAAAGCTAAAATATCCATGCGAATCCATCATGGCGTTAATTGTCGGGAGAGGTGGCCTTGGTGGCTACCTCTCCCGAAATATGCGAACTAGAAGGAAAGTTTGAAGTAGGCCTGACCTTGCCGCGGCGTGTTGCTCTGGCATGGACTGCTTCCCCCGCTCCCGTTGGGTTGGACATACCCGAAGCTCTCATTTCCGTCGGAGACGGTTGTGTCCGGTGTGCAAACCTGCATACGATTCAGAACGTTGAAGAACTCCATGCGCACTTCCATGTCTACACGCCGCCCCGCAAAGAATCGTTTCGCTACTGCAAGGTTTTCGTTTGAGCTAAAGGGGGTGCGGAGCTCGGTAAGGTTTCTTGGTGAGTTCCCCGGAGCAAACCCAGGATCGGAGAATGCAGCCGTGTTATAGACAGGCTTTCCGCTGTAGTAATTCTTGTAATTCACATGGAGAGGAACGCTTGAGTCATAGTTCGCGCGATTGAACCCATTGAGTAGTGGATCACTGCTATTGGTGAATACCGTCAAGGGCGTCCCGCTAGCATATTGGAACGCACCACTCACCTGCCATCCTCCCCAAAGGTTTTTGCCAAGAGCTCCACCTTGATTGAGCAGCGACTTGCCTGGGCCAAGGGGCAACTCGTACACCAGGGCAAGATTCAACATATGCGTCTGGTCCGCCGCGGCAACCGTCCACTCCGCCTTCTGATTGAACTTGTTCAACGCACCATAATTCGCATAGGCGAAGCCGCTATCCGTATTGGACATACTCTTGGAGAGCGTGTAGTTTGCCAGGACGGAAAGGTCGTTCGTGTAGCGTTTGATCACCTGCGCCTGCAGCCCGTTATAGAAGGCCGTACCATTCATGTCGAAGGGATTGCAGATACCGCCGCACGACTCCGAAGCGTTGTACTGTGGATATGGCAGCAAGGCTTGCGACAAGCCCGCGTTTGCTCCGTAGTCCGTCATAAAATTGCAGTACGGAGCGTAGTACCCTGCGCTGGGCGTGCCCGCAGGACAGATCGAGAAGCCCGCTGTGGCGAGGTCCTTTTGTGACAACGCGCTGGTCCATGCATAGTTGGGAGATGTTGGAGACATCGCGCAGTTCGGATCGGTAAGTGAGTTGCTAGGACAGAACGCCGCGAGATTCTTGGGATCGGTCTGATTGATGGGGTTGACCATCGATCCCAGATGTAACCCGCGATTCCCTACATACGCGATCGAGACCAGCATGTTGTACCGCACTTCACGCTGCACACCTACATTCCAGTATTCGCCGTACGGATACTTCCCCGGATTACGGGCAAAAGCATGCAATGCTCCATTCCCATTGAACTCTGTCGGCGTGAACGGGGTGCTGGCAGGCATCGGAAGAGGATTTAGATCCCACTGACCATTGCCCGGGATGTTGGAGCCGTGAGAGTTTACGTTGGCGATACCGTTCAGCAAGGTGCCGTACTGCAGACTCAGCTTGTTATTGCCAAAGTCGTATGGCCCTCCATTGAGATGGTTGATCGAGAAACCTGCCGAGATGACCGTCTTTGAGTTCACGCTGTAATCGATACCGAACCGAGGATCGACATGCTTGAGAGGAATATCGGCACGATCATAGCCGGAGATGCCGAGCTTGTTCGCTGCACCGAGGAGAGCCGCCCCCTCAGGGCTGACCGCAGCAGCATTGCTCGCTGTCGGATCGAAATAAACGACGTTGTTATGCTCTTCGGTAAATGGAACCATCACGTCCCAGCGCAGACCTGCATTCACGGTAAGCCGGGGCGTTACCCTCCAGTCATCTTGAATGTAGGAGCCGACATAGAAGTTACGAAGCCGGTTTTCCGTGCTCAAGCGGCGATAGGCCGAGTCTGCGTCGCCGAGCAGAAAGCTTGCAAACGCATTTCCTGTTCCCGTGATGTTCGAAGGATTGGCCGTCGTCCGATTGCTGAAGCTAAAGGATCCACCACAGGTGGGGCACTCATTGTCGTCCTGCGCTGCACGCCGCAGTTCCCATCCGATGTTGAGCGTATGGCGACCTTTCGTCCATAGCCAGTTGTTGTCAAAGCTTAGACCGAGCTTGCGATTGACCGCGCTAGTGCTGCCAGCTGTGCTATTGCCCCATGTAGTCGGAGCATCCGGAAGGCCATTCTGGCTGAAGGAAATCGTGGGGAGAACAGTTTCGTCCACGACTGATGCAAGCTGAACTCCCATAAACTTGTTGAAGCCATCATTGATTTCGCCCATGCCACCAAAGCCTGCTGTCATCACCAGGTTCGATGTGATCGCATTGGAGTAGGTGATGAATAGGCCAGTGCCAAGACGCGGCTCCGTTGTAGCACCACCAAGTTCATTGCCGAAGTGTGCATTGTTGCTGCAGCAGAAGACATAGTTGTACTTGTCACGCCAAAAGCTGAGATGTAGCCTCTGGGTTTCCGTTAGGTTGTGATCGACCGAAAACCCCCAGTTGGTCTGTCGGGTCGGGAGCGTTCCAATCGAGGAGCTCACGTTGTTCGTAAGTCCGGGACGGCTGGGCGCAGGAATAAACTGAAGCAGGCTAGCTGAAGTGGTGCTGAAGCATCCCTTGGGAATCACATTGCCCGGCCACGGCTGCCCCGGAGCCGGCGCAAGACAGCCGGCAGGTGCAACGAAGCCTTGGGGTACGAAGATCGTCTCTGGCGACGTCATCGAGAGCAGCGCGCTGAAGTCCCCGTTCACCTCAGCCACAGTCGGCACAGTCATCGTCCCGGTATCGCGCTGATTGAGACGGAACCAATCGGTACTGACGTGGAAGAACGTCTTATGCATCCCGTTATAGATCTTCGGAATCATGATTGGCCCACCCAGCGAGAACCCGAAATTGTCCTCGTGAATTGCCGGCGCGGATAACTTTGTGCCATCCGCGCTGAATCCCGGGTTCGCCCCCGCGGCGTTGAACATTGTGTTGCGAAGAACCTCGAAGCCATCCCCGTGGAGCGTGTCTGTGCCGGAGGCAAACTGATATGACGCAACGCCTTGGCCAAGACCATACTGAGCACTGAACGTCGAAGTCAGCACTTGGACTTCATTGACCATCTCAAACGGTGGGTTAATATTCGACTGGTAGCCCTGTGTCTCGGACTGCACCGCGACAACGCCATTGAACATCACGGTATCTTCGTAGTCTGTACCCCCGTTGATCCGGTGGCTCCACTCTCCGCCACTCACGCCGGGAGCGAGGAAGAGGTAGTCATCGATCTGGCGATCGTGCGGCCCTTGGTTCCCCGGACCTCCGCCGATCAGGACGGGAATCTCCTCCGTGATCTTGTTCTCGATGATGGTGCCCAGTTGCGGCTGGGTCGTCTCCAGGCTGATAGCCGGTGCGCTTACCTCAACTCTCTCAGAATTCGCACCCGGAACCAGTTGCGCATCCTCGCGCGTGTCCTTGCTCACATCGACATGTACGCCGTCGATCACCCGCGTAGCGAACCCGCGGACCGTCACAGTGATCCGATAGGAGCCTGGCTGCGTGTCCGCGACGACATACGACCCGGCCGCGTTGCTGGTGGTTTGGGACACAACATGCGTGGCTGTGTTCTCCACCGTCACATGTGCACCCTGCACAATTGCCCCGGAGGAATCCGTAATGGTGCCAGTGATCTTGCTTGTGGATTGCGCGTTTGCTGATCGCCATGGAATGCCTGTCAGCAAACTCAGTAAGAGAAGCGTACGCAACGCGAGCTTTGAATTGCGAGTGAGAGCAGGAACGGACATAGATTACCTTTCTTGCAATAAAGAGTTGAGTGGAAATGGATATAGAAAACGCGATTGTGCGAAGGGCGATGAGTTTAGATTGGGTGATCGGCTGCGGCCCAAGGATAGGTCACATAGGAGGTAAACACCTGGTCGCCACGCACCTGACAGAGTGTGTAGCCCTCCGAACTGCCGTCCTCCATCTTGCCCTTCCACCAAAAACCGCAGACAGCGCCGCCGATCAAGTAATCGACTCCGCGGTACTGCGATTTTTCCCAGACGTGCAAATGCCCCTGTAGCACCAGCTTTACGTTGTGACGCGCCAGGATGGAGTGCACCGAATATGCGTTCGCGACGATCGGACCGCGACCACCCTCCGAAGAGAGTGATCCCAGGATGGAAGCGATCGGCACGTGGGTCACAACAATGACCGGCCTGGTTGTTCCCACCGCCGCCATATCACTTTCGAGCCAACGAAGCTGTTCGCCATCGAAGTGCGGGTTGAATATCTTGTAGTACTCGATCCCGATGGAATCCAGCACGACGAAATGCCAACCCTTGTGGTCGAAGGAATAGTAGAGCTTGCCAAAATTATCTTGGTACAGCTTCTTGCCATACTCTACGTCGCCGGGCTCAATCGGACTCTTCTGATTAATTCCGATCACATCATGGTTTCCGATGGTGTGATGGACCTTGCAAGCCAATTCAGCTTCCGTCTTGCGATAGAGGGTGAACAGCGAACGAGCGCGCGTTAGATCCTGCTCGCAGACATCGAACACCTGATCTCCTCCTGCAATGCAGAACTCTGGGTGGGCCTCATTAATCTGACTGAAACATCTCGCGCAACCATCGGCCGCGCCTAGTTCCGGCTCTAGGTGCGTGTCGGTGAAGAATACGAAATCGAAATCGCGACTTGGATCAATCTTTGGAATGCGCTGAGCCTCCAGACGGCTCGCGCCCGCGAGCAGAGGAGCAGCCGAAAGAGTAAGGGCATGTTGCAGGAATCTTCTTCGGAGCATGATCAGACCTCAATGAATGTTCGAGCAGGTCGTACGGAGAGATTCAACCTGAACTCGACGACCTTTGAGCACGACTCTACGTTCGGTGGCCTCACATCACACAAAAGCCCGCCAAATAAGTGCCAAATGATTTCCAAAGGCCGCTGCCCGCAATGTGCGATAACCTGCGAAGGAGGATTAACACTGCTGTGACGGGGAAGCTCTAACCTATGTGTAAGAATCGCCGTGACAGCATCTCTCGTCTACGGCGCTCCGAACAAGGCCGACTTGTATATTGACAACGAATCATGAAATTTTCGCCTTTGGTGAATTCCGTCTCGACGTAAAAGAGCGGAGGGTCTGGCGAGGCCAATCGCTGATTCCTCTGCCACCGAAGACGTTCGACTTGCTTGTCGTTATGGTCCAGGATGCCGGACGCCTTCTCGACAAGGAATACCTAATCCGTTCGGTTTGGCCCGACAGCTATGTCCAGGACGCCAACCTGAGTGTGCACATAGCCAATATTCGTAAGGCTCTCGGAAGTACCGACGAGCCAGTTCCACTCATCGAGACCGTTCCAAAGTCCGGATACAGATTCACCGCGTTGGTTTGCCGCGTCCCGACGCCGGAGGAGACAATCCCGAACATAGCTCAACTTGCAGCTGCGGCGTCCTCTTCTATAACGCGACTGAGTGCGCAACAAAACGCACGGGCACCTCGGCATTGGCTAGCCGCAATGGTCACGATCTTCTTGGTCTTCACACTAGCGGTAGTCTATGTGCGTGCAAAGGACAATCATGACCACCAGCCCACACAACCATCCACGACCCATCCACTCACCAGCACACCTGGGCTCTTCCTTCAGCCTGCATTTTCTCCGGACGGATTGGAACTGGCGTACACATGGCAATCAGATGCGAGACCGCATCGAAGCATTTACCTGCAACGCGTCTCCGAAGATTCGCGGCGTCTTCTGGTCGACACTGGGAGCGACGACTACGCGCCAATCTGGTCACCAGATGGCAAGCAAATAGCATTTTTGCATACCGCCGCAGCTCCTCAAACCTTCGAAATACGTATTATCGATTCAAAGGATTCCAAAAACGAGCAGACGGTTGCGACAGTATGTGACGCCAGCGACACATTTCATGGCATACCCTCTCTTTCATGGTCACCGGATGGCCAGGCACTTCTTACCACGGACTGTGTGAACGGCAATCCTGAACTGACGGCCATCTCGGTGAAGTCGGGTGCGCGACGTCGCCTGACGAGCGCACCCGCTTACTCTGTTGACGATCAGGCAATGTACTCTCCCAGTGGAAGTTGGATTGCCTTCCGCCGATCACAAGGAGACTCTTCTGACGACATTTACATTATTCCATCATCCGGCGGTCCTCTAAAGAAGCTGACCGAGTTGTCCCGTCCGATTGATGGACTTGCGTGGAGCGCTGACGGCAAGCGAATCATATTCTCCTCAGCCCAAGCGACCAGTCAGGGAAGCATCTGGAGCCTGCCGGTAAGCGGAGGCGCGCCTGTCGCAGTGACGACCCCGCTGACCCACACCTCATCACCCGCGATTTCTCCAACCGGTAACCGCATGGCCTATGTCGATTCACCCAACAATGTTTCCATCTGGAAGCTTTCCCTAACCGGACGCGAAGAATCGCAATCATTGATCGTATCCAACTTCTTCGATTCCAGTGCCGTATATTCGCCGGATGACTCACAGGTAGCATTTCGCAGTGACCGCTCGGGGGCAAATGAGATATGGCTTTCACATAGCGACGGAAGCGAGCCGAAACGGCTCACACACTTCAACGGCCCAATGACGGGATCCCCACGCTGGTCACCAGACGGGAGGACACTCGCCTTCGATTCGCGCGTTAGGAATCACGCGCAAATTTTCCTAGCGGATCTGACGAGCGACCAAATCACACGGCTTACAAATGTTTCTGGTGATGGGGTAGATAATGTCGTGCCACATTGGTCCGTTGACGGGAAGTCTGTCTATTTCAGTTCTGATCGAACCGGCCGCTGGCAGGTCTGGCGTCACGATATTGCCACAGGAACCGAGACGCAGGTAACAATCCGAGGCGGCTTTAACGGGGCAGAATCCACCGATGGAAAGTATCTGTTTTATGTTGGCGATTTAGACGCTACCCAGATTCGCAGACAATTGCTTTCCGACCCGCAAAATGACGTGCCAATCGTCTCAATTGGGACTGGGCTTTGGCATAGTTGGACACTGACTCAGAACAGCCTTCTCTACCTGAAGCGATCACCACATTCCGCTTCCGCAGATCTGGTGCGGCTTGATATCCATTCCAGAAAGCAGCAGACCATCGCCTCGGTCACGCAGGCAGCGAACGACAGCCTGTCTATTTCTTCGGACCAGCGATCTCTGCTCTATGCGCGGCGTTCGAACACTGGGAGTTCCATCATGATAGTAGATGGCTGGCGCTAAGGCTTTCGTCAGGTCATCGGAGACTTCGAGCTTGGACCCATCCCAGACACAGCCGTCTTCGACTCGTGAGTCCGATAGCCGGTGTGTGCACGCAGTTAAGTTTCAAGTTCCACCGCAATCATTTCAACCAGTTGTCAAAAACGTGTCTCAGATTCTGCAATTGTGGGCGCGATAGCAGCGCCGCCGCTGACAACGACTCGGTTACAGTCATGATCTATTTGCCGTAACTGGAAGGCGTTTCTCTGACAATACTAAACGCTTTGCTTCACAATGCTGCGGTCCTTTCGGTCTTTCGAGCGCAGGATAGACTCATCTTGACGGTAGCAACCCGCTCGTCGTTAGGAATGATTCTGGATTAACGCATAATCGCCGAGGCACTCATCGACAAGGCAGGCGCGTCAAGCGAGATTCCCGACAATTTTCGTTTTCGGGATATCCGTCAATCACTATGCCTTAGGCTCATCAGCGCAATGCCGTGCTTATATTTTCCAGGAGCAAGTCATCAACGGAGTGTTCTCCCTTGGTTTTGGGTAAGTCCGGTTTGAAACTACCATACCGTCTAGGACTTCGATGAAGTGTCAGACGCGGAGCGGGAGCGAATCAATGCGTGGCACTCCGCGACGTTCCAATCGGGCGTTGCTCCCGGGTGCGCAGCGACGATTGCGCCGAGTGCGTTGGCAAAAGCGGCATTTTCTTCAATAGGCCAACCGGCGTTTAGTCCATATAGAAAGGCAGCAGCGAAAGCATCGCCCGAGCCGACCGTATCGACTACGTCGACCGTGAAACCGTTGAAAAAACGCAGCGCATCTTCACTGAAGACTGCACAACCCTGACGGCCTAGAGTTACGCAGATTGTGGAGATATCAAATGTCGAAGACCAATAGCGGCAAAAGTTTTCGAGGCTGTAGCCGCTCTTTCCCGTCGTTCGCTCATAGAGTAATTCGGCTTCCGTATGATTTAGCTTAATGACTTTAGCAACAGAGGAGAGCTTTTTGACGAGGCCAAGGTCCCAATGACCTGTGCGCAAGTTCACAT
>Ga0302150_10000779_pt1 | contig 13619 bp, 9 predicted proteins | sample I_Bog_N1_2_FD_198635 | JGI IMG/M metagenome (GOLD analysis project Ga0302150, IMG submission 198635) | Peat permafrost microbial communities from Stordalen Mire near Abisko, Sweden - I_Bog_N1_2 | ecosystem: Environmental > Terrestrial > Soil > Wetlands > Peat | place: Sweden: Abisko, Stordalen... | reverse complement strand
AGAAACCGCGCCATCGTCCCCGCAATGCGTTCCCAGTTTTCGGTCGCCTGCTCCATCTGCTTCCGCCCAATCTTGGTCAGCGTGTAGAACTTCGCGCGGCGATTGCTCTCTGACAATCCCCACTCCGCCTTGATCCAGCCGCGCTGCAGCAGGCGCAGCAGCGCCGGGTAGATGGTTCCCTGGTTCAGGCTCAGCGAGTTACCGCTCACCTGCTCAATCCGCCGCGCAATGCCATAGCCGTGCAGCGGCCCCATGGACTCAAGCGTCTTCAGGACCATCAGGTCCAACGTCCCCTGCAATACATCCGATTTGTCAGTCCCCATTGCCGCTCCCTGTTGTTCTTCTACAGGTAGATTGACGCACCCATAGGTAGAATGTCAACAGGAAAATCGCTCTCCCCGCGCGCCCCCGTTTCTTCGGCTGTTCCCAAATTCCTTTTTCGCCTGTCCCAGCAACCTGGAACCGGCTAGAATTCCTGTATGACTGACCGCATGTCCCTCACCCTCGCCCAGGCCGATCCCGAAGTGGCCGCCGCTCTTGACCAGGAAACCCTCCGCCAGCACGAGGGGCTGGAGATGATTGCCAGCGAAAACTTTGTCTCCCAGGCGGTGCTTGAGGCTGCCGGCTCCATCTTTACCAACAAGTACGCCGAGGGCTACCCCGGCCGGCGCTACTATGGCGGCTGCGAGTACGCCGATGTGGTTGAAAACCTGGCCCGCGATCGCGCCAAACAGATCTTCGCCGCCGAGTACGCCAACGTGCAGCCCCACTCCGGCTCGCAGGCCAACGCGTCGGCCTATATGGCCGTGCTCAAGCCCGGCGACACCATCCTCGGCCTCGACCTCGCCCACGGCGGCCACCTTACCCACGGCCACAAGATGAGCTTCAGCGGCAAGCTCTACCGGCCCACCTTTTACCACGTGCGGCGCGACACGGAACTGATCGACTACGACGAAATGGAAGCCGTGGCCGAGCGCGAAAAGCCCAAAGTCCTCATCGGCGGAGGCAGCGCCTACCCGCGCCTGTGGGATTTCGCGCGCATGCGCCAGATCGCAGACAAGGTGGGCGCAACCTACGTCTTTGACATGGCCCACATCGCCGGCCTTGTCGCCGGCGGCGTTCACCCCTCGCCGGTGCCCCACGCCCACATCACCACCACCACCACACACAAAACCCTGCGCGGCCCGCGTGCCGGCCTGATTCTCACCGGCAAGGACTACCAGGTGGGCGAAAAGCCCGAGCAGACCGTCGGCAAGGAGATTGACAGGGCAGTCTTCCCCGGCCAGCAGGGCGGCCCGTTGATGCACATTGTGGCGGCCAAGGCAGTCGCATTTGCTGAGGCGCTTCGCCCCGAGTTCAAGACCTACGCAGCACAGATTGTGGCCAATGCCCAGGTGCTCGCCCGCGGCCTGCAGGAAGCCGGATTCCGCATCATCTCCGGCGGCACTGACAATCACTTGATGCTTGTTGACACCTTCCAGAAAGGCATCCTCGGCTCCGAGGCTGAACTGGCTCTCGGCAAGGCCGGCATCACGGTCAACAAGAACTCCATTCCCTACGACACCAACCCGCCGCTCAAGCCCTCGGGCATTCGCGTGGGCACTCCTGCGCTCACCACCCGCGGCATGAAGGAGCCGGAGATGCGCCTGATCGCGGTCTGGATCACGCGTGCCCTGGATCAGCGCAACGACGACGCGGCCCTTGAACGGATTCGCGGTGAAGTTGCCGAGCTCGCCAACCGGTTCCCGCTCTACGCCTGGCGTCGCGCCCCCGCTGCAGTCGCGGTCTAAGGCGCGCCGGCTAGCTCTTGCCCTTACTGAGCTGGCAATTCAATACGAATCGTTGGGTTCCCCATCCATTCCGCGTTCTTTGCGGAATGGGTGGGAAACAACAATACTCTCTAATTGCCGGATCAATAGGACAAAGCTTAATCTCGCCGCAACTTGCACACTCGCACCGGGTTAAGTCTATTGCTGTTGGAGATGACCCACCAACGGGAGACAAGCAGAGAATAGCTAATCCCCAAGGGCATCCGGAGGAAGCGATGAAAACCGTTCAGCTAGCACTTGCAACATTGCTCGTTCTTTCAGTCCCTGCATTCGCCCAGCGTCAAGAGCATGTAGCGCCCGCCCCGCATCCAGCCATTCCGAAGTCCGGACCCAAGGCCTACACGGGCGCGCCCCATGCGCCCGAGGCCAAGCGCAACTACAGTGACAAGGACGGCCATCCCAACGCCCCCCACGTGGACGGCAAGACCTGGGTTGGCCACGACACCGGCCGTGCCGACGTGAACTATCATCTTGACCGCCCCTTCGAGCATGGCCATTTCACCGGCGGCTTTGGCCGTGAGCATGTCTGGCATCTCGGCGGCGGCGGTCCCGGCCGGTTCTGGTTCAATGGCTGGTACTGGAATGTGGCCGCGTTCGACGTGGCCTTCTGCGACGGGTGGCTGTGGGACTCCGATGACCTCGTGATCTACGACGATCCCGATCACATCGGCTGGTATCTCGCCTATAACGTGCGCCTCGGCACCTATGTGCACGTTGAGTATCTCGGAACATAACTCACGCCCCCAAGGGGATGGAAGTCACGCACCAGGGGGACAGGCTTTGCGGCCTGTCTCCTTTGTCTTTCAGCGAGCGCGGCAGTCACAGCTCACATGTACAGCCCACCGTGGCAGGCGATAAGATAGCAAGTCCATCCGGAGTTCCTGCCGGCACACGCTCAAATGCTGCAGAAGCTCCCACTCAGGACCCAAGTCTTCGAGGCTCTGCCATGAAATTTCTTTCCGTCCGCTCCATCGCGCGCGTCTTCGCAAAATCGTCAGCCAGCACGGCCGCTGCTCTGCTTTGCCTTTCGCTCATCCCGGCATACACAGCCTTCGCACAAGACGCAGCAGCGCCCATCGTGCTTACCGGCGCGGACCGGCGCCCTGCCACATCGCTCAACGGCGAGTGGGGCGCTATCGTTGATCCGTACTTCAACGGCCTCTTCAGCTTTCATCACGAAGAAAAGAAGAATGGATGGTTCCTCAACCAGAAAGCAAAGCCCGGTGACCCGTTCCCGATCGAGTACGACTTTGCCAAGGCGTCCAAGCTCAAGGTTCCCGGCGACTGGAACACGCAGCGCGAGTCGCTGCTCTTCTATGAAGGCCCGGTGTGGTATGAGCGTGACTTCACCTACCAGCCCAAATCGCACACGCGCGTCTTCCTTCACGTGGGTGCGGCTAATTACCACTCATGGTTCTGGGTCAATGGACAGAAAGTCTGCGAGCACGAGGGCGGCTTCACAAGCTTCAATTGCGATGTAACGGCGGCAATCCATACCGGCGATAACTTCGTGGTGGCAGCGGTCGATAACACCCGCCACGAAGATAGCGTTCCAACCCTGCAGACCGATTGGTGGAACTATGGCGGCCTTACGCGCACTGTCTCGCTGATTGAAGTTCCCGACACATTCATTGATCGGTACGATCTCCACCTGCGCCGCGGAGAAGGCTCCGTGATCGAGGGCTGGATTCATGTGGAAGGCGCAGAGCGCGGCGCAAAGACCGAAGTGGAGATTCCCGAGTTAAGCGCAAAGGCCACTGCGGAGGTGGGTGACGGTGGCCTGGCCGGGGTTCAAATTCCAGTGTCGGGCCTCGATCGCTGGTCGCCCGAAACGCCAAAGCTCTACAAAGTCAAAATCACCGCGGGTAACGATTCCATCGACGAGCTCATGGGCTTCCGCACCATCGAGACCCGCGGCACCGAGATTCTTCTCAACGGCAAGCCGATCTTTCTGCGCGGCATTTCGATTCACGCTGAGGCGCCCTACCGCACAGGCCGCGCCAACACCGACAAGGACGCCGAGACTTTGCTGGGCTGGGCCAAGGAACTCGGCTGCAACTTTGTGCGCCTGGCGCACTATCCGCATGACGAATCCATGCTGCGCGCTGCCGATCGCATGGGCCTTCTCGTATGGTCGGAGAATCCCGTCTATTGGGCACTCCAATTCGACAATCCCAAAGTGTATGCAAAGGCCCAGCAGCAGTTGGACGAAGAGATAGGAACCTCGCGCAATCATGCGGCCATCGTCCTGTGGTCCATGGCCAATGAAACGCCGAACAATGAAGCGCGTACCCACTTCATTGAAGCTCTTGCCAGCCACGCACGCGAACTCGACCCATCGCGATTGATTACCGCGGCCCTTCTGGTGCGCGGCGAGGGACACACCAAGATCATCGATGACCCGCTCGGCAAGGCGTTGGATGTGATCGGCTTCAATGAGTACATCGGCTGGTATGAGCAGCATCCTGAAACAGCAGATGTGACTGACTGGCGCATCGACTATCGGAAGCCTCTGATTGTGAGTGAGTTTGGGGGCGGAGCCAAGGCGGGCCTGCATGGCGGCGACGAGGAACGCTGGACGGAAGAGTATCAGGCCAATATCTATCGCCATCAGTTTGGAATGCTCAATCGCATTCCGCAGTTGAGGGGCATGAGCCCGTGGATCCTGATGGATTTTCGTTCGCCCAACAGGCCGCTGGCGGGAATCCAGGATGAGTTCAATCGCAAGGGACTTATCTCGGAGCAGGGTGAGAAGAAAAAGGCCTTCTTTGTTCTCAAGAAAGCATACGATGACCGCGCGGTGGGCAAGCCCGAATGAAATCCCGCCGGGCCTTCTGAATGAGTTTGAGGAAAGCCTGCCAGACTGTGCAAAAGCGGCCTGGTGAGTTATGCTGGACTTATGTCTGCTGATTCGATCCTTGCACAAATTGATGCCGAGATTGCACGACTGGTCCAGGTACGCTCCCTGCTGGCCAGCACAACCAAAGTTGAAGCCAGAATCACTGGGCGTAAAACAAAGAAGGCGTCTGCCGCAGCCAAGGTTAAAAAGACACGCGTGTTGAGCCCCGATGCGCGCAAGCGGATTGCCGATGCGCAACGGAAGCGCTGGGCCGCGCAGAAGGCCAGGAGCAAGAAGGAAGCGTAAATGGCAAGCTGCGTCCAGGTCGCACGGCAGGCGGGTAGGACATCATCCGCCGGCCCCAGTCAAACCAGCAAGCAAGTATCTTGAGTCAAGTGAGTTTGCCGGCGCCGCTGAGAGTTATGGCCGACTCCCAGCTCAAAAAAAACTGCATCCAGAGCAACTCCGTGTCATAGCTTTCTTATAACTTCTTTGTATGTCGATAGATGAGCGGCACGCGCAATCGAAATCCAAAGCTCGCGCGCAAGGCTGACTTAGACCTGGAATGCTTCCAGCTCTTGAACGCTAACTTATCCTTCATTTTCTGCAAGACCATTCCCAGCTATTGAAGCTGGAGCAGCGCGAGCCTGTCCCGCAGGCGCTTACCAGGTTTCAACTGCCAGTACGGTGGGCGGCCCGGGATGGCCTCCGATCACCTGGGTCTCGATCACCGCTTCCACATTCATCTCTTCCCAGTTGGCCGGCGCCTTGGCCAGCAGCGATCGCAGGTAGACGGGGTTGGAGAGAATCTCGCCGGCGGCCTCCGTGCCCTCCTCGGAGATACCCGCGGCGATCATCACTGGCTGTCCGGTGATGTTGTCGTGAATACGGGCCACGATGGCGTAGTCGCGCGACAGCTTTTCATACGGCAGGTCCCATGCCGTCGCCCAGGTTGTCTGCGCCGGGCTCTTGCGATCGACAATCAGTGCAACGCCATTCCGCGACTCAAATCCAAAGCGCAGCTTCTCCGTCACACGCAGCGTCCAGATGTTGTCGAAGGCGCCGATCAGCACAATGGGCCCTTCACGAAGCTGCGTGAAGGTGGCGCTCGAGGCAGGCACCACGCGGAAGGCCTTGTGCCGGGCTTCGAGTACGGCCGCGGTGTTGGTCAGCGTGATCACGTCCGCCAGAGCGAAAAGTCCAGACTGATGCAGCCGGAAGTGCAGCGGCTCGGCATTGGCGCCGCCAGCGGAGCCCTCCAGGGAACCGAGGGCGCTTGCATCCAGATCCTTGGCCGGCTCACCCAGGCAGTAGGTAGCGGTATCTGCCCCGGCAGTCAGGGGCGCCCAGAAGCGGTCGACGGGTCCGAGCGGCCGAAGGTCTTGAAACCGCATTCCGATCCCCACGCCAAGGCCGCACGCTGCCAGCACAAACACTGCGATCCTCCACCAGCGAAACCTGGGAGAGACACGCTGCGCAGACCCCTCCGCCGGCGTCGTGACGGCCACAGACGGCTGCTCCAACGAAGCCAGCGGCGACTCCGCCTCAACCGGGCGGTCAGGAGCAACGCGGTCAGACGCACGAAACACCGGAACATAGGAGCCGATAGGCAGCTCAATCACCAACTCGCCGGCATGAGCCAGGTCGTAGTAGTACTGCACCAGCCGCTTGCGCACCTCGCCGGCAGTAATCCGAACCACCGGATCGGCGTTGGAATCGTAGGTGGGCGAGCGCCCAAAGACCTCAACCCCAATGCTCCGCTCCTTCAGTTCGGAGGCATTCCCCTTCAGCGTCTGCTCCACCGTATGGGCCAGCAGTACGGGGTACCGCTTGCTATTGGAGAAAAGCGGATGAGCCACCAGCCGGTCCAGTTGCTCACGGATCGCAGCCGCGTCGAAGGCAGCTCCCGGCGCCTGAATCTCGGCTACGGATTTCGATCCCATGGACATTTCCTGCTCCCTATGTCGATACACCCTTTGCCGAAGTTCAATTTCCTGAGGTTCTCCTGCGCGCGCGGCCTTTGAGAGACGCACTTCAACCCGGATTCGGCGATAGGAACCGGCATCTGATAAAACGCTTCACCCGAAGCAGCCGGATCTTGATTGAAATCGTGGTCCTTGCGCGGCAGATTCAAGAGCAATCCGAGGTGTGAAACCAACTGCATTGCGTATCATACGTGGCTCTCTTACACTTGTCCATAATGGAATAAACCCTATTTGTATAGATACTTAGAGCGATAATCGCCGCCGTGTTACCCGATGGAACGTGTCGCGTCCGAAAACAGGCAAATATATTGAGATTCGGTCCAGAAGATGGGCAGAAGCAGTTCCCTGTGAGTTGGATTCGTCCAGTTACGGGGGCAGCCCCGCACATTTTCTTGTGATTGCGGCTCCTCGCCCTTCCGGCTGGCCAGACCTGATCCAAATCAGGCTGCGATAGCCGGGGGGCGTTTTTTTGATCCGCCCAAACTATTTGATCCGCCCAAACTCAGAGGCGCTAGCTCAGCCCGCTCATCACCAGCATCCGGGGTTCGGTCATCTCCTCAATCGCAGACCGTATACCCTCACGGCCCAGCCCGGAGTCCTTCACCCCGCCATACGGCATCGAATCCAGCCGCCAGTTCGGCGTATCCCCCACAATCAGCGCCCCCACTTCGAGTTCCCGGTACGCGGTCAGGATTCGTCCGGCGTCCCGCGTAAGCAAACCGGCCTGCAGTCCATACCGGGAGTGGTTCACCGCCGCCAGTGCCTCCTCGAAGTCCTCATAGGGCTCCACCACGACAACCGGCCCGAAAACCTCTTCGTCGCGAATCTTCATGCCCGTTGTAGTCCCGGTCAGGATGGCGGGGGTAATCACAGAGCCTCGGCGTTCTCCGCCGGCCACCAGCTTGGCGCCGCCTTCCACGGCCTCCTTCACCCATGTGTCCACACGCTCCGCGTCGCTGAGCCGGATCAGCGGACCCACCTCGGTAGCTTCGTCGGACGGGTCCCCAACTGCCAGCTTGGCCGTGTATTCCACCAGCTTCCATAGAAATGTCTGAAAGATGCTGCGCTGCACAAACACGCGCTGCGCGCTGATGCATGACTGGCCGGCAAAGCCGAAAGCCGCATGCGCCGTGCGTGCCGCCGCCTCATCCAGATCGTGCCAGTCGTTGTGAACCACCAGCGCCGCGTTCCCGCCCAGTTCCAGCAGCACCCGTTTACGCCCGGAGCGGGCTTTCAGCTCCCATCCAACCTTCGACGACCCGGTAAAGCTCACCAGCTTGATGCGGTCTTCCTTCTCCGCCAGCCAGGCCGTGTCGGCGTTGCTCAGCGGCAAAACTGCCAGCGCCTCCTGCGGCCATCCGGCCTTGAGAATCACCTCGCCCAGCGCCAATGCCGTAAACGGCGTCTGCGGAGCCGGCTTCAGAAGGATGGGGCAGCCTGCGGCCAGCGCGGGCGCCACCTTGTGCGCCACCAGGTTCAGCGGAAAATTGAACGGCGTGATCGCCAGAATCGGCCCCACGGGGAAGCGCTGCACCAGTCCCCAGCGCCCCTCGTTGCCCTCGGTCAAATCCAGCGGCAGGCTTTCGCCGCCCAGCCGCGCAGCCTCTTCGGCAGCGGTCTTGAAGGTGACCACGGCGCGGTCCACCTCGGCCCGGGCCAGGCGAATCGGCTTGCCCGCTTCGGCCACAATGAGCTGCGCAAACCGCTCCTTCTGCTCAATGAGCGAGGCGGCCACATCTTCCAGAATCTCGCGCCGTTTCCAGCGCGGCAGGGCGCGGGCGCGGCGCAGGCTGGCCACGGCGTGGCTCACCGCCTGGCGTGCATCGGCGCGCGTGGCAATGGTCACACGGCCCACCAGCCCCTGGTCCCAGGGCGAGCGCACTTCAAACGAATCGCCGTCGATCCACTCTTTGCCGCACAGCAGAAATCCCGTTTGTGTTCCCGGCCGCATCTTCATGGTGTCTGGTGCTCCAGTTTCTACCTTCCTCTAAATGTTACTAGGGCGCGGTGAGTAAACCGCGTCTCATCTTTGCCTTCCTGCATAGCCGGCGGCGCCCCAGTCCCAACGCGGTACACTGTTCGCCTATGATTCACGATGGCCGCAGCCGCAAACTTCCCTTCGATCCAGTCGAAGCCGTAGCCCACTTGAAGGCCGCCGACGCCAAGCTGGGCGCGCTGATTGACTGTGCCGGCCCATTCACGCTGCGGCTCGATCCTGCCCCTTCTCCGTTTGAATCGCTGCTCGAATCCATCCTCTATCAGCAGCTCCACGGAAAGGCCGCAGCCACTATTCACCGCCGCGTGCGCGAGCACTTTGGCGGCGACCCTTCGCCGCAGCTTCTTCTCGACACACCCGACGAACGCCTGCGAGCCTGCGGTGTCTCCGGCAACAAGATCAAGGCCTTCAAGGATCTCGCCGCCAAAACCCTCGATGGCACAGTGCCCACGCACGCGCATATCAAGAAACTGTCCGACGCCGAAATCGTCGAGCGGCTCACCGCAGTGCGCGGCATCGGTCCCTGGACCGTCGAAATGCTGCTCATCTTCCGCATGGGACGCCCCGATGTATTCCCTGTGACCGACTACGGCGTGCGCAAGGGATTCGCACTTACCTTTCAGCGCATTCCAAAAACGCGCCCGCTTGAGGCGGGCGATCTGCCCAAACCCGAGGTCCTTCTCAAAAGAGGAAAGAAGTGGGCGCCGTTCCGCTCCGTGGCCAGTTGGTACCTGTGGCGCGCCTGCGATCTGGCCCGCAATGCGCCGCCGGCCGGACCGCCGAGCCTACAATAATCAAAAGCAGCTTCTAGCTACTAGCTTCTAGCTTTTAGCTGGTCTGTGTTGGCGGGAATGTTTTGAGTGAGCGTAGATTGCGATGCAGTGAGGCTTTCTTGGAGCATTTCGCAAATAAGCTTTTGGCTAGCAGCTAGCAGCTAGAAGCTAGGAGCTGTATCTGATGGCCGCGAGCAAACGTTTCATCTGTATTCATGGACATTTTTACCAGCCGCCGAGAGAAAATCCCTGGCTGGAAACGGTGGAGACGCAGGACTCCGCCGCGCCCTACCACGACTGGAATGAGCGCATCTGCGCCGAGTGCTACGCCACCAACGGCGCCGCGCGCATCCAGAACAATCGCAACCAGATCACGCGCATCGTCAACAACTACGCGCGCATCAGTTTCAACTTCGGCCCCACGCTGCTCAGCTGGCTCAAGGAAAATGCGCCGCGCACCTACCGCATGATTCTCGATGGCGAGCACCGCAGCCGCAAGAGCTACGGCGGCCACAGCTCGGCCATGGCGCAGGTCTACAACCACATCATCATGCCGCTCGCCAACACCCGCGATCGCATCACGCAGATCCGCTGGGGCATTGCCGACTATCGGCGCCACTACGGCGCGCCGCCCGAGGGCATGTGGCTTGCGGAGACCGCGGCCGATGCGGAGTCGCTGGAACTGATGGCGCAGAATGGCGTTAAATTCACGCTGCTGTCGCCGCACCAGTGCGCGCGTATCCGCCCTTTCCGCGAGGGGTCCCAATGGACTGAAACTCCCGGCGCTTCCGTCGATACGACGCATCCCTATCTCGTCCGCTTTGACTCCGGCGTTTCGATTGCCGTCTTCTTCTACAACGGACCGGCCTCGCGCGCCATTGCGTTTGAAGGCCTTCTCGATTCCGGCGAAGCTTTCGCCACGCGATTGAAGGCCGGCTTCCGCGATAACCCGCAGCCGCAACTGGCGCACGTGGCCACCGATGGCGAGTCCTATGGCCATCACCACAAGCACGGAGAAATGGCCCTTGCCTACGCGCTGCGCCTGCTGGAGCGCGACCGTACCGCCAAGCTCACCAACTACGGAAAATTCCTTGACCAGTTTCCGCCGGAGTACGAATGCCAGATCGTCGAAGACAGCTCGTGGAGCTGCGTGCACGGCGTCGAGCGTTGGCGATCGAACTGCGGATGCAACGGCGGCCGCCCCTTCAACCAGCTTTGGCGTGCGCCATTGCGCCAGGCTCTGGATGCGCTGCGCGACGGCATCGCCCCGCTCACCGAACAGGAAGGCAACAAGCTCTTCAAGGATGTGTGGGCCGCGCGCAACGCCTACATCGATGTGCTGCTCGACCGCGGCACTGAGCAGGTTGACCGCTTCCTCAACACGCACGCCGGCCACGAGCTCTCTGAACACGAGCGTGTGCGCGCTCTGGAGCTGATGGAGATGCAGCGCCACGCGCAACTCATGTACACCAGTTGCGGATGGTTCTTTGACGACATCGGCGGCATTGAAACCGTGCAGATCGTCGCCTATGCCGCGCGCGTTTTGCAACTTGCAAAGCAGGTGTTTGGCGTGCGGGCCGACGCGCTTGAGCCGGCTTTTCTCGCCCGCATGGCCGAAGCCAAATCGAATGAAGCCCGCTTCGGCGACGGCGCGCAAATCTACAAGCGCTGCGTCGACACCATGGAGCTGGGCCTGGAACAGGTGGCCGCGCACTACGCCATCAGTTCGGTGTTCTCGTCCTTCGCCGAGGAGACCGATCTCTTCTGTTATCGCGTCCGGCGCATCTCCTTCGCCATTCACACCTCGGGTCGAGGACGTCTCGCGCTCGGCCGCGCCCACATCGCCAGCGTCATCACCGGCCATCAGCAAAGCTTTTCCTTTGCGGTCCTGCACTTCGGCGATCAGAACATCACCGCCGCCGTAAAGCCCTACACGGATGCCGATGCAGCCGCCTTCGAAGCCTTCTCCGCGCAGGCCGAGGAGCATGTGCAGCGCGCGCGCTTCCCTGAGGTCATTCGCCTGCTCGATCGCGAATACGGCCACGTGGACTACTCCCTCACCTCGCTCTTCACCGATGAGCAGCGCCGCATTGTCGAGTTGATTCTGAACTCGACGCTCTGGGACATTGAGAGCTCGCTGACCACCATCTACGAGGACCACGCCAGCCTGCTGCACTATCTCGCGCAGGCCGGCCTGCCCAAGCCCCCCGCGCTCACCCTGGCCGCGGGCTTTGCCATCAACGCGGGCCTGCGCCGCGCCCTCGAGTCCGACCCCATTGACATCGCGCAGATGCGCTCGTTCCTCACTCTCGCCAAGGCCGACCAGGTGCCGCTTGAAACGGCCACGCTCAGCTACATCGCCGACCAGCGCATGAAGCGCGCCATGGTCGAGCTGCAAATGTCCGCGGGCTCGCTTGAAATGCTTGACCGCGCGCTCACCCTCGCCCGCAACCTCGTCGAGCTGCCCATCGAGCTGAACCTGTGGCAGGCGCAGAACATCTGGTACGAGATTCTGCGCACCTCCAGCTATGGACTCACCGCACAGGGCAAGGACGATCGCCCCAGGTGGGACAAGAGCTTCAACGACCTGGCCACATGTCTCTCCATCGATTTCGCCAGCATCTCAGCCGACGACGAAGTGCCCGTCGCGCAAGGAGATTGAGAGGCAGTCGTCCGCTTTCAGTTGTCCGTGATCGGCGCCCCGCACGAGCCGGCGTCGCGTCGCGGGCTTATCTTGTGGCAGGCCTGCATGAAACCGTCGCAAGTCATGCCGCCGCAGGGTATGCTTGTCACCATGCTTCCCCGCGCCTTTGGAATCCTCACGATTTGCGGAGCTTTTCTCAGCGCTGTTCCTTCCGCGGCGTTGCCTTCCGGCGCCTTGGTTTCCCCGGCCACTGGCCAGTACGCGGATGCTCCTTTCCTTGCAAAAAGCCTGGGCCGGGCCTACGTTCCTGTCGACGGAGCGTGGGCCTTCCGTCCGGGTGACGATCCGGTCTACGCTTCGCCCTAGATGACTCCCAATGGACGCGCATCCACGTTGGCCGTCCATGGGAAGCCCAGGGCTTCAAAGACCTCACCGGTTTCGCCTGGTATCGGCGGCGCATCACGATCGTGCCGTCTGAGGAGAATGCGGAAGCTCAGCTCGCAGTTGCTCTCCCCGGTATTCAAGACGCTGCCGAGGTCTATTGGAATGGCCGCCTCGTAGGCACATACGGCAAGCTCCCGCCAGACCCTGTCTGGTACGACCAGGCTAACGGCGCAGTCACCGAGATCAGCCCCCATTTACCCGCCTCCGTTCCGCTGGGACAGCCGCAATCCGGCATACTCGCAATCCGGATCTGCAAGGCCCCCTATATTTTCTTCAGCCTTCCCGACGAAGGAGGCCTGATCGAAACACCCCTGCTGGGAAGCCCACAGGCATTGGCCGATCGCGATCAGGCCGCTTGGTACGGCTGGCTTCGCGCCAATCTCTGGCAGCTCGGCCTCGCCCTTCTGTGTAGCGTGGTTTCTCTTCTTGCATTACTCGCATGGCTGCGTCAACGCCGTCAGACCATGCTCCTGTGGCTGGCGCTTTATATGATCCATCCACTGCCGATTCTGATTGTCTCCGGCGCCCCAGGCTTCCTCAGTTTCCGCTGGAACTACGGCCTGATCGCCCCATTCGTCTGCATTGAAGACGTCTCCCTCTGGTTCCTGCTGCTCAATCTCCTGGGGCTGCGCGACAATCGAAAGCTCATCCGCTGGACCTGGTGGATGGTCGCCGTCGCGGTCATCGGCAACTTCGGGGATGGTGCCTTGCAGCTCTTCGACTGGACCGCGTGGCCCGGGCACCTCTTCCTCGGGCTCGATGCCGGCCTCACCATTCCTTCATTGCTGATCGAGATCTGGGCCGTCATCCTGGTCATCTTCGCCTTTCGCCGCCGGCTCAACGCGGAGCGGTGGCTTCTCGCTATTGTCGCCATGCTCGCCGACATCTTTCAGGCATTTGGCAACTGGTTCGATTCAGGCATGCGCTGGATCCACTGGACTTTCTGGGAACCGTTCCGAAAACCGCTCTTCTCCATTGCCGGCAACCAGTTCGACATTCAATCTGTGCTCAACACGCTGTTGCTGGTTGCCATTGTCTTCGCCGCCTGGCGCTTTCTTGCCGAGCAGAACCGGCGGCAAAACCGGCGCGACGAGGAGTTCCGAGCCGCG
>Ga0302150_10000771_pt1 | contig 13674 bp, 11 predicted proteins | sample I_Bog_N1_2_FD_198635 | JGI IMG/M metagenome (GOLD analysis project Ga0302150, IMG submission 198635) | Peat permafrost microbial communities from Stordalen Mire near Abisko, Sweden - I_Bog_N1_2 | ecosystem: Environmental > Terrestrial > Soil > Wetlands > Peat | place: Sweden: Abisko, Stordalen... | reverse complement strand
GAGCTTGCGCCGAAGGGTGTTACGAGCGCAGCTCCAAAGCATGTGGAGTGGAAAAACGAGAAGCTGACGATCGAGGGGCTGTTGTATCTGCCCGATGGGGCGGGGACGAAGAAAGTTCCGCTGGTGGTGGAGGTGCATGGCGGGCCGCTGGGGGCATACACGGATAGCTATACGGCGTTCACGGATTATCTGTTGGGCCAGGGGTGGGCGGTTCTACGGGCGAATCCTCGGGGAAGTACGGGACGAGGCGCGGAGTTTGCTGCCGCGAATAAGAATGATCTGGGTGGTGCGGACTATCGCGACATTATGGCCGGCGTGGACTTCGTGTTGAAGACAGAGCCGATTGATGGGGAGAAGCTGGCGCTGATCGGGTATAGCTATGGCGGCGAGATGGCCGCGTTTGTGGAGACGAAGACGACGAGGTTCAAGGCGATTGTGAGTGCGGCTCCGGTGATCGATCAGAACAGCGAGTATGGGACGGAGAAGGGGAGCTGGTATGACCAGTGGTACTTCGGAAAGCCCTGGCTCCATCCAGCCGACGCCTGGCGGCAGAGTCCGCTGAGTGGGGTGGAACACGCGAAGACGCCGTTTATGCTGCTGCAGGGCGATGACGATACGACGGATCCGCTGGGGCAATCCCTGGAGATGTATCACGCTCTGCGGCAGATGAAGGTGCCGGTGGAGTTGATTACGTATCCCAGGGTGGATCATGGGCCGCTGGGCGGAGCGATCTATGGGTCGCCGAGCAATGAGCCGTGGCATGGGTTCGATGCTCGGCAGCGGGTGGTGGCCTTCTTTGCGAAGTCGTTTGGGGAGGCGAAGTAGCGCAACCCTGGGGTAGTTCGGGGGAAGCTGCGCCGATGCTAAAAGCCCCCTCTTTTCGGGTGCGAGGAAGGCGGGCTAAAGCCCGCTGCTACTCCATCCGCTGATCCCGCAGAGGCAACAGCGGCGCTACTGATGTGCTGCGGTCTGCGCAGGCTTGGCTCCGTGGAAGAGGGCGTGGTTGATATCGGGCCAGAACTCCTTGACCACGAAGGAGAGTGCGTCGATGCCGACGTCGAGGCCCCACTGGTCGGCGGTGTTGCCAAAGGAGCGTTCGCGGGTTGGGTAGTAGGTAGAGGAGATTCCCGCGGAAGCGCCGGAGCCGATGACCTCGCTGGCATTGAAGACTTCACGGCCGGAGTCGGAGCGGGTGATGACGACGCGGCTAAGAGCGTAGCCGGTTCGCTTGACGAAGCCTCCGCGACCGAGGGTATAGTAGCGGTTGTCCTCGTGGGTGAGGGTGGGAACGATGGCTTCGACAAAGAAGTTTTCGGTGGTCTGGTCGACGACGGCGTGCCAGAGATAGCGACCGTAAGCAACTCCCCCGCTGCCGAATTCGGGATCAGGATTGCTCTCCATGTCGTAGCCAGCGACGGCGAGAGGTACGAAGATGGCGGAGTAATCGAAGGAGTCTTCAAAGGCGGTGGCGAACTTCTGCTTGGGGGTCTGGGGAGGCAACTTGACATCGGCACTGACGGCGCGGAAGTTGGGGAGTATACCGAGGATGCGCGTGGTCTGCGTGGGCGCGGGCTCGTTGGACTGAGATTGCGGCAGAGGCGCATCGGGGACGTTCCGGTCCGCGTCGGAGCTGCTGGTCGCGGCTGAGGGAATATTGAAATTGAGAGCCGTGGCCGTCTCGATCGGGGCGCTGATGGAAGAAGCGTTCGCGAGAGTGGTTTGCTGGGCGTGCAGGGTCACGCCGAGGAAGAAGCTGGCGAGAGAGAGCGAAACCCGTAGCTTTGATAGGAGATGTTTCTGTGAGGGATATCTCGGTGAACGATGATTCGACGACGAAAGATGGTGCATTGTTCCCCTTGGTGTTCTCCCCACTAGTTGAGGGTGCAGGCTAGCGAGTTGAATCGTGCGAATTAGGTTAAGCGGTGTCTTGATCGAGGACGGCCTGATGTTCTTGTAATAGATAGACGCACTTGTGGTCGGTCGAGTTCTCAGAATGAAGACTTTGTCACTTGGTTCCTGAGGAATGGATGCCCTGGTGGACGGGGTGGATGCAATGGCGACCGAAGATTATGCTGGAAGGGTCCGTATTGTGTTGAGAAGACGAAGAGATGCAAGCGGGGTTTGGTGAGGAAGAGGACGACAGATGAGTGAAGCAGCAGTTGAGTTTGCGCGGACGCAAGGCAAGCGATTTGTTGACGAGTTGAAGGATTTGTTGCGGATTCCGTCTGTGTCGACGGCACCGGAACATGCGGGGGATGTGCGCAAAGCGGCGGAGTTTGTGGCAGAGGGTCTGCGCGCTGCGGGGATGGACAACGTTCGGCTGATTGAGACCACGTCGGCGACGCACCAGGGGCATCCGCTGGTGTATGCGGATTGGCTGCATGCGGAGCCCACGGCGGACGGGAAGCCGAAGCCGACGGTGTTGCTGTATGGGCACTACGATGTGCAGCCCGCTGAGCCGCTGGATGAGTGGAAGTCCCCTCCGTTTGAACCTACGGAGAGGGATGGGAACATCTATGCGCGGGGGGCCGTGGATGATAAGGGGCAGATGTGGATGCATGTGAAGGCGCTGGAGTCGCTGCTGAAGAGCGACGGGAAGCTGCCGGTGAATGTGCGGGTAATTGTGGAGGGAGAGGAAGAGGTTGGGGGCGAGGGTATCGCCGCGTTTGTGCGCGAACATGGCGACCAACTGAAGGCCGATGCTGCATTGGTGTCGGATACCGAGATGTTTGCTCCGGATCTTCCGACTTTGTGCGTCGGGCTGCGCGGGATGATTTATACGGAGCTCGAGGCCCGAGGAGCGGCGACGGATCTGCACTCAGGGATGTATGGCGGGGTAGCGCCGAATCCGTTTGTGGCGCTGGCGCAGATCATCGCGCGCTTGAAACGTGAGGATGGACGTATTGCGATTCCGGGATTCTATGACGGGATTGAGGAGCCGACGAAGGCGGAGCTTGAGGCTTGGCGGTCGCTTCCGTTCGATGAGGAAGAGTATCGGAAGCATGAGGTGGGGTCGACCGAGCTAACGGGGGAGGAGATGTTCAGCGTGCTGGAGCGGACCTGGTCGCGACCGACGATGGATGTGCATGGAATACCGGGAGGCTTCGTCGGGGTGGGAGCGAAGACCGTGATTCCGGCGAAAGCTACCGCTAAGATCAGCTTTCGGTTGGTTCCGGGAATGACGCCAGACTCGACCTTTGCGAAGTATAAGGAGTTTGTGGAGGAGATCTGCCCGAAGGGAATCCAGGTGAAGGTTACGATGATTCACTCGGGCGAGCCAATCGTGGTGAGCACCGATAACGCCTACGTGCGCGCGGCTACCGAGGCGATGGCGGACGTTTTTGGGAAAGAGACAGTGTTCGTGCGCGGTGGCGGGTCGATCCCGATTGTTGGGGACTTCGTGCGCGAGCTGGGGATCCCGACGGTGATGATGGGATTTGGGCTGCCGGACGACAATCTTCATGCTCCGAACGAGAAGTTTCATTTGGCAAACTTTCATCGGGGGATTGAATCAATTGTGCGGTTCCTGGAGAAGGTTGGAGCGGGGAGCTGATGGCGGCCTTGCTGCCGGTGCATGGGTTCGTGCTGGCCGGGGGAAAGAGCTCGCGGATGGGCGAGGATAAGGCACTGCTCCGCTTTCGTGGGCGACCGATGGTGGAAATAGCCGTGGAAAAGCTGCGGGGATTCTGTGGTGAGGTTACCATCGCTGGGAATCGGGGAGATCTCTCGGAGTTCGCGCCAGTGGTGATGGAGACTCGGGTGAATGTGGGACCGGCGGCTGGGGTTGAGGCGGGGTTGGGGGTGGCGACTGAGAAGTGGGCGCTGTTCATGCCTGTGGACGTGCCGCTCGTTCCGCAAGGGCTGCTTCTGGGGTGGGCGGAGGCGGTGATAGCTAGGGAGGGCGTGGTGGCGAGTCATCTGCATTTTGAGATAGACCAGCCGGCGTTTTGTATGCTGCGGCGCGAGACTTTAGGGAAGTTTTCGGAGGCGCTGGAGGGCGGAGAGCGTCGGCTTGGGGAGCTCTTGAAAAGAGTGAGTGATGGGCGGCTGTGGGTCTATGAAGTGGGAGGACTGGCGTGCGATTGTCCAGGAGCTGAAGAGGGGCGGCGTTGGTTTTGGAATGTCAATACGCCGGAGGATTTGCTGGAGGCCGAGGGGTGGGGCGAAACGTAGTTTTCTTCTCCGCACCTGTTACTAGAGCGCGTACAGGTGGGGTCGGTACTCCGGATGAGAGGGTGAGAGGCGTTCATCTGCGAACTGCAGAGGATCGGTTTTGGGACAGATGCTTTCGACGAAAGCGTGCATCATAGAGGAACAGATATGAATGAAGAGCCCAAATTTCCTCCCTCGCCAGACGAGTCCACTGCGATTTCCAGCTCTTCGACCGAGCCGAACGCGGTCCCTGACTCCGCTGCGGAACCAGCCGGCGACGCAGCTGCAGCTGAGACCTCGGATGAACAGATCGATAAGCCGCTGATCGAGGATGTGTCGGCGGACGTGGCGCCGACGGTTCAGGAGTTTATCGCCGAGGCAGCGGCAGCGAACAAGGAAGAAGCGGAGGCAATTGCGGAGGAGTCGGTGACGGCAGCCGAGGAATCGGCGATGCGTTCGGCTGGCGTACCGCAGGAAGCAGGCGACGACATTGCGCCTTATATCTCGTTTGAGAATGTAAATAAGTCGTTTGGCGACCTGGTGGTGTTGAAGGACGTGAGCTTCTTTGTAAAACCTGGGGAAACGCTGTGTATTTTGGGGCGAAGCGGTGTGGGAAAGTCGGTCTCACTGCAGATTTTGATGGGATTTTTGAAGCCTGATAGTGGAACGGTGCTGGTGGCGGGTCAGGATATTGCGGGGTATACAGAGCGGGAGATGCAGGAGGTTCGGCGGAAGGTGACGATGGTGTTCCAGAACGGAGCGCTGTTCGATTCGATCTCTGTGGGGGAGAATGTGGCGTTCCCATTACGGGAACGGAAGGACATGGAGGAGGACCAGATTCTGCAGGTAGTGAAGGGGCTGCTGGAGATGGTGGGAGTGGCGGGAATGGAGAACCAGCTGCCGTCGGAGCTCTCGACAGGGATGAAGCGGTCGGTGGCGATCGCGCGAGCGTTGGCATCGCAGCCTTCGGCGGTGTTGTATGACGAACCAACGACGATGGTGGACCCCCTGATGGCGCATTTGCTTGGGAACCTCATCCAACGTCTCAAAATGCAGATGCATCTCACGAGCATAGTTGTCACGCACGACATGCGGTTTGCAGAGAAGTTAGCGGATCGCCTGGTGTTTTTACACGAGGGGAAAGTGCGCTTTTTTGGAACGACGGAAGAGATGCGGGCGAGCGAAGACCCTATTCTGCACGAATTTTTCTCGAAAGATGAGCTGATTCTACCGGTATAGCGACTTTCGTTCCTATTTGAACAAGGAACTATCCATTAGAGTGGTAGTTAGCCCCCCTGACGAGAATATAGTGAGTGCCTAGCAAGCGGTGACCTTGTAAGTACACACCAACATTGCCGTCAACTGGATGGCACAACGAACGGCCCGGGACCGACAATCGAAATTATGGCGACCCTAGATTATCTGAAGCAAGCGACGATCTCGAGCCAGCGGCGCCATCACGCTCGGATGGAGGAAAGGGCCAGTCTTTTTTCGCGGCCATCCTTCATCATGATGGTGTGGGCGATGCTCGACTTCATGAGTGCGCTGCTGGCGGGTTTTATCGCGTTTAGGATTCGTCTGGACCCGGTCGTGAAGCCTACAGGGGATGCCGTTCTACGTCATTTGGAAGCGACCGCCCCCCTGGTATCAATTGTCTATCTCCTCGTATTTAGCGTGTATGTGGTTGTATTTGCAAGGCTTTATGGCTTATATCGGTCGCAGGATGTGCGTAGCGGCTTGAGTGAGCAGCGGTTGACGGTTCAGACTACGCTGACGTCCGGACTAATGCTATGCGGGACGCTGTACGTGATGAAGCAGTACACCGTGTCGCGGCTGGTGGTGGCGCTGACGATCGTGATCACGATGGCGTTCCTGATGGCGCGGCGGGCGATCGAGCGCAAGATGATGCAGCGCCGATTCCTGCAAGGGCGAGAGACGCGAAACGTCTTGATTGTAGGAACCGGCCGCGTGGCGCATGCGCTGCGCAACCATCTGCAATCGTTGCCGCATATGGGCTTCCGGTTCATGGGGTTCGTTTCTCTGGAAGAAGAGGCCGAGGAGACGCCAAACTCGCAGATAATTGGCAATATTCAAAATTGCGTGGCGCTGGCGCGATCGCTGTTTGTAGATGAGATCTATTTCTCTACACCAGCGGACAAGCATACTGTGATTTCAGTGGTGGAGGAGGCTCGGACCAACGGCATCGAGGTGAGGGTGGTGCCGGATCTGTATGACGGGCTGGCGTGGAATGCACCGGTTGAGTTTATTGGGCAGTTCCCGACCATTCCTTTGCACCAGAGGGAGTTCCCGCGGGGTGCATTTCTGATCAAGCGGGTTCTGGATGTGTTCCTCTCGGGGCTGGCGCTTCTGGTGCTGTCTCCGTTGATGCTGGTGATTGCATTCTTGATCCGGAGGGACTCTCCGGGGCCGATTTTTTACCGGGCGGCTCGAATTGGACGAAAGGGAAGAACGTTTATCTGCCTGAAATTCCGCACGATGGTGGCGAATGCGGACATGCTGAAGGAAGATCTCGAGCACAGGAACGAGCGTGACGGGATTCTCTTCAAGATGAGCAATGATCCACGGATTACGAAGGTCGGGGCTCGATTGCGGAAGTACTCACTGGACGAGCTACCGCAGTTTATCAACGTGCTGGTGGGAGACATGAGCTTGGTGGGACCTAGACCGCCATTGGCCTCCGAGGTGGAGAAGTACGACTTGGCGCACCTGCGCAGGTTGGATGTCCTTCCTGGAATTACGGGGCTATGGCAGGTAGAGGCACGGCAGGATCCTTCCTTCGACAGCTATATCTCATTGGATACGGCGTACGTGGAGAACTGGAACCTGTTGCTGGATCTTCGCATCCTGGCGCGAACGATTGGCGTTGTGTTGGCGGGCACCGGGTCTTGAAAGCGGAAGCTATATAGCAGTGGGTGGACAGAGGCGCGGGTGGGAATCTTCGCTTCACGATAGACTGTTAGGGTGCGGATCGCTCTGGCGCAAATCAATCCAACGGTTGGAGACTTCTCGGGAAACCTGCAGAAGATCTCGGAGTTTGTGGAACAAGCTGCGGCTCAGGGGGCCGCGCTGGTGATTTTCCCCGAGTTGGCGACATGTGGGTACCCTCCGGCGGATTTACTGGAAAAAGAGACGTTTGTGGAGCGCGCGGAAGAGACGCTGAAAGCAGTAGCGGAGCTTACGCGTGGGGCCGGTCGACCGGCGGTGCTGTGCGGGTCACCCATGCGGTGCGAGGGTGGATCGGGCAAGCATGTACGTAACGTCGCGGCTCTGCTCGAGGATGGAACGATCAAGTTTGTGCAGCAGAAGATGCTGCTGCCGTTCTATGACGTATTCGACGAGCAGCGGTACTTTGAGCCGGCGCGGAAGCAGGCGCTCACGGTGGTGAAGGGCAAGGCGGTGGCGATCACGATCTGCGAGGATGCGTGGAACGACAAGATGTTCTGGCCTCGGCAGATGTACACCATTGATCCGGTAGAGGAGTTGATGCGGCAGTGGGCAGTGCTTCCGCAGCCGCTGAGCGGGAACCGGCTGATTCTGAACATCTCTGCGTCGCCGTTCTGGCATGGAAAGCTGGAGGTGCGTCAGCGCATGATTGGTGCCCTGGCGAAGCGCCACCATGCGACGGTGGTGATGGTGAACCAGGTCGGAGCAAATGACAGCTTGATTTTCGACGGCGGATCGTTTGCGGTGGGGCCTAGCGGCGAGGTGTTTGCACAGGCTCGGAGCTTCGTTGAGGACTTGCTGGTTTTCGAGACCGAGGATCAGATTGCAGTCAACGGGACTGTGGCGAGCACGGTGGAGACGCTGGGGAACGAGGGCGGCGCGGGAGGGGCGGACCGGGTCGAGAAGACCTGGCAGGCGTTGGTGCTGGGTACTCGTGATTACCTCCGGAAGTGCGGATTTACGAAGGCGATTGTGGGTTTGAGCGGGGGGATCGATTCGGCGCTGGTGGCGGCGATTGCTGTGGAGGCGTTAGGCTCGGAAAACGTGCAGGGCATTGGAATGCCGAGCGAGTTTTCTTCAACGGGTTCGGTGACCGATGCGGAGAAGCTGGCGCGGAACCTGGGGATCGCGTTTTCGACGGTACCGATTGGAGCGATTTACGAAGAGTTTTCGAAGTCGCTGGAGCCGTTCTTCAAGGGAACGAGTTTTGGATTGGCGGAAGAAAATCTCCAGCCGAGGATTCGCGGGAGCCTGTTGATGGCGCTCTCGAACAAGACGGGCGCGCTGGTATTGACGACGGGCAATAAGAGCGAGATGGCCTGCGGATATTGCACGCTTTACGGCGACATGGTGGGAGCTCTCGCGGTCATTGGCGACGTATATAAGACCGAGGTCTATGAACTGAGCCGGTGGGTGAATCGCCAGCGCGAGGTGATTCCTGAGGATACTCTGACGAAGCCCCCGTCGGCAGAGTTGCGGCCGGGACAGAAGGATACTGACTCATTGCCACCCTATGATGTGCTGGATCCGATTGTGCGAGCGTACATTGAGGACTACAGCTCTGCCGAGGATATTGTGCAATCGCAGGGTGTGGAGCTGGAGTTGGTGCGGAAGGTGATCCGGCTGGTGGAGTTGAGCGAGTACAAACGTCAGCAGGCAGCGCCAGTGCTGAAGGTGTCACGAAAGTCGTTTGGCATGGGAAGACGGTTCCCGATAGCCGCCAGGCGCGAAGTTTAGTAGGGCAGCCGAGAGGCTGGATTTTACTTGAGGAGATAGAGACATAGTGAAGATGGTTTCGAGGTTGAGCAAGGTTCGTGGCGCGAAGATGATCGCAGCGATGATGGTTGCGATGGCTGGAACGGGATCGGGAATATGGGCGCAGACCCCGGCGGCGCCGGTGATGTCTCCGGCAACCGCGGATGCAGCGCAGGCGACGCAAGGGCAAGTCCCAGCGCCCCATGCCGGCGTGCCGGTAGATCCGTTTCCACCGGTGAATTTGAAGAACTTTACAGCCGATTCGCCGACGACGGCTGAGGTAAATGCATTTCTGAAAGAGATCTGGGGTTATGACGATAATCGGATCTGGAGGGTGGCTGCGATTCGGAAGACGCCTGCGCCGGGAGTGGCGAGCGTGATTGTGTTTACGGCGGACAAGGCTCATCCCGATAAGGTGTCTAGAAGCGAGTTCTTCATCACTCCGGATGGCAAGCATGCGATTGCAGGTGGAGTGATTGACTTTGGGGCGACTCCGTTTGCGGCTCGGCGGGTGCTGATGCAGCAGGAGGCAAAAGGACCTGCTGAGGGAGCGGCGGGTGGTGATCTGTTGCTGGTCCTGTTCGCTGATTTGCTGAATGGGCGGTCGAAGGACGCGCAGGATGTGGCAAACAATCTACTAAAGGATATTCCGCAGGCGCGTGTCGTAGTTGAGAATCTCCCGGCGGATGGAAGCCCGTACGCGTTCCATGCGGCGGCAGAGGGTGTATGCGTGCGCAAGGCGAAGGGGGATGCGGCGTTTTTCGCCTATAGCCAAGGGGTCTATAGCAAGCAGAAGGGACTGACGGCAACTACGTTGCAGTCGGCGTTGGATGCTGCGGTCGAGGCTGCGGGCGCGGATGCGAAGAGTGTTTCGGCATGCAGCGTGACGCCTGAGACGAAGGAGGCGGTAGAGGGCTCGATCGCGCTGGCGGCGAAGGCTGGCGTGGAAGCTGCGCCGATGCTGGTGGTGAATGGACGCGTGCTGCCTCCGGTGGATGTTCCTTACGACATGCTGAAGCGGATTGTCGCGTATCAGGCTCAGCTGGATGGAATTGCTGTGAAGGTTCAGCCTACGCTTTCCAACCTCAAGTAATGAAACTGGATACGCGGAGATCGCGAGGAGCCGAACTGTGAAGATTACCGTTGTTTCTCCGCATCGCGGAGATGCGGCCTTCGCGCTGGGGCTCTCGATTCGGGCGTGGCTCGATCAGGGCCACGCAGTCGAAGTAGTGAGCTGCTTTACCCGCAGCGAGTTTGCGCCTTATTCAGACGTGGGCTCGGTGCATCGGAATGATCGGGTTTCGTTTGTGACGGCGGTGCGGAAGCGCGAGGATGAGGAGTGGCGCAAGCAGACCGGGTCTGCGAAGTTTTCGATCGAGGATCTGAATCTCAAGGATGCTCCGCTGCGGCTCCATGTTGGAGCGAACGAGGTGTTTGGACGCGTAGCGGATGCTTCGGAGAAAGTCATTTCGAAGATCCGAAGGGCCCTGGAGATGAGTAAGGCAGGAGCATGGGTGCTTCCGCTGGGATTGAGCCGGCACGTCGATCACGTGACGGCCCGAGATGTGGCGCTGAGTGCGCGGCCTGGAGAGAGCTTTCCGGTGGCGTTCTATGAGGAGCTCCCGGAGGCCGCTGATGGCGCTGCGGAGGAAGTTGTCGACGCGGCTGTTTCGTCCTTGTCACTGGCGGTCCAGAGCAAGCTGGAGCCCGTGTTTGTAACCTGGGCAGGGGATGTCGAGGGCGCGGTGACCAGGAAGCGGCGGGTTGCGTGGTGCTATGACTCGCAGATTGACGAGGCGACGACGACGGAGATTGCAGAGGCTTGCCGGAGTTTTGGGGGCAGAGAGCGGATCTGGGCGAATGCAGCGTGGCGGGCGGAGAAGACATTGGCCGAGAACTCAGAACAGGGTACGGGATAGCAGGTTCCGTGCTTGGGGAGAAGTCTATCGGCTCGGGAAGCAGACAGTTAGACGGTAGGATGGTGGTGGAGAGTTTGTGCATACACGCGGTATAGCGTCGCTGATTGCGGTGATGGGGGTGCAGGTCTTTGCAGCGATTGCGGTGGTATCGCTGCATCGCTCCGAGGCGTGGCTGCGGCGCGCGCTTCCGTATGTGATCAGCGTGGCGGTGGGAGTTTTGCTGGCGACGGGGGTGGTGCATCTGCTGCCGGAGGCGGTGGAGGCCCTGGGAAATCGCAGTGGGATTTGGATTGCCCTGGTGGTGACGATGCTCGGCCTTTACAGCTTTGAACGGCTATTCCAGGTGTTTTCCGGGGTGAGTGCGGAGCCGGCGACCGATGCGGAGGATGCCCACGAGCGGGGCCACCATCATCACCATCATGCGTCGAGGCCGGCAGCGCTGTTGCTGGGAAGCTTTATGCATAGCCTGGTGGATGGCACAGGCATTGCCGCGGCGTTCGCAATCGACGCAAGGGTGGGTTGGGTGACGGCGCTGGCGGTCGGGTTGCACGAGGTTCCGCACCGGCTGGGAGATTTCGCGCTGCTAATTCATATGGGGATCTCGCGGGGGCGGGCGGCGGCGCTGGCGGTGGGTGCGGGTGGGTCGAGTTTGCTGGGGTGGGGCCTGGTGGCGGCGCTTGGAGACCATGGATCTCACGCGGTGGCGTGGCTATTGCCTGTGAGTGCGGCGAGTTTTCTGTATATTTCACTTGTTGACCTACTACCGGAGCTGCAACATGAGCGCCGACCTCGTGCGGTGCTAGGTCAGATTGTCGGTTTAGCGGTCGGGACTGCTCTCGCGTTAGGCTTAACCTATATACCGGGAGCTTAGCGCCGGCAGCACAGCAGAATAATTAGGAGCGGAAGTAAGCGATGCGGATTGGTGTGGACGTTGGTGGAACGAAAATTGAGGCAATTGCCCTGGACGCGAAGGGCTTGGAGTTGCAGAGGATCCGCACAGCCACACCGAAAGGGGATTATGTCGGCACGATTGCTGCGATCGTAGGTCTGGTGAACGAACTGGAGACGGTGACAGCGCAGACTGGGACGGTAGGAGTGGGAATCCCCGGGACCATTGTCCGGTCGACGGGGCTGGTGAAGAACGCGAATTCCACCTGGCTCAATGGCAGGCCACTGCAGAAGGACATGAGCGCTGCGATGAACCGCGAGGTGCGGTGCGCGAATGATGCCAATTGCTTTGCGATCAGTGAGGCTACGGATGGCGCAGCAAAGGATTATGACGTGGTTTTCGGTGTAATCTTCGGCACTGGATGTGGGGGCGGAGTATCGCTTTGTGGAAGGATCCATAACGGACCGAACGGCCTGGCCGGGGAGTGGGGACATACTCCGCTGCCATGGGCTACTGCTGGCGAGGTTCCAGGGATGCTGTGCTATTGCGGACGGCATGGATGCCTGGAGACATGGATTTCGGGGACGGGACTGGAGTGGGATTTTGCTCGAGTGAGCAGTCGCAACCTGCGCGGCGCGGAGATTGTGCAGGCGGCGGAGGCGGGTGACGAGGAGGCCAATGCTGCGCTGGATCGGCTGATCGACCGGATGGCGCGCGGGCTTTCGACGGTTGTAAATGTATTGGACCCGGACGCGTTTGTGCTCGGAGGAGGGCTTTCGAACCTGGGTCGGTTATACGATGGCGAGTTGGCTCTGCGACTACGTGACTATGGGTTCGGAGGAGGTGTAGAGACGCCGATCCTGCGCAATCAGCATGGGGATTCGAGCGGTGTCCGCGGCGCCGCGTGGTTGTGGCCGCTGGAAAAAAGTGACGCTGGGGAGCAACACCGCATCAGATGAAGCATGGCAAAACATGTAGAAGTAACGGCACAGGCGGAACTCGGAAAGGCGTTACGAAAACAGTTGCAGGCGCTCCTGGATGGCGGACAGGCTCATGCGACCTTCGATGAGGCAGTGAAGGGCTTCCCCGCAAACCTTCGCGGAGTCGTGCCGGAGGGACTGCCGTATTCTGGTTGGCAGATTCTGGAGCATATTCGAATAACGCAAAAAGATATCCTGGAATTTAGCAGTAATACGGATGGTAGCTATAAGGAACTGAAGTGGCCGGAGGAGTATTGGCCGAAGTCCCCGGAGCCGAAGGATGAAGCGGCGTGGGAGCACTCGATTGCGCAGATTCGCGAGGATCGTGCGGCGTTTGAAAAGCTGCTGAAGTCTGCAGACGACGCCGAACTGGTTGCGCCATTTGCCTGGGGTTCTGGCCAGTCGTTACTGCGTGAGGCACTGCTGGTTGCGGATCATGATGCGTATCACGTGGGCGAGTTGGTGGTGGTCCGGCGGCTGCTAGGAGCCTGGAAGAAGTAGATGGGGTTTGAGAAAAGTTAGAGGCCGAGAGTAACCGGCCAATCGGATGGGCTGTCGACAGTATGCTCGGGTCGGGCGGCGGCTAGCGCGGCGGGGGCGAGTCCGAAGGTGCAGCCGAGGAACTGGGTGCCGGAGCGTTGTGCGGTGAGGGCGTCAACGTCGGAATCACCGATCATAACGGTGGCTTGTGGGGTGAGAGGCGTGCCGATGAGCATGGCGGCTTCGGCAATGAGGGTTTGAAGACCTGTGGGATCTGGCTTCTTGGTGTCGAAGGAATTGCCGCCATAGTTCTGGAAGAAGAAGGGTTCTAGACCGAGGGCGCGGCAGATGTCGCGGGACGGGTTCACCGGCTTGTTGGTGAGGACGGCCATGGGCAGATGCGGATGGCGCGCGCGGATCTCGGTAAGGGCTTGGAGCACTCCGTCGTAGCAGCGGGTGTTGTCGAGCTTGTGGGCGCGATAGTAGGTGAGGAAGTAGTCGAAGGTCCGGCGTAAGAGTTCGTCGGTGTCGGTGG
>Ga0302150_10000765_pt1 | contig 13721 bp, 9 predicted proteins | sample I_Bog_N1_2_FD_198635 | JGI IMG/M metagenome (GOLD analysis project Ga0302150, IMG submission 198635) | Peat permafrost microbial communities from Stordalen Mire near Abisko, Sweden - I_Bog_N1_2 | ecosystem: Environmental > Terrestrial > Soil > Wetlands > Peat | place: Sweden: Abisko, Stordalen... | reverse complement strand
TACAGGGCCCGACGGGCATCCAAAATTACCAAGCGGCCCGTGGCCGACATCTTAATCGGCGGATTTGCGCTCAACCGCAAAGGACTCGTCACCAGGAATGCTTCTGACTTCCACCGTTGGTTTCCAAAACTCGCAATCCGTGAGCCGTAACCTTACTTAAAAGCCAAAAATGCTGATCTAAACCAGCTTGAGGCAAGTGCATACGCCAATAGGTTAAAAGGGAAATTCGATATTTGTGCTAGGCGCAGGATACTCCTTGAGATGTACGGCACAATGCCGTACATCATTTCCCATGCCAACATTGCCCCGAAAGCGGCCTGCCGGTTCCACACCAGCCAAGAAGGACCGAACAGCCCGGCTCGAAGCGCGCGTCCCCGCCACTTTAAAGGAATTTCTATTGGAGGCTGCCGAGTTGACCGGGCACGCTTCGGTGTCGTCCTACGTTGTTCAGACCCTTCAAGATAGCGCGTCCAGAACCGTGCAGCAGGCTCGCCGCACACAGTTGGACGCCGTCGAGTCAGCCGCCTTTGTCCGATCGCTCTTGACCCCCTCTGCGCCCGCCCCGGCCTTACACGCGGCGTTTGCTCGCTACCGTGAGCAGGTGCGCTGATGGCCTACCGCTTTGAGCCGCTCGACACGGCCCGGCACAACCGCGCTGGGTTCCAGTCTGCTGTCGGAGCGCTGAATGTTTACCTCCAGCAGCAGGCCCGCAAAGACGCGGATCGCCACTTGGCGGCGACCTTCGTCCTGATCGATGATGCAGCGCCCACCTTGATCGTCGGCTATTACACGCTCTCGAACTTTACGGTTGAACTGGCTGAATTGCCTGCCGATCTCACGCGGAAGCTGCCCCGCTATCCACGCCTTCCTGCCACCTTGATCGGGAGGTTGGCGCGCGGCGACCGCTTTCCCGGCACCGGTGCGCTTCTGCTCGTCGATGCCCTTACTCGGGCGTATGCGCAAACCAGGGTCAGCGGTTCCGTCGCGATCGTTGCCGAAGCGAAGGACGACACGGCCCTCCGCTTTTATAAAAAGCATGGTTTTCTCCAGCTTGGCGCGGAGTCAAATCGGGTGTACCTGGCCATGGGGTCTGTTGAGCAACTTGTCTGCTCTGCGGGCTGAGGGACGCGAACGCAGCGCTCTAACAACCGTGACGACCGAATTGGGAAAGCTAGCCGAAAATCGCTAAATCGGCCTTTCATTGATCAAAATCCCTAAGAATTGCAGGCCCCCGTCGGATCGGGTTTTGCCTTTTTTAGGGTTCCATGCCCTTTATCAGGGATCGATGCCCGATCCGGGACATATCTTAGTCGTTTGCACGGGGAATATTTGCAGAAGCCCCATGGGGGCTGCGCTGCTCCAGCATGCGCTTCGCGCGCAGGCCGAGCCCCTGAGGTCGCTTCACGTCCGCTCCGCGGGCGTGGCGACCCTCGGCGGAGAGCCGGCGAGCCAGAACGCGGTCAACGCCCTGAAGAAGGTCGGGATCGACCTGAAGGGGCACTCGAGCCGGCGCATCACGCAGGAGATGTTGGACGAGGCCCTCGTCGTGTTGTGCATGACCGAGTCCCACAGGGACATGATCGAACTCTCGGCAGATCCCATTCCCCGGCGGCTTTACCTCTTCCGCGAATTCACCGGGGACCCCATGAACATGGAGATCCCCGACCCCTACGGGATGCACCTCTCCGCCTACGAGGCATGCCGGGACGAGCTCGTAAGCGCCATCCCTTCGATCGTGAAGTTCATCTCCGAGCTGCCGGCAGAGGTGTTTCCGAAGCCTTAGGGGTCTTTGAGCGCGCAGGCCCGAAGCGCGAAAAAGTTTTGCCTCCGGACCAGATTGCGCGAGCGTTACTTTTTTCCCAATGCTTAACACTGCGCCGCTCAAGAGCCTCGACCCAGAAATCTACTCCGCAATATCGGCCGAGCTCGGCCGCCAGCAGAGTCACATCGAGCTCATCGCCTCCGAAAACTTCACCTACCCTGCGGTCCTGGAGGCCCAGGGAAGCGTCCTGACCAACAAGTATGCCGAGGGCTATCCCGGCCGGCGCTGGTACGGCGGATGCGAATTCGTGGACAAGGTCGAGGTGCTCGCGATCGAGCGCGCCAAGCGGCTGTTCGGCGCCGAGCACGCGAACGTCCAGCCCCATTCCGGCTCGCAGGCGAACTTCGCCGTCTACACCTCCGTCCTGCAGCCCGGCGACAAGATCCTCGCCATGAACCTGAGCCACGGCGGCCACCTGACCCACGGCAACCCGGCCAACTTCTCGGGGAAGCTCTACCAGGTCGTGGCCTACGGCGTCCGCGAGGACAACCAGCTGATCGACTATGACCAGCTGGCCGAGGTGGCCCTCCGGGAAAAGCCGAAGATGATCACGGTAGGTGCGAGCGCCTACTCTCGGGTGATCGACTTTGAGCGCATGGGCGAGATCGCGCGCGCCGCGGGCGCCCTGCTCTTCGCGGACATAGCCCACATTGCAGGGCTAGTCGCCACCGGCCACCACCCCTCCCCGGTTCCCCACGCGGACTTTGTCACAACGACGACCCACAAAACCCTGCGCGGTCCGCGCGGGGGCCTCATCCTGTGCCGTGCCGCGCACGCAAAGGCGATTGACTCGGCCGTGTTCCCGGGCGCCCAGGGCGGCCCCTTGATGCACGTCATCGCCGGGAAGGCCGTCTGCTTCGCCGAGTGCCTAAAGCCCGAGTTCAAGACCTACTCCGAGCAGATCATCAAGAACGCGCGCGCGCTCGCCGCTGCGATGGCCTCCCGGGGCTACCGCATCGTCGCCGGAGGCACCGACAACCACCTGCTCCTTGTGGACCTGCGCAGCACCCTCCCGGAGCTGACCGCCAAGAAGGCCCAGGAGACGCTCGATCTGGCCAACATCACCTGCAACAAAAACACCGTACCCTTTGAGACCCGCTCGCCGTTCCAGGCCTCGGGCATCAGGCTCGGCACCCCGGCCGTCACGACCCGCGGGTTCCGCGAGGCCGAGATGGAGGAAATCGCCGACATGATCGACACGGTGCTCCGGTCGATCGGCACGGTGGGCGAGGCCGGCGCGGTCGCCACCGTGAAGACCCGCGCCACGGCGATGACCTCGCGCTTCCCGCTCCCCTACAAGCAATAGCCCGGTGAGCGCGCCCACCCCCACTCCCGCTGCGGAGGCTCCCGCCCCGAAGCGCCCCCTGTCGCTGGGCGTCATCTTCCTGACGCTATTGATAGACCTGATCGGCTTCTCGATCATCTTCCCGCTCGGGCCCGACCTGGTGGCCTACTACCTGAAGATCGACGGGCACTCGGGCGTCCTCGGCTGGCTGCTCGCCGAGAGCGAGACGGTCGCCCGCGCGCTCGGCCAGTCCCATGCGTTCGCCGACGTGCTCTTCGGCGGGCTCCTGACCTCGTTCTACGCCATCCTGCAGTTCGTCTTTTCGCCGTTCTGGGGCACCCTTTCCGACAAAAGGGGTCGCCGGCCCGTACTGCGGATGACGGTGGCGGGGACAGCCATCGGGTACGTCCTCTGGGTGGTGAGCGGCTCGTTCTGGCTCTTCCTTGTTTCGCGCATCGTGAGCGGGGCCTTCAGCGGGAACCTCTCGGTCGCGACGGCCGCCGTCGCCGACGTGACGACCCGCAAGGAGCGCTCGCGCGCCATGGGGATCGTGGGCGCAGCGTTTGGGCTCGGCCTCGTGACGGGCCCTGTCGTCGGCGCCGCCTGCGCCCAGCTGAACCTCCTCTCGGCCCATCCGTCGCTCGCCCGGTTCGGGATCAACCCGTACTCGGTGCCGGCTCTGGTCTCGCTTGCGTTCTGCATCCTGAACCTCCTCTGGGTCAACCGCAGCTTCAAGGAGACGCTCCCGGAAAGCGCGCGCCAGGGAAAGCCCGAGACGCGCCTCCGCAACCCGATCAAGGCCATCCTCGGGCTCTCCAATCCCGACGTGCGGCGGGCGAACATCGTCGCCTTCGTATACTCGATCGCCTTCGTCGCCATGGAGGCCTCGGTGACCTTCCTCGCCGCGCAGCGCTTCCATTACAGCGCGGGGCAAAACGGCATGATGCTCGGTTTCCTGGGCCTATGCTCCATCATCACCCAGGGCTTCATCGTGAGGATCCTCCTTAAGCGGGCCTCCGAAATCCCGGTCCTGGCCGGCGGCCTGGTCGCCACGGCGATCGGCCTTCTCGTGCTCGGCTTAAGCGCCCAGCCCTGGATGCTCTACGCCGGGCTCGCCTTTGTCGCCACGGGCTCGGGTCTGGTGAACCCGTCGACCACCGGGCTCATCTCGCTCTATTCGACCCAGGACGAGCAGGGCCGCGTCCTCGGCATCTTCCGCTCGCTTGGCTCCCTTGCACGGGCCTTCACGCCCATGCTCGCAGGCGCCGTTTTCTTCGTCTCGGGCGCCACGAGCGTCTTTGTATGGTCGGCCGTCCTTACCGTGCTGGCGCTCGCGCTCTGCGCGCGCCTCACAAAACCCGCGCGGTAAATGAACCGCCTGCTTCTCGCTCTGGTGGCTCTGGCGGCACTCGCCGCCACCGGTTGCTTCAGCGTGCAGCGCTCGGCGCCGAAGCCGGGCATCACCCACGTGGGCTCGAAGCCCGTGGTGATCCCCGGCCACCTGATCGGCAATGTGCTCGTCGTCGAGGAAAAGGGGGACAAGTTCGGGCCCTACCACTTCATCGTGGACACGGGCAGCTCGGTGACGCTGGTCTCGCCGGACCTCGCCAAACGCTACGCCTCCAGGGAGTTGCCGCCTCCCGACGAGCCGCGGGTGCGGGTGCGCTCCTCCGAGGGGGGCTACGCGAGCCTGACCCCGGTCACGCTCTCCAAGTTCCAGCTCGGCGCCGCTCGGTTCGAGTACGTCCCGGCCCTGATCTACGACTGCGCCGACCTCTCCGCCCAGTTCGGGGTCAGGATAGACGGGGTCCTTGGGTTCCCGCTCTTCAGGAAGACCGTGCTCACCCTCGACTATCCCAATGAGCGGATCGTGATCCGCGACAAGATCCCGGAGGACGGGATTCCCGGGGAGACGATCCTCTTCAACAACGCAGACAAGATCCCGCTTATCCCCATCCGCCTGGGCGACCGGGAATTCGCGGCGCTGATCGACTCGGGCAGCGCCTCGGCGCTCGACATCAACCCCGCGGGTCTCTCGCTGTCCTTCGGCTTCGGGCCGGTGGACGGACCCACCGTATCCACCCTGGCAGGCGACCGGCCGTCCAAGGTGGGGCGCCTCTCGGGCGTCGTGCGGATCGGCTCCTTTGACATCCCGCAGCCGGTGGTGGAGGTGACCGATGAGCTCTCCTCCCTGGGCGGCGGGATCCTGAGCAAATTCACGATCACCTTCGACCAGGAGCACGACGAGGCTTTCTTCCAGTGCGACGCCGCCGACGCCCTGCGGGTGGGGTCGCTAAAGGGCACGGGCCTAAGCTTCCGGAAGACACCCGTCTACTGGAAGGTCGTCGGGGTCGTGCCCGGATCCCCCGCTGCCCGGGCCGGCGTCCGCAAGGGGGACCTGGTATCGCGCATCAACGGCCAGGTTGCCTCGGGTTGGGACCCCGCGCGCTACGACCAGCTGATCGCCGCCGCGGCGCACGTCGATTACACCTTCATCGAGGGGACGCAGGAGAAGACGCGCGCGATCGCCGTCTCGGCCCTGGTCCCCTAGCCGCAGGGATTCAGGGCAGCGCGAAGGCGACGTAGCTGTCCCCCGGGGCCGTGCCGACCTTGGCGCCCCCGCAGGCGATCACCACGTACTGCCGCCCGTTCACCATGTAGGTGCTCGGGGTCGCGAAGGCCGAGGCCGGCAGCGCGGTCTCCCAGAGGAGCTTGCCCGTGCGCTTGTCGAAGGCCCGGAACATGCCGTCCTTCGTCGCCCCGATAAAGAGCAGGTTGCCCGCGGTGGCGACGGGGCCTCCGTAGTTCTCGGCGCCCGTGGGAGGAATCCCCCTTGCGGTCAATTCCTTGAACTCGCCGAGCGTCACCTTCCAGAGGTACTCCCCGGTGCTCAGGTTGATGGCCGAGAGGGTGCCCCAGGGCGGCGAGAGGGCCGGGTAGCCCTTGTTGTCGAGCCACCGGTAGTAGCCGTTGAAGCGGTACGGGATCCTGGGGGGCGCGTCGGAGGGAGCCGCGACGACGGCCGGCCGGCCGTCGCCAAAGAGGTAGCCCACGATCGCGTCCTTGTCCCCCTTCGAGAGGGTGGGAAAGCCCGGCATCATCTTCCGGCCGGTCGTGACCTGGTTGAAGACCTCCTCGCGCGTCATGCGCTTGGCGATCTCCACCAGCGACGGGATGCCCCCGGCCGGCAAACCCTTCCGCTCGAGGCCGTGGCAGGCGACGCAGTACTCGGTGTAGCGCCGGTGTCCCAGGTCCATGCCGGCCAGGTCGGCCTCCTTGGGGGTGTCGCTGAGCGAGGCGAGCCATGCCATCTCGGAGGCGTTCACATAGAGAATGCCGCTCGGGTCCACGGCCGGCCCGCCCCACTCCCCGCCCCCGTCAAACCCGGGGATGAGGATCGTCGTGTGTTTGCCGAAGGGCTGGAAGATCCCGGTGCGCGCGCTGCGGAACACAGTGAGGAGTTGCTCGCGGTTCTCGGCTATGGGGCTCACGTCGCTCTCGGTCAGGTTCTGGCGCACGTAGGGCTTCGGGAGCGTGGGAAAGGGCTGGGTCGGCCAGGACTCCTCGCCGTCCAAGGTCGACCTGGGGACCGGCCGCTCCTCGATCGGGAAGAGCGACTCGCCGCTCACCCGGTCGAACACGAACACAAATCCGGTCTTCGTGGTCTGGGCCACGACGTCGATCGCCTTGCCGCCGCGCCGGACGGTCGTGAGGACCGGCGGCGACGGGAGATCGCGGTCCCACAGGTCGTGGTGCACGGTCTGCTGGTACCAGAGGAGCTTGCCCGTCGCTGCGTCCAGAGCCAGGAGGCAGTTCGCGTAGAGGTTCTTGCCGATCCGGTGGCCGCCCCAGAAATCGGGCGCGGCCGACCCCGTCGGCACAAAGAGGATGCCGCGCTTTCGGTCGATCGCCATGCCCGCCCAGCAGTTGGCCGAGCCGACCGTCGTGTTGCGGTAGGTGTCCTTCGACCAGGTCTCGTAGCCGGCCTCCCCCGGATAGGGAATCGTCAGGAAGGTCCAGGCGAGGGTCCCGGTCCTCACGTTGAAGGCCTGGATCGTGCCGGGCGCGGCGTCCTGGTCCTCGTCCACCCGCGTGGGCATAATGAGCAGGTCGCCGTAGAGGGTTCCGGGGGTGGTCGACATGACCCACTTGTTCTGGGCCTGGGGCCCCAGGCCCGCCTTCAGGCTCGCCTTGCCCCCATTCCCGAAATCCTTCACCAGGGCGCCGGTCTTGGCGTCGAGCGCGTAGAGGTAGCCCCCCACCGTGCACAGGATCCTCTCGCTCCTGCCGTCCGCCCAGTAGGTCACGCCGCGGTCGTTCGCAAGGACGGCGTCCAGCTTGCCCGCAACGGTGAAGCGCCAGAGCTGCCGGCCGCTCGCCGCGTCCAGGGCGAAGATCTCACTGGTGCCGGTGGCGCCGTAGAGCACCCCGTGCACCACGATCGGGTTGCACTGCATCTGGCCGAAGTCGCCGGAGTGGAACTCCCAGGCGACCTTCAGCTTTGCGACATTGGACACGTTGATCTGGTCCAGTTTCGAATAGTGGCTCCTGTCGGGGCCCCCCAGGTACTCGGACCAGTCGCGACCGGAGCCCTGGGCGCCCGCGGAGGCCGTGAGGGCGCCTAGGAGCAGTGCGGGAAGCGCTGTTCGTCGAATCATGGGATTATGGGGGGGGCTTCGGGGCTTAGTCCCTCTGCAGAAGGAAGGCGGCTGCACCGTCGTGCCGGTCAATCCAGGGCACGGCAACCGCGCTCTTTTTCAGACTTAGGCCGCGGTTGCGGTCAAGAAAGCTCTTCACGACGCCGTCGTTTTCCACGGCATCGATGCTGCAGGTCGAGTAGACCAGCCGTCCGCCGGGCGCCAGGAGCCTGGTCGCGGCGCCCAGGAGCGCCGTCTGCTGCCGGGCGTGCTTGGCAAAGTCGGCCTCCTGGAGCCTCCACTTGACGTCGACCCGGTGGCGCATGACGCCCGTGTTCGAGCAGGGCACGTCGATCAATATGGCGCTGTATTCGGTCGGCAGGCCATGCTCCTTCAGGACGGCGGCCCCCCCCTCCAGGAGGTCGGCCTGGACCAGGGCGGCCCCGACACCGGCCGTCCGGGAAAGGTTTTCCTTCAGCCGGTCGATCCGGGAGGCCGGCAGGTCCATCGCCACGATCCTTCCGGTCACCATGGCATCGACAATCAAGAGGCTCTTGCCCCCGGGCGCGGCGCACAGGTCGAGGACGGTCTCACCCGCCTTCGGTTCCAGGAGATCGACCGAGAGCCGGGTTCCGGGATCCTGCAGGTAGAGGGATCCCGAGCGCAGGAGCGGCCCCACCTCGGGCCAGTGCCCGGAGGCCACCGCGAAGAAGCCCTTCCATTCCGTGGGCTGGAGCCACTCGGGGGCCGGCCTCGAGGCGTCGCGCCAGCGGGCATAGAGCGGCGCCGGGGACTGGTTCCATTCGAGGAGCTTGCGGGTGGGAGCGGCCCCAAAATCGGCGAGCCAGCGCTTCACCAGCCACTCGGGATGGGAAAAGTAATGCGCCAGGGCCTCGGCTGGGGCGATCGCCCCGGGCGCCTTCTGGGCCGGGAGGATCGTCGCCAACTTGCGGACGACCGCATTTACGAGACGGGCCTCGGCCGGGCTCGCGAGCTCCTTGGTCCTCTCCACGGCATGGTGAACGATCTTGGCCACCTGGCCCGGATCCTCCGTTTCGCCGGTCGTTTCGATCAATTCAAAGGCGGCCACATAGAGGACCGCCCGGGTCACAAACCGGGGTTGGTGGGCCACAAGACCGCCCAAAACGGCCTCAATTCGACCAAAATTGCGCACGACGCCATATACTAAGTGCTGGCAACGGCCCCTTTCGGCACCCTCCATTCCGGGCGGAATCCCCTCTAGGAGCACGTCAATCCGCTCCCGAAGGTCCAGCCAGCGGGCAATGAGGCGCACAGCATGCGACCACGTGTTTTGGAGACTCGGTTTGACAAGGTTCGTCATAATCCATTTTACTCTCCGGTTCACGCCCTCGTTTGCGCAACTATGAATTCCGAAGCCGTTTCCGCGCTCCTCGCAAAAAATCCCGCCCTTAAGGCCTCAAAGCCCAAGCTTGAGGCTATGAAGCCTGGCGCGTACGTCATCCACAGGAGCTGGGGCTTCGGCCAAATTAAGTCCTTCGACGACACGACCCTGCGTCTGCTTATCGACTTCAAAGGCAAGAAATCGCACGCCATGGACCCGGCCTTCTGTGTCGGCACGATGGATGTCCTGCCGGACAATCACCTTCTTGTCCGCAAGGAAACCGAGCCGAAAAAGATTTTGGAGCTGATTGCCGACAATCCGGCCCAGCTGATCGTCGAGGCCCTCGAGTCCTACCCGAACCGCGCGACGACCGCCATTGACCTTGAGATCACCCTCGCGCAGGTCATCGGCGAGGATAAGTTCAAGAAATGGTGGGCCGACGCCCGGAAGGCCGTCGCCAAGGACCCCCGCGTCTCGGTACCCGAGAAGAAGACCGAGTGCTACATCCTGCGCGAGACGCCCGTCTCGGCCGAGGACGAGATCTTCGACCAGTTCAACTCGACCCGCTCCGCCCGCCGACGCATCGGCCTCGCGGAGGATTTCGCGGCCGCATCGGCCCACAAGGCCGCCCAGGCGACCCTGACCGACGTCCTGAAGGGCGTCGCCGACGCGGTTAAGGACAGCAACCAGCTTGATGCCGCAGAGCGCCTCTACGGCGCCGCCGTCCGCGACCGCATCGCCAAGGTGGCGGGCGTCGACCCGGCCACCTTCGAGCCCTCGCAGGCCTCGCTGGTCGGGAACCTGCGCGACCTGCCGGCAATCGCCGAGAAGATCCCGGTCCAGTTCCAGAGCCATTTCCTGGACCTGATCAAGGACACCCACCCGATCGAGTGCCGCGACATCGTGTTCAACCTGCTGAAGGTCTCGCAGGGCAAGTTCACGACCGAATGCATCAATTTCCTGGTCGAGAACGGGTACTCCGAGGACCTGGCCTCCACGCTCAAGCGCTGGCAGACCGAGCAGAACCTCCGGGCGCCCGTGCTGCTCTGGATTGTCAAGAACCGCCATTCAAAGAAGTTCGCAAAGCTGCTGAACGACCTGATCACCCCCCGCCTCTTGAGCGCGATCTTCTTCGCGATCGACTACGAGGCCCTCCAGGCCGCGAGCGCCCGCCGGATCCCCCTGGGCGACATCCTGAGCGATGACACCGAGCTGATTGCCGACCTCCTATCGACCGCGGACCCCGAGACGGCACGCGACCTGGCGAACACCCTCCTCCTCAACCAGGGCTTCGAGGAACTGACCAAGAAGTCGCTCCTGGCCCGCTTCATCAAGATCTTCCCGAACATCCAGTCGCTTGTCGCGGCCGATGCCGAGGGCAAGGAGGACCAGCTGCTCGTCTCCCGCGAGAGCTTCGAGCGCAAGCGGACCGAGTATGAGGCGATCGTCTCGAAGAAGATCCCCGAGAACTCGAAGGCCATCGCCACGGCCCGCGAGCACGGCGACCTGAAGGAAAACTCCGAGTACAAGATGGCCAAGCAGGACCAGCAGGTCCTCATGGCCCAGAAGAGCCAGCTCGAGCGCGAGCTCGCCCGGGCCCGGATCACGGACTTCAAGGACGCCACCGTCGAGCAGGTCAGTGTCGGAAGCGTCGTTGCGGTCAAGGGACCGGACGGATCGGCGCAGACCTACACGATCCTGGGCGTCTGGGACGGCGACCCTGACAAGCACGTCATCTCCTACAAGACCCCGCTCGGTGCCGCCCTCATGGGCAAGCGCTCGGGCGACACGGTCAAGGTGAAGATGGGCACGACCGAGGACATCTACTCGATCGTCAGCATCGCCAAGTACGTCTAGACGGGCGGGGCCGCCAAGGCGGTTTACCTCGTTGCCTCGGCGCGCCAAATCCGCACGCTCGCATTACGCCGTGAACACCTCCTGGGATACCCTAAAGATCCTGTCAGATCCCACGCGCCTTCGCCTGATCGCGCTCGTCATGAGGGAGGAGCTCTCTGTGGCCGAGCTCCAGGAGATCCTCGGCATGGGCCAGTCGCGCATCTCCTCCCAGCTGGCGCTCCTGCGCCAGGCCAGCCTCGTGGCCGACCGCCGGGACGGGAAGAAGGCCTTTTATTCGCTCAGGCCCAGCTTGCCGCAGGGTCAGATGACCCTGCTGAAGGCGGCCGTGGACAGCGTCTCGGACCTGGACGTGATCGCCGAGGACGGGCGCCACCTGGACCGCGTGCTCAGCAAGCGCCGGCGCATTTCCGAGCAGTATTTCAACACGATCGCCGGGCGCCTCGGCCGCAACCACTGCCCAGGGCGCTCCTGGGAAGCCATCGGCAGGCTCGCCCTGAAACTGGTCCCCAATGTCGTCGTTGCCGACCTGGGTGCGGGCGAGGGACTGATCTCGCAGCTTTTGGCACGCAACGCAAAGCAGGTGTGGTGCATCGACAACTCCCCGCGGATGGTCGAGGTCGGCACCGAGCTCGCGAAGAAAAACGCCCTCACGAACCTGACCTACAAGCTGGGCGACATTGAACAGGTGCCCCTGGCCGACGAGTCGGTGGACCTGGCCATCCTAAGCCAGGCGCTCCACCACGCCATCCATCCCCAGAAGGCCGTGGACGAGGCCTACCGGATCCTGCGGCCCGCCGGGCAGCTGCTGATCCTTGAACTCGCCGAGCATGACTTCGAGAAGGCCCGCGACCTCTACAAGGACCACTGGCTCGGGTTCCGGGAGGCGGCGCTCGAGCAGTTCCTGAAGAAAGCCAAGTTCATCAAGATCGAGGTGAACCCGGTGTCCAAGGAGGCGGTTGAGCCCTTCTTTGAGACGCTCCTGGCGACCGGCACAAAGCCCTGACGGAAAGCCGGTCAGGCTATTCCGTCGGCATGTGCAAGCGATTGAACTGCTGACACTTCGCGTAAATCTCCTTGGAGGAACCCATCGCGAGGACCTCGGTAGCCAGGGCCTTCGCCGCGGACATCTTCATGGAACGCACCAGGAACTTGACGGCGGGAATCGCGGGGGGGGCCATGCTGAGCGAGTCGACGCCGAAGCCGAGCAGGAGGGGCGCGTAGACCGGGTCCCCGGCCATTTCCCCGCACACGCTGACCGGGACCCCCAGCTTGTGAGCGTCGTCCACGATGCGCTTAAGCGTGCGAAGGACCGCGGGGTGCGCGGGCTCGTAGAGGTGCGCGATCCGGTCGTTGCCCCGGTCGATCGCCAGCATGTACTGGATCAGGTCGTTGGTCCCGACGCTGAAGAAGTCGCACTGCTTCTCGAGGAGATCGATGGTCGCCGCGGCGCTCGGAATCTCGATCATCGCGCCCACCTCCATGTCCTCGTCAAAAGTTTGCCCGCGCGCGCGGAGCTCCGTCTTGCAGTCCTCGAGGATCGCGTTGGCGCGCGCCAGCTCGTCCACGCCGCTGATCATCGGGTACATGAGCTTCACCTTGCCCAGCTTGCTCGCCAGGAGCACCGCTCGCAGCTGGTCCTTGAAGATGCCCTGGTTGTCCAGGCAGAACCGGATGGCCCGGTAACCCATGAAGGGATTGTCCTCCTTCGGGAAGAGGCCCGGGTCGGAGGCCATCGGCTTGTCCCCGCCCAGGTCGAGCGTGCGGATGATGACCGCGTTCGGCGCCACGCCCTCCACCACCGCCTTGTACGCGAGGAACTGCTCCTGCTCGGTGGGGATCCGCGCGGAATTCAGGAAGAGGTATTCCGTCCGGAAAAGCCCGACACCCTGGGCGTAGAACTCCTTCACAAGCGTCACCTCCTCGACCTTCTCGATGTTGGCCATCAGGGTCACATCGACGCCGTCCTTGGTCGTCGCCTTCTGCCGGTTGGCCTCCAAGAGGAGCACCTCGAAGGACTTCTTCTTCGACTGGATCTTCCCGTAGCGGAAGAGCGTCTGCTCGGACGGGTTGAGGATGACGATCCCGTCGTAGCCGTCGACCAGGGCCCAGTCGCCCGTCTTGACGCGCTTGGTGAGGTCCCTGACGCCGACCACGGCCGGCACCTGCATCGAGCGGGCGACGATCACGGCGTGGGAAGTCTTGCTGCCCGTGTCGGTCACAATCGCAAGGCCAGAGCCCTTGTCGATGCCCGCAGAGTCCGAAGGTGAAAGGTCGTTGGCGACCACGATCCGGCGCTCGACCAGCCGGCTCAGGGAGCTCTTGGCCTGTCCCAGGAGATTCTGGAGCACCCGCTGCGCGACGTCCTTAATGTCCCCCGCCCTCTCGCGAAGGTACTCATCGTCGATCTCGGAGAAGGCCTGGATGTACTTCTTGGAGACCATGTCGAAGCACGTCTCGATGTTCCTTCCGGTGGTCTCGAACTCGCGGATCGTCTCGGAAATGAGGGCCTGGTCCTCGAGGACCAGCAGGTGCGCGTCAAAGATCAGGGCCTCGTTCTTGCCGAGGCTCTTCTCGACCTCATCCTGGATCTTGGCGATCTGCTGGCGCGTGACCAGGAGCGCCTTGTCGAATCGCGCGATCTCGTCCAGGCGCTTGTCGGGGTCCACCTGATAGGTGGGGATCTCCACATCGCTCTGCAGGTACACAAAGATCTGGCCATAGGCGATGCCCTGCGAGGCGGCGATGCCTTGCACGACA
>Ga0302150_10000754_pt1 | contig 13799 bp, 8 predicted proteins | sample I_Bog_N1_2_FD_198635 | JGI IMG/M metagenome (GOLD analysis project Ga0302150, IMG submission 198635) | Peat permafrost microbial communities from Stordalen Mire near Abisko, Sweden - I_Bog_N1_2 | ecosystem: Environmental > Terrestrial > Soil > Wetlands > Peat | place: Sweden: Abisko, Stordalen... | reverse complement strand
TCGAGTGGAATAAAAACTTCCATATTTCCATCGCGGCAGCCACGAGAAATCAGTCTCTGATCCAGATTGTCACGAACGCGCAAACGCGCTTGATGCGCTATTACTATCTCGTCATCGTGATGGATAGTTATGGTCCGCAACTGGTCGCCGAACATCAGGAACTGGTTCGTGCGCTCCGTTTGGGCAACGCAGACCTCGCTCGCGCCCGAGCCAGCGATCATCTTGAGAATACGGTGAAGCGCAGCATGAAGGTTGATTTGCAGGCTGTCAATCTCGGCGCCGAAACCGTCATGAACACAGACTATTCCGATTGGCTGCGCAACACCCCGGCTCTAGGTGTAAAGCGTTCCAAGCGGCAAAGCATTGCTCGCGTACGAAAAATCGCCAAACTCTAAATCATCGAACTCTAGACGGAACCAGCTGTGTTCCAAGGGGAAGACTAGGTCTCAAACGTTATGCGGATTGCCATCGACACAGGTGGGACGTTCACCGATATTGTGTATCTCCAGGATTCCCGATTGGTCGTCTTGAAGGTATTTTCAACTCCAGCCGACCCGGGAAGAGCTGTGATCGAAGGCCTGCACCGGATCTCGCCCGATCCCAATGTCGTAGTTCGTCATGGAACCACGGTCGCCACCAATGCCATGTTGGAGCGCAAGGGCGCGCGCGTCGCATTTGTCACCACTGGGGGATTTGAAGATACCATTGCCATCGGCCGGCAGGCCAGGCCAAAGCTGTACGACTGGTTCCAGCCGGCCCCGGAATGTCTTGTGCCTACGGAGCTTCGTTTCGGTGTATCGGAGCGCGTCAGTTCGAGCGGCGATTTGCTGCTGGCGATCGATCCCATTGAGTTGGAAACCCTTGTCAATACCATTGCATGCGCGGGCGCAGACGCCATCGCGGTATCCACATTGTTCTCCTTCGCAAATCCAGATAACGAAATCAAAATCGCAGCAGCCCTGGAGTCTCTCGGCTTACCGCTCTCCATCTCGCACCGCATTCTGCCGGAGTTTCGCGAGTACGAGCGTGCTTCGACGATCGTCGCCAATGCCTATGTTGCGCCCAAAGTAGGTTCGTACATCTCCAGTCTCGCAGCCAATATATCGAAGGCCTACTCCGGTAGCCGCCTCGAGGTCATGCAGTCTTCGGGTGGCATCCTCTCTGCGCGTGTCGCTGCCGCCGAACCGGTGCGCACCATGCTCTCCGGACCAGCCGGTGGAGTCATCGGAGCTTATAAACTCGCGGGCCTCGCAGGATTCGATCAGATCATCGGCTTCGATATGGGAGGGACATCGACCGATGTATTTCTCGTCGACGCGACCGGCCCCCACATCAGCAATGAGTCCATGGTGACCGGCATTCCCATAGGCGTGCCGATGCTCGATATCCATACTGCGGGCGCGGGTGGCGGCTCGATTGCTCGTTTCGACGCCGGTGGCCTGCTGCGCGTTGGGCCAGAATCCGCAGGAGCCGATCCCGGTCCCATCTGCTTTGGCCGTGGCACCCAGCCCACGGTCACGGACGCAAACCTCGCGCTTGGCCGACTCGACACAGACCGCTTCATGGGTGGCGCGGTCACGCTCGATCGCGACCGCATGCTCCATTACATGGAGCATGGGAAGGGAAGTTTAACCTCGGTGGAAGAGTTTGCCTCCGGCATCTTACGAGTCGTTGAGACCTCCATGGAAAAAGCAATCCGTGTGATCTCGGTAGAGCGCGGCTACGATCCGCGCGACTTTACGATGGTTGCATTCGGAGGCGGCGGCCCACTTCATGCCTGCTCTCTGGCCCATGCGTTGCAGGTGCCACGCGTTCTCATTCCAGCTCTGCCTGGCGCGCTCTCTGCTGTCGGTATCTTGCTGGCTGACACCATGCGCGAGTACTCCCGCACTGTCATGCAGACTGTCGATGCTGATCTCGAAGAAACCTTCGCCGAAGCCGAGAGACTGGGCTTCAATGAGTTCGAACTCGAAGGACTCGAAGGCAAATCCTCGCGCTCCGTCGACCTCCGTTATCGTGGCCAGGGCTATGAGCTCAATATTCCCTACGGCCCGGACATGGTCTCAGCGTTTCATGCATTGCACGAGCGTCGCTACGGCTTCGCCAATCACGACCGTCCAGTGGAGATCGTCAACATTCGCGTCCGCATTGCCACACCGGCCGAGCCCTTTGAGCAGCCTCGCCAGGAGATCGTCGAAGGTGATGGGAGTGCTGCGCTCCTCGGGACACGCACCGTGTACTTCGACGGAGCGCCCCACCAGACTCGTCTCTACGAACGGGATTCGCTCCACGCTGGCGACACTTTTGCAGGCCCAGCCATCGTCTCGGAATACAGCTCCGCCACCATCCTTCCGCCCGGCGACGTCCTACGCGTCGACGCCTTCAAAAACCTGGTGATTGAGGTGCACGCATGAAGCCGCAACCGGTTAGCCCCATTGAGCTCGCCATCTTCAAGAGTGCGGTCTATTCTATCGCCGAAGAGATGGGCGCAGCCCTTCGTCGCACCTCGATCTCTCCTAACATCAAGGAACGGCGCGACTACTCCTGCGCTCTATTTGATCGCCAGCAGCGTGTCATCGCGATGGGCGACCACATGCCCGTCCATCTCGGATCCATGTCTCACTCGGTCGAGGCCGTCGTAAGAACCCTTAAGCTCGGAGAGGGGGACATTGCCATCCTCAACGATCCTTATGCCGGTGGCACCCACCTCCCGGACATCACCCTCGTTCTCCCGATCTTTATCGAAGGCGTCGAGGGTCCAAGCTTCTATGCAGCCTCCCGAGCTCATCATGCAGACGTTGGTGGAACCTTTGCCGGCTCCATGGGACCATGCCGCGAAATATTTCAGGAGGGCATTCGGATTCCGGCCATCCGTCTCGTAGTCGCAGGCGAAATCAACACCGAAATCCTGTCTCTCATCCTCCATAACGTCCGCACTCCGGAAGAACGCGAGGGCGATCTCGACGCGCAGATTGGTGCCTGCCGCGTCGGTGAGCATCGCCTGAAAGAGTTAGTCGCGAAATACGGGCACGAAAAGGTCAACGAGCTCTCCGACGGTCTGCTTGCCTACACGGAACGCCTGGTGCGCGCGGAACTTCGCAAGATGCCCGCGGGCACATACCAAGCCGAGGATTTCATGGACTCCGATGGCATCACCGACGACCCGATTCGCATCGCCGTTGCCATCACCTTCGATCCCGACGAGGGATCAGCAGCCATTGATTTCAGCGGCTCGTCTCCGCAGGTCGCTGGCAGCATCAACGCCGTCTATCCCATCACATATTCCGCATGCCTCTACGTCTTCCGCTGCCTCCTGGGCGACGACGCGCCAGTAACCGCTGGCATCATGAACGCCATCACTGTCTCCGCGCCGGTTGCAAGCATCGTGAACGCTCGCCCGCCCGCTGCGGTTGCCGGCGGCAATGTAGAGTGCAGTCAGCGGATCGTTGATGTGCTTCTTCGTGCTCTCGCCAAGGCTGCTCCCGACCGTGTACCCGCGGCCAGCTATGGCTCAATGAGTAACCTCACCATCGGTGGCTGGGACGAACGTTTCCATCTGCCGTTCACCTACTACGAGACCACCGCCGGCGGTATGGGCGCGCGTCCCGGCAGCGATGGCATCGACGGCATCCACTGCCACATGACCAACTCCCTCAATACCCCCGTCGAGGCTCTTGAGTACGCTTATCCGTTCCGCGTCCGAACCTATTCCTACCGTAAACATTCGGGAGGCAAAGGTGAGTACAAGGGAGGCGATGGCCTCATTCGCGAGGTCGAACTGCTCGCCGATGCGCAGGTAACGCTTCTAGGCGACCGCCGCAACTTCCAACCCTACGGCCTCTCAGGTGGAAAGGGCGGAAAGGTAGGGCTGACGCTGCTAATCCGCCCGGATGGCACCAGCGAAACGCTACCAGCCAAGTGCAGCATCTACGCAAAGAAACACGACGTCATCCACCTTGAAACACCCGGTGGGGGAGGTTGGGGAGTAGCGCAGCCCAGCTAGCCCGAATAGCTCCGCCGCGCCAAATAACAAAGCTGCTCGTGTTCGCTCGAAGCTAGCCAAATCAATTCATCACGCTTCAGGAAAGCGGTACCCAAGGTGAAAGAGCACGGCATCAGCCTCGTTCCGACCCAGAAGAAGTTCTGGTTCCTCCAGCTTCATTCTGAAGAGCGCTCCGCACTTGTCGCCACATTCGCTGGCTGGATGCTCGACGGCATGGACGTGATGGTCTACAGCTTTGTGCTCCCGTCCCTCATGCTGCTCTGGCACATCAGCAAAGGACAAGCTGGCCTGCTTGGTACCTCCGCTCTTCTGCTCTCATCCGTCGGCGGTTGGGTTGCAGGTCTTGCCGCCGACCGCTTCGGACGTGTTCGCATCCTTCGGCTCACAATCCTCTGGTTCGCCTTATTCACTTTCCTAAGCGGCTTCACCAATAGCTTCAATCAGCTCTTCGTGATTCGCGGTCTGCAGGGGCTCGGCTTCGGAGGAGAGTGGGCCGTAGGCTCAGTCCTCATCGGCGAAACTATTCGCGCGAAGTATCGCGGTCGAGCAGTCGGCACCGTTCAGGGTGGCTGGGCCATCGGCTGGGGAATCGCCGCGCTCTTTTACACGTTCTTCTTCGCCGTACTCCCGCCTAACCTCGCCTGGCGCGCCATGTTCTGGATCGGCCTTGCTCCCGCGCTGCTCGCGGTCTATGTCCGCAAGCATGTGCAGGAGCCCGAGATCTTTCGCGAGGCCGAGATCCTTCGCACCACCCATCCGTCAACCGAAGAGCATCCCAACCTCGCGTTCCTGAAAATCTTCTCGCCGGAGATCCTCCGCATCACTGGTCTCGCGTCCATCGTGGCACTCGGCGCCCAGGGTGGCTATTACGCCATCAACACCTGGCTCCCGCTCTACCTCAACGCGCGTGGCCTCAATGTCACCCACACTGGAGGCTACCTCCTGGTCGTCATCCTCGGATCCTTCACGGGCTACCTCGTCAGCGCGCATCTAGCCGATAGGCTTGGCCGCAAGCTCACCTTGGTTCTCTTCGCAGCGCTGTCCGCCCTCACCGTTTTTCTGTACACCATCGTACCCATCAGCAACGCAGCAACGCTTCTGCTCGGCTTTCCACTCGGCTTCTTTCCCTCCGGCTCTTTTAGCCCCATGGGAGCCTTCTTCACTGAGCTCTTTCCCACTGCCATCCGCGGCTCCGCCCAGGGCTTCTCCTACAACCTGGGTCGCGGAGTTGGAGCCTTATTCCCTGCGCTCGTCGGTTACTTCGCTATCCACATGCGTCTAGGCCATGCCATCGCGATCTTCGCCGTATCCGCTTACCTGCTCATGATCCTCGGCGTCCTCTTATTACCAGAGACACGTGGCATGAATCTGGAAGAAAAAGAATTCACGTCCCAGCCAATGACTGCTCTCAAATAGCTGATCTCTTGCTCGGCGGCGTGTGGTCACGCTGCATCGTCTTGTTAATCAGCCCTGTGATCGAAGGCCGTGCACGGGCGGCGGAGTATAGCCGAAATCCTGTTCAAGGATCGAGGCGATACCGAGCACTTCCTCATCCGCATACGGTCGTCCTGCCAGCTGCAATCCAATCGGAAGTCCCTCACCGGAACGGCTCATGGGAACGACCGCAGCAGGAGCACCCAGCAGATTGAACCATTGCGTAAACCGCATCGCGTCAAGATAGTCGACTGAACGCGTCACACCTCCGGCATCTTCCAGTGTCCAATGGCGTTCGCCGTGACGAAACGCGGGAATGGAGCATACTGGGCTTAGAAGAATAGGGAAGTCGCGCATCTCCGCGAGGAGTTGGGCGCGAACCATGTCGGTCTCACACCACGCACTGAGTAGCTCGCCCGCCCGGAGCTCCGGACTCGCGTGAGCGATGGAGAGGAAGTCCACAAAGGTGGGACTGAGATCAGCCTCACGGCCGCGCGCGAGCGGTTCCAACAGCATCGCACCGCAGCGAACAAAGAACGTGTGCCAAAGCTTCCGGGCGCGCTCCAGCGATTGCGGCCGGAACGGCTCAACATGAAAGCCGTGGCGACGCAGGGAGTGCACCGCATCCTGCACCGCCTGACGAGTTTCAGCCGTCACCGGAACCAGGTCATCGTCTTCGAAGTAGCCTATGCGTGTGTGCTTCAGATCTTCTGAAGATAGCGTCCGGAAGGGCACCGGCGCCGCGATGGGATCGGTGTCCAGTGCGCCGGAGAGCACGCTGTAGAGCAGCGTCACATCGGCCATGGTTCGCGCCATTGGTCCTACGGTGCCCAGCAGTGCAAACGGGCCAGTATTATCCGGAAGATGACCGGCTGTGGGAATGCGGCCGGGTGTAGGCTTCATCGCGCAGATGCCGGTAAAGTGTGCAGGTTCGCGAACCGATCCTCCACCGTCAGAACCCAACCCACCAGCCGAAAGCCCAGCAGCAATCGCTGCAGATTCACCACCACTCGATCCGCCGGCAGTCTTCGTCAGGTCCCATGGGTTCGACGTGCGCCCATACAGGCGATTGTCGGTCTCATAGGCCATCAAAAACTCCGGACAGTTCGTCGTACCAAGAATCAGCGCGCCCTCTTCGCGAAGCCGTCGAACCGTCTCGGCATCCTTCGTCGGCCGGCGGCCCTTGTTGAAGAGGCTACCCGTCTCGCACAACCGCCCTGCGACGGAGATGGAGCTCTTGATCGTAATGGGAAGACCATGAAGCCGTCCCCGCGCAGCCCTCGAACCATCGAGCGCTACTGCCTCCCGACGAATCTCCTCGGGATCAAAATCGACCAGAGCGTTCAGTTCAGGATTGAGTTCTTCGATGCGCTCAAGGTGCATCTCGGCAAGCTCCAGCACCGAGAGCTTCTTGGCCCTCAGCAACGCGAGGAGTTCGACAGCGGGTTGAGTCAGAAGATCGCTCATGCCAGATCCTATCGCTGTGTCTCAGGCATCGACGCGTGTGGAACGTAGTTGAACTGGAAAGATCGATCGACGCTGCCAGATTCGAATCGAGTGTTGTATTCGAGCTGGTACGCTGTGTGTGCCGCATCGGTCGGGTAGTGCTCCGTTGCGGGATAAGGATAAGCGCTCATCCCATGGAACGGCAGGCTTCCAACGCTGAACGGTTTCGCCTCGTAGAAATCCATATCCTTCACAAAGCCATTCGCGTAGAAGAAATAATCGCGCGACCATCCTTTGGGAAGCGCAGGAAGATTTGTTGCACTAAATTCCAGGTCCATATCCTCGCCCGTTCCGAAGATCACAAACTTATCGTCAATCGCATGAAGTAGCGAAGTCACATTGCCATACCGTGTGTACGCTCCCGTGTGAGGAACGAAGGGTCCCGTCGCGCTCATGCGTTGATAGTCGTAGGTAAGATCACCAGGCGTCCGGCCATCAAGCTGCTGAGGATACCCGCGAAAATCCAACGTTGCATGCGTCAGCGGAAGCTCTGTCGTGCGCGTTGCTAGCGAGTTATCCTTCGGCTGCTGTTGCGGTGAAGATTCATTGTCCACCAGCGCCTGATCCCAATAGATCTGCAGGTTCGTGGTGATGCGCAGACGCGTCGCGCCAGCTGGCAGCTTGCCCGTGAGATCCACCGTTACAGTTCGTGGCAAGCCCGCAGGGAAGCCCATATCCGCAACCACCTTGTGCCACGAGCCATCCGCCATCTGGGCCTCGATGTACGGTGGAATCGGCGCGAGGCCAGCCTGCCATGCCGAGTACATGGAGCTGGCCGAAAAGTATTCGATGAACCCATGCAACAGCAGCCGCAGCGGGCGCTCCGTCGACCACTCGCCTATATCAAGCGTCAGCGAATGGAGATTGGCAAAGCCTGCGTATGGAAGATTAGCAAAGTCGCGCACATACTTCCTCGCATCGCGGTCGTTGATATCGCGCTGGCTCAGAAGGGCCAGAACACTGTTTCCATGATCATCCCAAGCGCCAGCCAGCGGATGCGCAGCGGCTGCCACGACCGTCTTCTCCTTGGCGAAAGGCGGTTCGGACAGAAATCCTTCGTTGGGGAACACAACCGTGCCCGATGGGTGATCGATCGCCACCAGCCGAACCTGGTCGACGAAATTAACCTCTTCCATGGGCTCACCGAAGCGCAGACTGAAGAGCCCATTGCGCTCCCTCAGTTGATCGCCATCCACCTTGATCCATTCATCCGGATCGGGAATATTGTGCCGCATAGGAGAGACCCAATGACCAATCACCGCCGCTCCAATTACATCTGCAACAAAGTTGTACCTGCTTCCATTCCAGGCAAACAGCGTGGGGCAAGAACTTCCACGGCGATCCGTCTCAGTGATAGGATGCAGCCCATTCGACGCCACATCAATCTCGTCCTGAGGGACACCCGTGGGCCAGAGCAAACGCACAAGGTCAGCCTTGTCCGCACCGCCCAACCCGGCGAGAATCTCTGACTGCCCTGTATCTTCCCACTTCTGCCAAAGCCCGTTAGCGAACACCTGGATCTTAGTGCCAATGCCGCTCCTGTTGTCCGCGCCACCGTGCAACACAATGTGTAGCGAGTGGTTGCGACTGCCGCCAATGTTCGCCAGCAGGAGACTCGACCCATTGGCTTCCGTCACAATGAGATCCGAAGCGCCGGTGTGATTCACGTCATCAGCAATCAGTGCGCGGGGGGAGCGCAGCCGAACCTCATTCAGTTTGAGTTGCGCACTCACATCCACAAACCCGCCGGGTCCCAGGTTGCGTAGTACCCGCAACTCGGCACCGTGTCGCGTCTGCACCAGGGCGGCGATATCGATCCATCCATCGTTGTCGAAGTCAATCGGAATCGCTGCTGTAGCACTCACCACACCTTCCATCGGCAGTGACACGCGCTCAAATGTCTTACCGTCGATATTGCGCCAAAGCGTCACGCCCGGCTCGCCGGCGTGCGAAAGCAGCACGTCCATCCACCCATCTTTATTGAAGTCCAGCGTGGTCACCGACACAGTTGGGGGAAGCTTCACGGGGAACAGAGGCGATGCTCCGAACGGCCCCTCGCGCCGATTCGCGAAGAAGATCGGAGCCGGACTCTTACCTGCGACCAGTAAATCGACCGCACGATCATTGTTCAGATCCGAAAGGATCGCCGCACTCGTCGGCGCAGATCCTTCAAGTCCAGCCGGCTGGGTCCAATCCGTGAAAGTCTTGTTCCCATTGTTCCGCCACAGAGCGTTGGGGGATGCGTGCGACGCCGTCGGTGTTCCCGTAATGAAAAGGTCCAAGTCGCCGTCGTGATCATAGTCGACAAACATCAGGCTCGTGGGACGACTCGTGGCCACCACGTTAGAGACCGCAGTTACGTCTTCGAATCTGCCGTCGCCTGCATTGCGATACAGCACAATGCGGTCCTGACCATCACGATCCCTCACCGCGAGAGCGAGGTCGGGCAAGCCGTCGTTATCAAAGTCACCGACGGCACAGGCGAGCCCGGTTCCCGCAACATGAATACCCGACGTTGATGAGGGAACTTCCGCAAAACGAGTAGTGCCGGCGCGGTCGTATAGCCGAACAGCATTCTCTCCTTGGCTCATCAGCAAAAGCGCGGGTTCGTCGTTAGAAGATAGATCGATCAGGCACGCAGGCCCACCCATGTCAGTGGTCACCGAAGGACCAGAGTGCCACGATTCGCGGAAGAGAACCGGAATCATTGGCTCAACCCGGGTCGGAGCCAGCGCAGCATCTTCTGCGCGCGCGAAGATGCCTTCCTCTCCATAGTTATGAGAGAGCGGAGATCCCAGCTTTGCAGCGGTGATATGTTGAAACCGCGCAAGCGCCTGCTGAGCTCCCGCCGTGTCGCCCTCGCGCCGCAGCACACGAGCCAGGCCAAAGATCGCAGAGGCGTGATGCGGATCCAACTCGAGCGCCTTCTGATACTCCGACTTACAGTCTGGAAGATTGTTCAATTCAAAGTAAACCGACCCAACCATATAGTGTGTGTCGGGATCGTTGGGTCGGAGGGCCGCAACCTTCTTAAAGGCGTCGAGTGCTTTTGCGGGTTGGTTTTGATTGCGGTAGAGAAGCCCGAGGGCATACCAGGCATGGGGGTCCTTCGGATCTTCAGCCGCCGCCTTCTCTAGCAACGGCTGTGCCTCCGTGGATTTCTGCAGATACAGAAGCGCAATTCCCTCATTGACCGTGGCTATCGTAAGACTCGGATCAGTCTTGGCAGCAGCGACGAAGGTAATCACCGCGCGATCCAGAAACTGCTGCCCCATCTGCGCAGTCCCAAGATTGTTCAGCCGCGCGGCTTCCATCGAAGGCGGATGCTGCTCAGCGTGGAGCATCGGAAGATAACCCGCGCTGAGAAATAACAAACACAGCGCCAGTCGCCGTGCGATTCGTTCTGCGGTGCTTCGGTATACGGTATTCCATTGATGTGCAAAGAAGGGCATGTCTACTCGCGTTCGATACGGCTTGCTGCCAAATAATTCAGACACTTAAGATATACGCTGGATCGCTAGTTTGAGCGCTCCGCACACGGTTGCGATCTGTGACTCGTTGATGCGATTGAAGAAGGGAAGCGCGATGGTGCGGGAAGCCACCGCCTCGGTTATGGGCAGGTCCCAGTCAAACCGAAGCTCGGCATATGCAGGCTGCAGATGGATGGGCGCGAAGTATCGACCGCAGCCAATCCCTGTCTGCTCAAGGTAGCGGATCACCTGGTCGCGCTGAGCCGCAGTGAATCTGTCAGCGAGGCGTACCACGTAGACAAACCAACTGATGCGACCGCCAGGAATGCTCTCGGGAGGAAGTATCAGGCTTGCCTCCCCGCTAAGGTGCTGGCGATAGACTCCAGCAATCACCTCGCGCCGATCAAGAATCTGATCGAGCCGCCGCATCTGGCCGATGCCCAGCGTGCAGGCAATCTCGGAGAGCCGATAGTTATACCCCACCTCCGAATGTTGCAGCCAGTTGTCCGTGGCGCTGCGCCCCTGGTTGCGAAGGCTGCGTACATGTGCAGCAACCTCGGCACGCCGCGTGACCACCATGCCGCCCTCGCCGGTAGTGATCTGCTTATTCGGATAGAAGGCGAATACGGCTGCGTCGCCAAAACTGCCGACAGCTTGCGATCCAATCATCGCGCCGAGAGCTTCGCAAGCGTCCTCGATCAACGAAAGATTATGGCGGCGGGCGAGGGCAACCAGCGCATGCATATCAGCCGGGACGCCGAATGTATGGACCGCAACGATAGCCCGCGTGCGCGGGTTGATCGCTCTCTCTACGGCAACAGGCGATAGGTTCAACGTTACGCTATCAATATCCACAAACACCGGAATGGCGCCGACATATCGAATCGCATTCGCCGCTGCGATGAAGGTGAAGGAAGGCACAATCACCTCGTCCCCCGCCCCAATGCCAAGCGCCAGCATCGCAAGATGCAACCCTGCGGTCCCCGAGCTCACCGCAACGGCGTGTTCAACCCCGGTTAGTTGTGTGAAGGTCGACTCAAACTCAACCAAGCGCGGCCCGAGACTAAGTTGCGAGCTGCGCAGTGTGGCGACGACCGCTTCGATCTCAGCCTCAGTAATGTCCGGTGATGACAGAGGAATCTTCGGCTGGCTCATCGGGAAGGAAGAAGCTCCGCGGGGAGGGGTTGCGCCCGTTTGTGTAGCAATCCCTCGAGCGGCGTGGAAGTCAGAACATCGACGATTCGCTCAGCAGCATGACCATCCCCATAGATGTTTCCAGCGAAGCGCAACCTTTCGCGGAATGCCGGTTGCCGCGCCGCAGCTAGCTGCGCACAGATCGACTCAACCGTAGCATCCGCATCCAGGATATTCAGTCCGCGTTCCCGGCCCTGCTGGCGGATTCCCACGTTCACAACAGGAAGTCCAAACGACGCACCCTCCATAATTCCACTGCTGGAGTTTCCGAGCAGTGCCGCAGCTTCGCGCAGAAGACTCCAGTAGGTGATAGCAGGAAGATTGATAAAAAGATGTGCATCAGTGTGCGTCGCGCAGAAACTCTTAATCCGATCCATCAACGCATGACTACCAGCATCTGCGTTCGGATAGCAGAAGATAATCTGGCCGTGAAGATCCTCTAGTGCCGTGAACACCGCATCGGCTTCAGCCGTTGTGTCCTTGAAGAGCGTGACGGGATGATACGCGACGACAGTGACATCCTCCCCCAGCACAAGGCCGAGAGCCTGCTGGAGTTCCTCTCGCGTGAGCAGCGTGCTGCGACGGATATGGTCTAGCGAAGGCGCGCCCGCGCGGTGTACTCGCCACGGCTCTTCTCCCATCGAGATCACTCGCGCTCTCGCCTTGTCGGTCGAGGTGAAATGAATGTGCGCCATCTTTGTGAGCGCATTGCGCACCGCATCATCGATCGCCCCTTCGCTGATCTCGCCGCCTTCGATATGCGCCACGGGAATTCGCAACGTGAGTGCAACGCTCGCCGGTGCGAGCATCTCGTAGCGATCCGCAATCAGCAGAAGAAGGTCGGGGCGCATCTGCGCCAGCGCGTCCGTAAGTCCGAGAATTGCCAGCCCAAGCGTCTTGGCCATCCCCACATCCGTGTCAGAGCTGAGCAGGCATTCGATGCGCGACGCAATCGCGAACCCATCACGCTCGATCTCATCAACAGTCGAACCGAATTCAGGGGAAAGATGCGCAGCCAGAACGATCAGCTTCAGATCTACATCAGGATGCGCCGCAAGATCTCTCAGCGGCCAATAGAGATGGCTATAGTCAGCGCGTGAGGTCGTAACAACCGCTATGCTTCGCTTCATGCCTCGATCTCCGAAGCCATCTCCGGCACGCGAGCTTCATTCAGAGCAGCAAGGACGAGGCTGCTTGGCTTGTACTCCGGCACCAGGGTCCGGACCCCGTGCAGCAGTTGCGGCAGGTCGCGTCCATGGATCGCCTCGAGCAACGTATCGAGTGCGCTGTCGCATTCGGCGGAGCCGCAGATCGGTGTCTCAATAGCCCGCAGACGAGAGTGATCGACCTTACTCCGCGCGGCCACGTATTCGCTGCTCGAGACAAGTTGCTCGGAAAGTTTATCGCCAGGGCGCAGCCCGGTGAACTCGATCGATGCAGGACTCCGATGCACATCGATCAAATGCCGCGCGAGATCAAGAATACGGACGGACGGGCCGACCTCGGGTAGGAGAAGAGTGGGTGTGGAACACACCTCTAACGCATCCAGCAACGCGCGAACCGCCTCGTTCAGCGTGATGAAGTAGCGCTCCACCTCGGGATCGGTCACGGTAAGAGGTCCGCCCTGCGCGATCTGCTCCAGCAATAACGGAAGTATGCTGCCTTGAGAACCGATGACATTGCATAGCCGCACAACCCTGGTGAGGATCGACGTCCTCGCACTCAGAACGATCTGCTCAGCGATGCGCTTGGAAGCACCCATGATGTTGCAGGGTTCAACCGCCTTATCCGTAGACACCAGCACGATCTGCTCAACACCGTTCGCGACCGCAGCCTCCATCAAGCAATGGGTCCCGAATACGTTATTCTCAATCGCTGCAAACGGGTTTTGCTCCATCAAAGGGACATGCTTCAACGCGGCAGCATGGAAGATGATCTCGGGTTGATGATGCGTCAGCGCGTGGTCCAGCGTGTCGCCATTACAGACGCTGCCTAGAAGGGAAGTATGCCGCCTGGAACCAGCCTCTCGAAGACTGCGGTCCACTTGGTACAGACCATTCTCCGAGCTGTCGAGGAGAACCAGGCTTGCCGGCATTGATGCCGCTGCAGCATGGGCTAGGCCCGTTCCAATCGAACCTCCCGCACCCGTGATCAGCACGCGTCTTCCTGTCAAAGATTTCGACCGCAGCAGT
>Ga0302150_10000742_pt1 | contig 13902 bp, 15 predicted proteins | sample I_Bog_N1_2_FD_198635 | JGI IMG/M metagenome (GOLD analysis project Ga0302150, IMG submission 198635) | Peat permafrost microbial communities from Stordalen Mire near Abisko, Sweden - I_Bog_N1_2 | ecosystem: Environmental > Terrestrial > Soil > Wetlands > Peat | place: Sweden: Abisko, Stordalen... | reverse complement strand
TGTCGGCCAGGGGCCTCGGATGCTTGAAGCGCTTGCCGGCCTTGACGCGGACAATGGGGACTTTCGGGTCGGAGGGATCGACGCTGACCACCGTGCCGGTGCCAACTGCCGCGCGTTCGTCTCCGGTGTGGTAGAAGATCCACTTTGTGCCGGCCTTCATTTCGCGCAGATGCTTGACGGCAGTGGGGTTTGTCACTCCATCCCAGACGGTTTCCTTGTCGCGAAGAAAGTCGTCGAAGGAATAAACGCCGGGCTCGGTTTTGAACAGGAAGAAGGCCATGCGGACTCCATGGTAAGCGAAAGGCGGCGGAATTGGGAAATGGAGATCCACCGTCTTTTGACCAGGGACGGTGGGAATCACTCGTGGTGGTCGCCGGAACAGCACGAGCCGGCAACCTTGGCGGGCTCTACGTAGAGCTGCTTTGGATCGACAAAATACCCTTGACTGTACTTGTCGTGATGGCGAACCCAGGCCATGGTGTGCGCCAAACCGCCTTCGTCGCGCCCCTTGGGAACGTGGTCGAGGAAGTTATACGTGCCGACAAATATATCGAGCCCGCGAGCATAACTCGAATACGTGTGAAAGACTTCTCCGCTCGGGTCCCTGAAAAACACACTGAGTCCCGGGGCTTCCTCGCTGGGAAATTGCATCTGCTCGTAGTTGTAATTCACCTTGCCGGCGCGTTCTTCCGGCGTGAACGACACGTGATAGTCAAAGTTGAAGTCCGTACCGAACGACGAAACCCAGGAAAACTTCCAGCCCATGCGCTTCTTGAAGGCAAGAATCTCCGCGAAGGGAGCGCGTGAAACGACCGCAAGCGTCACGTCGCGATGCGACAGGTGGATGGCGGCGCCGTCGAAATGGTCAGCCAGGTACGAGCAGCTCGGGCAACCCTCTTTCCATCCCGGACCAAACATGAAGTGATAGATCATAAGCTGGCTGCGTCCCTCAAACAGGTCAGCCAGCGTCTTATTGCCGTTGGGCCCGTCAAAGGTGTATTGCTTCTCAACCTTCTCCCAAGGTAACTCGCGGCGTTGATGGCTCAACTCATCGCGCAGACGTGTGAATTCTTTCTCCTTTGCCAGAAATGCCTTGCGTGCTTCCAGCCATTCGGAATGTGAAGCCACTTTCGGGTGCTCAAGTTCTGTAACTGTGCTAGCCATGCTGATCCTCCTTGTTAGTAGGGATGTCATTCGCAGATTTTCCGGTTGTTGCTCTTTTGACTACGAGCGCGGTCAAGCCGCCGGTTGAAACGGTTGCAACTGCGATCCACGCCGCCGTTGCCAAACACACTGGACACATGACGATCTCCTTTCGCGGTGACTAAGCCACCTGAGCGGCAGGTTGCATGAAGATCGGAGGCTCGTCGGCGCTGGGGCCCCAGCTTGCCGGAACCGCAACATTCAGCAGACGCAAATATACGCTGAATTGGCCGCGATGCTGATACCAGTGGCTCAACATCACATCGCGAAGAAATTCCCCGCGAGGCTGCGCTAACACTTCATGGCCGCCCGCCGCCATGCGCCAGGTTTCCTTCATGGCCGTATCGTCGTACCTCGGCAAGAGGCTCCGCACAGCCGCAACGCTCTCATCGAAGGTCTTCAGAATTTCGTCGCGGCTTGCGGGCTGGGGCACGTTGAACGAGGTAGGGGCCTGCGCCGGATTGTTTTGGACGAACCGAACAATTCCGCCCGGTACGGAGGCAATATGGTAGGCGAGTTGTCCGGCAGTCATCGATTTTTCGTGCGGCTGCCAGGTCAGCTTTGCCTCTGGCAGCCGCTCCAAGAACGTCCGGGTGATGGGCGCCTGGGCTTCAAATTCGGCCAAGAATTCTTGTGCGATCGGCATGGCAGTTCTCCTCTGTTTGATAGGTGAAGATCTCTTGCGGGTAGCTGAAACGTGAATTATCCCTCGGCGCGTTCGCGCACTTTTTCGTGAATGGAATGCCATCCCTTGACAACGCCCTTCTTGTGCTCGTCCTGAACCAGCCCAAAAGCTGAGTGGCAAAACTTGATGAGCGTCTCGCCGCCCTCGTGGCTCAGGCGATACGACACATTGTTGGCAACCGGATGGGACATGAAAAGAGGCCCGCTAAATTCCAGCAGCGTGGGGCGTTTGATGGATTGAACACTGCCCCAGAAATGTCCGTTGCCGTCGCCCAGATCGCGGAACCAGCGTCCACCTGGCCACGGCTCCAGTTTCATCGGCATCGGCGTTCCATCGGGCAATTCGCTTGCAGGACCCAGTTGCTCCAGAAGCGCCGCGAAGGTTGTTTCCAACGATGCGCGGACGCGGATCTCCTGATCCACCCGGAGGGTGAGGCTTTCAATCTCTTGCATGGTCGATATCATTTGTTTCTCCTTTGCGAATTTTGGTCGGAATCCGGGTTGCTGCTCGCGTGGGCTTCGGCACGCTCTTTGATGCGGTTCAATTGGTGCTGCCAGTAGCGTTCAAACGTGCCCGCCCACTCGTACAAGGGGCGAATGGCTTCGGCATTGGTCCGGTAATATTTGTTGCGGCCTTGGCAGCGCATGTGGACCAGCCCAACCTTGCGCAGCACGCCAAGATGTTTGGACACGGAGGGTTGGTCGAGGCTGAGGTTTTCCACAATGTCGCCGACCGGGCGCTCGCCCAGCGCAAGATAGCTGAGAATTTCCCGCCTGCGAGGTTCGGCTATTGCGTTAAAAGTGTCGGAAGTTGTCGCCGCTCGCGCCATGGTTTGAAAAATACATTCTTATATGGGAATATGTCAAGTGTTTTTTTTCGGGCCGCGGCCATTTCTTGATGACAATGCTGAATCGTGGTAAGATTTCCTTGTTTCCTTGTTTCCTTGCGGGGGAAATCATGCTGGCCAAATTGACCGTCAAAAATCAACTTACGCTCCCAAAAGCGGTGGCCACGCAGTTTTCAGGAGTCGAATACTTCGACGTGAGCACGGATGGTTCCTCAATTACGCTGAAGCCGCTGCGGCCGAGCCGGATAGAAGAGGTATGGGCACACATCGAGAAACTAGGTATCACTGAAAAGGATGTGAGCGACGCCGTAGCCTGGGCGCGTCAGAGCGAGTGACCGCTCAGCGCCCGCGCCGGGTGGTATTCGATACCAATGTCGTTGTGTCAGCGTTGATGTTTCCCGCCGGCCGCCTGGCTTGGTTGCGTGCTCACTGGCGCGAAGGCGGCGTGTTTCCGTTGATCTCTCCGGCAACAGGGAGGGAACTGATACGGGTTCTCGGCTATTCGAAGTTCCGACTCTCTGAGCAGTACCAGATAGAGGCTCTTGCGCTGTACCTACCCTACTGCGAGAGCCTCGATCCGGCGGACAAATGCCCCATTGTTTGCCGGGACGCCAAGGACCAGCTCTTCCTCGATCTGGCGCAAAGCGGCAAGGCCGACTTGCTCGTGACGGGCGACGAAGATTTGCTCGTGCTGGCGGGGCAGACGGGATTTGTCATCGAGACGCCTGAAGCCTATCGGTTCAGAGTTTCCGGCGAGGGTCGGACGCTATAGGACCGTTTGACGTTCATGGACTCCAGGGTCTCAAAAGCGAGACCTGGGGCGCCCGGCATCTTCTTTTATTTCTCGTCTTCCCCCAGCCACCGTTTAGTATTCAGCAACTGCCGCTGGTCCAGCGCCCAGACCTTCCCGGTTAGCTCGTTGGGGCCTTTGCCTTCGCGGATCGACTTTTCGAATTCGCCCGCGACGGCCTGCATCTTGGCGTCGAGGTCGTCGAGGAAGTTCAGAACCAGCGCCTCGGGAATCATGGGGAGCTTGGGCGAGCCGAACTCCAGCTTGCCGTGATGACTGAGAATCATGTGCAGGACCACGGTCTTGAGTTTCGGCGGGAAGTTGGGCAGGCTGTCGATGGCGCGTTCTGCCAGGGCCGTTCCAATTTGGATGTGGCCCAGCAACATGCCCTCAATGGTGTACTCGAAGCCGATATCCCAGCTGAGCTCGCGGATTTTGCCGATGTCGTGGAGGATGACGCCGGTGAGCAGCAGGTCACGGTCGAGCATCGGGTAGTGCGGCGCAATGCGGTCGGCCAGGGTGCAGAGGCTAACCACATGCTCCAGCAAGCCGCCCAGCCAGGCGTGGTGAAGCTGCTTGGCGGCGGGGGCTTCGCGAAAGGCCTGCGCCAGGGCTGGATCGTCGAGCAGAGCGGCGATCAGGCGCTTCAGGTCGGGGTTGGTCAGGGTCTGGGCGAAGCCTCGAAGCTGGCTCCATAGCGCGGCCACGTCGAAAGTCGTAGAGGGCAGCAGGTCGGTCTTGTCTACTTCGGAGGGTTGGGCAAGGCGGAGCTGGTCGATCTTCATTTGCAGCCGGTCGTCGAAGCGGGAGGCGCTGCCACGGGCCTTGACGATGTCGCCGCGGTCGAAGTCTTTGGCGATTCGCGGGTCGCCAGGCTCCCAGATGCGGCCTTCGAGCTGGCCGGTCTTGTCACCCAGGATCAGATTCAAATAGGGTTTGTTCGTTTTGGTGCTGCGCTGCTGTTTTGACAGGACGAGGAAGTAGCCGTCGAAGAGCTTGCCCTCGTCGAACTTAGCCAGATCGGCGATGTATATGTCTTTCATTCTGGGAAGAAGACTATCTTGTGCCGCCTGTTTCTGCAAAAAACAGCCCGAGTCTGGAAGTAAATTCCGAGGCTCGGGCGGTTCGTGGCCATGCTGTCTTTACTGCTGCGGCGTTGGAGCGGGGGACGGAGGCGGCGTCTGCGGAGTTGGAGCCTCGGGTGCGGCGCTGGAATCTGCCGCCGGCGCTGCTGAATTCTTGTTCTTGTCGGCCAGCCGGGTCTTATCGGTGGACGTGGTAGCGGACTTCTTTTTCTTTTTGGCGGAGGTGTCTCCAGCAAGGCCAAGCGGCCCGGCCTGAACCTGGCGATCGGCAACCTCGGCGGCATCGGGCGCTGGAGGAGCCTCCTTGTTAGTCTGCGAGCCTTTGGCAGTGGCCGTCTTCGGCTGTTTGGCGTGAGCGCTGAAGCGGGTCTTCTGCTCCGCCCTGGCGGTTGGCTCAAGCGGATTCTCCGGCTCCTGCGCGGCGTTCGCGGTCTCCGGCTGGACAGCCCCCGCATCCTCGGTTTTGGCTTGCGGCGCACTGGGAAGCGTCTTGGTGGGCGCCTTGCCGTATCGAATTTTTTCCTTCTTGCCGGGCCGCTCGGTGCCTGTGGTCAAACTGGCGTTCTTCTTGGTTGCCGGCGCAGCGGCCCCATCGCCCGCATCGCTCGCGACGGTCTGCGACTTTTGCCGGAAGGACCGGGTCGACTCGCGGAAGCGAGTACGCTCGACCTTCTTCTTTTTCTTGGGGGCAGGCGGCGTGTAAGAGCTGTAAATCGGCTTGGTTTCCTTGGAGCTGGCCCCACTGTCCGCATAGCCGGTCTTGATATCGATTGCGGCCTGCTCGCGCATGGTGGTCAGATATTCGCGGATCGCAGGCGCCATGCGGCTCATGTAGTAGTTCTGCTCCACTCCCTCCTGAACGTCTTTGAGCGCCGGCACACCGCCGGGGACGTGCTGCACCACCTTGAGAATGACGTAACCCTGCTTGGTGCGAATGGGATCGGTGAAATCGCCGCTTTTGAGCGCGAAGGCCTTGGTTTCGAAAATGGGATTGAGCTTGCCGCGAAGAAACTCGCCCAGATCCCCGCCCTCGGCGGCAGTGGAACCGTCGCTGAAGTTCTTGGCCAACTGCGTAAAGTCGCCGCCAGCGTGGAGTTTGGCCTCGATATCGTCCACCTTGGCTTTCGCCGCCGCGTCCGCGGCAGCATCGGAGGGATCGGCGCCTCCGGAGACCAGAATCTCGCTCAGATGCACACTCTCAGGCTGCGAGTATTCCTGTTTGTGCTCATCGAAGTAGCGCTGAACCTCGCCAGGGGTAACTTGAATCTTGCGGCCCACCTGATCGCGCATCACCTGCTGGGTGACGATCTGATTTCGGATGCTGGCTTTGAAGTCCTCGAACGAAACGCCCTGTTCCTTGGCGGCCTTTTCAAGGTCCTCAAGGGTGTCCAGGTTGTATTGCTTGCGAATCTCGTTCAGCTTCTGAACCAGTTCGGTTTCGCCGGTAATCTCCAGTTCCTTGCCCTTTGAGAGCCACAACTGCTGGTCGATCAAGTCGCGGAGCAGATCCTTGTGTCCCTCGGAGATCTGTTGCATGGTGGCGCCGTGCTGGCGCGCCTCGTCATCCAACTGCTTCATGGCGCGGTCGTAGTCGGACCGGGTAATGATCTGGTCGTTGACGCGGGCGACGATGTCCTCGACGACCACGCCACCGTAGGCGCTCTCGGGCGCGGCCGCATGGGTTTGCGCCAGAGTGGTACTTGCGAGCAGCACCGTAGAGAAAACGAACGCTGCGGGAATGCGAAGAAGATTCAGAGTCATAGGTAAGGACGCGCCGGGGGAGCAAAGATTTCCCCCTGAGGCATAGACGCTATTGTAAATGGCTGGGAAGCGTCGCGGATGTTTTGGGGCGAAAAGAGGTGGATTTGGGATAAATGCTCCGCTGCGGAGTAGGCGCATATCCTGGGCAACGTAGGCGGCGAAGATTCGGGTTACCGCGGCGCTGGAACGAACCTGGAGAGTGGGATGGTGAGGTTGACGTCAACCTTTTTCCCGTGTTGTGGCCAAATCATCAAGGCGGCATGAATGTTATCGCCGTCCCAGGCAAGTGAGTGGACATTCCGAATGTCGCACGCGCCTTCACCCGGTCCCAAGCAGACGTTCTCCACGCCTACGAGAGGATGGACAACGGTTTGCGGTTCGCCTTTGCCGCCAGGAGGAACGGCAACCACAACAAAACTGAGGACCCCGCCTTGCACATCCGCAAAGGCGACCTTGCTCGAATCGGCGGTCCATATGAAGTCCGAAGCACTCTTGTGCTCTTGTCCCTCCTCCACATTTGTGTTCTCCCGGCCCAACTCTCCGGCCTTGAGCGGATAAACGGGTACTCCGGCCAGGGTGGAGTCATAGTTGATTGGCTCTGTCGGCGGCCCATCTTGCGCAGGACGATCCGGCCAATTCGAGGATCGCGTTCCCAGCACGTCGTAGAGACGGTATTGGTCGTCCTCGCCTTCCGCGCCGTGCATGGGATAGAAACGTACAAACAAAACATAGCGATTGTCTGGAGAGAGCGAGGGATCGGCTGAACTCCAAAAGCTATCGAGATGTTTAACGGAAGAAGTTCCAATGACGCCTACAAATTTCGCGCCTGCCGAGAGATCCGCCAGAAGAACAGCGCGATTCGGCGCCGTCCTGTGAATCGCATAAACCTGTTCAAGTATATCTGGCAAGGGCACTCGCTCCGCAGCAGCGGAACCACGCCGAATCAGGACGCCCCACTTGTCCGTAGAAGTGTCAAGGTCGAATTGTGTGTCGGCGTCATGCCAGTAAATATCGGTTTGTTTGCCATTAACTCCATGGTCGGCTGGAAGTTCCTTGACTTGCTGCGCGTTGCCATCAACCAAATGCACTTGATTGTCTACCCAAGGGTCGTCGAATTCCTCGGCAAGGTGCTGATAGCTGAAACCTGGAAGCTAGAAGCTAAGAGCTAGCAGCTAGCCCCCTGCCTCATTCCCCCGCCCAGCGTCCACCCGCTCCTGCCAACCCGGCAGCCGCTGGTCGCCCGTAATCAGCCTCGCTCCCCGGGTGAAAGTGAAATAAGTCCATATCCACGCTGCAAATACCGCCAGCCGGTTGCGAAACCCGATGAGGAAAAAGATGTGTACCGTGAGCCATGTAGCCCAAGCAAAAAAGCCGCTCATGTGCGCCTTGAAGGGCCACTCCACCTTGGCCACGGCGTCCATTCGTCCGATGGTGGCCATGTCGCCTTTGTCGAAGTAGCGGAAAGCCGGCCGCGCCTTCCCCTTGAGGTCTGCCGCAATCATCCGCGCCACGTGATCGCCCATCTGCATCGCCGGCTGGGCCACGCCTGGAACCTGCTTCCCGTCCTGTTCAAAGTGTGCCAAGTCCCCAAGAACAAATATGTTAGGCAGCCCGGCTGGGGTCAGCCGGTCGTCCACCGGCACACAGCCCCGGCGGTCCAGCGGCACGCTCAGCAGCTTTCCCAGCGGCGATGCCTGCACCCCCGCGGCCCACAGCGTAACCACGGCCTCGATCCGCTTCCCGCCGGCTTCCACCCATCCCGGTCCCAGCGCGGAAACCTGCGTCCGGGTATGCACCTCCACCCCAAGCCGCTTCAGCCCAGCCTCCGCCTTCGCGCTCAAATCCTCGGGATAGGCGCCCAAAACCCGCGGCGAACCCTCCAGCAGCATTACCCGGCTTTTGCTCGGGTCAATGTGGCGAAAGTCATGACGCATATAGAGTTGTGCGATGTCGGAGATCGCCCCAGCCAGCTCCACCCCCGTCGGCCCTCCGCCAATAACCACGAAGTTCAGCGCCGGATGCCACCCATGCTCCACCATCTGTCTCTCGGCCAACTCGAACGCCAGCAGCACGCGGCGGCGAATCTCGGTTGCGTCCTCAATGGTCTTAAGCCCCGGCGCAAGCGGCGCCCACTCCGGGTGGTCGAAGTAAGAATGCGTAGCCCCGGTAGCCAGCACCAGGTAGTCGAATTCGAGCCTCGCCCCGGAAGCCAGGGTCACCGAGCGTCCCGCAGCGTCAATCCCAATTACTTCATCCATAAGCACTTGCGTGTTGGGCCGCTTGCGCACAATGGAGCGGATAGGCTGCGCAATGTCCGCCGGCGACAGCACCGCCAGCGCCACCTGGTAGAGCAGCGGCTGGAAGAGGTGGTAGTTGCGCCGGTCGACCAAGGTAACGTCCACCGGCAGCCTGGCCAGTCCACCGGCTGCGTGAATGCCGGCAAATCCCCCACCCACAATCACCACCCGGGGGCGATGCGTCTCTGTTTGCGTTTGCGGTTTGTCTGTCTCATTCATTATTCGCGCCTCCCGATTAAAGGATGCGCGAGCAAGGAGCCAGGTGGCAGCAACAGCGTGTAAGAGTCCCAAAGGACGGCACACCCGGTTCACTTCTTCACTTCCCACTGTTCACTGTCCACTGTCCACTCTTTTACGGATGCTGCTCCACAGCAATCCCCACCGTGGCAGTATCCCCCGACGCCGCCAGACCCAGCAGATTGGTGGCCACGCCGGGCAGCGATGCAGGCGTAAAGGTTACCGTTCCATCGATGGCCGATGTGGCAGCAGCAGTCTGTGTAGCCAGCAGCGGCGCAGGCGCGCACACTCCATGCGCCGCGCACGGCGGAGCCCATGCGTAGAGCGCCTGGTAGAGGGCCACCGATCCGCCGGCCATAGGGTTGCCATCCATGTCGAGTATCCGCAGAACGATCTGGCCAGGTGTCCCCTCCACAGCGGTTGACTGGCTCGTTCCTGAGACGGCCTCAAGCAACGCATACTCGGGGCGCGCGCCAATGGCAGTGAAGCCCACGCACTGGCTGGTGCCGTTCAGACAGGCGTCGATGGTTACCAACTGGCCTTCGGCAAGTGGTCCCACCGTGAGCGTCTTGGTGGCTACTCCACCAGCGGTTGTCAGGACGGTGGTGCTACCCAGCGTAGCGATGCCGGAGACAGAGGTCTGCCACGCGACAGCCTGACCGAACAAAGGAGATCCGTTGTTCAGGACAAGAGCCCCAACCGTCCAGGTCATCGTTGCCCCGGCAGCCAGGGATAGCGGCGGTGTCAGCGACGCGAGCAGCGGCGTCGCTCCGCCTGCAAACTGCGCCTGGAGCCTGGACCCGTTGGTCAAAGAAGCGGTGACGATGGACCAGGTGTCGTCGACCGCAGTCACATTCATGGTGGCGCGGCCGTCGCCCGTGGCAACCACTGTGCATACCGGCAATCCACAGCCAAGAACCGCCGTTCCGCTGGTGATCGTGTAGATCACGGTCACGCCTCCAGCAGAGTTCATGTCGGCGCCCAGTGCCGTAACCGAGAAGGGAATCGGAACGCCGATGGGCACCGCGTTTGAGGGCGCCGTCAGCAATGTAAGCGCGTCGCCCGTGGCGGAGTTGTAGCTCACCCCGCCCGAAGCCAGGGCAGCCGCATTGAACTCCGGCAGATCGTCCACTTCCACATCCACCGACCCGGTGACGCCTGCTGCCGCCGGCGGCGCTATCGCGGTAATCTCGTTGGGCGTGACGCCGGTGACCGCCGCGTGCAGTCCGCCAACCAGCACCGTATCCTGGTAGCGGAATCCCATCCCGTGAATGACGATTGCCCCCCCCGACGATGGAAGACGCGGCGGATCCACAGAGTCCGCATAAAGCACCCAGCCGTTATAGGCGTAGTCCGGCCGCCCGTCGCCGCGCTGGTCCGCAATGCCCAGGCGCACAACGTCGTCACCCAAAGTGCTCACCTGCAGCAAGCTTTCGCCGGTGGCATTGCCGTTCATGCCCGGGCCTGCGCCAATGGCGGATGCGCCAACAGGAAGGAAAGCGTCCCACACTCCCAGCGCGGGCATGGCCTTGGTTTCCGTCGGAGCGCCGCTCTCATCCAGCGCCTGCGTAACCACAGTGAACGTTCGGTTGGCGCGCACCGGAAAGCTGAACCAGTCGGTCTGCCCCACCTGGCTCAGCCGTCCGCACCACAACCCGCTCCCCGGCAGCATCCGCGGCTCTTCCGCCGTCCCAATAGCGTCCAAAAATCCCCCCTCCGCCGAATCGGCAGCGATGACGGTAAGGGTCTTGGCACTTCCGGCAGTTAAGCCGGTTATCAAAATCGGAGCCAAAGTTCCTGACGGCGTCGTCTGTCCGTCGAGATAGGGGCCGACGGAATCCGTGAGGATGTAGAGCGGGTTGATCGCCTCGAAGCTGATCTGGTAGTCGGCGCTGCTTACCCCCGGGGGCAACGGAATTCCGCTCAGATCGAAATAGCCCTGAAGCGCGGCGTCGTTCGAGCCCCACATCGTGAGCGCGCTGCCGTTCGCGTCGGTAAATCCGGTCGCCGGATTTCCGTGTTTGCCATTGAAATAACCACCCGAGACGAATGTGACCGCGTACCGATACAGCAGGTTTCCGTTCGAGTCCAGCGGGCGGGCAACCACATTCACGCCTTGCATTCCGTAGCCGGAGCGGAAGGTTACGGTCCCCTGGATGGAGACCGTATTCGCCGCGGTGAGTTGCTTGCCGGGAAAGCTGCCTTGATTCGAGGCGGAAATGGGATAAATCCGGTTCAGGGCGGCAATGTCGTCGTATCGCAGCACCGCGGGGTCGGGGATGCATTCTCCGCCGCTTTCTGAGCACACGCCGCTCAGCGGCTCCATCACCGGCCAGCCTGCGGTCCCGCCCGACAACTCATCCACCAGCCCGGTCGGGTTCACCTGAGCGTAGTCCAGGCCAAGAATCCTTCCAAAGGCACGCTCCAATTCGTAGCTCATCATCTCAAGCAGGTTCGCATTGGTCGCGCACAGCCCGTTCAGCAGGATGATTCCGTGAGCGATGGTTGCGTCCGGGTTCACATTGTCCAGCCACACCCAAACACCGTTGTTTTGGCAACTGGTGGGGTCGCTTGCGCCGGGGCCAAACAGCGCGTCGGTCACCGACCCGTCCGCGTCATAAATGATTCCAACCGGATATCCGGTTGCCCCGGGCATAACATCGGCAGGCGCGGCAATCTGCCCCAATTGGTCAAGTTGCTCATTGGCAACGGTGAAGTTCTTACCGCTCACCACGATGTTCGTTCCATTCACATCCTCGTTCAGCGGTCCGATGTCGGTGAGCGTCACTCCCGCCGTGGGAACGACAGACCACAGAGCAGCCGCCGCATCCACCATGGCCGTAGCCTGCTGGTTCGTGACCGCGCTGTTCAGCGGACCCTGATCGACGTAGTAGTTCACACTGCCGCCAGCCCAGCGAACAGGCTGCCCCATAACTCCAGGATTGAAAAAGCTCACTCCGGCAACGTACTTAGGTCCGCCGCCGAAGGCCGAATACGGAATCGAGAGCAGTAGGGCCAGGGCAACGCAGGGACTACCTGCGGCCCGCAGGCGAGAGCAAAAAGAGATGAGCACGGGAGGCCCTCCGACGCCCTCGAAAAAGCATGTCGGGAACCATCAAGATTGGGCTCTTGTTGGAGATTTCTTAGAGCCGCAAGAATCCGGTCGTGCAGCCGATTAGAAACTCCTAATTGCCGACTCACCAAAACGCTTGCCGGCGTCGCTGCGCTCTCGATACCTCGCGCGCGGCCTCCAGCAAGCCGCCTCCGCTTGCCTTGCTCAAATTTCCGGGTAGAAGTCGAAAAACGCATCCAGGCTGCGCTTAAGCTGGGTTTCGATCTCCTCGCGTGAGCCCTCGATCGAGTGCATGGTAACGTGCGCCTCGTGGCCGTTTGCCAGCTTCAGCGTCGCGTCCTGGATTTCGGTCACTTCGCCTTCCGGCAGCAGCCGCAGTCCGTAGATAAGAGTCAGATTCGCCATAAACATCATCTTAATGAACCAGAGGCTCACCTTGAAAGGCGGGCGGCTGTTCGATGCGTCTAGAATCGACATGGGAAACCTTATGACTGAAATTCGTGAAACCGTAATTCTGGGCTCCGGCTGTGCGGGGCTTACGGCGGCCATTTACACCGCGCGCGCCGGACTCAAACCCCTGGTTCTCGAGGGCCACGAGCCCGGAGGACAGCTCTCCATCACCACCCTTGTCGAGAACTTCCCCGGCTGGCCCGAAGGCATCCAGGGGCCCGAGCTGATCGACAACATGAAGAAGCAGGCCGAGCGGTTCGGCGCCACCTTTCAACTGGCCCATCTCACCAGGGTCGAACTCGGCGCGCATCCGATCCGCCTGCATACTTCCCTGGGCGAAGTTCATACCCGTACGCTGATCGTGGCATCCGGCGCCAGCGCGCGCTGGCTGGGTTTGCCCAGCGAGCAAGCCCTTATCGGCCATGGAGTTTCAAGCTGCGCCACGTGCGACGGCTTCTTCTTCCGCGGCAAGGAAATTGCGGTGATTGGCGGGGGCGACTCAGCCATGGAGGAGGCGCTGTTTCTCACGCGCTTTGCCAGCAAGGTTACGCTGCTGCACCGTCGTGAAAGTTTTCGCGCCTCCAAGATCATGCTGGAGCGGGCTATTGCCCATCCCAACATCGAACTGCGAACCAACACGGTGGTGGAAGAGGTGCTGGGCGTGGAAGAGAAAGACGTGAAGGGGCTGCGATTGCGCGATGTAACCAGCGGCCAGAAGAGCGAGCTCGCCGTCAGCGCCATGTTCCTTGGCATTGGTCACGAGCCGAATGCGAAGATGTTTGCCGGGCAAATGGATCTGGACGACGACGGATACATCAAGACCACCGGCAACGTGCTCACCACGCTCAACGGAAAGGTGATTCCCGGTGTCTTCGCGTGCGGGGACGTGCAGGATCGCCGCTATCGCCAGGCCATTACCGCGGCCGGCTCGGGCTGTATGGCTGCGCTCGAAGCCGAGAAGTATCTTGAGGAACACGGGCACTGAGCTGCCTGCTTGGGCCTTGGCGCGTCCTTGTTTTCTGGGCTGGGGTGGAACGGCACGCTACCAGCTATGGAAGACGAAGAACGCCGCGGCAACAAGACAAACGGCGGCTGCGCCGTGGTTCCAGCGCAACTGCGTGCCAAAGTAAAAAGTGGTGAAGACGCCGAACACAACCAGGGTAATAATCTCCTGGATGACTTTGAGTTGTACGGGTGAGAAGCGGGCAGCGCCGATGCGGTTGGCGGGCACCTGAAGGCAATACTCGAAGAAGGCAATGCCCCAGCTGATGAGGATAACCTTCCAAAGCGCGTCCTGCCGGAACTTCAGGTGGCCGTACCAGGCAAAGGTCATGAAGATGTTGGAGAAGATGAGAAGGATTACTGTCCACATACTCGGATTGGACGCGTGGCCTATGTGCCGGGTTGCTGCGCGGCGCCGGACTCGACCAGGAGCCGGCGTCGTGGTGGATGTGCGATGACGCCGCTGAAGGAG
>Ga0302150_10000722_pt1 | contig 14048 bp, 8 predicted proteins | sample I_Bog_N1_2_FD_198635 | JGI IMG/M metagenome (GOLD analysis project Ga0302150, IMG submission 198635) | Peat permafrost microbial communities from Stordalen Mire near Abisko, Sweden - I_Bog_N1_2 | ecosystem: Environmental > Terrestrial > Soil > Wetlands > Peat | place: Sweden: Abisko, Stordalen... | reverse complement strand
CAATCCCACCGCATCCTCTGCCCCCGCGAAACATCTATACTTAAACGATGCCGCAGACTCAACTCCCGCGCACACTAGGTCAGCTCCGCTCCTCAGAATTCACCCCCGAACGCGTCGCGCGCAGCGTCAAGGACGAGCTCCGCGACAACCTGATCGCGCGCCTCCGCGAGATCGCACCCGGCGGCTCCCGTGAAGGCGAATCCCTTTTCCCCGGCATCATTGGTTTCGATGACACCGTCGTCCCTCAAATCGTGAACGCCGTCCTCTCGCGCCACAACTTCATCCTGCTTGGCCTACGCGGCCAGGCCAAGTCGCGCATCCTTCGTTCGCTCACCACACTCCTCGATCCGCAATGCCCCTACGTCGCAGGCAGCGAACTCCGCGACAATCCTTACGCCCCGCTCAGCAAATTTTCACGCGACCTCATCGCCTCTCTAGGAGACGACACCCCCATTGCATGGATGACTCCCCGCGAACGCTACGTCGAAAAGCTCGCCACCCCCGACGTAACAGTAGCCGACCTCATCGGTGACGTCGACCCGATCAAGGCTGCGCGCTCCGGCCAGGAACTCGGCTCCGAGCTCACCATGCACTACGGTCTCCTCCCCCGCGCCAACCGCGGCATCTTCGCCATCAACGAAGTTCCCGATCTCGCCGGCAAGATCCAGGTCGCGCTGTTCAACATCATGCAGGAGGGAGACGTCCAGATTAAGGTGTACCCCGTCCGCCTCGAGCTTGATGTCGCAATAGTCTTCTCCGCCAACCCCGAGGACTACACTGCGCGCGGCAAAATCGTCACTCCCCTCAAGGACCGCATCGGCAGCGAGATCCGCACGCACTATCCCGAGTCACTCGACGAAGCCATCAGCATCACCGAGCAAGAAGCCTGGACGGCCCGTACCTACGAGCCCAGCAACACAGCCATCGAGAACATCATCATCCCGCATTACATCCGTCAGATCGTCGAGCAGATCGCCTTCATCGCCCGCGACGACAAAAAAGTCGACAAGCGCAGTGGCGTCTCGCAGCGACTTCCGATCTCCACGATGGAACTGGTCGTCTCCAATGCCGAGCGTCGCGCATTAATCCACGGAGAGAATCTCGTAGTCCCGAGGGTCGGCGACATCTTCGCGGCACTGCCCGGCATCACCGGCAAGATCGAACTCGAGTATGAGGGCGAGATGAAGGGTGCGGACATCGTCATCCGCGAGCTCATCCGCCAGTCGGTCGCCAACATCTACGACACTTATTTCGCCGAAACCAATACCCAGCAGATCGAGCAGTGGTTCAACCTTGGCGGCGCCGTCGAACTCAACGACAAGCAGCCCGCGCAGAGCGTCTTCGCCGAACTCAAGACCATCCAGGGCCTCTTCGAAAAACTCTCGCCCCTCAAGATCAACTCCCGCACCCCGACCGAAGTCGCCGTCTCCGCAGCCGAATTCCTCCTCGAAGGCCTCACCGCCAACAAGAAGATCTCCCGCTCCGAAGCACGTACCTTCTCCGCCGCTGAAAAGCGCAGGCGCAACGAAGACGCCGCCAACCTGGGAGAGCGAGCCCGCGAACGCCTTCAGGACCGAGACATCGACGACATCGCCCGCAACCGCACCCGCCGGGGCTTCAACTAGCGCTGGTCGGAAATTTCCGGACGCCGCAATTGCGCACTCACTTGCGCGACCGTGGGATCTCCGATCTGGGTTACGCCCGAATCCGGTGGCAAGACTTCCCGTCCCCCACGGATACCGCGATGCCACTCTGCTTGTTTCCCCCAAAACGTCGCCCCGCTGTATCCTGAACAAGAGGGTCACTCATGTCTACCACCCAAACCATCTTCGACATCACCGCCCCCTCCTACGACGCGGATCGCGCCAAGCTCATCCCCTGCTTCGACGCCTTCTACCGCCGCTCCACCGACCTCATCGCCCACGACGCGAAAAACATCCTCGACCTCGGTGCCGGCACAGGCCTGCTGTCGCAGTTCGTCCGCCAGTGGTATCCCAGCGCCCACATCGTCCTGGCTGACCTATCCGAGGCCATGCTCGCCAAGGCCCGCGAGCGCTTCGCCGGCGACTCGAACGTCACGTTCGAGGTCACCGACTACACCACCGCGCCTATCAATGGGACTTACGATTCCATCGTCTCTGCCCTCTCCATCCATCACATCGACCACGACTCCAAGCGCGCCCTCTTCTCCAAGATCTTCCGCGCGCTCCGCCCTGGCGGCACCTTCGTCAACGCCGAGCAGGTAGCCGGCCCCACGCCCGCGCTCGACGCCGTTTACAAGTCCCTCTGGCTACAACAAGTTCGCGAAGGTGGTGCCACCCCCCAACAGATCGCCGACTCCCTATACCGCCAGCAGGACGACCGCTGCGCCTCCGTAGAAGCTCAACTCCAGTGGATGCGCGATGCCGGCTTCACCGACGCAGACTGCTGGTTCAAGGACAATCGCTTCGCAGTATTAGCCGGAACTCGCCCCGCCTAAATCCTCGCCGCCGCGTCGCGTTGGACTAATCCTCTGCCTCCAGGTACCCCAAGGCTCTAGCCTTGGGGCTTTAACCAGCAACCCGAGGCGCACTTTAGCCCTGAGGCATGTTTTCTTCGGGAAGATATGCACCACCCCCTTCGCGGTTCAGACCCGCCAAACCGCGCCGAATCCGCAAGCCCCGCCAGACGTCTAATCTAAACGTAGCGGATAATCCGCGTCGTTCACGCCGCACTGCCGTCTACACCTTTAGACCGCCCATATGAAACTTACCCGCTACACCAAGTTCACCGGCGACCTGTCTTCGAGCCTCGACCTCGAAGACCTTCTTCAGGCCTTGTCCGACTTCTTACTCGACTCGGGCTTCCAAGACCCCTATTCACCCTTCCAGAACGCCGACGACTCCATGGAGAGCCTCCGCGAGGCCATTCGCCAAGCCCTTGAATCGGGCGAACTCCTCGACGACGAAGCCCAGGAGCAGTTCGAAAAACTAGACGCCTCCCAAGTCGAAGAGCTCATCGACAAGATCATCCAGCGCATGAAGGACGAGGCCTACCTCAACGCCGAAGAACCCTCAGAAGGCGAAGGTCAGTCCGGCGAAGGCAACGACGGCGCCAAGTTCGAAGTCACCGATAAGGGCATGGACTTCCTCGGCTACAAAGCCCTCCGCGATCTCCTCGGCCCCCTCGGCAAGTCCTCACTCGGCCGACACGACACTCGCCACGAAGCTGCCGGCGTCGAAACCAACGGCTCCTCCAAGCTCTACGAGTTCGGCGACTCCCTCAACCTCGACATCCCCGCCACGCTCAACTCCGTCTTCGCCCGCGAAGGCGCGCCCGACGGCTCCGGCATCCTCAATCTCGAGTACTCCGACCTCCAGGTCCAGCAGGCCGACTATCAGTCTTCCTGCGCCACGGTCGTCCTCCTCGACTGCTCCCACTCGATGATCCTTTACGGCGAAGATCGTTTCACCCCGGCCAAGCGCGTAGCCATGGCGCTCGCCCACCTCATTCGCACGCAATTTCCCGGCGACTCCATCGACCTCGTCCTCTTCCACGACTCCGCCGAACACATCCCCATCTCGCAACTCCCGCGCGTCAAAGTCGGCCCCCACTACACCAATACGCGCGAAGGCCTGCGTGTCGCCCAGCGCGTCCTGCGAGGCTCCGGCAAAGACATGAAGCAGATCGTCATGATCACGGACGGCAAGCCCTCGGCCCTCACCCTCGAAGATGGCCGCATCTACAAGAACGCCTTCGGCCTCGACCCCATCGTCATCTCCGAAACCCTCGAGGAAGTCAGCCGCTGCAAGCGGGCCGGCATCATGATCAACACGTTCATGCTCGCCAACGAATTCCAACTCATCCAGTTCGTGCAAAAAATGTCCGCCATGTGTCGCGGTAAAGCCTACTTCACCACCCCACAGACCCTGGGCAACTATCTACTGATGGACTTCATGTCCCGCCGCAGCAAGCAAGTCAATTAAGCGGTCTACTTCCCATCCATAAACGCCGCAATCTTCTCGTTCAAGAACCTCTCATCCGCAGGACTGGCTCCAGCTCCGGCCGGATGCCCCCACAAGCTAGGTATCGGCAGCAGCGTCACCTTCGGAATAAACTGCGCCTCGTACCGAGCATCGGTCACGGGGAAATACATATCCGTAGCCGACGGCATATACAACACCGGCACCTTAATAGACGCGAGGGCCCTCTTCTCATCCCCTCCAAACCCCGGCGTCGCGCCCACGTCGTTCTTCTCCCATGTTCGCATCTGCAGAATCAAGTCGTTTGCATCCGCGCCAGGAATAAAATTCTTCTTGTAATCCGCCACGACCTGCTCAAAGGTCGTTCCCGGGGGATTGATCGTCCGCCACAACTCCTGCCGCCACCATTCCTGCGAGTACAGCCACCCCGTCCACATCAGGGAAAACTCCTCGATTCCCTTCTTTGGCTCTACCGTGTAATCCCCGCCCTTGAACGCCTCATCGGTCTCGATCGCCCCGATCTCCCCCTCGTTCCGCACGATGCCGTGACCATACGTCTTCGCCGTTCCGCTTGTCGCCACAATCCGGTCCATGAAATCCGGATAGCTCACCGCCCATTGAAACGCCTGCTGCGCCCCCATCGAAAACCCAATCACGGCCCGCAGATGCTTCACCCCTAGCTGCTCGGTTAACATTTGGTACACGGCATTCACGTTGTCGCGCATCGTCATCACCGGAAACCGAGGCCCACGGAAGGGCTCCGGCGTATTGCTCGGCGAGCTCGATCGACCATTCCCAAACAACTCGCTCGTCACTAAAAACAACTTCCCCGGATCGAGCGCCTTGCCCTTGGCGATCCCGCCTTCGCCAATCAACCACCCATAACCCCGCATATTCGCCATGTAATGCGACGGCAGCAGCACAACGTTATCGCGCGCAGCGTCCAACTTCCCATACGTGCCATAGACGATCTTCGCCTCTGGCAGCACCACGCCGCTCTCGGTCTTGAAGTTCTTGATAACAAACTCATGCTGCACCGGCTCAACCTTTGTCTGCGCCTCAACCACGCTCCCCAGAGACGCCAATACCACGCCAAAACACATCACCCGCTTCAAGAACATTGAAACCCCACTCAACCCAGGATGACGACCAGCCTACACTAAATCCGCACCGCACCCTCCCAATTCACCTCATCAACGCAAGGCGCCACGATCCATTCAACTGCTACCGAATCTCCTTTTGCTGCCGATCCCGCCACACCCGATACACCCCCCACGCAGCAGCCGTGCAGTTATCCATTACGCGTCCATCCAGGAGCATCTCCTCGAACTCGCTCACCGCAACGCGATGCACGGTCATGTCATCCTCTTCGGGATCGCGCGCGGTTTCACCAGGCGTCAACCCCTCCGCTAGAAACACATGATGAATCTGCCGCATCGCCCCATACGCAATCCACAAATCAGCCAGCGGAGTCATCCGTTCCACACGCAGGCCTGTCTCCTCCGCCAGTTCACCCCGCGCCAACTCCTCCGCATTTACCTCCGCAACCTCCCATCCTCCCTGCGGGAATTCGAAATACGTGCCGCCCACCGTGTAGCGAAATTGCCGCACCAGCCACACAAACTCCACATCATCCGTCCGCTCCAGAGGAATCACGATGCAGGCGGGGTCTTTATCCATCACTCCATATAGTCCGCGAGATCCATCGCTTCGCTCAATCACATCCTCTCGAACTCTGCACCACGGATTCCGATACACCTCACGGCTACTAATCGTCTTGATGGACACGTCTCCCCCTCAGTGGATGTGGCTATTATCGCAGTGCCTATTGCACCTCGCGATCCTCCGCCTCCTCGGTCGTCGACATCAGCACCGCCAGCGTCATCCCCGGTAGCTCCATCTTTCCATCCGCAATCGCCAAGCCCTCCCGCGACACCACACTCAACTCCTCGCCATCCAACAGATCAAACTGGTACGGCTCCGCCCCCAGGTTCACCACTACCCGCGCTTCATCCCGCACCATCACCAGCGTCCGCCGCCCATCATCACTCGACACCAACAAGTGCTGCATACTCCCGTCATTAAGTGCCACTGTGCATCGGCGCAGCTTGATCAATGACTTCGTCCACGCGAGCATCTCCGCATGTTTCCCCTCATGCACCTCGCTCCATTTCAGCTTTGACCCCTCGAACGTCTGCGGCTCTTCCGGATTCGGCACGTTATCCCCAAATCCATAGGCCTGAAATTCGCGCTTCCGCCCTTCCGCAACTAGTTTCTTCATCTCATCGTCTTCGTGGTCTGCAAAGTACTGGAACGGAGTGGAAGCTGCGAACTCCTCGCCCATAAATAACATCGGTATATATGGCGCCATTAACACCAGGCCGATTGCCACCTTCGCCGCATCCAGGCCGACAAGATGTTCTAGCCTCTCGCCAAATGCGCGATTTCCCACCTGGTCGTGATTTTGGTCGAAGTGCACAAAGTGGTGTGCGGACAGCCCCTCCGCCAATCTTCCATGCTTACTCTTCCTGTAACTTGAGTACTGCCCGTCATACACGTAGGCGTGCTTCAGCGCCTTGTGCAGATGCGACAGCTTCCCAAAGTCTGCGTAATATCCCTGGTTCCCCTCCTCCGTATACAACAGCGAAAACAGCGCATGATGGAAGTCATCGCTCCATTGCGAGTCCATCCCGTATCCATGCGCCTCCCGCGGGCGAATCACTCGCGGATCATTGAGATCACTCTCCGCAATCAAATAAAATTCCTTCCCTACCGTAGAGCTCAAGCGCTCCACCTCGGTCGAGAGCTGTTCCATAAAATGGATCGCCGACCGGTCGATGTACTCATGCACCGCGTCAAATCGTAAACCGTCGCAGTGATAATCCTTCAGCCACATCAGCGCGTTATCGCAGAAGAATCGCCGCACCTCGTCGCTTCCGCCCTCATCGAGATTTACGGCGTCGCCCCAAGGCGTCTTGTGCTTCTTCGTCAAGTAGGGCCCAAACTTGTTCGAGTAGCTGCCCACCGGCCCAAAGTGGTTGTACACCACATCCAGAATCACGCTCAGCCCCCGCGAATGGCACGCGTCCACAAATCGTTTCAATCCATCCGGCCCGCCATACGGCTCGTGCGTCGCGAACAGCGCCACGCCGTCGTATCCCCAGCCGCGCTGTCCCGCAAACTCCGCCACCGGCATCAACTCAACGTGCGTTACGCCGAGATCAGCGAGATAGTCGAGATGCTCAATTGCGCCGTCGAACGTTCCCGCCTCGCTAAACGTCCCCACATGCAGCTCATAAAGCACCGCGCCCGTCTTCGGAGACCCGCGCCACAGTTGGTCGTGCCATTCAAACTCTTCATGGTTGTACAACTGCGAAGGACCATGCACCCCCTCCCTTTGCCGCAAACTGCGAGGGTCGGGATACGCTGTCGGATCGTCGTCGATTAGAAACGCATACTTGTCTCCACAGGAAGCGCTTTCGACAACCAGGGTCCACCACCCACGCTTGTTTGGCCCGTCCATCGGCAGCACCTGATCGCGCCACTTTAAAGCCATCTTCTTCGCTCTAGGCGCCCATACCCCAAACTTATGCATCATTTCCCTCTCTCTCAGTCAATCTTTCTTCGCAGTGAAAGCGAGATTCAGCTCTCACGCGTCAACAACGCCACCGGAAACTTCTTCAGCAACTCACCCAGCAACACTCGTCCTCCAGCAATTTCTGCTCCTGTCAGACGATTCTTCCACCGCCCCGAAGGAACTTCGATCGATGTCTCCTCCCATGCCTTCTCCTTATGTGACCACCGGGGAGCTACCGTCAGCACCTGCGATCCTCGCTGATAAGCAATCACGCGATCACTCGCCGCTCCATCCGCCTGCAGTGGCACATAGTCCGCTTCAGCACCAAACCATTCCGGATGTTCCTTGCGCAGCTGCAGCGAGTGATGCACCACCCACAGTTTCGGCAAACCCTCGTCGCTGCGATCCATCACCTGCGCAGCGGTTAGAGACGTCATCTCCTTCAACAGAGCAACTCGACGTCCATAATCTACCGGCCGGCGGTTGTCCGGGTCGACTAGAGAGAAATCCCACAGCTCACCGCCCTGGTAGAGGTCCGGAACCCCCGGCGCGGTGTACTTCAAAAGAGTCTGCGTCAGCGAGTTGATTTGTCCGGCCTGGGCAATCCCTCCGACAAACCCATCCAGCTCACCGACAAATTCACGATCCGTGAGAATTGCATCGATATACGCATTCAACGCACTCTCGTACTCCGCGTTATTTGCAACCCAGCTGGTCCGCACCTTCGCTTCGCGCATCGCCTTCTGCATATACTCCCGCAGCCGCTCCGCGCTGATTGGCCAAGCGCCCACAAGCGTCTGATACAAAAACCACTCCGTTCCGGTGTCTACCTGGTCCGTTCGGAACTTTGCATTGTGCGTGCTCCATCGGCGCACCGTGTCTGCAAAATTCTCTGGAATCTCGCTCAGCACCAGCATTCGAGCTCGGACATCATCGCTCCGCTTGGTGTCGTGCGTGCTCAACGTCGTCATCGTCAATGGAAACGTCTTCTGCATTCTCTCCTGGTACTCATGGAAATGCTCCAGACTGAATCCGTCGCAGTCTGGATCGCCACCCACTTCATTCATCGCCGTCAAACGATTCCAGCAGTAGTAGGCAGTATCCTCCACGCCCTTCGCCATCACCGGCGACGTGAATTGCTCGAAACGATTGACAAACTCCGTCTCCGTCTTACCCATCACCTTGAGCGTCAATACGTCACGCATAAAATCGAACAGGGAACTATCAATGTCTGAGCGGCTTCGCTTCGCGCTCTCAATCGCTCGCTCGATACGCTTGGTATCTTCCGCGGCAATTTCATTTCGCTCTGGGACCACATACGTCCGGTAGATCGAAAAACAAGCCGCCACTTCTCGAATCGCCCGCCGAATCTCAGCACGCGTAAAATCTCGCTGATCCCGGTTGCTCTCGCAGATGTCCACAAACAGCGTGGTGAGCCGATTCACATCGCTTCCCAGCGCCTCCATCTCTACAGCAATCTTCTTATCGTGCGCAACACCCGGGAAATCGGTATCGTCGCCCGTAAATTCCGTATAGAGTTCCCCTAGCTTCTTCAGTCCCTCGCGATTCACCAGCACGCCCATCACGATGTTCAAAAAGTCGTAACCGCTCGTGCCCTCAATCGGCCAGTCATCCCGCAACCACTCACCCGGCTCCAAGATCTTCTCTCCAACAATCCATGCCTCGGGTGCGCGCTCCCGCAGCCGCTCAAAGTATTGTTTCGGATCTCTCAACCCATCCGGATGGTCCACCCGCACACCATCCAGCAAACCCTGCTTCAGCCACTTCACAATCAGGGCATGCGTCTCATCAAAGACGAACTCGCGCTCCACTCGCAACCCAATCAGAGTATTTACATCGAAGAATCGCCTATACCCTAATTGCTGATCCGCCGTACGCCAGAAAGCAAGCCGATAATATTGCTGCGACAAGAACTCATCCAACGCATCGACACTATGGTTCACCTCTCCCACCACGCGATCGATCGCCTCCGACATCGCCGCGTCTTCTTTGCACAACCGATCCAGCAGCCCAACCAGAACCTTCTTGTCCCGATGCCGCGCCAGGATCGTCCGCCGATCCCAGAAGTCAGGCGACGGCAATCTTGCGAAGCTCGCACTGACGAAGTTCAGCGCATCGCTCTTCGCATACTCGGCAGCCTTCCCAAGAATCATCGATAAACTTACTGGAGAAACAGGAAAAGTCTGCCCCGCCGCTTCCACCGTAAACCTGGCGCCCTCTCGCTTCAACACAACGCTGCCGGCACTCAGCGCGCGTCCATACTGTTCGGCAAGGATCGGCACCAGCACCTTGTCGCGCAGCCTCTCCTCCGATGAATTCCAGTCAATGTCAAAAAAACTCGCGTAACGACTATTCGTGCCATTCTCCAGCACGTCCCACCAGTACTTGTTCTCCGCTCCCAGGCTCATGTGATTCGGAACGATATCCAACACTTGTCCTAGTCCACACTTCTGCAACCGTTTACAGAAACGCTCATGCGCTTCCGCGCCACCCAATTCTTCATTTACCCTTCGATGGTCGACAACGTCATACCCGTGCATACTCCCAGGAGCCGCCTGCAAGTAGGGCGAGCAATACACATGCGTTACGCCGAGCGTCTTCAGATACTCCACAATCGCCGTAGCATCGTCGAAAGTAAATCCCTTATGGAGCTGCAGACGATAGGTCGAACTCGGTACACGCTTCATACCTTAAATGCCCCTCGCATCGTTGAATTGATCCCAATGAGTAGATAGACTCCCGATTGCGAGTCGGAGGTTGCATCCACGCAGCCCGCGATTACTCACCCTCGGTATAAGGTTCCGGGGTCCAGTTGCCCGACAGCGTAAACGCCGCGTGCGCCAGTGCGATATGCGATAAAGCCTGCGGGAAATTGCCCAGCATGCGTTTAGCCTTCGCATCGTATTCTTCGCTCAACAATCCCACATCGTTACGCAGCGCCAGCAGCCGATCAAACATCTTCGTGGCCTCATCCTTGCGCCCGATCAGCCACAGGCAGGTCACCATCCAGAAACTGCACGCCAGGAATGTTCCCTCGCTGCCCTTCAATCCGTCCGAACTCTTCCCTGGGTCGTACCGGCGCACCAAGCCATCCTTCATCAAACCCTTTTGAATTGCCTCGATGGTTCCAATGATGCGCGGATCATCCGGCGGAAGAAATCCCACCAGCACCAAGCGTAAACACGATGCATCCAGCGCCTTGGAGCCATAACTCTGCGTAAACGAGTTCAGCTTCTTATTGAAGCCCTTCTCGCAGATTTGCTTATGCAGCAGATCGCGATTCTTGCGCCACCGCTTCACATCGCCGCTCCCATCGAAGCGCTCATGCTGCTTCACCGCGCGGTCAAGCGCCACCCACGCCATCACCTTGCTATAAACAAAGTGCTTTGCGCCGCCGCGCGTCTCCCATATACCGTCATCTGGCAACTCCCACACATGGCACAAATGGTCGATGAGCGCTGCCTCCAACTCCATCGCCGGCGTCCTCAGATCATCTTCCGCAGCTGGCGTTCTCCCCAGCGCTACGACCACTTCGCCATACACGTCCAGCTGAAACTGTCGCGAAGCAGCGTTCCCAATCCTTACTGGCTTCGAGTTCTCATACCCCGCCAGCCACTCTGCCTGCCACTCCGGCAATCGCCTTTCGCCATTGATGCCATAAAGACTCTGTAGCTGTCCTGGTGATCCAGCAATCGCTCGCAGCAGCCACAATCTCCAAGCCACCGCCTCCTCCATGTACCCGGCACGCATCAGCACGAGCAGCGTAAACGCCGTATCTCGCATCCAGCAATATCGGTAGTCCCAGTTCCTCTCGCCGCCAATCTCTTCCGGCAACCCTGCCGTCACCGCCGCTACAATTCCTCCCGTCGGCCGATAGGTCATCGCCTTCAAGGTCATCAGGCTTCGCTCCACCGCCTCTGCATACTGCCCCTTGTACGTCGAACGATTGCTCCACTCACACCAGTAGTCCCGCGTATCTTTCAGCGCGCCCTCCGGAGAGATAGGCTCTGGCACATCGTCGAATGAATTGCCGTGCGTCAGCGTGAAGCATAGCTTTTCGCCCTTGCGCAGCACAAAGTCACTCACGGTCCTCATGTCTTCCCCATGCAGCTCGGCTGGTTTGCCGTTGATGCAATGACTGCGCAGGACAACCATCTCCGGTCCTGCAACCGCGCGTATCTCTTGCACATGCTTGGTTACCCACGGGATCGTCAGCCCGTAATCGAATCGCAGCACAAGGTCCATGTGCATCTTCACCTTCCCACTTACCCCGTGCACAATGCGCACCACATCCGAGTGCTTCCCTCGCGGCGGCATAAAATCCGTAAGACAAACTTCTCCGTGCTTCGTCACAAATGTCGTCTCGACAATCATCGTGCCCGGCTGGTACCGCCGGCGTACATCCACTACGTCCTCAGCGGGACGAATCCGCCAGAACCCGTTTTCCTCTGTACCCAACAGCGCGGCGAAACACGCCGCAGAAGAAAAATTCGGCCAGCATAGCCAGTCAATGGAGCCATCCCGGCTAACCAGCGCCGCTGTCTCGCAGTCACCAATCACCGCATAGTCTTCAATCCGCGCGCCATGTAGCGGCAGCTTCTTCTTGCTGAACAATCCTGCGGTCACCTTACCCTCCGAAACTCTTGAATAAATCAACAATCATCACTCAGATGATTCGGTCTTCCACAGCGCGCCTACAACCACTCCCACCTTCATCGCATCCGTCCAACCAGAGACTAGACGTATGGAAGGATCGTGAATTCGTCTGCCGAGTATCTCAACGCTGCAGTGACATTGGATGCATATCCTTCGCGCTGCGTCGTGCCCTCGCCCCACATCGAATACCATCGATGAAAGACGAACAAGCAGTATCGAGAGCTCGCAAAGAAGTTACGCCTCAAGACAGGAGCAAAGATGTCTCGAAAGCCATCAAAGGAGTTGTATCGCGCATGAAACCAAGTGAAGGCCGCAAGCGAATCATCATCGAGGAGATCCAGCCGGTTGTCGACGACGGTCGCTACCCCGCCAAGCGAATCCTCGGCGATAAGGTCGAAGTCACTGCAGCCATCTTCGGGGACGGTCACGACCACGTCGCCGCACGCCTTCTCTATCGACATACCTCGCAGCGCAAATGGAGCGCCGTCCCCTTCGCCGAGATCAATAACGACCTCTGGACCGCCACCTTCACCGCGGGTTCTCCCAGCGACCCCTCCAAGCTAGGCTGGTGGTTTTACACCATCGAAGCCTGGATCGACCACTTCGACACCTGGGTTCACGACCTCGACAAACGTCTCGCCGCCCAATCCGACTCCGCTCAGGACATCCCCCTCGCCCTCCGCATCGGCGCGAACCACTTCGACGCTGCGGCTAAGCGCGCCAAAGGTTCCGACGCCAAAAAGCTCGCCGCCGCCGCCGCAAAACTCCGCACCCTGGCCGACCAGAATCTCGCCACCTACGACACCCCCATCACCCCCGAACTCATCGCTCTCGTAGCCAAATACCCCGACTTCAGCTTCGCCACCAAGCACACTCCCGAACTCCCTCTCTGGGTCGACCGCGAGCGCGCCCGCTTCTCCTCCTGGTACGAACTCTTCCCCCGCTCCGCTGGCGCACCCGGCCAGCACGGCACCCTGCGCGACGTAGCCATCCGCGTCCCCGAAATTGCCTCCATGGGCTTCGACGTTCTCTATATGCCGCCGATCCACCCCATTGGCCACGCCTACCGCAAAGGCAAAAACAACTCCACCACCGCCGAGCCCGACGACGTAGGAAGCCCGTGGGCCATAGGCTCTGCTGAAGGCGGCCATACCGCCATCCTCCCCGAACTAGGCACCTTCGCCGACTTCGATGCCCTCGTCCAAGCGGCCCACGATCACAGCATCGACATCGCCCTCGACATTGCCTTCCAGTGCAGTCCTGACCATCCCTGGGTCACCGAGCATCCCACCTGGTTCTCGCACCGTCCCGACGGGACCATCCAGTACGCCGAAAACCCTCCCAAGAAATATCAAGACATCTACCCCCTCAACTTCGAGAGCCCCGACTGGCGCAGTCTCTGGGACGCTCTCCTCAACGTCTTCAAGTTCTGGGTGGACCGCGGGGTCCGCGTCTTCCGCGTAGACAACCCCCACACCAAGGCCCTCCCCTTCTGGCAGTGGTGCATCGCGGAAGTCCAAAAGACTGCACCCGACGCCCTCTTCCTCGCCGAAGCCTTCACCCGCCCCCACGTCATGTACTCGCTCGCTAAGGCCGGCTTCTCGCAGTCCTACACGTACTTCACCTGGCGCAACACCAAGGCCGACCTCACCGAGTACTTCGAAGAGATCTGCAATCCACCTATCTCCGATTTCTTCCGCCCCAACGTCTGGCCCAACACGCCCGACATTCTCCACGCGCAATTCCAGGTCGAAGACTTAGCAGAACGCCGAGCCATCTTCCGACAGCGCGTCATCTTAGCCGCCACACTCAGTTCAAACTACGGCATCTAC
>Ga0302150_10000721_pt1 | contig 14067 bp, 8 predicted proteins | sample I_Bog_N1_2_FD_198635 | JGI IMG/M metagenome (GOLD analysis project Ga0302150, IMG submission 198635) | Peat permafrost microbial communities from Stordalen Mire near Abisko, Sweden - I_Bog_N1_2 | ecosystem: Environmental > Terrestrial > Soil > Wetlands > Peat | place: Sweden: Abisko, Stordalen... | reverse complement strand
TCCAAACCGTAAGAAGCCGGAGAGGTTGGCGCCAAGCGTGCGATCGACTCGGAAGTCCATCGATTTCAAAAAGCTCGGAGGGCTGGATTGGGAATAAATGTCCTTTATGAGTGCAGGCCCATTGGATCCGCTACCAGACGGTGGGTTATTTCCGCCAGGTGGAATGGACAAGCCAAAGAAAGCCAGGAACGCAGTCTGAACCTGAGCCGGCGCTTCGAGAATCCACTGATTGCTGGGCGTGTATAGCACAAGCGGAGCCGTCCTCTGCTGCACATGCATCTCTTCGTACGATCCGAAGAACTGCGTCCGGCTCTGGATTGCTTTTTGGCGCCCGAAGATGAAGGGCATGCCCAGTGATCCGCCGATATCTTGCTGATAGTAGTAGAGAGTGTTCTCTTCGCCGTTGTATCTGCCAAACCAGTCGGTGGCATCGAAGTACCCGTTGCGCAGGTAGGCGTAAGCGGTCGCGTGAATCTGATTTGTGCCTTGGCGGGTCAAGAGGCTGAATTGTCCACCGGCTGCGCCTCCGTACTGCGCTGAAGCAGTGGATGCTACGACTCGGAACTCCTGCAGCGCATCGAGCGCAACTAAACCGTGTGTGGTTCCGAGAGACGTGACGCTCGCGTACTGGCCCACCGCCGGCACCTTTTGATCCGCATCGAGCGAGCCCGAGCCAAAGTTTGCGGAGATGCCGTCAATCCAATAGTTATTTGTGTCGGACGACTGTCCATTCACGCTGAATCCGCCAGTATGGGGCACTTGCGGACTTACCGAAACCGAACCCGGCGTCATGGCGATGAGATCCTGAAAGCTTCGTCCGTTGAGGGGAAGATCCCGGACCAGATGCGAGTCGACGACTGTGGTCATCTGCGCGTCTTCTATATTCAAGTTTTGACCGCTCCCGTCCACCTCCACAGTCTGTTCCACAGTGCTCAGACGCAGCTTGATTAGAAACTTGCGTGACTCTCCAACATTGAGGCTCAAACCGGTAAGGTGAATAGCGGCAAATCCATCGCGCTGCACTTGCATGCTGTAGAGACCCGGCAACACGCCTGGTATGAGAAACGCGCCGCCCGCGTCGGTCGTTGCCGCATTCTCATTGCCGGTTTGGAGGTTGAGCAGTTTGATAGCAACGAAAGGAAGTCGTGCGCCCGATGTATCTTCCACTTCGCCAGAGACGTTGGCCGTGCTCACCTGAGCGCAGGACGGCGTTGCCGCCAAGAGAAGCACCGCCAGAATGAGAAGCGGCTCTGAGAGAAACGAAATCCATGACCTGAAGGAATTCACCTCGAACGCATCTCTCCCACCTCGTTTTGGCCCGAGGTATTCCCGTTTGTCAAGCGGCTTGCAAACGAATGCATACGGCTTGCTTCGGCGACAGGCAGAGCGGTTCGCAGGCGAGAAATAGACTCACGCGCCTGTGCGGCGGACTGGTCAGCCGCGCTGCCTGCGAACAGTCTTACAACCTCTTCGTTCACTGATTGCGCCTTCGCACGCAGCTCGGAAGTGTCATGAGCAAATGCGGTCGCATCCGTGATTCCAGGCACGTCAACGGAGGGAATTCCCGCAATGCCGGTGGAAATCGAATCCAACTGCAGCCGCAACACCTGAAGTTCCGTAAGGGCTGCGGCGGAGTGCCGTTCGACCATCTGTGTCCACTTAACACGTGCATCTGGATTCAGCGAGGGCTCGCCCGCGCTTCGAAGGATTGTTCCAAGACGGTCGAGAGCAAATGCATGCTGCAACGCTGCCTGCGCATGAGAAAGCGCGGAAGCCGCAAACTCCTGCTCCGCATTCTGCAAGGCTGCTCCCTTCAGGCCACGCGCCAGCAACGCATCCCGCACCAGCCCTGCGGCCGGTGCATCGCCGTTGGTTCCCGCAAGTTCCTGCCGAAGCACATTGCCGCGGTGGACTGCTGAAGCGGCCTGCGCGGCAGAATAGATTTGAAAATCCACGCGGTTTGCATTCGGAAGGGTGGCTACCCTCACTCGGAGTGCCGCGAGCAATTGCGCGTTGGCAAATGTTCCCGTCATGCGAACGCGGCCACCTGCGATAGGACTCACTTCAATCGGCTGACCGGTATCAACATTCTGTCGGAATAACTCAAACAGCACGGCAACCTCAAGGTTTGCACCGTTGGCATCCTCCTCTGCATTGCCGCCCATTTCGGCCGGGAGATTGCGTTCGCTCCGCATACCTGGAGCCGTCATCTCCTGCGGCTGCGGAAACGTCCGAAGCGGCACGTCCCTGTTGGGAACTCTCCGCAGCAGAATCTGCACCAGCCGAACCTCAGAAACACCATCTTTGGTCTGGAAGCGTACTCTCTCTGCCTGAACCCGATAATTGCGGTCCAGTACGAGTGTCCGCGAGAGAATTCCGTCGCGGCCGTTCTCGTGCTGCGTAAGGTCAAATCCGCTCAAGCTCCGAGAGGCCTCAGCCGCCGTTCCTTCACGGGAAGCAAAAGGCGCGGTGGAAACATCGCTCCGCCATACACCGCTTTCAACGAACTGGCGGTCTGTCTGCGTGAGTGCCGCGTCGTCCTGAAGATGAACGGAATTTGCGCCGTCCTTGGATTCGATTGACGTGGCGAGCAGTTGCTGCTGAGCGTTATAGAGACGCCGCACCACCTTCTCGTCGCTGCTATGCCAGACGTCAACCGAGCCAAGAACCGATCCCTGCTCCGGGCCCGTTGCTTCTTCAATGCGAAGGTTCTGATGGAGTGTTTCGGTTGGCAACGGAACTTGAGCAACTGCCTGCGCGCGAACAAGTACGTCACGCCAACTGGGATGTGCGTAGCGGTAACCAGCGGTTCCCACTACGGCCGCCAGCAAGAGAGACGCGAAGGCAGCGGTGCCCCATGAAGCCAAACGGAACCGCCCCGGCCACGGGAAGCGTTCCCAGAAGGACACCAGCCTTTTGCGCGGGCGAGTAGACAGTTCCAGTTCGCAACTGGCCGCGAGAGCTGGATCGACATAGTTCACTTCGGCATGCATGCCGAGCCCGTCAAAACGGACATCGAGCCGCAAACGACGATCATCGTTGAGCAGAATCTGCTGCGACAGTTGAACCATAGGAACAGCTGCGGCTTCGGGATCGAGCGGAATGTGGGCCAGGCGATCGCCATATTCGTCGAAGACTTCGATGAAATGCACATTGGGAGCCGCTTCCACGCGCGACGACAACAAATTATGGGCGCTCTCGACTGCATGGAATGCGACAACACGACCCTCGACGGCGATAGCCAGAAGCGTGGGACGCCGCTCAAGCAATTGCTCGCGCCGCCTGCGCACCAGCTGCATGGTCGCTTCGAAACTCTTGGACCCCTCCGGCCTCGGCCTGCGGTCAAGGTGGCCGTCGATGCCGTCGAGCGGGCCATCGCGGTCGTCCAACTTCAAGGCGCGCTCCAGTATCCTAAGACAGCGTTCGCATCCGGCAAGATGCGCGAGTTCCCGACAACCAACCGGAGGAGCGCTTGGCTGATTGTAGGCGTCGACAAGCTCCTTCTCTGCCACGCAACTCACGGTGACGGCGTCGAGGATGGTCGAACGCAGTTCCTTCAGAAAGAGGTCGCTGGACATGCCAGCCCGAAGCCACTTCCTTCCCGGCAAAGCGCCTCGGGAAATAAGGCGGATCTTATCACCGGCAGACAGGTGTTCCCGCAGTTCAATCCGAGTGTCTTTGAGCCCGTTGTAAATTGCGGCAATCGGTACACGCGCCAGTAAAGCAACATCGCCCCTTCGATACCCGAGGAAGAATTGCAGGATGAAATGGCTTGCGCTCTTGGACGAGTATTTTCTAGAAATCACATAGTCACCGATGCGAAGCAGCTCGTTTTGAACGTCCACAATATCTGATTCGCCACGCGAAGGAACCATGCTCACAGCATCGTAGTCCTCTACCTGAATCACACGCAGCCGCTCTCGCGAGACTCGCGCCAGGTTGGACACATACATGTTTCGGAGGCACATAAAGAGGTAGTTTTCGAGATTGTTCACGCGGCTCAAATCCGGCTGCGCAACGGTCAGATGCAGACATAAATCCTGCACGGATTCTTCGGCGGCGGTATGGTCGCCCCGCGCAAGAATCCGGCTCCACTCTACAAGCTGCTGGTAATAGCGGCTCAGTATCCGCTCGATTGAGTCGGGCGAGAATGGCGAACGAACCGGTTTGAGAATAGGCCCCATCTATTGCTGAAGAGTCCCATCCGGCAAGAATCTATTCCCGAATCGAAAAGAAATTTCCATCTGTTCCATTCTATGAGACGCGCACACAGGATCGGGTACGCAGAGCGATTTGAGAAGGATTCTCTTCCAAAGCAGGAATAGATTGCGGCCCCGCCGCTCTCTTTAAGTTTGAACTCTTAAAGGAGAGCTTCTCATGCCGTTCAAGGACCGCTCGTTCAGCCCTTTTCGCTATTCTGCGATCTTCACTCTCGTGCTGCTGTTGTTGAGCAAGGCCGCCATTGCTCAAACCCCAAACCCACCGAAAGATGAAAACTTTAGGCCCGGGACGGATTTCTCTCTTGGCCTCATGGGACAAATGACATTTGCCAGGAATCCGGCGACAACCGCCGTTTATCCAGAATGGACGGTAGTTAATCAGCAAACTCAATCTCAATCGCCTTCTGCCGGCGCCCTGTTCACTTTTCACGGCTCCATGAAGCCCTATCTTGGCTACAACGTCAATTTCAGTTACACCCGGTTCGCGCAGACCGACTCCGAGGGATCGGGATACGTGCCGGGGCAGGGAACCAATCCGCCCCTTGGCGGCGGCAGCTTTTCCGCAGGCGCCTTGGATACGCACATGTATGAGTTGACGCTGGCCTACGCCTTCTACGGGCCGCGTTCCAAGCGGTTTCGCACCTTTGGGCAACTCGGCGGCGGAGGCCTGTTCTTTGAGCCGATAAACACCTCATTTGCCCACCAGGAAACGCGCCCGACCATGGTATTCGGGATGGGCGGAGAATACGACGTCAGCCGTCATTTCTCCGTTCGTGGGGAGTACCGAGGACTCTTCTACAAGATGCCTGACTTTGGCATCGACAATGGCTTTCCCAAACAGAGGTTATTTTCAGTGACCAACACTCCGGAGATCAGCCTCGTATATCACATCAGGTCCTCTTCGAATCAGAAACAAACAGCGAAGAGGCAACGGGGCCCTCTTTAGTTAGTCGCTTTGCGGTCCCGTTCTTGGCGGGACCGCAGACAGCGGTATCACGCTCACAGAAAAAAGGAGCAGAGGTTTGAAACCAATGGTGCTGGACGAAATCGAAACAGACTTTTTTACTGTCTCTTATCCTGTCGGGTTCATTGCTACTAGTTCAGAGAAGCTGGCGGAAGATCCCGATCGGGAGAACCTCAGCAATTGGTCCAGATCGTCGCTGAAACGCATTTTTGATTGCTTTTGTGTATTGTGTTCTCTTCCTATTGCACTGCCAATTCTCTTTGCCGCGAGCATCGCGGTAAGGATCACATCTCGTGGGCCGATTATTTTTCGGCAAAATCGCGTTGGGCGCGGCGGGAAGCATTTCACGATCTTCAAATTTCGCACGATGCCTGTTGCCTCAAGCGCCAACTCACGGCCTGCCGTGACGACTGCCTCAAATCAAGTACTCACGCCGATCGGTTCGTTCCTTCGCCGGTGGAAACTCGATGAGTTACCTCAGATCTTCAATGTGCTCCGCGGGGATTTGAGCTTAGTGGGACCACGCCCGAAGCTTGCAAGCCACCAGTTATTCCCTCTGTTCTGCCGCCCCGGCATTACTGGACGAGCGACCATCGCGTTTGCCGCGGAAGAAGAAGCTCTGAGCAGCATACCCGCTGCTCAACTCGACGCCTTTTATCGTGACGTGGTTCTGCCGGCCAAGCAGGCATTGGATAGTCGATACATGTCGAGAGCGACCTTGATCTCCGATCTGATGCTGATCTTTCGAACCCTCACCAAGGGAGACGATAGCCGGGAATTGAGGCAACTGCTTTCGACGGGCACGGGTAGACATGTTGCCTGCCGCGAAAACACCCAGCCAACCTCATCCAGAATGCGGTTTCAAGTGCTACGTCGAGACCACTACAGACGCCGAATGTGCAACCAGACCGGAGACGATATCACGCTCGATGTCCACCAAATTCAGCCAGGTCCCTCAAGCCAGGGCGATTGCATGAATGCCTGCCTCAAGCGAGTCCGAAGAGTTCGGCGCGGTAGTTGTCGCTGGTGGCGGCGATCGGGCGTCTGGCCTTGATACCTCCCTTTCGTTTTCCCGGGTCCATGCGGATCAGGTTCAGGGTAATGTGTTTGAGCGTGGCCAGGTTGTGTGCCGAGTGGCCTGTGCGCGCATTTGGTCGTCGTTGAAGGCAAATATCCAAGCACCGGTGCAGGCGATTTTCCGCCGACCAGTGGGCGCGAATCGCAGTTCCGATCCGTTCCGCATCGGGGTTTAAGCTGCCGATTTACAAACGCCGCTCCAGCGTGGTTTTGCCGTTGATCTCGCGTTGGCTTTCGACGACCGCAAGCGACTTCAGCCCCGGCCATTGTTCCGGCTTGTGCAGGCAATCGAGTTGAGCGAAGGCCCGGCAGCGGCGAGTTTCGATGCGTCCATGACCCTTTTCGAAGCTTTCAACAAAACGATGCGGCGTATCGGCGGCCGGATGAGCGCGGAAACAGTTCCAGAATACCTCGAAGGAATACCGTGAACCAGGCGCAGACGGGCGCGGAGCGTGATATATTCCCCTTGCCATGTTCTTCAGACTTTATCGGTCCTCCTTTTCAGCGCTGGCTTTGGCAGGATTTTTTGCGTGTGCCTCGACGGCTCCGGCGCAAAGTGCAAGCGCCGCCAAACCCACCGTTGCCGATGCGCTGGCCTTTATCGATGGCGCGGAGAAGGAACTGAACGCGCTCAATGTGGATGTTGCGCGCATTGCGTGGGTGCAGAACACCTACATAACCGACGATACAGTGACGCTGCTGGCCCAGGCCACCGACAAGGGAATCGCGCGGCAGACTGCGCTGATCGGCGAGGCGCGGCGGTTCGATGGGTTGGCGCTGCCGCCCGATGCGGCGCGCAAGCTGATGCTGCTGAAATTGAGCATTGGCCTGCCCGCGCCTTCGGACCCCAGGCTTCGAGCGGAGACAACACAGAAAGCATCGGAGCTGAATGCCGCTTACGGACGGGCGAAGTACTGCCCCGATGCCGATCCCGAACACTGCCTGGGGATTGACGAGCTTGGCGTGAAGATGGCTCAGAGCCGCGATCCAAAGGAACTGGCAGCGATGTGGGCGGGTTGGCATGCGGTGGGCGCGCCCATGCGTAGCGACTATGCGCGCCTGGGCGAACTGAGCAACCAGGGGGCGCGTGAGCTGGGATTTGCCGACACTGGGGCGCTGTGGCGATCTCAATACGATATGACGCCTGAGGAGTTCCAGGCCGAGATTGAGCGGCTTTGGACGCAGGTCGAACCTCTGTACCGCGAGCTGCATACCTATGTGCGGCACAAACTAATCGAGAAGTATGGCGACGCGGCGCGCCGCCCGGACGGGATGATTCCCGCGGACCTGCTTGGGAACATGTGGGCGCAGGAGTGGGGCAACATTTACGACGTGGTTGCGCCGCCCTCGGAGCCGCTGCCTTACGATTTGGGAGCGATTTTGAAGGCGCGCAACACCGACGCGCCGCAACTGGTGCGCTATGGCGAGGGTTTCTACAAGTCGCTCGGCTTCGCGGCGTTGCCCGATACGTTCTGGAAGCGGTCTATGCTGTCGCATCCGCGCGACCGCGATGTGGTGTGCCACCCGAGCGCCTGGGATATCGATAACGAGCTGGACGTGCGCATCAAGGCGTGCTTCCAGCCCACTGCGGACGACTTTGTAACCGTACACCACGAATTGGGCCACAACTACTACCAGATGGCTTATCGCAACCAGCCGTTTCTGTTTCGCGACGGCGCCAACGATGGGTTTCATGAGGCTATCGGCGACTCGATTGCACTGAACGTGACGCCGGATTACTTGAAGAAACTGGGACTGATCGACAAAGTTCCGCCGACCAGCGCCGACATACCATTGCTGCTGCACACGGCGCTGGACAAGATCGCGTTTCTGCCGTTCGGGCTGCTGATCGACAAGTGGCGCTGGGAGGTGTTTTCAGGGCAGGTAACCCCTGAGCACTACAACAGCGCGTGGTGGGCTTTGCGGGAGAAGTACCAAGGCGTTGCGCCGCCGGTGGCTCGCAGCGAGGCGGATTTCGATGCAGGCGCGAAATACCATATTCCCGCCAATGTGCCCTACATGCGGTATTTTCTGGCTCGCGTCTATCAGTTTCAGTTTTACCGCGCGATGTGCCAGGCCGCGGGATACCGGGGCCCGCTGAACCGCTGCTCGGTATACGGCTCGAAGGAAGCCGGAGCGAGGCTGAATGCAATGCTGGAGATGGGCCGTTCCAAGCCTTGGCCTGAGGAATTGAAGGCCATGACCGGAACGGACAAGGCGGACGCATCGGCCATTGTGGAGTACTTCAAGCCGCTGATGGACTGGCTGAAGGAACAGAACAAGGGCGAGAAGGAAGGCTGGACGCTGCCGGTTGATCCGCTGAGGTAGCGATGCGCGATCCCGGGTCTCAAAAGCGAGACCCGGGGCACCCGCCTAGTACTTGACTATGGCCGCGAACGAGTCGGGTTTGAGGCTTGCGCCACCTACCAGCGCGCCGTCGATTTCTTCCTGGCCGATGAGCGAGGTGGCGTTGTCGGGCTTGACGCTGCCTCCGTAGAGAATGCGAATGGCCGCGGCCACATCTTCGCCGAGGAGTTTCGCAACTTCAGCGCGGATGATTTTGTGCGCGTCGACGGCGATCTCGGGCGTGGCGGTTTTGCCGGTGCCGATGGCCCAAACCGGCTCGTAAGCAATGACGATGGGCGCGGCTGCCTCGGCGGATATTCCCGCGAGTGCGCCGGTGATCTGGGTCTTGAGTACGCTTGCCGTCAGGCCGGCCTCGCGCTCGGCGAGCACTTCGCCAATGCAGACTATGGGAATAACGCTGTGCTTGAGCGCTGTGAATAGCTTCTTGTTGACGATTTCGTCGGTCTCGGCGAAGTACTGGCGGCGCTCGGAGTGGCCGATCAGCGTATGCGTTCCGCCGACGGCGAGAAGCTGGCCAACGGAGGTTTCGCCGGTGTAGGCGCCCTCCTCGGCAAAGTGAATGTTCTGCGCGCCGACGGCAACGTTGGAGCCTTTGGCGGCTGCGATTACGGTTGGAAGGAGTATGGGGGAGGGAAACAGGGCGATCTCGTCGCGGTGGTGGGCGACAACGAGGGGCAAAAAGGCATCGACAAAAGCCAGGGCTTCGGCGGGCGTCTTGAACATCTTCCAATTGGCGGCAATGAGTGCTTTACGCGGCATTTTTCAAGGTTCCTCATGCCGATTCTATCGGATGCGAATCGAGGGCTGGGGTGACGGCGGGCACAGCGGGGCGGTTTGAAAGTTGCCGATGCGCCGATTCGTTCATACTCCGGCTACTAAATGCGGTCGGATGGAGATAGTACCGATACGTCGTCGGGGACTTCGCCTCTCATGAAGGCTTCGCGGTGTTCGGGGTCGCCCAGGTCCATTTTGAAATGGTGCCATGTGTCGCCCTGGAGGATTCCCATTTCCCATGGGCCTGAGACGGTGTCGGAAAACTGCCAGACAATGTGGAAGCCCTCCTCGTTGGTGAAGCCTTCACCATCGGCTTGAATGATTGCATCTCCGCGGCTCCACAGAGTTGTGCGCAGGGCATGGAGAGCGTTGTTGCCATCGTCGAGATCCGACCCTTGCAGGTGCTGGAATGCATAGACCGTTTTGACCGAGGCGAGATAGTCGTGGAGCCAGGCGACGCCGGTCTCAGGCATGCATTCCTGAGTCTCCTCGATGAATTCAGCAACTTCGTCCTGGCCCATGGAGCCATCGGCGACGGGGTTGCGCTCGATGAGCGCGACCTCGACTTCGTCGTTGGAGGACAGCAGAAGCGTCTCCCACTCCTCTTCGGTTCCTTCTTCGATGGACAGCTTGAAGTCGGGATGCTCGGTTCGAACCAACTGCGCGAGCTCGTCGAAGGGAGGAAACGCTTCATCTTTTGAGAGAACCCGCGTGTAATATCCCATGTATTTTTTCCGATGGAGCCGCTGTACTACAGTTCTATTTTCCGCAGATCCCGGTAAGTGAAAGGCCCGGACCTGAAGGCCTTATCGATTTGCCGCATTTTCAGGGGGTTAAGACCCCCTGCTCTCTCCGGACCTTTCGATCAACAACCGATGTACTATGCGGGCTCGCGCCACAGAGCCACGCCGCCGAGGAGGCCGGTTTCGTTGGAGACGATTTGCACATGCTTGCCCGGCGTGAAGTCGATCTTTTTGGTATTGCCTCCGCCGATGTAGAGGTGGTCCCAGTTGAAGGTGGCCAGGGTCTGGGCAATCGCCTCCTGGAGCAGCTTGTTCCATTCCTTTTTGCCGTATTTGTCGAGACCGCGACGGCCCAGGTGATCCTCGTAGGTTTTGCCTTTGCGCCAGGGATGGTGGCCCAGTTCGAGGCCGGGGCAGAGGCGTCCGTCGGTGAACAGAGACGACCCCAGGCCGGTGCCCAGCGTGATGGCGAGCTCGACGCCGTCGCCCTGGATGGCGCCGTAGCCCTGCACGGCGGCATCGTTGGCAACCCGCGCGGGTTTTCCCCAACGTTTCTCGAGTTCGGCCTGGAGGGGGAAACCCATCCAACCGGCGTGGAGATTGGCTGCGGTCCATGTGACGCCCTTCTTGATGACGCCGGGAAAACCCACGGAAACACGATCGAAGCCTGGCAAGAGCACGCGCAACTGGTCGAGGCCGCTAAGCACAGCATCGGGAGCGGGCACCGCAGGGGTGACGACGCGCTGGCGATCACTGACCGGCTTTCCGTCGGGGTCGAGAAGCATGGCTTTGAGGCCGGAGCCGCCGATGTCGATGGAGAGCGTGATGGGAGAACAGGTGGTGGGCACAGCGGCCGGCTCGGAGGCGGGCGCTACATCGGCGGTGGTAGCGGGCTTGGGTGTCATCGCAATGAATTGTACTCGGTGAGGGCGGGATTGTAATCGGCGGAAAAACGGATTTTGCGGCGCGGCGGGTCGGGGCGCTGAAAAAGAAGGGCGATCCCCTACACTTATTGTTGCCTCCGATGCCCGTTTACTGCGAAATTGCGCTGCCTGTTCCGCTGGACCGCACGTTTACTTACGCGGTTCGCGAGGGACAGATTGCGCTGCGCGGGGCGCGGGTGATTGCGCCGTTCAGGAACGAGAAACTGATTGGCGTGGTGACTGCGGTCGGGGCGAAGGCTCCGGCGGATGTGGAGGTGCGTTACCTGGAGGCTGTGCTGGACGATGAGCCGCTGCTGAGCGAACCACTGCTGACGCTGGCAGAGTGGATGGCTCAGTATTACCTTGCGCCGCTGGGCGAGGTGCTGCGAGGGATGCTGCCGCTCATGGCGGAGGTGCGGCGAACGGTTTATTACCGGATTACGGATTTGGGGCGGGATGTGCTGGCTCGGAGTGTGGATGGGGATTCGGGGCTTGCCGGCGGTACCTCCGGGGCTGAAGCCCACGATGATTTGGGCGACATTATGCGGGGGTTGAAACCCCTGCCTCCCTCCGGATCGAGCTCTGGGGCGTCAGGTTTGGATGGGGATGGGATTGACTCCCAGGTCTCAGGGGCGAGACCTGGGGCACCCGCAAAGCGGCGAGGGCGGCTGTCAAAGGAAGAACAGGATATGGAGCGGCGTGTGCTTACCCGGCTGGCTTTGGGTGAGCCGGTGAAGGTGTCTACGCTGCGCACGGCAACGGCGGCCACGCTTCCGATGCTTGCGGGCCTGCTGCGCAAGAAGTGGATTGGGCGGGAGACGGCTGCGGCTGAACGGGATGCGCGACGGACCGAGCGGTTTGCGGTGATGGTTCCCGAGACGCGGCTGCCCGCATTGACCGAGAAGCAGCAGGCCATTCTTGCCGAATTGGCCTCGTGCGGAGGCGAGTTGCCTTTGGCCGAGTTGCGACGGAAGGATTTGCCGTCGTCAACTCTGCAGACGCTTGTGCGGCGTGGGCTGGTGCGGATCGACGAACGTGCGGCGGCGTTTCGGTTGGGGGGGCTGCAACCGGCTTCGGCGCCGTTCCAGCTAAATGGGCCGCAGATGGATGCGCTGGCGAGCCTGGCCACGGCGCTGGGGGGATTCAAGCCCTTTCTGCTTCACGGGGTGACCGGATCGGGGAAGACGGCGGTTTATCTCGCCGCAATGCAGAGGGCCCTGGACCGCGGGCTGTCCTCGATTCTGCTGGTGCCTGAGATTGGCCTTACGCCGCAGACCGCTGGGTTGCTGGATCGGGCGTTCGGCGCAAGGGTCGCGCTGCTGCACTCCGCGCTGACGCCCCAGGAGAGAAGCGAGCAGTGGCGGCGCATTCGCGGTGGAGACGCGCCGATTGTAGTGGGCACTCGCTCGGCAATTTTCGCGCCCGCGCCCAGGCTTGGCTTGATTCTTGTGGACGAGGAGCACGACCAGAGCTACAAGCAGGAGGAAACGCCGCGCTACAACGCTCGCGATGTGGCTGTGATGAGGGCCAAGCTGGAAGGGGCGGTGGTGGTGCTGGGGTCGGCGACGCCGTCGCTGGAGAGCTGGCAGAACACCATTGGGCAGAGTGGGGCTCAGGGGAAGTATGCGCGCATCGAGATTCGCGACCGCGTGATGAACAGGCCGCTGCCGGAAGTTGAGCTTATCGACATGCGGACCGAGTTCCAGCAGACGGGCAAGGAGCAGTTATTCTCGCGGGCGCTGGTGGAGCAGACTCGCGAGGCGATGGAACGCGGCGAGCAGGCGCTGATTCTGCTGAATCGGCGCGGCTTCTCGTCCGCCGTGATTTGCCGCGCCTGCGGAGAAAAGCTTGAGTGCCAGAATTGCGCCATCTCGCTGACGCATCACAAGCCGACAGCCGAGGACGGGGGTATCGCACGAGAGGGGCAGCGGCTGGAATGCCACTATTGCGGGTTCCGAAGGACGGTTCCGAAGCGGTGCCCCAAATGCGACAGCGAACACCTTTACTATCTGGGCGCGGGTTCGGAGCAAGGCGAAGAGCGGCTGGCGGAGATATTTCCGTTCGCGCGCATTGGGCGGATGGACCGCGATACCGTTCGCGGACGCTACGATATGGAACGACTGCTGGCACGGCTGCATTCCGGCGAGATCAACCTGCTTGTTGGGACGCAGATGATCGCCAAGGGGCACGACATCCATGGCATAACGCTGGTGGGGGTGGTGGGCTGCGACCACGCGTTGTCGATGCCGGAATTTCGAGCGGCGGAGCGGGTTTTTCAACTGCTTACCCAAGTCTCAGGCCGCGCGGGGCGAGGCGATTTGCCGGGGCGCGTGGTGGTGCAGACTTACTATCCCGATCACTATGCGATTGTGGCGGCGAGCAAGCATGACTACGCGAGCTTTGTGGAGCGCGAACTGAAGTACCGGCGCTGGATGCACTACCCACCGTTTGGCGTGCTGGCGAATGTGCTGGTGCAATCGGCCAAATTGGAAGAGGCTGCGAGGTGGGCGGCGGAGTTGGGCAAGTGGTTCGAGAAGGCGGCGCCGGAAGGGGTTCGCGTGCTGGGGCCATGCACTGCGCCGATTGCGCGGATCAAGGGGACCTATCGGTTCCATATGATTTTGAAGGCTGGATCGCGGAAAGCTTTAAATGCGGCATTGCGGGCGATGCTGGCTCATGCGGACGCGGCGGGCGTTCCGCGAAGGAATGTAGTGGTGGATGTGGACGCGCTGCGGTTAATGTGAGAGTGCGGGTCGATATGCTTGACAAGTGAGAACTGGAGCGCTACGCTATACGCATGATCGAGAGCTTCCGGCATAGTGGGATCGAAAAGTTCTTCACTACCGGAAGCAAAGCTGGAATTCAACCTTCCCATGCCGCCAAGCTCTCCGTTCAGCTCTTTCAGTTGAACCGTGCCAAGAACGCAAGCGACATGAATGCTTCGGGATGGGGACTGCACCCGTTGCGCGGTGATCTCAAGGGCCATTGGACTGTGAAGG
>Ga0302150_10000717_pt1 | contig 14102 bp, 7 predicted proteins | sample I_Bog_N1_2_FD_198635 | JGI IMG/M metagenome (GOLD analysis project Ga0302150, IMG submission 198635) | Peat permafrost microbial communities from Stordalen Mire near Abisko, Sweden - I_Bog_N1_2 | ecosystem: Environmental > Terrestrial > Soil > Wetlands > Peat | place: Sweden: Abisko, Stordalen... | reverse complement strand
CCAGCAGAAGGTTGGCGACTACTTTGAGTCGTGCATGAACAAGCCGGCCATCAACGCCGACGGCGACAAGCCCGTTCAGCCGGAGCTCGCCCGCATCGATGCCCTGACCACCCGCCCCGAACTGTTTGCCGCCATCGCCGGCCTGCATCATGACGTTCCCGGCGAGTTCTTCTTCCGCTCGGGCACCGGCCAGGATGCCATCGACTCGTCGACGATTATCGTCGAGGTGGGAGCCGGCGGTCTCGGCCTTCCCGATCGCGACTACTACCTCAAGACCGATCCAAAGAGCGTGAAGCTGCGCCAACAGTATTCCGACTACATCACCCAGATGCTCACCCTCGGCGGTGAACCAGCGGCACAGGCGCATACTGACGCTGCAAGCATCCTTCACATCGAGACTGAGCTAGCCAAGGCCACGCTAACCCGCGTGCAGCAGCGTGATCCGCACAATCTGTATCACATGATGGAGATCGCCGACGTCCAGAAGCTGACCCCCGCCATCAACTGGGCGGACTACTTCAAGCAGGAGGGCGCGCCCGGCCTCGCGAAGCTCAACGTCTCGCAGCCCGCGTTCCTCAAGGCGCTGCAGACGGAACTCTCGGACGAAGATGTCGCGGCGCTGCGCGCGTACCTGCGCTTCCATCTGCTCAGCGCAGCCGCGCCGTACCTTGCGGAGCCTTTCGAGCAGGCAAACTTTGCTTTCTACTCGACCACGCTGCGTGGCGTTCCCCAGATGCCTCCGCGCTGGAAGACCTGCACCCGCAACGTCGATCGCAACCTCGGCGAGGCGCTTGGGCAGGAGTTCGTCCGTCGCACGTTTACCGCCGAGACAAAGGCCAAGACCCAGCTCATGACGGAGCAGATCGAGGCGGCGATGCAGCAGGAGATCGAGAACCTCGCCTGGATGAGCCCTGCAACGAAGCAGGAGGCGTTGCGAAAGTTGCACGCCATCCGCAACAAGATTGGCTACCCGGACAAGTGGCGCGACTATACGGCGCTCGAGGTGAAGCCAAACGACTACGCCGGAGACGTCCTCCGCGCCTACCGCTTCAACCAGGATTACGAGTGGAACAAGCTCGGCAAGCCAGTAAACCGCGACGAATGGGGCATGAGTCCGCCGACCGTCAACGCCTACTTCGATCCGCAGATGAACGACATTAACTTCCCGGCGGGCGTTCTCCAGCCGCCGCTCTACGATCCTAAGCTGGATGATGCGCCGAACTACGGCAACACGGGCGCTACCATCGGCCACGAGCTTACCCATGCCTTCGACGACGAGGGCCGCCAATTCGACTCCAAGGGCAATCTGCGCGACTGGTGGACGCCGGAGGATGCCAAGGGCTTCGAACAACGCATCGGCTGCGTGCGCACGCAGTACGCGGGGTATGTGGTGGTCGACGACATTCATATCAACTCCAAGCTAACGAGCGGAGAAGATGTTGCCGATCTTGGCGGAACGCTGCTGGCCTACATGGCATGGAAGAAGGAGACCGCCGGAGAACACCTGCCAAACAGGGACGGCTTTACGCCGGACCAACGATTTTTCGTTGGCATGGCGCAGTGGGCGTGCTCGAACGAGCGACCGGAGGATCAGCGCGTGCGGGCTGCCACGGATGAGCACTCACCGTCCTTCGCACGTATCAATGGCGTCGTGTCGAACCTTCCGGAGTTTCAGAAGGCATTCGGCTGCAAGGCGGGTCAGCCGATGGTGCATGAGCCGACCTGCAAGGTCTGGTAACGAGGCTGTTACGACGCGACATAGAAGATGGTTGAATGACGAATTTGGACACTGTTCGATATGCTGCTATTCCCACATGGGGCACAGCGATCTGAATCAGATACGGAATTGTGCTGATCGCGCTCCAAGGAAGAGTAGGCTTGACTCAATCTCGTGTGTATCTGCCTAACTATTGGGCACAGGCAAGACACATCGAGAGAAAGCAGGCTACATCATGCACACTCTCGCGATCTGCGCACAAGTGGTCATCGCGCTATCCATAGCGTTCGTTTGGATCGTACGCTTACCCAATATAGTGAAGGAGTTCGAGGAATACGGACTGTCTGACCTCATCCGAAACACTGTAGGTGCCACCAAAATATGCCTTTCCACGTTGCTTATCACTGGGATCTGGTATCCAAGACTGGTACCGGCTTCCGCCCTCCTGATGGCTCTCTTAATGCTCTGTGCCCAAGCCGCTCATTTTAATGCGAAGCATTCTTGGCAAAGATACATGCCCTCTCTAGGTTTGCTCCTGCTTTCTCTTTTTGTTTGTGCAGTTTATTCTGGGATACTTTGATCGTGAACTTCCTGACGCCTCTCATTTGTGCCGTCGGCGTCACTTTCCTGATCTATGGCGGACTGTGCCTATCCTCGTTGTCGATGGTGGAGGATTTTCAGCGATTCGGTTTAGAGCGGCTGCGAATGCTCACCGGATTACTGGAAGTCCTTGGTGGATCGGCATTGCTGGTGGGATTGAAGTGGCGACCGGCGCTCTCGATCTCGTCAGGAGGCTTATCTCTTCTGATGCTCATCGCTTTTGGCGTACGCCTCAAAATGCGCGACAGCATAGGTCAATCGCTACCTTCTCTTACGCTGATGTTTCTTACCGCTTACATTTTGGTCAAGTCGTTTCAAAAGTGAGCCAGCGCGTTCATTCGGAGTCACAAACACCGCGTACTTGGGAGCCAGCTCTCCAGTTCATCACTCTGCACGCAGTCCCACAACACCCCGGTGAAAGAGCGGGTCAGAGTAAGCCAGGTCGTCAGAGTTTCGTAACAGCCTCGTAACCCCTCTAACTGCAATGGAAATGGCCCCGGAACGGATCATTCCGGGGCCATTTCCCCGTACATCCCGAGTGGGGGTATAAGGTGTCTGCCATGGGTCATTCAGCGCCCAAAAAGGCCCCAAAACGTGCTATACTTAGGAGTCGAAAATATTAGCCAATCGCCAGTATTTTCAAGGGTTTTGCAACTTTTCCGAGCCCAGCCTAAACCCATTGGAGCGTCCCGTTCGTGCCTGAAGAAATTACCCCTGCCGCAGCCGCCAGCCAGACCCCACCTCCACCCGCTGCCTCCTCGGCTCAGCCCGAGCCCGGAAGCTACTCTGCAGAAAATATTACGATCCTCGAAGGTCTCGCGGCTGTCCGCCTGCGCCCCGCCATGTACATTGGCTCGACCGGCGAAATGGGTCTGCATCATCTCGTGTACGAAGTCGTGGATAATTCCGTCGACGAAGCGCTTGCTGGCTATGCCACGCGCATCGACGTCACCATTCACGTGGACAACTCTGTCACGGTCGTCGACGACGGCCGAGGCATTCCTGTCGACAACAAGACGCTGCCCACCGGCGAGGTGATGCCTGCCGTCCAGGTAGTGCTGACCATGCTGCACGCCGGCGGTAAATTTGACGCGTCGAACTACAAGGTTTCGGGCGGCCTGCACGGCGTCGGCGTAAGCTGCGTCAACGCGCTCTCCGAGCAGTTCGAAGTGGAGATCTGGCGCGATGGCTTTACCTGGGAGATGGACTACTCCAAGGGTGCCCCGATCTCCGAGCTCCGCAAGATGGGCCCGTCCAAGCGTCGCGGCACCAAGATCCACTTCCTTCCCGACAAGAGCATCTTCACCGTCACCGAATACAACTTCGACACGCTCGCCAACCGTCTCCGCCAGCTCGCCTTCCTCAACAAGGGCATCGAGATCACGCTCACCGACGAGCGCCAGGCCGACGCCAAGGGCGAGGCCAAGTCGCAGATCTACAAGTACACCGGCGGCATTGCCGAGTTCATCAAGCTGCTCAACAAGGGCAAGCAGGTGCTGCACGAGAAGCCCATCTACATGGAGACCGAGACGGGCAACGTCGTGATGGAGATTGCGCTTCAGTACAACGACGCATACTCCGAGACAGTTTTCAGCTTCGCCAACAACATCAACACGGTCGATGGCGGAACGCATCTTTCGGGCTTCCGCACCGCGCTTACGCGCACGATCAACGTAGCTGGCCAGCAGCTTGGCCTGTTCAAGGACGTGAAGGAGAATCTGTCCGGCGATGACGTGCGCGAAGGCCTCGTCGCGGTTGTCAGCGTCAAGCTGCCGCAGCCTCAGTTCGAAGGCCAGACCAAGGGCAAGCTCAACTCCGATATCGCCGGCATCGTGCAAGCGTTCGTCAATGAGCGCCTGGGCGCCTTCCTGGAACAGAACCCGCAGATCGCGAAGAAGATCATCAACAAGGCGATTGACGCTGCTCGCGCCCGTGAGGCGGCTCGCAAGGCACGCGACCTCACGCGCCGTAAGGGAGCACTCGATGGCGGCGGGCTGCCTGGTAAGTTGGCAGACTGCTCCGAACGCAAACCCGAACTCTGCGAGCTCTACCTCGTCGAGGGTGAGTCCGCCGGTGGCACGGCTAAGCAGGGCCGCGACCGCAAGTTCCAGGCCATCCTTCCGCTCAAGGGTAAAATCCTCAACGTGGAGAAGGCCCGCTACGACAAGATGCTGGGCCACGAAGAAATCCGCGCCATGATTACCGCGCTCGGCTGCGGCATCGGCAAGGACGACTTCGACATCGCGAAGCTGCGCTACGGCAAGCTGATCTTGATGACCGATGCCGACGTCGACGGATCGCACATCCGCACGCTGCTGCTGACGTTCTTCTTCCGCCACATGCAGGAGCTCATCCTTCGCGGCCACGTCTTCATCGCGCAGCCGCCGCTCTACCGCATCAAGAAGGGCAAATTCGAGCAGTACATCAAGGACGAGCGCGAGTACGTGCAGGTGATGGTCAAGCGCGCCTCCGACGGCATGATCATTCGCTATGGCGAGGGTGGCGCAAAGCTCGAAGGCAAAGAGCTCACCAAGTACATGTCCGCGCTCAACGATTACCTCGGCTACTTCGACAAGGTCACCAAGCGCCTTCGTAACGAGGAAGTCGTTCGCATCTTCGCCGAGATCTTCGCGAACGAAGGCAAGGATTCCATCCGCCGCGCGGACTTCGAAACCGACACCAAACTCAAGCAGATGCAGACGCGCCTGAAAGCGATCGAGCGCACATATCAGTTCAAGTCAGTCTCCGATGTCGAATATGACGAGGAGCATCGCACCTACTCTGTCAACTATCACGACGCGCAGGGCGCAACGCGAGCCATCGATTGGACGCTGGCCGCTGCGCCTGAATCGCGCCAGCTGCTGGGCAAGCATGCGCAGATCCGCGAACAGCTCGTTGGACCCTTCCTGGTCGAATACGCGGGCAAGGTAGCCGCGACCGCAGCCAAGACCGTCGAGGAGCAGGCCGAGCAGGAACTCGAGGACACCGAAGAAGTTGAGCTCGAGGGAGCCATGGATGCCGGCGTCGCGCCGGCGGAAGCGGTAGCCAAGCCGGTAAAGCGCTCCGCCAAGGTCTCGCAGGATCCCGTTGAGAAGAAGACGCCGCGCGAGGTCTTCGAGTACGTCATCGAGCAAGGCCGCAAGGAATATTCCGTGCAGCGTTATAAAGGCCTCGGCGAAATGACCGCACCCCAGCTATGGGACACCACGATGGATCCTGCCCGCCGCACGCTGGTCCAGGTGAAGCTCGAAGATATCGCCGCCACCGAAGAGATCTTCACCACCCTCATGGGTGAGGATGTCGAGAGCCGACGCAAGTTCATCGAAGATAACGCGCTGGACGTTAAGAATCTCGACATTTGATCGGCTCTCCGACGACGTTATAGCCAGCCCCCTGAGAGACACAAACTTAGAAGCTACGCACGTAACCCTCGCTGATCTGGAGCATCCAGATCAGCGAGGGTTACGTGCGTTATAGCGAGTGGCGTTCGTTGGAGGCTGCCAGCAAGTGCTCAATACGGACCGGTAGTTCCCGGACTCGGACACCTGTGGCATGATAAACAGCCGATGTGATGGCAGGGGCGACTCCCGCGAGGCCGATCTCGCCAATGCCTCGAGCGCCGTAAGAACCCATGAGAGGGTCGGGGATGTCGAGGAAGTGGACGTCGATGAGGGGTGCGTCGGCACTGGTGGGAACGATGTAGTCCGCGAAGTTGGAATTGATGGGGGCGCCGTTGCGTTGATCGTAGACGGTTTCTTCGAGCAGGGCCATACCCACACCCATCACGGCGGCACCTGCGCACTGGTTGGTGGCGGTGCGCTTGTTGATGATGCGGCCTCCGTCGATCACGGTGACGATGCGGCTGACGCGAAGGTGGGCTATGCCGGGATCCCACTGGACTTCGACAAACTGCGCACCGAAGGAGTGCATGGAGTACTTCGCGGCGTTGGGGTTCGCGCCAGACTTGCCTTCGCCTCGGGCGTTGGCCAGATTGCCCATGCGGAGGAGATCTCCATAAGGGACACCGGAGGAGTCGGGCTGGCCCTTGGCATGAACTCGGCCGTTGGTGAGAGCGAGGTCTTCGGACTTCTGGCCCGCGAAAGGTGAGTTCGGGATATGGACGGCGATCTCGAGCATGCTCTTGACGGCTGCGTCGACACCATCGAGTATGGCGGGCATGACAGAGGCAGTAGCGGTGGAGCCTCCTGACATTGGGCCGGGAGGCAGAGAGCTGTCGCCGAGGATAACGTCAATCTTGCCGACGGGGATTCCGGTCTTATCGGAGACGACCTGTGCGATGACGGTGTAAGTGCCTGTGCCGATGTCCTGGGTGGCGGAGGTTACGCGGGCAGTGCCGTCGGGGAGAAGTGTGACGGAGCACTGAGAGGGGCCGCGCCCGGCACCCCACGATGCGCAGGCTACTCCGTAGCCGAGGATAAGGTCGCCGTCGCGCATGGAACCAACTTGCGGAGTGCGTTTGGACCAGCCGAATTTTTCCGAGCCTACCTGCAGACACTCCTTGAGATGACGCGAGGAGAAGGGCTTGTTGCTCTCCTCGTCGGTCAGGGTGTCGAGGCCTAGGCGAAGCTGGACGGGGTCCATGTTGAGCTTGATGGCGAGCTCGTCCATGGCAGACTCGACGGCAAAGAGGCCGGGGACGGCACCGGGACCGCGCATGGGTGTCGGCGTGCCGACGTTACGGCGAACGAGGCCCGAGCTCACGCGGAGGTTGGCTGTGCTGTAGAGAAAGGGCGTGGCTTCGCCGCAGTTCTCGCGGATGTCGTCGAGCTGCGAGGTGTGGTTGAGATAGTCCTGCGAGAGGGAGAGGAGTTTACCGTCGTGGCTGGCTCCGAGACGCATGCGCTGCTGGGTGCGGGGCCGGTGTCCTACATCCTGAAACATCATCTTGCGGGAGACGACCAGCTTGACGGGACGGTTGAGTTTGCGGGCAGCCACGGCGCAGAGCGCGGAGTGCGGCCAGGGGAAGAGCTTGCCTCCGAAGCCGGAGCCGATGAAGCGGGAGATGATCTCCAGATTTTCGGGTTCGAGGCCAAGGACCTGGGCCATGACGCCGTGGTGGTTGACGACACCCTGGGAGCTCTCGTAAAGGGTGAGACGAGGACCGCGCCAGACGGCGGTCGTGGCATGCATCTCCATGGGATTGTGAGTTTCGACGGGGGTGCTGTAGGTGTAATCGATCTGGACGGGAGCGGAGGCGAAGGCGGCGTCGGGGTCACCGCGGTGACTGGCGATGTGCGGGCCACCCGGTGCTCCGATGGCAGGCATGGGGTCTGAGAGGTTCAGGTTAACGTTGGGCTTGTCTGCGTCGTAGGTTACGCGGACGGCGGCTGCGGCTGCGTTTGCCTGGGCAAAGGTTTCGGCGACGGCGAGGGCCACATACTGTCCCCAATAGCTGATGGTGTCGTCAGAAAGCGGTGGGCGGTTTTCACTGGCCCGGCCGCTGGTCGGGACGTTGCGATAGATCCCGCTCGTGTTGCCGTGGTAGAGGATGAGGAGGACGCCGGGGAGTTTTTCGGCGGCGGAGGCATCGAGTGAGCGGATTTTGCCGCTGGCAATCGTTGCGCAGACGGGGACGGCGTAGACCATGCGTGGGAAGTTGTAATCGCCTGCATACATGGCGGTGCCTGTAGTCTTGAGCGGGCCGTCGATGCGCGGGACGTTGGCTCCAATGATGGCGGAGGGGTCGGTCTCAACGGGATTCGGCGGAGGGGCGGATTTTCCGTTTGCCTGGGCGGAGTCGATGAAGGCGATGAATTCGCTGAAGTGCATGGGTGTCTCCGGAAACTAAGCAGATTTAGTGGCGAGCGTGAGGGCGCGGACGAGGCAGCGCTGGGACAGATCGACCTTGAAGGCGTTTTCGGATTGCGGGCGAGCGGAGCGGAGGGCTTCCTGCGCAGCGTGGCGGAAGGTGGCGAGATCGACGGGACGACCTTCGAGCGCATGCTCGGCTTCAAGCGAGCGCCAAGGCTTTGTTCCGACCCCGCCCAGAGCTACGCGGGCAAAGGTGATGCGGTTTCCCTGAGTGCCTAGCTGAACTGCAGCGGAGGCGAGGGCGAATTCGTAGGCTTCTCGGTCGCGGAGTTTGAGGTAGAGGCTACGGACACTGGGCCGCGGCGGAGGGAGGGTGACTCCGGTGATGAGGTCTCCGGGTTGCAGTACGGTCTCAATGTGAGGCGTGTTGCCCGGAACTACATAGAAGCTGTGGATAGGAACTTCGCGGGAGCCGGATTTTCCCTGGATGTGGATGGTGGCTTCGAGGGCGGTGAGGGCCACGTTCTGGTCGGAGGGGTTGCTGGCGATGCAGTCCTTGCTGGTGCCGAGGATAGCTAAATTGCGATTGAAGCCGTCGATGGCGGAACAGCCAGAGCCGGGCTCGCGCTTGTTGCAGGGGAAGGCGGTGTCGCGGAAGTAGACACAACGGGTCCTCTGTAGCAGGTTGCCGGCGGTACTGGCCATATTGCGGAGCTGCGGACTGGCTCCGGAGAGGATGGCTTGGGAGAGGACGGGGTAGTCGCGGAGGACGATGGGGTGGTGGGCGACTTCGGAGTTCCGCGAGAGAGCGCCGATGTGAAGGCCACCGGTAGGGGTGGGCGTGATGGCGGAGAGGGAGAGCTCGTTGATGTCGATGAGCGAGGTGGGTTGCTCAACGTCGAGCTTCATCATGTCGACGAGGTTGGTTCCTCCGGCGACGTAGCGAGCAGTGGCTCCCGCGTGGGCTTGAATCGCCTGGTCGGGAGTGGTGGCGCGGGTGAACTGGAAGGTCTGCATGTCGGGGCTCCGTGGGAGGGGTAGGAGATCAGGACTGGTGGCGGACTTGCTGGACGGCCGCGACGATGTTGGGGTAGGCTCCGCAGCGGCAGATGTTGCCGTACATAGCCTGCTTGACGTCGTCGTCCGTGGGGCCGACGGGTTCTTTGAGGACGGCGACGGCGGACATGATCTGACCGGAGGTGCAATAGCCGCACTGGTAGCCATCGTGCTCGATGAAGGCTGCCTGCATGGGGTGCAGGTGGTCGGGCTGGCCGATGCCTTCGATGGTGGTGATCTGGTCGTTGGGATGCATGACCGCGAAGGAGAGGCAGGAGTTCACTCGGCGGCCGTTTACGTGGACCGTACAGGCTCCGCACTGGCCATGGTCGCAGCCCTTCTTGGTGCCAGAGAGATTGAGGTTTTCGCGCAGGCAGTCGAGGAGGGTGGTGCGGGGGTCCAGGCGGAGTTTGTGGGTCTGCCCGTTGACGTTGAGGGAGATAGGAACGGTGCCGGGAGCAGCTTCGGTCGCGGGCTCCTGGATAGCGGAGGGTGTAAAAGTAGCGGCGGAGGCGAGGACCGGCGCCGTTGTGGCGGCGATCCCGGCCGCTCCTAGATGCGAGAGAAAAGACCGGCGGCTGACGCGGCCCAGGAGCGAGCGATCCTGTTCGGCTGGGCTGGCGGGGTCGGTGGCCATCGACTCTTCCTTATCGTCCAGCGTAATGATTTCCTTTGCCATGGTTGCGGCTCCTAGGGCGGCATTTTTGATGTTCGATGCGGTTTGAGGTGGAGAAGTGCGCAGCTGCTAATAGGACGAGCTCCGACGCTCGGAAGTCGCAGATGGGTTGGCCGGGGTTGGAGGCGTTGCCGCTACGGGTGGGTGGTAGACTTCGGGGCATCCGTACGGTGAGGAACAACCGCTGAAGAGCCAGGGCTTAGCACACCTGGTGGAAACCGATACCCATCAGCTTGGCGATCTTATTCAGTTTGCTCGCAAGATGTCCCAGCCCTATGGCGCAGTGATGCGCTGGGCCTTGCGCATTCCATGCGTTGACAAACCCACGCGCACCGAGAGCAAAACGGTATCGGCTATTGGTATTGCCGATTTCCAGGATCTCGCCTTCCACACAATCACCCTCAGCGACCAGCAGCTTGAAGTGTGTCTTCGAGTCCTCGACGATTGAAAGCAGCGTGATCGGGCCGCGCTTGACGCTCATCTCGACCGAAAGCCCGCTCCCCACTTTGCCATGGTAAACATCAAGCGACCTCACCTTCGTCTTCCCCTCTGCGATTGCAATGTGGCCCGGTCCATCATGCCCCATCAGCACCACGTCATCTATAAAGTCTATGGCGTAATACTCGGGAAAGGAGCCGCCGACCCCCAGGATGTCCAATATCTTCATCGCCAGGGCGTTTTTCACCTCGTACTCGCCCGCAACCGGGATATGTCGACCGGTCAGGAGCGAGCTCCCAAGAATGATCGAACTCATGGTGTCCTTGTTGGCGGAGTTAGCGGATCCTTTGTAGTAGTAGGCCAAAGCATCGAGGCGATGTCGCGCGACTAATGAATCTAGAGCCACGGATGTTCGGGCGGCTCTCCGCAATTCTTCAAGAGAGCAATCCGGCTGCACATCAAAACTCTCAAAAAAATCCTCGAGCCGATGAGCGATGGCCGTCTCTGTGACCTCGGAGCCCAACGCACTGAGCTCATCTACTTCAAGGATCTCGATGTGTGTTCTGAAGACAATCGAAATCAAGGTGACGTCGGTCATGATGTCCAGCATTCCGCTGTAATAGTGGCCCATGAGCCCAAGTCGCGCGGAGGCCAATGTGGTGCGCACCTGAGCCGCTTGCAGCCATTCTTCGATCTCCTGCCAGGTCATTTCATCACCCAGGACGCCAGTCACCTGATGAAACGGAATCTGAGCGCGCATCATCACATTGGCGATCTCTGGAACCGGACACGCCGAACAGTACGCGAGCCAGTGGGCCGTCATTTCCGTGCGATCCTGCATTTCATTAAAGGACTGATAGTCGATGGCTGCTTTTGGCTGCAGATTCAGCACCACCACCGGCACACCTGCCCACTGAACAAGGGGCAGAACGGTACTTGAGAGCGCATACGTCGTGACATACAGGAAGAGAATGTCGATATCTTCACGCCGACACTGATGGCCTGTCTCCTGCGACTTTTCGGGGGAATCTACCAACCCTAGAGGGACGACGTCCACCCCCGGGCGGGCGAGCCGCGCCCCGACGTCCGCCACGTATCCTTCGAGGAGTTGCTTCAGCCCTTCGAACTGCGGCCAATACGCATCCAGACCAATCCCACACAGGCCGACGCGCAACGATCGCCCACTTCCCATTTCCACTGGCTATCCTCCCTCGGATGGCGCTGCTCTCGAGCAAGCGGCGGCCTCAGGGGAGATAGAATACCTCTTCCATCATGGGAAATCGTTCCCCGGGCTGCAGGTCTTCATTCGGGGCAAAGAGCGGGGCCATGGCTGCTTGCCAGCGCAGGTTTACCGGATGCAGATCAAACTGACTCCACGTAGCCTCGAAGTCGACCGCCTTAAAGGTGAGAAACAGCAAATTATCTCGTCGGAAGATTGAGTATTCGGTGATCCCACCCTCTCGTAGCATTGCGATCATCTCCGGCCAGACTTCGCGGTGCGCCTGTTCGTAGGCTTCGGCTGCGCCTTCGCGTAGACGAAGCATGAATGCGAAACGCTTCAGCGGCCTGACCTGATCAGAATCTTTGTTTAGGCTCATGGTTACCAATGAACTACCGCAACCGCAAAGGGTTCCAGTTTGATCTCGCCGTCCGCAGGCTTCAAGCTGTGCGCCGGTTCGTCTCCGGTGGACTCATCCACCGACGTGGCGCTAGCTTTTTCCGCATCGGGCAGCTTCACCTCGATAGTACGATCCCGCTTGTTGGCGAGCAACAACCGCCGTCCCCCGGACGTCACGTAGGCCTGCGCCTCCACGTCGCCAGAATCCGGTCCTCCCAGATTTGTCTCCACCAGCGAATCGCCGGCGTGGAAGTTATCCTTGATCAGCTTCAACACCCAGAAGCGCGGGTTGGGCTTATTGTTGGTCCAATCCATCATGCTTACGCTCGGATATTGTGTGGGATAGCCGATAAGCTGCGATTCTCCGATCAGGTCAATCTGCAACCGCGATAGCTCGACGTAGAGATACGCGTATAGCGATCCGGCCAGGTTATAGTACCCGACGGGCGGAGGCACCTTATCTGCGGCAGTGTTATCGGTCGGTAGAATCACACCCAACTCGTCGAGATCCGTCTTCGTTCCCGGCGAGAGTCGTTTGCGGATAGCCTCGACATAACGCACAGTATTCAGAAAGCCGTTCGCCTGATCAAAGAAGGTGTATTGCCAGTTGGCAATGGTTTGCGACCGGCTGGGAGATGCGTAGAAGTGATACGAGATGTAATCCAGAGGAATCCCCGGCTTGTGATGGGCGGGATTGAGAAAGTATTCAAAAAACGCTGGGTTATCGCTCGGCGCGGCGAGGGCCAGACCCATGAATTTTGTCTCCGGGCTAGCACGATGAATTGCCTCGACGATGATGTCATAGCGCTCGGTGTACTCTTGGGGCGTCATCGAATGCTCTGACTCGACCTCGTTCAGCACCTCCCAAACCGGAAACTTGTAGTGATGCCCGGACTCGTGGCGTTTACCGTTTTCATCCGTAAAGCCGCCATTCACATACCAGTCCACCAGCCGTTCGTAGTAGCCCCCTAACTGCTTTCCGGTGGGATCGCGCAACTCGGTGCCTTGCGTGTAGTTCCAGAACGGTTGATTGGGATCGGCCGGATACGTCACTGGCTTGTCCGTCTTGAATAGCCACGCCGGCATCGTGCTGAAGTTCATGACCGTCGGGTGCCCATCGGTAGCGTTCAGAAAGTCGATCGTCATGGGATCGATGAGGCTGAAGTCCCAGGAGGTCTTTTGCGCCGTGGGTGGCTCAAGTTCTGCCACCGCCAACCTTGGATAGGGGAGCCACGGCACGTAACGCACGTAGTCCGCACCCAGTTCCTTCACCGCCTTGTAGGCTGCGATGCCCAGCGGCTGGCCCGGTCGCAAGGGAGGGTTCACGACCACCTGAAACGTCGGAGTCGACTTCGAGACCAGCGTAGGTTTGTTCCATTCGATCGTGACTTGGAGCGGCTGCTGAGCGTGCAGCGCGGTACATGCTGCCATACCGGCCAGGCATGACAAAGATATCTGGAAGAATCCCCCTCTTAGCCTGCGATTCCCGGGAAAATCCTCGATCAGAAGTCCTATGCGCATAAACTATCTCCCTTTCCTATGGATTGCCGGACAGAGTATCTGGGGTGGGCGTCTCCCAGACGCGGACAATTGCTGGAGCTCTAAGAACAGCGCTGAAACGAATGTATTCTTCCCCGCCAAATCCCGTCAGGACCTGTCAGCTGGCAGTCATCCGGAAGTTCCTGTTCCGACACTCGCCGCGAAGGTGTGGCCACTTGCGCGGTAGGAGCTTGTGCTCGCAGTCGTACGCCGGAGAACCGGATTGTCTCTTCATTGCGTGTAGATTGGCAACGCCCAGATCGAGTGGAGGTTAGTGCCGGAGAGCCCCCAGGCTCGAAACCGAAGGACGCAACCAGCCGCCCTTCTGCTCCCGGCACCATGGTGTCAGATCGTCAGAATCTCTTTTTCCTTGGCGCGGAAGAGTTCATCGATGCGCTTGATCTCCGAGTCTGTGAGCTCCTGGATCTCGGCATTCGCGCGCTTTTCATCGTCCGCAGAGATCAGCTTTTCTTTGGCGGCCTTCTTGACGGCCTCGTTGCCTTCGCGACGAATATTGCGGATAGAAGTCTTGTGATCTTCCACCGTGCCTGCAAGCAGCTTAACCGTATCCTTGCGGCGCTCTTCAGTCATCGGCGGGACGGGTACGCGGATGATCTTGCCATCGTGCATGGGGTTAAAGCCATGCTGGCTGGTGCGAATGGCCTTTTCGATGGCCGTCACCAGGC
>Ga0302150_10000711_pt1 | contig 14136 bp, 7 predicted proteins | sample I_Bog_N1_2_FD_198635 | JGI IMG/M metagenome (GOLD analysis project Ga0302150, IMG submission 198635) | Peat permafrost microbial communities from Stordalen Mire near Abisko, Sweden - I_Bog_N1_2 | ecosystem: Environmental > Terrestrial > Soil > Wetlands > Peat | place: Sweden: Abisko, Stordalen... | reverse complement strand
CTCGCAAACGGATAGGCGCCGTTCTGCGTCGGATGCTGCTGCCAGTTCTTGTCGTGAATCCAGATGCCGTAGGCCCCGGCCAGGTCGTTCTTCTCCACATCGGTCAGAAAGTGATTGACCGTCATCCTGCCGAGCATGTAGTCGTCCCAGTTCCACGGCCAGTCCACCGGACGCCCCGCCACCAGCCACCACGCCACCAGCAGAACAAAAAGAAAACCTGCCGTGCTGTACAGAAACACCTGCCTGCGTTTTTCGCGCACCGCGTCAAACTTCGGAGCATCCAGCAAAGTCATGGTAAAAGTCCCTCAGGAACATAGGATACGGGAATGGGCAGTGCACCGAGATCGGTTGTCAGAGATCAGCGGCCCGAAGGACCATCACCTCATCCCATTTCTACTTACCGCATCGCTCTCTCATTAGACACCGCGCACGCCAAAGTAGTTCCCCATGACAGCCTAGTCTGCCTGAACGCTCCATGAGAATGATCTCTGATCTCTGACAACTGATCCCTGCCATTTCAGTCCTTGCTATACGAAGTCCGGTTCTTCTCCGCCTGCCGCTCCAGCGCCAACTCAATCAGCCGGGTAATCAGCTCCTTGTATCCCACGCCAGTCGCCTCCCACAGCTTGGGATACATGCTGATCTGCGTAAATCCAGGCAGGGTGTTTACCTCGTTGAGATAAATCCGCCGCTTTCCGTCCGGCTCCATCAGAAAGTCCACCCGCGCCAAGCCAGCCAGGTCACAGGCCCGGAACGCCGCCACTGCCATCTCTCGAATCTGCTTGGTTTCAGCCTTGGTGACCTTCGCCGGAATCACCGGTACTGACCCTTCTGACAAGTACTTCGCCTCGTAGTCGTAAAACTCCTTGCCGGGAATAATTTCGCCCACCACGCTGGCCTTTGGATCGTCATTGCCCAGCACGCCCACTTCCAGCTCTCGTGCCTTCACCGTCAGTCCGAGCTTGCCGCTGCCGCCCACTCCCTGCTCCACCACCAGCTTGCGGTCGTACTTGGCCGCCATCGTCAACGCCGGTCCCAATTCAGCGCGGTTGTGCGCCTTGCTGATGCCGACGGACGAGCCCAGGTTCGCCGGCTTCACAAACACCGGGTACTTCAGCGCCGCTTCCACCTGCTGAACGGCCTTGCGCGGATGCGCCCCCCACTCCGAACGAAGCAGCGTGACATGCTTCACAATGGGCAGCCCGGCCTGCGTAAACAGCCGCTTCATCACGTCCTTGTCCATGCCTGCCGACGATCCCAGAACCCCGGAGCCGACATAAGCAATCCCCGCCAGCTAAAACAGCCCCTGAATGGTCCCGTCCTCGCCGAACGTCCCATGCAGCACAGGGAACACGACATCCAGGTTGGCCGCCGTCGGGGGCGCACTTCCCGTGGCCAGCGCCGTCTCACTCACCACCGGCTCCGGCGCCAGCAGCGTCGGAATCCCCTCTTGCAGCAACTTGGCTCCGGGCGTCGCTTCCGGATCGCCCGCCCGCAATCGTCGCGCAACGGCGCTCTGGTCGCCCTCCACCAGGCCCAGCGCATCCCCAGCCGCCAGCCAGTGCCCGTCCTTGGTAATGCCGATGGGCACCACGTCAAACTTTTTGCGGTCAATCGCCTTCAAAATCGAAGCCGCCGAAAGCAGAGAAACCTCATGCTCCCCGCTCCGCCCGCCAAACAGAATTCCAACTCGTAGTTTCTTAGCCATGCTGAATTTCATTCTCTTATGCCAGGCCAGGCTATGCAACGCGACCTGGCTTAATCAATCCGAGTCCACTCATAGTTCGCACAACCAAAGGGAGCAACAATAGAGCTAGGGAATCCCAATCAGCGGTTGTAGTCTTAGATTCGTCCACGCCCTGTGCGTCAGGACAAAACTAATCGTGCGAATGCTCGAAACAGCGAAGGCTTACCATGCAGATTGAATCGATCGAAATCAAGAACTATCGCGCTCTGAAGAACGCAAAGCTTGATGACCTCCCCTCCCTCGTCGCTCTCATTGGCGCTAACGGCACCGGAAAGTCCACGGTCTTCGATGTCTTCTCGTTTCTGAAGGATTCTCTTGCTGGCACCGTTGGTAAGGCGGTGATGAAGCGGGGTGGCTTCAAGGAGCTTGTGAGCAGGGGGGCCGAAGGTCCGATCCAGATCGTCCTGAAATTCCGCGAATCGGGGGGAAGGCTCGCAACATACGAGCTTTCAGTGGGTCAGCTTGAGGGGCAGGCCGTGGTTGAAAAGGAGATCTTAAAATTCAGGCGCGGGCAGTATGGGCGCCCTTGGCATTTTGTGGAATTCTCTCGCGGCAGAGGTAAAGCGATCACCAATGAATCGGCTTACACGAGTAGTGAGGACGAGGAGGAGAGAGGCGAATACGTGCTTGATGCGCCAGATATTCTGGCTATCAAGGGCCTTGGGCAGTTCAAGGAGTTCCGTATCGTCTCTGAGTTCCGCAGCCTCATCGAAAATTGGCACATTTCCGACTTCCATATTGCGGACGCGCGACCGAGCGCCGAGGAAGGGTATTCGGAGCATTTGTCAAGTCGCGGAGACAACGTCGCTCAGGTGGCACAGTATCTTTACACCTACCACCATGACCGATTTGACCGAATACTGAAGGCGATGGAAGAACGTGTCCCGGGAGTAACCAAGGTGGAAGCAAAATCGACCGAAGATGGAAGACTGGTTTTGCGCTTCCAGGACGGGGCTTTCAAAGACCCCTTCATCGCCCGCTTTGTCTCCGACGGAACAATCAAAATGTTCACCTACCTTGTGTTGCTTAACGACCCAAAGCCATTTCCACTGCTGGCAATCGAGGAGCCTGAGAATCAACTCTTCCCCGATTTGCTGCTTCTTTTGGCGGACGAGTTCCGGGATTATGCCACCCGCGGGGGACAGGTGTTCATTTCGACACATTCTCCTTACCTTCTGAATGCCCTGAAGTTCAACGAGATTTATTGGTTGAAAAAGGAGGATGGGTTTACATCCATCGAGAAAGCAGACAATTCCCCACAATTGAGGGCACTGGTCGAGGCCGGGGATCTTCCCGGGGCGCTTTGGAATCAGGGGCTCTTTGAGGAGATTGGACGGTGACCGGTAGAATTATCTTTCTCCTTGAAGAACCCTCTATGAAAGCATTGCTTGAGTCCCTGTTGCCTCGGGTATTCCCAGGATGGGCTCCCGGAAGCCATTTTCTATGCATACGACATCAAGGAAAAGACGATCTCAGGAAAAGCATCCCCCGAAAGCTGCGCGCTTGGCAGGGTATCAGCGACCGATTTGTTGTGGTCCAAGATCAGGACAGTTCGGATTGCGTTTTGCTGAAGCAAAATCTCACCGGCCTTTGCACCGATGCAGGGCACCCGCAATGCCTTGTCCGGGTTGTTTGCCGTGAATTGGAATCGTGGTACCTCGGCGACCTCGACGCTCTTTCTAAAGAGTTCGATGAGGCCTCCCTGCGACATAAGGACTCAAGACGGAGATTTCGAGACCCCGATTCCATTGACAAGCCCGCGCGAATATTGGAGAAGCTTCTTCCAGGGTTCCAGAAGATCTCAGGCGCCAGGCGAATGGGGGAGAGGCTCACTCCAGAGTCAAATAAGTCGAAAAGCTTTGCCACATTCATTTCTGGCGTCCGGCAAGTCGCCTCAGAGATGGGGTATTCGATGCCGCAAAACCCAAACTGACGCATGCCCCCTCACAGTATCTTCTTCCCAAACGCCGAGCAGGCCAGTTCCACCGCCAGGTCCGCCGTCCGGTTGTGCTCGTCGATCACCGGATTCACTTCCACAATTTCAAAGCTCAGCAGCCGCCCATGGTCGGCCAGAATCTCCATCGCCAGGTGCGCCTCGCGATACGTCGCCCCACCGCGCACCGGCGTTCCCACACCAGGCGCATCCTCCGGGTCAATCCAGTCCATATCCAGAGACACGTGATACCCCGCAGTCCCGCGCCCCGCCGCCCGCAGAGCCTCTTCCATCACCGTGCGCATCCCACGCTCGTCAATGTCGCGCATGGTGTACACCTCGGCCACTCCCGCGCGCCTGATATTCTCCCGCTCCGCGGAGTCGATGTCCCGCACCCCGATCAGCACCGTGTTCTCCGCGGACACTTTCGGCGAATAGCCAAAGATCTCGCCCAGCGGCGCCGGTCCCAGCCCCAGCAACGCCGCCAGCGGCATGCCGTGCACGTTCCCCGACGGCGAAGTCTCCGGCGTGTTGATATCTGAGTGCGCATCAATCCAGATCAGCCCAATCTTCTGCCCTTGACGCCGATAAAACTCCGCCACACCCGACACCGACCCCGCCGCCAGCGAGTGATCCCCGCCCAGCACCAGCGGTGTCATCCCCTCTTCCAGCGTCTTGACCACCGCCTCCGCGGTTCGGGTGCAGGTCTCTGCAATCTCCGCCAGATACCGTGCGCTCTTTTCTCCAGACGCGCGCGTCTCCGCCACCTCCACCCGGATATTGCCGCCGTCCGTGACCTGATGGCCCAGCGCCTCCAGCCTGGCCTCAAGCCCCGCCACCCGCATTGCGGAGGGGCCCATATCCACCCCCCGCCGGCTGGCCCCCATGTCCAGCGGCACTCCAATCACCTTGATGCGCCGCGTCGGCAACGCCTGCGTCCCGCTGTGCTGCACCGGCAACCCCTGTTCAACCGTCTCGTCACTCTCCAACATCCAACACTCCCCCAGCGGAGCGCCTTGTTCCGGCGCAAATCCGCCATAAATGCCCGCCGACAGGCAATCTACACCCGCCAGTATCCAAAAGTCATTACAACAGACTTTGCATGGGAGTAAGATTATCCCGCAGAAGGTTCGAGGCGCGGCACCGACCGCTGCGCAGCCTCTTATCTGTGGCCTGGATAACTTTTGACCGCGACTTGCCGATAGACGTATGCAGGAAGCAAATTGCATGACGCCCTGACAACCCGCACTCACGCAATCAAGCGACTCCGACCCCTGGTCGCAATTCTCTTCGGCTGCTCACTCGCAACCGCGGCTACCCCACCCGCGCCGATTACATCCCTGCGCGCCATTCATGCCCTCACCAACGAGCAGGCAAAAGCTGCACTCCCGGTCGCTTTTGAGGCCACCGTCACCTACTACCGTGACTATGAAAAGACCATGTTCGTCCAAGACGGAGATGTGGGCATCTACGTCCAACCCACCACCCCAATGAATTTCATTGCCGGTGACCGCATCCTGATCCAGGGCGTTACACACCCGAGCTTTCGCCCGTTTGTGTTGGGCAGCAACCTTACTCTGCTGCATCACGGCGTCCTTCCCACCCCCATTCCGGCCACTTACGACCAGTTGATCCGATCCCAGTTCGACTGCCTGTTCGTCACTGTGCACGCCCGCATCCGTGCAGCCGACCTGGTTGCAACCTGGGTCGGCCACAGCGTAAGCTTGCAAATGCTAGCCGACGGAGGCACCATCGATGCCGTGCTCGACAGCGACGACGCAAAGCCATTCGAGGGCTTGCTCGATGCCGATGTCGAAGTCACTGGCGCTGCCTCAGGACGGTTCGACGGAAAAATGCAGCAGACCGGCATCCTCCTGCACCTCTCCTCGTGGGCCAACGTCAAGGTGCTTCACCGCGCATCCACTGACCCGTTTTCACTTCCCATCACGCCAATGGACGAAGTACTGGCTGGCTACCATGTTCAGGTACTCTCCCAAAGGGTCAGGGTCCGCGGCACCATCTCCTACTACCAGCCGGGAGTCGCCATCGTGCTCCAGTCAGGGCTAAAAAGCCTCTGGATTCAGACTCACTCCGTCGTCCCGTTTGCGGTCGGCGATGTTGCCGACGTAACCGGCTTCCCCGGCTTGCACGACGGGTTTCTAACCCTGACGAATGGGCAGATCAAAGATACCGGCATTCGCGCTCCTGTCCTTGCCATGCCTGCCACCTATAAGCAATTAGTTGCCAGCCACAATATCTTTGACCTGGTTTCCATCGAGGGAAAGGTTGTCAGCCAGGTGCGCGAGTCAGCCCAGGACGAGTATGTGCTGTCCGCCGATGGCCAGACTTTTTCAGCAATTTACCGCCACCTGCCTCTTACCAGCTCCAATCCCAACGCAATCCCCGCCATGCGGCGCATCACCGAGGGCTCCAGAATTCGCGTTACCGGCATCTGCATGCTCGAAGATTCCAATCCCTTCGACGCCCAGGTGCCCTTTACCATCCTCATGCGTTCAGACGACGACATCGCCGTCGTCGCCCAACCTTCCTGGCTCAGTGTCCAGAATCTGCTGTACCTCGTCGCGTTCCTGGTGCTCGTGGTCCTGGCCGTCGGCGCTAAAGGATGGACGCTGGAGCGCAAGGTTCGCCGCCAGACCGCCGCGCTCGCCGCGCGCATTGAGGCAGACGCCGCCCTGGAACACATTCAGGCCCAGATTGAGCAGCGCCGCAGCCGCATTCTCGAAGACATCAACGGGTCTCGCCCCCTGGCGGAAATCCTCGAGCAGATCGTCGAACTGCTCTCCTTCCGCCTGGCAGGCGCCCGCTGCTGGTGCGAAGTGACAGACGGCGCCCGGTTGGGGGACGTGCCCGCTTCACCCGAGCCCACACGTGTTGTGAGCGAACCCATCCCCGGCCGGGCCGGCTCACCCCTGGGAACCATCTATGCGGCCTTCGCCCTCAAAACCCCGCCGTCCGACCGCGAAGCAGAGTCCCTTTCCTTTGCCGCCCGGCTGGCTACCCTGGCCATTGAAACCCGCCGCCTCTACTCCGACCTGCTGCACCGCTCCGAGTTCGATATGCTCACCGACCTCCACAACCGCTTCTCGCTCGACAAGTTGCTCGATGCGCGCATCGAACGGGCTCGCCTCAACGCCGGCATCTTCGGGGTCATCTACATCGACCTGGACGACTTCAAGAAGGTCAACGACGTCTACGGGCACCAGGTTGGCGATCTCTATCTTCAGGAAGTGGCCGCAAGAATGAAGCGCCAGCTTCGCTCCAACGACTCGCTGGCCCGGCTCGGTGGCGATGAGTTTGCCGCCCTGGTTGCGGAGATTCCCAACCCCGCCGGCGTGCAGGAAATTGCCCAGCGGCTCGAACGCTGCCTCGATGAACCATTCAACATTGAGGGGTACGCACTCCGCGGCTCGGCCAGCGTGGGCGTTGCTGTCTATCCTGAAGATGGCGCCACCCGCGACAGCCTGTTCAGCACCGCCGATGCGGCCATGTATGTCGCCAAGGCCACCAGGCATCCCGGCGGGCCATCAGGCCGGCGCAGCGACGAGTTCAGCCCCAGACGCCAGTCCTGAGAATGCGTCTGTTTCGCCATCCCTCCCATCCGCCGCCAGGCTTGCATTTATTCGCTTCCTCCCCTGTTCCAGAACCCCTGTCCTTGCCTGCCGCAGCAATGAAATCGAGGTGTTTCCATCGCGGAACGCCTTCAAGCCATCCGGGGACAACTCCAATGAAATGTGGATGCACCTAACACATTTTGCGCATAGGCAACGGTTCCTTTCGGTGTAGGATAAATGCAACATTATCAAGGGCCGCGGCTGCCAGGTCTTTTAATCGCGCAATCCATGGTTCGCCAGTTCTTTTGCCGATAAGTGCAATCGTTGGCGGCCTTTTGCAGAACGGTTGAGTTTCCACCGATGAAGCGATCAATCCTCGCACTTACGATCATTCTCGGATTCTCCTCTGTCGCTCAGGCAGCCGCGCAAGGCGCCCTCACGACGCTTAAAGCTATCCACGCCTTGACCAACGAACAGGCAAGCCACGCACTTCCAGTCGAGTTTCAGGCTACCGTCACCTTCTACCGCAGCTATGAAGCGGTGCTTTTTGTCGAGGACGACGGTGTGGGGATTTTCGTCCAGGCCCCCACCGACATCACCCTGTTGCCTGGCGATCGCGTCCTGATAAAAGGGAAAACCCACAACAGTTACCGCCCCGAAGTCTTCGCGGACAGCGTTACCCTGCTTCACTCCGGCACGCTGCCAAAACCTGTCCCTGCCACCTTCGACCAGTTGATCAAAGGCGATCTCGACTGCCAGTTCGTCAAGGTGCGCGCCGTTGTGAGAACGGCCGACATCGCTCTCAGCACCGCCTCACCCACCCGCACCATCAACGCTCAGGCCGTCGTCGATGGCGGCGTCATCCACATCAATCTCAACAGCGATGATATGGACGCTCTCAGAGACCTCCTCGATTCCGAGATCGAGGCGGTGGGCGTCGTTTCCGGACGTTTTGACGGAAAGAATCAGCTCACGGGTATTGACCTGGACGTTTCGCGGCTTTCCGACATCAAGATTCTCAAACGAGCCGGCACAGTTCCCTGGTCCCTGCCGGTCATCTCAATGGGCGAGATCCTCGGCACCTATCACGAGGTCAGCCAAACTCGCAGAGTTCACGTCCGCGGCGTCATCACCGACTACCAGCCCGGCTCCATGGTCGTTCTCCAGGACGCCGATAAAACTCTTCGCATCATGACGCGGACCTACACTCCGCTGCATGTTGGCGATCTGGCGGAAGCAACCGGCTTTCCCGATTTGTCGGATGGCTTTCTCACCCTGACCAGCGCCGAGGTCAAGGACAGCCAGGTCAGCGCTCCTGTCAAACCCTTTGCGGCAACCTGGCAACAGCTCTCTGCCAGTGCAAATATCTTCGACCTGGTTTCGATTGAAGGCCAGGTGATCACCGAGGTGCGAGAAGCCACCCAGGACGAGTATGTGCTGAATGCCGACGGTCATCTTTTCTCCGCCGTCTATCACCATCCGGATGCACAAAGCCAGATACCACTGCCGGACATGAAGAAGTTTCCCGTCGGCTCGCAGCTCCGCATCACCGGCGTCTGTGTGCCCTACACGGCAGACGCCTTCAGCGGTCCCGTTCCGTTCGACATCCTGCTGCGCTCGTTTGACGATGTCACCCTGGTTGCCGCGCCCCCCTGGCTCAGCGTCCGCCGCAACCTGGTTTTCCTCATCGGCTTGCTGCTGGCCGGGCTCGTTTTATTGGGCCTGCGCGCATGGTTCAGCGAGCGCAGAAGCCGCCGCCAGACCTCTTCGCTCGCGTACATCGAGCGCCGCCGCAGCCGCATTCTTGAAGACATCAGCAACTCCCAGCCGCTGGCTCCCATCGTCGAGCAGATTACTGAGCTCGTCTCCTTCCGGCTCAAGGGCGCGCCCTGCTGGTGCCAGATCGCCGAGGGCGCCCAACTCGGCAACTGCCCACCCAAGCTCACCGCCTTCCGCATCATTCAGCAGGAGATCCCCGCCCGTTCCGGCTCTGCCCTCGGCCTCCTCTCTGTCGCGCTCGACCCGCTTACCAGACCCGAACCTGTCGAGGCCGAAGCCCTGAAGATGGCCACAGCCCTCTCCGCACTGGCGATTGAAACCAGCCGCCTCTATCACGATCTGCGCCGCCGCTCAGAGTTCGACCTGCTCACCGACACCCACAACCGCTTTTCCCTCGACAAGCACCTCGACACGCTCATCGACGAAGCGCGCAAAGCCGCCTCCATCTTCGGCTTCATCTACATTGACCTCGACGAGTTCAAACAGATCAACGACGTTTACGGCCACCATGTGGGTGACCGGTACCTTCAGGAAGTCGCCGTGCGCATGAAACGCCAACTCCGCTCCCATGACCTGCTCGCACGCCAGGGCGGCGACGAGTTTGCCGCCCTCGTACCGCAGGTTCGCACCCGCGCTGAAGTGGAAGAAATTGCCAGCCGCCTTGAGCATTCCCTGGATGAGCCATTCCACATCGAAGGCTTCACCGTGATGGGTTCCGCGAGCATCGGCATCGCCCTTTACCCCGAAAACGGCGAGACAAGAGACGCGCTCCTCAACAGCGCCGATGCCGCCATGTACCGGGCCAAGCACTCCGGTCGCCATGCCCGTCAGGCAGCCGCGGGCGGCCTCAAGCCCACCCTGGTCCGCGACAAGCAGAAATAGAAAGGGCCCGGCTTGCGCCGGACCCCGTCAGTATTAATCCATGTGAGATTTTGGGGCCCCCGGTCTCGCGTTTGTGACCGGGGAACCATCCAACTTTACTCGGCTGCCATCTCCTCGGCTTCGCCTTCCTGGCGCATCAACTCCAGTTCGCGCTCTGCCGCTTCGATCTCCGCCGTAACTTCCTGCTGCACACGAGCCGCCGCCTCTTCCAGTTCCGGAGAGAGCTGCACGTTGCGGTAGTATTCCAGGCCCGTGCCCGCAGGAATCAAACGTCCCACGATCACGTTTTCCTTCAGACCGCGCAGATTGTCCACCGCGCCGTTGATGCTGGCTTCGGTCAACACACGCGTGGTCTCCTGGAAGCTCGCCGCCGAGATGAAGCTGTCGGTCGACAGAGACGCCTTGGTGATGCCCAGCAGCAGCGGACGTCCAATCGCCGGACGGCCTCCGTTGGCCAGTACACGGTCGTTTTCTTCGCGGAAGCGGAACCGGTCCACCTGCTGCTCGAGCAGGAAGTTGGTATCGCCCACCTCGTCGATCCTGACCCAGCGAAGCATCTGACGCACAATCACTTCGATGTGCTTGTCGCTGATCGCCACGCCCTGCAGGCGGTACACTTCCTGGATTTCGTTCACCAGGTAGCCCTGCAGTTCCTTTTCGCCCAGCACGGCAAGAATGTCATGCGGGTTCAAAGGGCCGTCCATCAGCGGATCGCCTGCACGCAGACGCTCGCCTTCCTGGACGTTGACGTGAATGCCGCGCGGCACAGAGTATTCCTTCTCGTCGCCGTTATCCGCCGTCACGTAGATCTTGCGCTGTCCCTTGCTCACTTCGCCAAACCGAACCACGCCGTCGATCTCGCTGATGATGGCCGTCTCACGCGGCTTGCGCGCTTCGAACAGTTCCACCACGCGAGGCAGACCGCCGGTGATGTCCTTGGTGCGCGTCGACTCCTTGGGAATCTTCGCCAGCACATCGCCCGGACCCACTTCGTCGCCGTCCTGAATCATCAAGTGCGAACCGCGAGGAAGCAGGTAGCGCTTCGACGCCTTGGCATTCTTCACCAGGAACGTCGGCTGACGCTTTTCATCGGGGCTGTCGGCAACCACCCAGCGCGAAAGGCCGGTAACTTCGTCGACTTCCTCGTTCAGCGTAATGCCTTCCTGCAGATCCTTGAACGTCACCACGCCGCCGATTTCGGTGAGGATCGAGTAGGTATAAGGATCCCACTCGGCCAACTGCTGGCCCAGCTTTACGTGCTCGCCGTCCTTCACCTTAAGGCGCGCGCCGTAAACCACGACGTAGCGCTCCTTTTCACGGCCGCGATCGTCAATCACCGCAAGCGATCCCGAGCGGTTCATGGCAACCAGCGTGCCGTCCTTGCTTTCAACGGTGCTCAGGTTGATGAAGCGCACAAAGCCGTTGTTCTTGGCGTCGAGTCGCGACTTGTCCTGCACGCGGCTGGCAGTTCCGCCGACGTGGAAGGTACGCATTGTGAGCTGCGTTCCAGGCTCGCCGATCGACTGCGCGGCAATCACGCCGCAGGTCTCGCCCAGTTCCACCATCCGGCCCGAACCAAGGTTGCGTCCGTAGCACAGCGCGCAAACACCGCGCCGTGACTCGCAGGTCAGCACCGAGCGAATCTTCACCCGCTCCACGCCCGCACCCTGAATTGCCGAGGCGATATCTTCGTCGATGCCCTGGTTCACATCCACCACGACGTTGCCGTCGTAGTCCTTGATGCGTTCCAGCGTCACCCGGCCAATGATGCGGTCGCGCAACGGCTCAATGATTTCACCCGACTCGACAATCGCGCCGACGTAGATGCCCTCGACCGTGCCGCAATCGTACTCGGTCACAATCACGTCCTGCGCCACGTCCACCAGGCGGCGGGTCAGGTAGCCCGAGTCGGCCGTCTTCAACGCCGTATCGGCCAGTCCCTTACGCGCACCGTGCGTCGAAATAAAGTACTCGAGCACCGTCAGTCCTTCACGGAAGTTCGCCGTGATGGGCGTTTCGATGACTTCGCCGGAAGGCTTGGCCATCAATCCGCGCATGCCTGAAAGCTGGCGGATCTGCTGCTTCGATCCACGAGCGCCAGAGTCGGCCATGATATAGATCGGATTGAAGGCGCCTTCATCGTCCGCACGCTTCATGTTGCCGAACATCTCGTCGGCCACCTTGTCGGTAACCGCCGACCACATCTGAATCACCTTGTTCGAACGCTCGCCGTTGGTGATTGCGCCGTCCATGTACTGCTTCTGGACTTCGATCACCTTCTTGTCGGCATCGTCCACGGTGGTGTACTTGCTGGCCGGGATCACCATGTCGTCCAGGCCGACAGACAGGCCGGAGCGCGTCGCATACGTAAAGCCCAGCGACTTGATGCGGTCAAGCATGCCTACCGTGACTTCAAGGCCCAGGTTCTGGTTGCAATAGTTCACCAGTTGCCCAATGCCCTTCTTCTTCAGCAGGCCGTTCACAAACGGCATCCCCGGCGGCAGCGAGTCATTCAGAATCACACGGCCCACCGTAGTCGAGATGTACTCCTTGTTGAACTCCACCGGCTCAGTGTGCGTCAGATCCTGATCGTCGTACGCCGTCGTCATATCCAGCACCTGGCCGGTATAGCGCAGGCGGATTGGCGAAAGCGTTTCAACTTCCTTGGCTTCCAGAGCCATCAGAATCTCTTCCGTGTTGGCGAACACACGGCCCTCGCCCTTGCCGCCCTTCTTGGCCTTCGTCAGGTAGTAAAGACCAAGCACCATGTCCTGCGTCGGAACCGTAATCGGCTGACCGGAGGCCGGCGAAAGAATGTTGTGCGAAGCGAGCATCAGCACGCTGGCTTCAATCTGCGCTTCCGGAGAAAGAGGAATGTGCACTGCCATCTGATCGCCGTCAAAGTCGGCGTTGAATGCCGTGCAAACCAGCGGGTGAATCTTGATCGCCTTGCCTTCAACCAGCACCGGCTCAAACGCCTGGATACCCAGACGGTGAAGCGTAGGCGCGCGGTTCAGCAGCACAGGGTGATCCTTGATCACTTCTTCAAGAATGTCCCACACCACCGGCTCCTGCATCTCCACCATCTCCTTGGCCTGCTTGATGGTTGTGCAGTGGCCCGTCTGCTCCAGGCGGTGATAGATAAACGGCTTGAACAGCTCAAGCGCCATCTTCTTCGGCAATCCGCACTGGTGCAGCTTCAGTTCCGGTCCAACCACGATCACCGAACGCCCCGAGTAGTCGACGCGCTTGCCCAACAGGTTCTGGCGGAAACGGCCCTGCTTGCCCTTCAGCGTATCGCTCAACGACTTCAACGGGCGGTTGTTCGCCCCACGCAGCACGCGACCACGGCGGCCGTTATCAAACAGCGCGTCTACCGCTTCCTGCAACATGCGCTTTTCGTTGCGCACGATCACTTCAGGAGCGTGCAGATCCATCAGCTTCTTCAGCCGGTTGTTGCGGTTGATGACGCGGCGATACAGATCGTTCAAATCGGATGTGGCAAAGCGTCCGCCATCCAGCGGCACCAGCGGGCGCAACTCGGGTGGAATCACCGGCAGCACGTCGAGGATCATCCACTGAGGCTTGTTGTCGCTCTTGCGGAATGCCTCCACAACCTTCAGGCGCTTGGCGTACTTGATCTTTTTCTGGACGGAGGTTTCCGTCTTCATGCGCTCGCGCAGCTCGATGCCTAGCTCGTCAATCTGCACGCGCTTGAGCAGTTCCTTGATCGCTTCAGCGCCCATCATGGCCTTGAAGCCCGAGGGACGGAAGTTCTGATCCAGTTCGCGGAACTTGGTTTCGTCCTTGATGATCTCGCGCTCCTTCACGCCCGGCGCATCGCCCGGATCGACCACCACATACGACTCGAAGTAAAGCACGCTCTCAAGATCGCGCAGCGAGATGTCCAGCAAGTGGCCGATACGCGACGGCAGGCCCTTGAAAAACCACACGTGCGAGCACGGCGACGCCAGCTCGATGTGCCCCATGCGCTCGCGGCGCACCTTGCTCACCGTCACTTCAACTCCGCACTTGTCGCAGATCACGCCGCGGTGCTTCATGCGCTTGTACTTGCCGCACAAACACTCCCAGTCCGTCACCGGTCCAAAAATGCGCGCGCAAAACAGGCCGTCGCGCTCTGGCTTGAACGTGCGGTAGTTGATGGTCTCAGGCTTGGTAACCTCACCATGCGACCAGCTGCGGATCTTCTCAGGCGAGGCAAG